>Ga0081535_100434_pt1 | contig 30179 bp, 17 predicted proteins | sample HotLakmasection3_FD_71020 | JGI IMG/M metagenome (GOLD analysis project Ga0081535, IMG submission 71020) | Hypersaline microbial mat communities from Hot Lake, Washington, USA - Section #3 (SPADES assembly) (version 2) | ecosystem: Environmental > Aquatic > Non-marine Saline and Alkaline >... | reverse complement strand
CACCGCGCCGACGGGCTCCTCTACCTGCAGTCCCCCAGCTCCGCCGCCGGGCAGATGAACCTCACCGCCTACTTCGCTCTCGGGACCGACCCCGACACCGCCGAGGTGCAGGTCCAGAACCGCGTCAACCTCGCCCTCCCCGGTCTCCCCGAGGCCGTGCGCACCAGCGGCGTCAAGGTCCAGAAGCGATCCACGAGCATCCTCCTCCTCGTCGCCCTCTATTCCTCCGACGGCTCCTACGACGAGCGCTACATCGGCAACTACGCCAACCTCTACGTCCTCGACGCCCTCAAGCGCGTCGAGGGCGCCAACCAGGCCCAGATCCTCGGGCTGCCCGACCAGGCCATGCGCATCTGGCTCGACCCCGAGCGCATGGCGAGCCTCGGGATCGCCCCCGCCGACGTCAAGTCCGCCATCGCGCGGCACAACCAGCAGTTCAGCGCCGGGACCGTCGCGCAGGACCCGCTCGACCAGCCCGCCGAGATCACCATCCCCGTCGTCACCGGCGGACGCTACGACGAGCCCGAGGAGTTCGAGAGCATCATCGTCCGCGCCGCCTCCGAGGGCTCCGCCGTCGTTCGCGTCGGCGACGTCGCTCGGGCCGAGGTCGGCGTCCAGCAGTACCTGCTCCGCGCCACGCTCGCGCAAGGCGGCGGCGACGCCGCCGGGAAACCCGCCACCTTCATCGCCGTCTACCAGCAGCCCGGCTCCAACGCGCTGGCGGTCGCCCAGCGCGTCGAGGCGCTCATGGAGGAGCTCCGCGCGACCTTCCCCGAGGGCGTCGACTACGCCGTCTCCTTCGACACCACCGAGGTCGTCAAGGCGTCCATCGACGAGGTCGTCGTCACCCTCGTCATCGCCGTCATCCTCGTCGTCCTCGTCACCTACCTCTTCCTGCAAAGCGTCCGCGCCACCCTCATCCCGACCCTCGCGATCATCGTCGCCGTCGTCGGCGCCCTCGCCGGGATGCTCGTCCTCGGGTTCAGCCTCAACCTCCTCACCCTCCTCGGGCTCGTCCTCGCCATCGGCATCGTCTGCGACGACGCCATCGTCGTCGTCGAGAACGTCGAGCGCGTCATGGCCGAGCAGGGCCTCGACGCCAAGGCCGCCACGGTCAAGGCGATGGGGGAGGTCATCGGCCCCGTCATCGCCACCACCCTCGTCCTCCTGGCCGTCTTCGTCCCCGTCGCGTTCCTGAGCGGAACCACCGGCGTCCTCTACAAGCAGTTCGCGGTGACGATCGCCGTCTCCGTCTCCATCTCCAGTTTCGTCGCCCTCACGCTCACCCCCGCCCTCTGCGGCGTCCTCCTGAGGCCCCGCTCGAGCGTCCCCGCGCCCTTCCGCCTCTTCAACGACGCGCTCCAACGCCTCACCCGCCTCTACGGGGCGGGCGTCGCCGCCGTCATCCGCCTCGCCGCCGTCGGACTCCTCCTCGTCGCCGCCACCGGCGCGGGCATCTACCTCCTCTTCGGCGCCATCCCCACGAGCTTCGTCCCCGAGGAGGACCAGGGCATCATGTTCGCCGCCGTCTTCATGCCCGACGGCGCCACCCTCGACCGCACCGACGCCGTCGCCTCGCGCGTCGAGCGACTCTTCGCCGAGCACGACGCCGTCAAGTTCGCCTCCAAGCTCACCGGCTACAGCATCGTCGACAGCCAGTTCAAGTCCAACGCCGCCACCGTCTTCGTCTCCCTCAAGGACTTCGACCAGCGCAAGGGCAATCCCGAGCTCTCCCTCGACGCGCTCCTCGCCGACCTTCGCCCCAGTCTCGCCCGCCTCGGCGACGGCGTCGCCGTCCCCATCAACCCGCCCGCCATCCCCGGCCTCGGCGCCCAGGGCGGCTTCGAGTTCTGGATCCAGAACCGCGGCGTCGACGACCCCCGCCTCCTCGCCGGCGCCATCCAGTCCTTCCTCGAAAGCGCCCGCTCCCGACCCGAGCTCGCCGCCCTCAGCTCCACCTACAACGCCAGCTCCAGACAGCTCCGAGTCGACGTCGACCGCGTCCGCGCCGAGACCCTCGGCATGCCCACCGAAGGCGTCTACGACGCGCTCCAGTCACTCTTCGGCGCCGCCTACGTGAGCCAGTACGCCAGGTACGGGCGCGTCTGGAACGTCATCGTCCAGGCCGACTCCCGCTACCGCGACGATCCACAGGACATCGAGCGAGTCTTCGTCCGCCAGCGCGACGGCGAGATGATCCCGCTCTCGGCCGTCGTCGACGTCGCCTACACCTCCGGCCCCGACCTCGTCCAGCGCTTCAACGGGCTCCCCGCCGCCAAGGTCACGGGCGACGCCGCGCCGGGCTTCAGCTCGGGCCAGGCCATCGCCGCCATGGAGCAGGCCGCCCTCGAGTCGCTCCCCCCGTCGATGTCCTTCGCCTGGTCGGGCCAGGCCTTCGAGCAGAAGCAGGCCGGCGCCACCGCCGCCCGCGCCTTCGTCTTCGGGATCGTCCTCGTCTTCCTCATCCTCGCCGCACAGTACGAACGCTGGTCGCTCCCCCTCGCGATCATCACCGCCGTTCCCTTCGGCGTCTTCGGCGCCCTCGTCTCCGTCTGGCTCGTCGGCATGGAGAACGACGTCTACTTCCAGGTCGGGCTCGTCACCCTGATCGGGCTCTCCGCCAAGAACGCCATCCTCATCGTCGAGTTCGCGCAGGTCAGGCGAGAGGCCGGGCTCTCCCCCCGCGACGCCGCCATCGACGCCGCCGCGCTCCGCCTCCGCCCCATCCTCATGACCTCCCTCTCCTTCATCCTGGGCGTCGTGCCCCTCGTCGTCGCCACCGGCGCGGGCGCGAACGCGCGCCACTCGATCGGCGTCGGCGTCCTCGGCGGCATGATCGGAGCGACCACCCTCGCCCTCTTCTTCGTCCCCCTCTTCTACGTCCTCATCGTCTCCGCAGCCGAACGCTTCGCCCCGCGGAAGGAGCCCGCCCGTGCGTAAGGCTCCCGCCGCCGCCGCGATCCTCTCCGCCCTCCTCGCCGCCGCGGGCTGCGTCGTCGGGCCCGCCTACGAGCGCCCGGCGCTCCCCGAAGCGGAGGACTTCCGCTTCCGGACCGAAGGCGTCCAGAGCGCCGCCGATCTCGCCTGGTGGGAACGCTTCGACGACCCCGCGCTCGACGCCCTCATCGCCGAAGCGCTCGCGAGCAATCTCGACGTCCGCATCGCCGCCAGCCGCGTCGAGGAATTCGCCGCCCGCATCGGCGTCACCCGCTCCGCCGCGTTCCCGCAGGTCGGCTACGACGCCGCCGCCGCGCGCTCGCAGCGCTCCCGCGAACTCGGCGTGGGCGCCGCCGCCGGCCCGCGCGTCAGCGAGTTCTTCGAGGCCAATCTCAGCGCCTCCTGGGAGATCGATCTCTTCGGTCGCATCCGCCGCCTCGCCGACGCCGCGGTCGCCGACGCCCTCGCCGCCGAGGAGGCCCGCCGCGGCCTCATCCTCTCGCTCGTCTCCTCCGTCGCCACGAGCTACATCGCCCTGCGAAGCCTCGACGAGCAGCTCGAGATCTCCCGACGAAAGCTCGCCACCCGCGAGCAGACCGTCGACCTCTTCGAGCGCCAGCGCGCCCGCGGCGTCATCTCCGAGCTCGAGCTCGCCCAGATCCGCTCCGAGCTCGAGCGCGTCGCCGCGACCATCCCCGCCATCGAGCGCGACATCGCCACGCTCGAGAACGCCCTCTCCGTCCTCCTCGGGCGCCCCCCGAGCGACATCGCCCGCGGGCGGACCCTCCGCCAGCTCCGCACGCCCCCCGTGCCCGCGGGCCTCCCCTCGGACCTCCTCCTCCGCCGCCCCGACCTGCGCGAGGCCGAACTCCGCGTCATCGCCGCCACCGAGCGCGTCGGCGTCGCCGTCGCCGACTTCTACCCCCGCTTCGCCCTCACCGCCGCCTTCGGCTTCGCCAGCGACGACCTCTCGAACCTCTTCCAGACCTCCGCGAACCAGTGGTCCCTCGCCGCCGGCCTCCTCGGCCCGATCTTCACCGCCGGCTTCCTCGAGAACCAGCTCGGCGCCGCCGAGGCGATCGAGCGCCAGACCATCGACGCCTACCGAGCCGCGCTCCTCACCGCGCTCCGCGAAGCCGAGGACGCGCTCGTCGCTCGCGCCACGACCATCGATCAGGCGGGCGCGCAGTCCCGCCAGGTCGAGCAGCTCGATCGCTACGCCCGCCTCGCCCAGCGCCGCTACGACGAGGGCATCGTCGGCTACCTCGAGGTCCTCGACGCCGAGCGCGACCTCTTCGACGCCGAACTCGAGCAGGCCCGCCTCCGCGCCTCGCTCCTGGCCGCCCACGTCGCGCTCTACAAGGCCTTCGGCGGCGGATGGGTCGCCCTCGCCGAGGAACTCGCCGAGGCGCCGCCGCCCCCCGCCGCCACGCCCGCCCGCTAGCCGCTCGACGGCCGCCGCTCCCGCAGCGCGTTCACCACGCTCCCGATCACGCCGAGCAGCGCCAGCGGAAGCGCGAAGTACAGCGCGATCGCCGAGAAGCCCGCCAGCGCGTCGTGCCCCGTCGAATCAAGCACCAGGTACGACACGTAGAGCGCGTACCCCGCGAGGAAGAGCCCGCCCTCCCAGCGCCGGATCTCGTGCCCGGTGAAGAAGATCGGCAGGCACGCCACGCCCGCCGCGAGCATCACCGGAAGGTCGAACGCCAGGAGCGACGTCGGCGCCTCCAGCCCCGCGGGAGCCGCCAGACCCGCGAGCCCCAGGATCCCCAGCGCGTTGAAGATGTTGCTCCCCACGACGTTCCCGACCGCCAGGTCCCGCTGTCCCCGCACCGCCGCCACCACCGACGTCGCCACCTCCGGGAGCGACGTCCCCGCCGCGACGATCGTCAGCGCGACCACCAGCTCGCTCACCCCAAGCGCCGTGGCGATCGACACCGCCCCCTGAACGAAGAACCGCGACCCGACCACCGCCGCGCCGAGCCCAAGGACGATCAGCGCGATCGCGCCCGCCATCCCCCGGCGCTCCCGCCCGCTTGGCTCGGCGCCCGCCGTCCCCGCGGACGCCTCGGGCGACCGCCGCGCCTGACGGATCGAGAACCACGTGTAGGCGATGAGCCCGCCAAGCAGCAGCGCCCCGTCAAGCCGCCCGAGCGACCCGTCCGCGAGCAGCGCCCACAGCGCGATCGACGCGCCGATCATGATCGGGACATCGATCCGCACGAGATTCGCGTGAACGATCAGCGGCCTCACCAGCGCCGACACGCCCAGGATGAACAGCACGTTGAACGTGTTGCTCCCCACGGCGTTCCCGAGCGCCACGTCAGACTGCCCCTGCGCCACCGCCCCGAGCGACACCGCGATCTCGGGCGAGCTCGTCCCGAACGCCACGATCGTCAGACCGATCAGCAGCGGCGGAACCCCAAGCCGCCCCGCCAGCGACGAGGCGCCGCGCACAAGCCCCTCCGCGCCGCCCACGAGCAGCGCCAGACCCGCCACAAGAAGCACCCAGGCCACGTCAACGTCCTTTCACGCAAGAAGATCGGAGATTCTACCGCTCGCTCGAAAACCTGAATTCACCGCGCCGTCACGGCCGCCTCATCGCCGCAACGCACGCTTCCGATGCACCCGCGCCGTGCGCGCGAACCACATCCGCCACAAGGAATCGCCCATGCGCTTCATCCCCACCCGAGTCCACGCCGTCATCGACTACATCGTCGGGATCGCCCTGATCGCCGCCCCATGGCTCTTCGGCTTCGCCTACCTCGGGGGCCCCGCCGTCTGGACCCCCATCATCGTCGGCGCCCTGATCATCCTCTACAGCCTCATGACGCGCTACGAGTACGCCCTCGTGCGCGTCATCCCCGTCCCCGCCCACCTCGGGCTCGACATCCTGGGCGGCGCCTTCCTCGCCATCTCCCCGTGGCTCCTCGGCTACGCCGACCAGATCTGGATCCCCCACGTGGTCGTCGGCGTCGCGGACGTGCTGATCGCCCTCTTCACCGAGACCGTGCCCAAGCGCCTCCCCGCTCGCCCCACCGAGCCCGCCCGCCACACCGGGAACACCGTCCAGACGCGGACCGCGCACCCCGAAACCCCCGCCCGCAGCGCCGAGAATCCCCGTCGCCCGGGCCAGACCCCGCGCACCGCGAACGACGCCACGGATCGAACGGCCAACTACCCCTCAAACCGCCCCGCCGACCGCGCCGCCGACGCGACCACCCGCGAATCGACGAGCGTCAACAAGCCCCGCACCTGAGCGCGACCTCGACTACCGCACGACGTGCAGCTCCCGCTGCCGGCCGTCCAGATAGCGCACCCGGCCGTCCTCGAAGGCCGCGTTCTCCTCGAGCATGATGCGCACCCGCTGCCCGTCCCACTCGGGCACGGGCGCCGTCACGCTCAGCTCGATCGAGAACGCGGTGCGATCGCGGATCGGAGAGTCGCCGCTCCCCGGCACGCCGCCCTGCCTGTCCCACATCCCGATCGCCGGCCCGGCCCCGTGCCCGTGAGAGCCGATCGGGTGCGTGTAGACCATCGCGTCGATCCCGCGTGATCCCGCCTCCTCGAGCGCCGCGCGCAGCGTCTCGTTGCCCGTCCGCCCCTCCGCGAAACGCTCGGTCAGGACGTCCTGCATCTCGTTCCCGATCGCGAACGCCCGACGAAGCCCCTCCGGCGGCGCCGTCTCGCCCCGCCGGAGCACGTACGCCATCTGCTGCGTGTCGCTGTTCAGGCGCAGGTAGGTGATGCCGAAGTCCAGGTGCACGAGATCCCCGCGCCGAATCACCTCGTCATCCCCATCGAACATCTCGATGAAGTCACGGCCTCCCTCGCGACGCTGCACCGAGACGGTCGGGTGAAACCACGTCCGCAGCCCGAGCGCCTGCGCCCGCTCGCGGCACCACCACTCGACGTCCTCCGTCGTTGTCACGCCCGGCTGGATCACGCGCTCCGAGAGCGCCTCCGCCATGATCTCGTGCGCGATCCGGCAGATCGAGGCGTACGCGTCGAGCTCTTCAGGAAGTCGCGTCTCGAGCCAGCGCACCGCGAGCGTCTCCGCCGAGACGACGCGCTCGCGATACCGCTCGGGCAGCGCCGCCATCAGCGCCCCGTGCTGCGTGTGCGCAAGCCCGTCCGCGTGACCGAACGTCTCCGACACGTTGATCCCCAGGCGCCGCGGGTCGCGCTCCTCGATGATCTTCGCGAGCCGAGCCCACTGATCCGGCTGCTCCTCCGGATCCCACGCGGATTCGAAGTGGTCGCCCACGTTGTACCGGGCCACCGCGAGTCGCTCGAGCGGCGCGCCCTCGCCCGGATCGTGCAGCACAAGGATCGTCCGCCGCCGCGCCGACAGCCACGTCGCGGGAAGCATCGTCTCGAGCACCGGATCCTCGTCATACTCCCGCGCGATGAGGACCCACAGGTCGATCCCGCTCTCGCGCATGAGTCCCGGCGCCAGCCGCTCGAGCCGCTCGCCACGCCACGCGTCGATCACCTCCGCCCGCTCGCGCAGGGGCAGGATGACGCCCGGATCCTCCGCGAGCGACACGCCGCCGCTCGCGAGCACCGAGACCACGGACGCCGCCGCCTTCATCAACGCATCTCGCCACATCGAGAAGTCTCCCTAAGCGCAGGCCGAGCGATCGGATCGCCGCTTCGCCGGATTCGAAGGACCCCCGGCGCTCTCTACGTCCCACGGTCGATCGGGGGATAGCACAGTCTGCCCCAGTCCTCGCGCCACCCGCGATCGACGATCACCACCGAGGCGCCGCGCAGGAACGCCTCAAGATACGCGGCGCACCGCTGCACCGCCGTTCGGTTGAGCTGGCTGTTGTAGGTCGCCGCCCCGTGCACCAGCTGGCAGCGCGCGAGGTACACCCGCCGAAGCACCGCATCGAGCGCCATCGCGTGCCGGCCCTCGACGTGCCACGACGCCAGCTTGCGACGGTCGCTCTGCGCGCGACGAGCCTGCCCCTCGCCCGGGGCCTCCCAGTAGTGCCGGCTCAAAAACTCGTCGCCCACGATCTGCTTCGCCAGATCGCGCTGCGATTCGATGAGCCCGCGCAGAAGCCCCTCCGCATCGAGCTCCAGCAGCCGCCTGAGGAACGCGTCGAGCGAGGGCTTGTCGCTCTCGGGCGACCGCTCTCGCTCGTCCCACCGTCCGTAGAGACTGTTGAGCGCGATCCACCCGTAGATCAGCCGCGCGTCGTCCACGCCCACGCCCGCGGCTTCGAGCTCCTCGATCCGCTGCAGCCAGCTCCAGCAGCGGTGCAGGCGAACCCGGATCGGCTCGTGCGCCGCGCCGGCGGCCTCGCCGTCCTTGATCGGCTTCCATCGGCGCCGAAGCTCCCGCACCGTCAGCCGCGCCGCGGCCGCGCCGTCAAGCGTCGTCATCGTCAGGCTCTCCGTCTCCCGCCGATCCTAACGCCTCCCCCATCGCCGCGATTTCGCTTGCACAACCACCCCGATCCGTCAGAATCGCGGCCCCATGAGCAACTCCTCCGCGCCGGATCCTGACCGCCCCGCCGACCAGACCGCCCCGCCCGCCGGCGGAGCGCCCGCCGAGAAGCAGGGCGGCCTCCTCAACGCCATCGAGCGCATCGGCAACGCCCTGCCCGACCCCGCCACGCTCTTCCTCATCGGGTGCGTCGTCGTCTTCCTCGTCTCGTGGATCGCCGCCGCCGCCGGGTGGGAGAGCGTCCTGCTCAACGCCCAGGGCGAGCGCGTCATCGACGCCCGCGCGACCAACCTCGTCAGCGCCGACGGCTTCCGATGGCTCATCGAGAACCTCATCCCCATCTTCGTCGAGTTCCGACCCCTCGGGCTTGTCCTCGTCGCCGCCATCGGCATCGCCGTCGCCGAGAAATCAGGACTCATCGCCGCCGCGCTCAAGATGATTCTCTTCATCGTCCCGCGATCGATCATCACCCCCGCCACCTTCTTCGCGGGCGTCATGAGCTCCATGGCCGTCGACGCCGGGTACATCGTCCTCCCGCCCCTCGCCGCCGCCATCTACAAGGCGCTCGGACGCTCGCCCCTCGTCGGACTCGCCGCCGTCTTCGCCGGCGTCGCCGCCGGCTTCAACGCCAACCTCCTCGTCACCGGGCTCGACCCGCTCCTCGCCGGCCTCACCGAGGAGGCCGCCCGCATCCTCGACCCCTCCTACAACGTCAACCCCGCCTGCAACTGGTACTTCATGATCGCCTCCACCTTCCTCATCTCCCTCGTCGGGTGGGGCATCAGCGCCTGGATCGTCGAACCCCGACTCAGGAACAAGTCGCCCGAGGAAGGCGGCCCCGGCGGCGGGGGCGACGCCATGGACCTCCACCTCTCGCCCCTCGAAAAGCGCGGCCTCGCCTGGGCCGCCGTCGCCACCGTCCTCACCCTCGCCGTGATCTTCGCCAACGTCGTCTTCAGCTGGGGCTTCCTCCACGACCCCGAGGGCTCCATCGGCCCCGGCCCAGACCAGCGACCCTTCGCGACCTGGATCGGCGCCATCGTGCCCCTCCTGCTCCTCCTCTTCCTCTTCCCGGGCCTCGCCTACGGCCTCGCCGTCGGGACCATCCGCTCCGACCGCGACGTCATCCGAATGATGAGCGAGTACATGGCCCTCCTCGCCAACTACATCGTCCTCGCCTTCTTCGCCGCCATCTTCGTCGCCGCCTTCGAGCACTCCGGCCTCGGCAAGATGATGGCCATCGAGGGCGGAGACCTCCTCCGCCGAGCCGGCCTCCCGACCTGGGCGCTCATGATCGGATTCATCTTCGTCGTCGCGTTCATCAACATGTTCGTGGGCTCCATGAGCGCCAAGTGGGCCATGCTCGCCACCGTCTTCGTCCCCATGCTCATGACGATCGGGATCAGCCCCGAGCTCACCCAGGTCGCCTACCGCATCGGCGACTCCACCACCAACGCCATCAGCCCGCTCAACCCCTACGTCGTCGTCGTCCTCGTCTTCATGCAGCAGTACGTCAGGAAGGCCGGCATCGGCACCCTCATCGCCCTCATGCTCCCCTACGCCGTCGCCTTCCTCATCGCCTGGACCCTGCTGCTCGTCCTCTGGATCCAGTTCGAGATCCCCATCGGGATCGACGCGCCGCTCACCTGGTCGCCCGAGATGATCGGGTCCTAGAACGCCTTGGCCGCGCTCGCCCCGCGAACGCGACATGAGACCGCTCGGTCCCCGCGGCTCATCGGCCTCTCACCCCGGTCCGGACCCTGATCGAAAGGCCGCGCCCGCGACTGCCCGCGGAGCGCCGCTCGCCGAGACGGGAGTGACCATGTTGAGCCTGCCGCGTGCCGCCTACCGCGTTGCCACCAGCACCAACGAGAGCGTCCAGGACCGCATCCTGAGCGACACCCGCGAGCGCATCGACCACTACGCCGCGAGGCTCGATGAAATCGAGGAACGCCTCGCCGCCCTCGACCGCGAGTGGGACACCGAGCGGCTCCTCGAGACCAACGCCGCCGCGCTCACCCTCACCGGAGTCGTCCTCGGAGCCGCCGTCGATCGCCGCTGGCTCATTCTCTCGGGCCTCGTCGCCGGGTTCCTCCTCCAGCACGGCCTCCAGGGGTGGTGCCCGCCCCTGCCCATCCTCCGCCGCCTCGGCGTGCGCACCGCCCGCGAGATCGAGGCCGAGCGGTACGCCCTCAAGGCCGCCCGCGGCGACTTCGCCGGGTCCGAACGCCGCCCCGCTCGCGCCGCCGCCGCCACGGGGCGCCTCTAGATCAACGCGGACGTCCCATCACACGCGCCCGAGCCGCCGTTTCGGCAGTCCCCGGGCCGAAGTGGCGCCCGATCCCTCCCCGCGCTCTCCCCGCGGCCCGCCCCGCTCCGGCACGGAGTTTGCCCCCTCGCCGCTGCCCAGTCAGGGCGTGAGTTGCTTTCCGCACCGAGCTGCAAGGAGGTGACTGATGCTCAGCTCGTTCCCGATGATTTCCCGCAACGCAGGCTTTGACGCCATCTCCCGTGAGATGGATCGCCTCTTCGAGGCCGCGACGACCCGACCCGTCCTGGCGTCCGCCGTCGCCGCGACCGCCCCGCGCTGGCCGGTCGTGAATCTGTTCCGCCACGACGACCGGTTCGTCGTCGAGGCCGAGATCCCCGGCTTCCGCATGGAGGACGTCGAGGTCCTCGTCGACGGGGAGACGCTCATCCTCCGCGGAACCCGTGACGCCGGCGTCCCCGAGGGCGCCACGCCGCTCAGGCTCGAGCGCTCCGCCTCCCGCTTTGAGCGATCCTTCCGTCTTCCCGCCCCGGTCGACGCCGCGGCGGTCGAAGCGACGCTCGAGGCCGGCGTCCTCCGCGTCGAGATGCCGCTCGCCGAGGCCGTCCGCCCCCGCCGGGTCGAGGTCCGATCGCTCTCGACCCCCGCGACGACCGAGGCGCTCCCCGAGCCGAACGCGGGGAACTGATCCCGCTCCCGTTCGTCATGAACGCGAGGCGCGCCGCGAGCGCGCCCGCCTCGACGCGCCGGCCCGAAAGGGCCGGCCGCCGCGTCATCCGCCAGCACCGCCCGACCGGAAGGAGGTCATTGATGTTCTCACGGATCACCCTCTGGCCTGCGATGGCGGCGTCCCTCGCCGCCGCCGCGATCGCCGCGGCCCCCGCCCCGGCCCTCGAACCCGCGCCGGAGGATCTCGAGCGAGCCCTGGGCGTCGCCGAGGATCTCTCGATCGCCTTCGAGCACGCGGCCGCCACCGTGGCGCCCGCCGTCGTCAACGTCCGCGCCGCCGTCCGCGCGCCCGCGCGCGGATCCGCGGAGAGTCCCTTCTCGCGCTTCCGCAGCAGCCCCTTCCGGGAGTTCTTCGGCGACGACTTCTTCGAGCGCTTCGAGCCCCGCGCGCCCGGCCCCCGCGCTCCCCAGGAGCGCGGGTTCCTCCCGAGAGGCCAGGGCGCCGGCTTCATCGTCTCCGAGGACGGCTACATCCTCACCAACCACCACGTGGTCGAGCACGCCGACCTCGTCGAGATCCGCCTCGCCTCGGGCCGCGAGCACCGCGCCGAGATCGTCGGCGTCGACCCCGCCACCGACCTCGCCCTTCTCAAGATCGACCAGACGGGCCTCCCCGCCGTCCGCTTCGCCGAATCAACCGACGTCCGCGTCGGCTCCTGGGTCGTCGCCGTCGGAAACCCCTTCGGTCTCGAGGCCACCATCACCGCCGGCATCGTCAGCGCCATCGGACGATCGAGCGTCGGCATCGCCGACTACGAGGACTTCATCCAGACCGACGCCGCCATCAACCCCGGCAACTCCGGCGGGCCGCTCGTCAACCTCCGCGGCGAGGTCGTCGGCGTCAACACCGCCATCGCCACCCGCACCGGCGCAAGCCACGGCATCGGCTTCGCCATCCCCTCGAGCCTCGCGGTCTCCGTCATGAACAACCTCATGGACGACGGCGTCGTCGACCGCGGCCGACTCGGCGTCGTCATCCAGAACCTCACGAGCGATCTCGCCCGTTCCTTCGGCTTCGAAGGCGAGCGCGGCGTCCTCATCGCCCAGGTCCAGGAGAATTCCTCCGCCGAGGAGGCCGGCCTCAGACCGGGCGACATCCTCCTCGCGATCGACGGCGAACCCCTCGACTCCGTCAACCAGCTCCGGCTCCGCGTCGCCACCGTCGAGCCCGGCGAGGAAGTCGCCCTCACCGTCTTCCGCGACGACCGCGAGTTCGAGCTCGCCGTCCCGGTCGCTCCCGAACCCGCGTCCGCCGACCTCGCGGCGCTCGGGTTCTCGCTCCGCGACCTCGAGAGCGCGCCGCTCGCGCAGCCCGGCGCCGCTCGATTCGCGGGCGCGCTCGTCGCCTCCGTCAATCCCGCCGGTCCCGCCGCACGCGCGGGTCTCCGCCCGGGCGACGTCCTCACCCACGTCTGGGACCAGCGCGTGACCTCCGCCGAGGAAGCGCGGCAGACCCTCGCGCGATTCGATCTCACACAGGGCGTCCGCCTCGCCGTCCGCTCGGGCGCCGCTCATCGCTTCGTCTTCCTCCGCGCCGACCCCGCCGAACGCTGACGCGCTCCGCGATCGCACGTCTCCAGCCGCCGCCCCGGCGCACGCGCCGGGGCGGCGTTTCATTCTCCGGAGCGCCCGACGGATCGCACGCTCGCCGGCCGGTCGCCCCGTCGCACCGCGCCCGTCGCTCGCCGCCGGCAACCCGTCCGAGGCACGCGCTCGCGCGATCTCGCGTTACGATCGTCCCAGCCGCCGACGGCACACGACACCCGCGACGCGGAGCCAGCGCTGGACGTCTTCATCGCCATCCTGGTGCTCGTCGTCGCGGGACTCCTCGCCACCGCAAGGCCCGCCTACCGCATCCGCCGATCGCGACCCGTCGCCGCGCTCGTCTCGGGCGGCTGGATCTCCGTCCTCACCGGCGTCCTCCTCGGACCCGCCGGCTTCGGCGTCATCCAGCGCGCCCCCATCTACCAGTCCATCCCCCTCCTCGCCCTCGGGCTCGGATGGATCGGCTTCATGGTCGGGCTCCAGCTCCGCTTCTCCCTCCTCAAGAAACTGCCCCCGGTCGTCTACCGCGCCGCGCTCGCCGACGCCCTCCTCACGCTCACCCTCGGCTCCGCCTTCGCCCTCGCCGCCTTCGCGATCTGGATCCCCGAGCCCGCCGCCGCCTCCCTCGCGCTCCCCCTCGCCTTCGTCGTCGCCGCCTCCCTCGGCTGGTCACTCGAGTCCCGCTCCCTCGGCGCCGGCTTCGACGAGCGCCTCGTCCTCCTCCTCCGGGCCTCGGGGGCCCTCCTCGGCGTCCTCGCCGTCGTCCTCTTCGGGTTTGCCTCCATGCTCGTCGAGCGCGACCCCGCCGGGACGCTCCACTTCACCCCGGGGCGCGCCGGGCTCAAGATGATTCACACCCTCGCCCTCGCCCTCGCCATCGGTTTCATCGGGCGCGCCATGCTCCGCCTCGCCGGCTCAAGCCCCGGTCATCAGCTCGCCGTCTTCCTCGGACTCGTCGCCTTCACCGCCGGCTCCGCCGAGCAGCTCGACGCCTCTCCCCTCTTCGCCGCCGCCCTCGCCGGCGCCGTCGTCGCCAACATCGACACCGCCGGCTTCCGCCAGTTCGAGACCTTCATCAACAAGACCGAGCACATCGTCGCCATCCTCTTCGGCATCCTCGCCGGACTCCTCCTCGAGCCCACCCTCGCCCTCCCCGCCCTCGCGCTCGCCGGCGCGCTCATCCTCTTCAGGCCGCTTCTCAAGCCGCCGCTCTTCCGCCGCGTCGCCCTCGCCTCCAGGGATCGCTCCCCCGCCGGCGCGCCCCTCCCCGAACGGTCGACGATCTACACCGCCGCCGGACGCCAGAGCCCCCTCATGCTCGCCCTCGGCGTCTCGCTCGTCCTCATCGAGCCCTCGATCTTCCACAAGCAGCTCCTCGCCCTCATGGTCGTCGTTGGCGTCGCCGCGGAAGTCGTCCCCGCCTTCGCCAGCCGCCGCCGAGCCGCACGCCTCGCCCGCGAGGCCGAAGGAGCCGCGCCATGAGCCACTCCCGCGCCGCGCTCCATCCCGCGATCCACATCCTTCTCGCGATCGCCGCCCTCGTCGGCTTCGTCCTCGTCGCCGCGCTCTTCCAGTCCACCAGGCCCGCCGTCGAAGCCGTCGACGCCCTCGGCAACCCCGTCATCTCCTACCCGCCAGGGCTCGTCTCCACCACCACGGCCGTCGGGCTCCTCCTCCTCGGCGGGTGGCTCCTCGGTCAGCTCGCCGCCAAGGTCGGCTTCTCGAAGATCACCGGCTACCTCGTCTTCGGCATGATCGCCTCGCCCAACATCGGCGCCCTCCTCGTCGGGCCCGACGCCCCCTGGATCCTCGCCGAGAACCAGCGCCCCTACCTCACCCTCATCAACGACCTCGCCATCGCCCTCATCGCCCTCACCGCCGGAGGCAAGATCAACCTCCGCGAGGTCCGCGAGAGCATCCGATTCGTCTCACTCATCCTCGCCTTCGAGTTCACACTCGTCCTCACCGTCGTCACCGCGCTCCTGAGCGTCATGCTCGCGCAGAACCCCGTCTTCGCCGAGTACGGCGGACTCCTCACCGTCATCCTCGTCGCCGCCGTCATCGGGCTCGTCTCCACCACCAACTCGCCCGCCGTCGTCATCGCCGTCCTGAGCGAGACCAAGGCGCAGGGCCCCATGGCCTCCACCTCCATCGCCGTGACGGTCTGCAAGGACCTCCTGCTCATCATCGTCTTCGCCGTCGTCCTCGCCCTCGCCACAAGCGCCGCGCAGGACGCCCGCGCCGCGGCGCTCGAGGATCCCTCGCCCGACGTCCCCGCCGCCGCGCTCGCGCCCGCCGATCCCGCCGCCGCCGCCGCCGAGACCGCCGCCCCTCCCCCCGAGCCGGAGCCCGTCTGGATCAAGCTCGCCAAGCAGATCGGGGGCTCGATGGTGGGGGGGGTGTTCATCGGCGTCGCGCTCGCCTGGTACCTCCGCAAGACCGGGGCCCACCTGCCCATCGTCCTCACGCTCGGCTCCTTCGCGATCGCTCTCATCTCCGCGGAACTCGGGCTCAAGACCCTCATCGTTGGGCTCGCCGCAGGGCTCACCGTCGCCAACCGCTACCAGGATCAAAAGCCCAACCTCTTCGGCGCCGTCGAGGACCTCTCCGTCCCCGTCTACGTTCTCTTCTTCGCCGTCGCCGGCGCCAAGATCGACCCCGCCCTGCTCGCCGAGGTCTGGATCTTCGTCCTCGCCCTCGTCACCCTCCGCACCCTCGCCGTCTGGGCCGGAACGGCCATCGGCTGCAAGCTCTCAGGCCTCGAGAAGCCCGCCGCCACCTGGATCTGGACCGCCTTCGTCCCGCAGGCCGGGATCTCCCTCGCGCTCGCGACCGTGGTCGCCGAACAGTTCCAGAGTTTCGCGTTCTCGGAGAAGATCTACGCCATCCTCCTCTCCTCGATCGCCGTCCACGAGCTCGTGGGCCCCGTCCTCTTTAAGAAAGGCCTCCAGCGCGCCGGCGAGGTCCGGGCATGAGCGGAACTTCACGAAGCGAACGCTAGAATCCCTTCATATTTCCCAGGGATCCGGCGACGCTCCACCCCGTGCGACAAATACTGAACAACCTGATCGCCTTTGTTGGCATCCTCGATCAGCACGGCACGCTCCTCGAGGCCAACAAGGCCCCGCTCGACCTCGCCGGCGTCACCGAGGCGGACGTCATCGGCAAGCCCTTCTGGGAGTGCGTCTGGTGGAACTATTCCGAGGACTCGAGCGAGCGCCTCCGCGCCGCCGTCCGCCGCGCCCGTTCGGGCGAGACCCTCCGCTACGACGCCCTCATCCGCACCGCCGGCGACGGACGCATGTGGATCGACTTCCAGCTCGCCCCCTGGCGCGACGAGACCGGAGGCATCTACCGCCTCGTCGCCTCTGCCACCGACCTCTCCGCCCGCCGCCAGGCCGAGTCCCGGCTCCGGGCCACCGAACGCCGCTTCCGAACCACCTTCGAGAACGCCGCCGTCGGCATGGCCCACGTCGGACTCGACGGAACCTGGCTCGACGCCAACCGCAAGCTGTGCGACATCCTCGGGTACACCCGAGAGGAACTCTTCGCCCTCCGCTTCCACGACGTCACCCACCCGGACGACCTCGACTCCGACGCCGAAGCCTTCCAGGAGCTCCTCTCCGGCGCCCGCGACGTCTACGAGACCGAGAAGCGCTACATCCGAAAGGACGGAAGCATCGTCTGGGTCCAGCTCACCGCCTCCGTCGAGCGCACCGACACCGGCGAGCCCGAGCACGGCATCTCCGTCATCCAGGACATCTCCGACCGCAAGCGCGCCGAGGAGCAGCTCCGCCGCAATCAGGAACGCCTCCGCACCGCCCAGCTCGCCGGCGGCGTCGGACTCTTCGAGTGGGACATCACCACCGGCGTCATCCGCTGGACCCCGGAGCTCGAGGCCCTCTACGGCATGAAGCCCGGCGAGTTCGCGGGCGACTACGAAGCCTGGAAGGCCGCCGTCCACCCCGAGGACCTCCCCGCCGCCGAGGAAGCCGTCCGCAACGCCCTCGCCTCCGAGGAGTTCAAGAGCGAATGGCGCCCCTCGTCCCCCGACGCCAGCGGACGCTGGCTCGCCGCGCGAGGATGGGTCGAGCGCGACGAGCACGGCGTCCCGATTCGACTGGTCGGGATGAACGTCGACATCACCGAGCGCCGCCAACACGAGGAGCAGATGCGACTCGTCATGGGCGAGCTCAACCACCGCGTCAAGAACACCCTCGCCGTCATCCAGTCCATCGCCCAGCAGACCATCCGCCGCGCCGATTCCCTCGACAGCTTCGCCGCCCGCTTCTTCCCCAGGCTTCAGTCCATGGCCAGGGCCCACAGCCTCCTGACCAGCGCCGACTGGAACGGCGCCGACCTCCACGACATCCTCGCAAGCGAGCTCGAGCCCCGCGTCGACGCCGCCACGCGACTCTCCCTCCAGGGCCCTCACGTCCGCCTCACGCCAAGCGCCGCCCTCGCCGCCCACATGATCGTCCATGAGCTCGCCACCAACGCCGCCAAGCACGGCGCCCTCGCCAGACGCCGCGGACGCATCGACGTCGCCTGGGCGCTCAGCCCCGCCCTCACGGGCGACCGCGACCCCATCGTCGACATCAAGTGGGCCGAGCACGGCGCACGCTGGGAACCCCACGGAGTCAACGGCTTCGGATCCCAGCTCATCTCGAAACTGCTCGAGTACGAGCTCCACGGCGCCATCGAGACGCTCCCCGAACGACACGGGCTCGTTCACCACATCCGCTTCCCGCTCCGCGCGCCCCTTGGGCCCGTCAAGCCCGTCCACGTCCACATCCCCGTCGCCGAGCCGACCGCCCTGAGCGGCGAGCACGACGTCGCCAACGGACCGCGCATCCTCGTCGTCGAGGATTCCTACGCCCTCGCCTCCTGCCTCCAGGAAGAGCTCGAGGACGCCGGCATGCGCGTCGTGGGCCCCTGCGGCACGCTCACCGACGCCGCCGCCTTCGCCGAGACCAACAACCTCCACGCCGCCGTCCTCGACGTCGACGTCGCCGGCGAATCCATCAAGCCCGTCGCCGAACGGCTCCGCCAGCGCGGCGTCCCCTTCGTCCTCCTCACCGGCTTCAGCAGACAGGATCTCGACGCCGAACTCCAGGACGCGCCCATCCTCAGCAAGCCCGTCGAGCACGGCGCCGTCTCGAAGTTCCTCGTGCACCTCGTCGGCTGACGCGCCCGCGCCCGCATGACCGCCGCTTCATCCACGCTTTGAGAACCCCGCACGCGGGCCCGTATAGTGCCTCGGGATGAAGCAGGCGACTCGAAACCACAACCCGCCGCCCACGCCCACCGCCAAGGCCGCCGCGCCGCGCGTCAGGCTCCCCGACGCCGGCCGCCGACGCGCCGTCATCGAGAACCCCGCCCCCGCCGTTGACGGCGGCGCCTTCCCCGTCAAGCGCGTCCAGAACGAACCCCTCCGCGTCGAGTGCGACGCCTTCACCGACGGCCACGACCGCATCCGCGTCGTCCTCAGGCACCGCCGCGCCGCCGAGCCCGACTGGCGCGAGACCGAGATGCGCCCGCTCGTCAACGACCGCTGGGCCGCCGAAATCGCCCTCCCAGAGATCGGCCCCCACGAGTACTCCGTCGTCGCCTGGGTCGATCGCTTCGCCGCCTGGCGCGACGCGTTCGTCAAGAAGGTCGCCGCCGGACAGGACGTCGCGCTCGAGCTCCGCGTCGCCGCCAGGCTGCTCCGGGAAGACGCCGAACACGCGGCGAGCCAGGACGCCGCCCAGCTCCGGTCGCTCGCGGACCAGCTCGAAGACGAGGACGCGCCGCCCGCCAGACGCATCGGCCTCGCCACGAGCGAGGACCTCGAGCGACTCGCCCGCCGCGCCGACCCCCGCCGACACGCCGCCGAACTCGAGCGCCCCATCCCCGTCGAGGTCGACCGCCCACGCGCCGCCTTCAGCGCCTGGTACGAGGTCTTTCCCCGATCGCTCGGAAAGCCCGACGCCCACGGCACGCTCCGCGACGTCATCGACCACCTCCCCCACGTCCACGCCCTCGGCTTCGACGTCCTCTACCTCCCGCCCATCCACCCGATCGGGCTCACCCACCGCAAGGGACGCAACAACAGGCTCGAGACAGAGCCGGGCGACGTCGGCTCCCCCTGGGCCATCGGCGGCCCGAAGGCCGACGGCTCCCCCGGTGGCCACACCGACATCCACCCCGAGCTCGGCACGATCGACGACTTCCGCGACCTCGTCGCCGCCGCCGAGGAGCGCGGCATCGAGATCGCCCTCGACATCGCCTTCCAGTGCTCGCCCGATCACCCCTGGGTCCGCGAGCACCCCGAGTGGTTCACGCGCCTGCCCGACGGCTCCATCCGCTACGCGGAGAACCCGCCCAAGAAGTACCAGGACATCTACCCCATCAACTTCGATGCAGAGGACTGGCAGAACCTCTGGGTCGCCCTCCGCGACGTGTTCGCGTATTGGGTCGAGCAGGGCGTCAAGATCTTCCGCGTCGACAACCCGCACACCAAGGCCTTCGGCTTCTGGCAGTGGGTCATCGCCGACCTCAAGGCGAACCATCCCGAACTCATCTTCCTCTCCGAGGCCTTCACCAGGCCCAAGGTGATGAACCGCCTCGCCAAGATCGGCTTCACCCAGAGCTACACCTACTTCGCCTGGCGCCGCGACCCGTGGGAGCTTGAGCAGTACGCCGCCGAGCTGACGCAAACCGAGGTCGCCGACTTCTTCCGCCCGAACTTCTGGCCCAACACGCCCGACATCCTCACCGACCAGCTCGTCGAGGGCGGCCGCCCCGCGCTCATGAGCCGGCTCGTGCTCGCCGCCACGCTCTCCTCCAGCTACGGCGTCTACGCGCCGCCCTACGAGGCCGGAGACGTGCGCCGCCGCGAGCCCGGCTCCGAGGAATACCTCGATTCCGAGAAGTACCAGATCCGCAACTGGCGCTTCTCCCTTGAGAACCCCATGTCCGCGTTCATGGCGCGCCTCAATCGCATCCGCGCCGATCACCCCGCGCTCCACGCCAACCGCTCGCTCCGCTTCCACCACGTCGCCAACGACAGACTCCTCGCCTACTCCAAGACCGACGCCGCTTCGGGCGACGCGATCCTCGTCGTCGTCAACGCCGACGCGCGCCGCGAGCAGTGGGGGGAGCTCAGGCTCGACCTCGCCGCGCTCGGGATCGAGCACCACGAGAGCTTCGCCGTTCACGATCTCCTCACCGGCGCCCGCTACCACTGGACGGGCGAGCGTCAGGTCGTCGGGCTCTCGCCGGACTCCTGCCCCGCCCACGTCTTCCACGTCGAGCGCCAAGGCCAAGCCGAGGCGACGCACGACGAGTTCGATTCCGTCTGATCCGAAAGGCGCGCCCTACCCGCATGACTCCGCCGATCACCAGCGCCGCTCACGCCGCCCGCGCCCCGCACGCCTCTTCCGACCCCGGCCGCGGCCGCGTCTTCGCGCCCGACCCCACCTGGTACAAGGACGCGATCATCTACGAGCTCCACGTCCGCGCCTTCATGGACTCCAACGCCGACGGCGTCGGCGACTTCCGCGGACTCACCGAGAAGCTCGACTACCTCCGAAGCCTCGGCGCGACCGCCATCTGGCTCCTGCCCTTCTACCCCTCGCCCCTCCGCGACGACGGCTACGACATCGCCGACTACAACGGCGTCAACCCCGCCTACGGCGACCTCGCGGACGTCCGACGATTCATCGACGAGGCCCACAAGCGGGACCTCCGCGTCATCACCGAGCTCGTCATCAACCACACCTCGGACCAGCACCCCTGGTTCCAGCGCGCCCGCCACGCGCCGGCCGGCTCCCCCGAGCGCGACTTCTACGTCTGGTCCGACTCGCCCGACAAGTACCCGGAGGTCCGCATCATCTTCTCCGACACCGAGCGATCCAACTGGACCTGGGACCACGTCGCCGGCGCCTACTACTGGCACCGCTTCTTCTCCCACCAGCCCGACCTCAACTTCGACAACCCCGAGGTCCGCCGCGCCGTCCGCGACGTCATGGACGACTGGTTCAAGATGGGCGTCGACGGCATGCGACTCGACGCCGTCCCCTACCTCTACGAACGCGAGGGCACCAACTGCGAGAACCTCCCCGAGACCCACGACTACCTCCGCTCCCTCCGCGCCCACGTCGACGCCGTCCACCAGGACAAGATGCTCCTCGCCGAGGCCAACCAGTGGCCGGAGGACGCCATCGCCTACTTCGGAAACGGCGACGAATGCCACATGAACTTCCACTTCCCGCTCATGCCCCGCCTCTTCATGTCGCTCCGAATGGAAGACCGCTTCCCCCTCATCGACATCCTCGACCAGACCCCCGACATCCCGGACGCCTGCCAGTGGGCCATCTTCCTCCGCAACCACGACGAGCTCACCCTCGAGATGGTCACCGAGGAAGAGCGCGACTACATGTACCGCGTCTACGCCGCCGACCGTCAGGCCCGCATCAACTTCGGCATCCGCCGCCGACTCGCGCCCCTCCTCGACAACGACCGGAAGAAGATCGAGCTCCTCAACGGGCTCCTCCTCTCGCTCCCCGGAACGCCCGTCCTCTACTACGGCGACGAGATCGGCATGGGCGACAACTTCTACCTCGGCGACCGCGACGCCGTCCGAACGCCCATGCAGTGGTCCGCCGACCGCAACGCCGGCTTCTCCCGCGCCAACCCCCAGCGCGTCTTCCTCCCCGTCATCATCGACCCCGAATACCACTACGAAACCGTCAACGTCGAGAGCCAGCAGGAGAACCCCTCCTCCCTCCTCAACTGGATGCGCCGGCTCATCGCCCTCCGCAAGCGATGGTCCGTCTTCGGCCGAGGCGACATCGCCTTCCTCCACCCCGACAACCCGAAGGTCCTCGCCTACCTCCGCTCCTACGAGGACCAGACCATCCTCGTCGTCGCCAACCTCTCCCGGTTCGTCCAGGCCGTCGAACTCAACCTCGCCCCCCACCAGGGCAAGACCCCCGTCGAGATGTTCGGGCGGACGCCCTTCCCGCCCATCGGCGAGCTCCCCTACCTCCTCACCATCGGCCCGCACTCCTTCTACTGGTTCTCGCTCGAGTCCACCGCCGGCGGAGGCCCCGCCGCCGACGACCACGCCCCCGCGATCGAAATCCCCTCCACCCCCGCCGCCTGGCTCGAGAGCGCCGCCGGACGCCAGCGCCTCGCCGCCGCCATCGCGCACGATCTGCCGCGACGGCGCTGGTTCGCCGCCAAGTCCCGCGACATCCACACCGCCTCCATCGCCCAGCTCCACCCCATCGACACCCCCGCCGAGCCCGACCAGCTCTTCGCCTCCCTCGTGATCCTCCACCTCGACTACACCGACGGCGAGTCCGACGCCTACGCCGTCCCCCTCGCGATCTCAGAGGGCGAGCGCGCCGTCAGCTACCTCGGCGCCGGATCCCCCAAGGTCGTCGCCGAACTCGTCAACCCGAACGCCGAAACCCGCGCCCACTGGCTCGTCGTCGGAGGACACCACGACCCCGACTACGCCAGGGCCCTCATCGACCTCCTGCTCTCCGCGGCCTCCGGAACCACGCCCAACGGCCCACTCCGCGCCGAGATCCTCCCGGGCGCCGAAGGCGCGCTCATGGCCGCCCGCGCCGCCGAGTTCCGACCCCTCCGCGCCGAGCAGTCCAACACCTCCATCCTCTTCGGCGAGCACGCCATCGTGAAGTTCTTCCGCCGCATCGAGCCCGGCCTCAACCCCGAGCTCGAGATCAGCCGGTTCCTCACCGAGGAGACCGACTTCGAGCACACCCCGAGGCTCCTCGGCGCTCTCAAGCTCGAGTCCCGCGGCGCCGAGCCCGTCACCCTCGCCACCGCCCAGGCCTTCGTGCAGAACGAGGGCGACGCCTGGACCTTCGCCCTCTCCCACGCCAACCAGTTCCTCGACGCCTGCGCCGACGAGCCAGCGCCCGACGACGACGTGCCGCCCGGCGCCGCCTCGCTCATCGCCCTCGCCCGCGAAGGACTCTCCGAGGACGCGCTCGAGAAGCTCGGCCGCTTCACCGTCCACGCCGAGACGCTCGGCCTCCGCACCGCCCAGCTCCACCGCGCCCTCGCCTCAGGACGCTCCGACGCCTTCCGCCCCGAGCCCGCCACCAAGCTCTACCGCCGCTCGCTCTACCAGACCATGCGATCCGCCGCACGCCGGACGCTCGACACCGTCCGCCGTCGACTCAACGACTTCCCCGCCGAGGCCGCCGGCGACGCCCGCGCCGCCCTCAACCTCGAGTCGCAGCTCCTCGCCCGACTCGAGCGAACCTCGACCACGCCCATCGACTTCGTCCGCATCCGCTGCCACGGCGACTACCACCTCGGGCAAACGCTCTGGACCGGCAAGGACTTCATCATCATCGACTTCGAGGGCGAGCCCGCCCGATCCCTGGGCGACCGCCGACTCAAGCGCTCCGCGCTCGCCGACATCGCCGGCATGATCCGCTCCTTCCAGTACGCCGCCGCGACCGCCCTCGCCACCGCCCGGGAGCGAGGCCTCTACGCAGGCGGAGAGGACGACCTCGCCAACGCCCGCCGTTGGGCCCGCCGTTTCGACCTCTGGAGCGCCGCCTCCTTCCTCCGCGGCTACCTCGCCGAGATCGCCCGCGACGCCCAGCCCATCGTCCCGCGAAACGACGATCACGCCGCGCTCCTCCTCGACGCCTGGCTCATCGAAAAGGCCATGTCCGAGATCCGCTACGAACTCAACTCGCGACCCGAGTGGGTCGCGATCCCGCTCCGGGGCGTCATCGAGCTCCTCGATCCCGCCGCCTCCCGCAACGCCGCCGCGGCAGCCAGAAACGAGGCCTCCTCATGACCCGCGCCGCGACCACGCCGCCGCGCGGCGCCGAGCCCGACCGCCGCCTCTCCCCCGACGATCTCCACCTCTTCAACGAGGGAACCCACTACCGCCTCTACGAGAAGCTCGGCGCGCACCTCGTGACCGAAAGCGGGAAGCAGGGCGTCCGTTTCGCCGTCTGGGCGCCCAACGCCGAGCACGTCTCGGTCGTGGGAAACTTCAACGACTGGAACACCGGCGCCACGCCCCTCCGCCCCGAGGGCGCCTCGGGTATCTGGTCAGGCTTCGTCGAGGGCCTCCGGAAGCACGCCGTCTACAAGTTCCACGTCCGCTCGAGAGCCCACGCCGGCTACGCCGTCAACAAGGCCGACCCCTTCGCCTTCACCGCGGAGATCGCCCCCAGGACCGCCTCCGTCGTCACCGACCTCGACTACGACTGGAACGACGACGAGTGGATGGCCCGCCGCGCCGGGAGCGACCACCGCCGCGAGCCCATGAGCGTCTACGAGCTCCACCTCGGCTCCTGGATGCACGACGAGCAATCCACCGACGGCCCGCGATCCCTCTCCTATCGCGACGTCGCCCCCCGACTCATCGAGCACCTGAAGCGCACCGGCTTCACCCACGTCGAGCTCATGCCCGTCATGGAGCACCCGCTCTACCGCTCCTGGGGCTACCAGACCACCGGCTACTTCGCGCCGACCTCCCGCTTCGGCTCGCCGCAGGACCTCATGGCCCTCATCGACCAGCTCCACCAGGCCGGCATCGGCGTCATCCTCGACTGGGTCCCCTCGCACTTCCCCTCAGACGAGCACGCCCTCGGCTACTTCGACGGCACCCACCTCTACGAGCACGCCGACCCGCGCCAGGGCTTCCACCCCGACTGGAAATCCCTCATCTTCAACTACGGGCGAAACGAGGTCCGCGCCTTCCTCATCTCCTCGGCCGCCTTCTGGCTCGAGAAGTACCACGCCGACGGGCTCCGCGTCGACGCCGTCGCCTCCATGCTCTACCTCGACTACTCCCGCAAGGAAGGCGAGTGGATCCCCAACCGCTACGGCGGACGCGAGAACATCGAGGCCATCGACTTCCTCCGCCAGTTCAACGGCGCCGTCCACACCGCATTCCCCGGCGCCGTCACCGTCGCCGAGGAGTCCACCGCCTGGCCCGGCGTCTCACGCCCGACCGAGACCGGCGGGCTCGGCTTCTCCGCCAAGTGGGACATGGGCTGGATGCACGACACCCTCGCCTACCTCCAGCGCGACCCCGTCTACCGAAGGCACCACCACGACCAGATCACCTTCCGCGCCATCTACCAGTTCTCCGAGAACTACGTCCTCCCCCTCTCCCACGACGAGGTCGTCCACGGCAAGGGCTCGCTCCGGCGCAAGATGCCGGGCGACGACTGGCAGCGCTTCGCCAACCTCCGCCTGCTCTTTGCGAACCAGTGGACCCAGCCCGGAAAAAAGCTGCTCTTCATGGGTTGCGAGCTCGCCCCCGACAACGAGTGGAACCAGGACCACGCCGTCGACTGGCATCTCATGGACGACCCCCGGCACGCCGGCGTCATGGCGCTCGTGAGCGAGCTCAACCGCCTCCACCGTGAGCTCCCCGCGCTCCACGAGCAGGACTTCGATCCCGCCGGCTTTGAATGGGTCGAGGGAGGCGACGCCGACCGGTCCATCATCGCCTACCTCCGCCGCGGAACCGGCCCCCGCGACGTCGCGCTCGTCGTCCTGAACTTCACCCCCGTCGTCCACGACAACATCATCCTGGGCGTCCCCCTCGGCGGAACCTGGAGAGAGGCCCTCAACTCCGACGCCGCGCCCTTCGGCGGCTCCGGCGTCGGAAACCTCGGCGCCGTCAACGCCAACCCCGTGCCCCGCCACGGGCGCGACTGGTCCCTCACCCTCCGCCTGCCGCCCCTCGCGGCCCTCGTGCTCACGCCGGAGGCGCCCGCCGAGGGCGGACCCGCCACGTGAGCGAGCCGCACCACGACCTCCGCCGCCTCGCCGAGCGACTCGGCGTCATGACCGAGTACCACGGGTACCGCGGCCACCACGTGCTCGCCCCGACCGAGACCGTCCTCGCCGCCTGCCGCGCCCTCGGAGCCGACGTCCACGCGCCCGAGCACGCCAGCCGCGAACTCCGCCGACTCGACGAGGCCGACGCGCGCCGAATCGCCGAGCCCACCATCGTCGCCCGCGCGGGCGCCCTCGACCCGCGACCAGGCTCGAGCGTCGACGCCGCCGCGATCACCGCCGTCCTGCGCGCCGGCTCGCGCGAGATCCCACTCGAGCGCCTCGACGGCGCTCGCTTCAGCCTCCCGCCCGAAACGCCCCCGGCGGTATACGAAATACGATTCAAGCTCGGCGCCACGACCCAGCGTTCCACGCTCCTCCTCCCGCCAAGCCGCGTGCCCCCGCCCCCCGAGCGCGCCGCCGCGGTCATGCTCCCCCTCTATGCGCACCGCCCCGACCCCGCCGAGTCCCTCGGCGTCGCCACCTATTCGGACCTCGCCCGCCTCGCCCGCTGGGCCGGCCGAGCCGGCGCCGATTTCCTCGGCACGCTCCCGCTGCTCGCCACCCAGCTCGATCCGCCGTTCGCCGACCCGTCGCCCTACGCGCCGCTGTCGCGCCGGCGCTGGAGCGAGCTCTTCGTCGATCCCTTCGCGGCGCCGGAGGCCGACGCGGTCCGCGTCGATCGCGCGGCGGCGGCCGAGCTCGCGAGCCTCGACCTGCTCGACTACTCCCGCGCCTGGACGATCGTGCGCCGCGCGCTCGGGCAGCTGGCGGACGCGGCGTTCGCGAGCGATCGTCGGCGAGAGGAACTCATCGAGGCGGCGCGCCGCGATCCGGACCTCGCCGCCTACGCGATCTTCCGGGCGCGACGCCGGCGCGAGGAGGATCTCGGCTCGCCCCTGGCCGCCGGGCGCGCCTGGCTCGACGACCCCGACGCGCGCCTCTACGTCTACGCGCAGGTCGAGGCGGATCGCCAGCTCGCCGAGGCGCAGCGCAAGGCGCAGGACGCCGGGTGCGGGCTCTATCTGGACCTGCCCGTCGGCGTGTCGGCGGGGGGCTTCGACACCTGGGCTTCGCCCGAGGACTACGCCGCGGGTTTCTCCGTCGGCGCGCCCCCCGACGCGCTCTTCGCGGGCGGGCAGAACTGGGGCTTCCGCCCGCCGCACCCGCTCGCCGGGCGACGCGACGGGCACGCGAACTTCCGCGCGGACCTCGCGGCGCACTTCCGCCACGCGTCGGCCCTCCGCATCGACCACGTGATGATGCTGCACCGGCTCTACTGGGTGCCGCAGGGCGCGGGAGCGACCGAGGGCCTCTACATCCGCTACCCGCACGAGGAGCTCTACGCGGCGCTGGCGATCGAGGCGCACGGCTCGGGCGTCCGGAACCGCGCCGCGGTGATCGGCGAGAACCTCGGCGTCGTCCCGACGGAGGTGAACGAAGCGCTCGAGCGGTGGGGCCTGCTCGGGATGAGCGTCGCGCAGTTCGGCTTCCGCGAGGACCCGCACGACGCGATCCCGCGCCCCGGGCCCCACGAGATGGCGTGCCTCAACACGCACGACACGCCGACGTTCCGGGCGTTCTGGAACGGCGTCGACCTCGACGAGAACGCTCGCCTCGGCGTGATCGACCCGGCGGACGCGGAGGCCGAACGCCCCGCGCGCGAGCGCGTCCGCGGCGCCATCCGCGAGGCGCTCGGTCTCTCCCGCGAGGCCCCGCCCGACGCCGACTGGGGCCCCGCGCTCCTGGGCGTGCTCGAGCGACTCTCGGCGAGCGGAGCGGGCGCGCTGCTCGTCTCGCTCGAGGACCTGTGGGGCGAGGTTCGGCCGCAGAACGTCCCGGGCGTGCCGACGGACCGCTACCCGAGCTGGCGCCGGCGCGTCGCCCCCGCGTTTGCGCGCTTCACCGAGGATCCCGAGGTCACGCGCACGCTCTCGGAACTCATGCGCCGCGGCGCCGCGGCGGCCGACCGGAAGACGCCCGCGTGAGCCGCCACGTCCGCGAGCCGATCGGCGCGGTGGTCGAGCCCGGCGGCGGGGCGACGTTCCGCCTTTGGGCGCCGAACGCCTCAGCCGTGGAGCTGGCGCTGACCGGTCGCGGCGAGCGCCTCGCGATGCGGCGACAGGCCCGCGGGTACTGGTTCGCGCACGCGAACGCCTCCGCGGGCGACCGCTACGCCTACTCGGTCGACGGCGGCCCGCTCCGCCCCGATCCCGCGTCGCGTCATCAGCCCGAGGGCCCGCACGAGCCGTCCGCGCTGGACGATTCGGGCTTCGCGTGGACGGACGGGGCGTGGAAGAACCCGTCGCTCTCCCGGCACGTCTTCTACGAGCTGCACGTCGGCGCGTTCACGCCGGAGGGCACCTTCGATGGCGCCATCGAGCGGCTCGATCACCTTCGCGAGCTGGGCGTCACCGCGCTGCAGGTCATGCCGATCGCGGAGTTTCCGGGCGCTCGCAACTGGGGCTATGACGGCGTGAGCCTGTTTGCCGCGCACAGCGCCTACGGCGGCCCGCACGGCTTCCGCCGGCTCGTCGACGCGGCGCACGGCGCGGGGCTCGCGGTGTATCTCGACGTCGTTTACAACCATCTCGGCCCCGAAGGAAACTACCTGCGCGACTTCGGCCCGTACTTCACCGATCGCTACCGAACGCCCTGGGGCGAGGCGCTGAACTTCGACGGGCACGGGAGCGACGGCGTGCGGAACTTCTTCATCGAGAACGCGCTGCACTGGACGCGGGAGATGCACGTCGACGGGCTTCGCCTTGACGCGGTGCACGCGATCGTCGATCCGACGGCCTCGCCCTTCGTGCGCGAGCTGGCGGAGGCGGTTCGCGAGCGGGCCGCCGAACGCGGGCGCGTCGTGCACGTGATCGCGGAGGACGCGAGCAACGACCCGCGCGTGACGGCGCCGGCGAGGCGGAACGGCTTCGCGTGCGACGCGCAGTGGAACGACGACTTTCACCACGCGCTCCGGGCGGCGCTGTCGGGCGATCGTCGCGGCTACTACTCGAACTTCGGCGAGGCCCGGCATGTGGCGCGGGCGTACGCGAACGCGTTCGTGCTCACGGGGCAGGCGTCCGCCTTCCACGGCCGGCGTCACGGCGCCGCGCCGGTGGAGACGCCCGACTGGGGCTTCGTCGTCTTCTCGCAGAACCACGATCAGGTGGGCAACCGCCTGCTCGGCGAGCGGCTCGGGGAGAACGTCCCCTTCGAGGCGCTGAAGCTCGCGGCGGCGGCGACGCTGCTCTCGCCCTACGCGCCGATGCTCTTCATGGGCGAGGAGTTCGCGGCCTCGGCGCGGTTCCCGTACTTCGTGAGCCACACGGACGAGAAGCTGGCGGAGGCCGTGCGGAAGGGGCGGGCGGAGGAGTTCGCCGCGTTCGGGTGGGAGGGCGAGCCGCCCGATCCGCAGAGCGAGTCGACGTTTCGCTCGGCGAAGCTCGACTGGGACGAGGCCGGCGAGGGCGAGCACGCGGTCATGCTCGAGCTGCACCGCGAGCTGCTCGCGCTGCGCCGGCGCTTCGATCTGGGCGGCCTCAACGACCGCGGCGCGCGGGACGTGTGGTGCGATGAGCGGGCGGGCGTGGTGGCGGTGCGCCGCCGGGCTCGCGGCGGCGAGGTCGCGCTCCTGCTGAACCTGTCGGGCGGGCGGGCGGAGGCGCCGGTCGCGGGATCGTGGGATGTGGAGCTGGACACCGCGGCGTCGCGGTGGGGCGGTTCGGGAGCCGCCGGCGGGGCGCTGGCGCTCGCGCCGTGGTCGGGCAAGCTGCTGGCGCGGCGCGAGAGCGCCGCCGGCCAAGGGGAGAGCTCGGGATGAAGCGGTACGTTTGCGTGCACGGTCATTTCTACCAGCCGCCCCGGGAGAACCCGTGGCTCGAGGCGATCGAGCGGCAGGAGTCGGCGCACCCGTATCACGACTGGAACGAGCGGATCACCGAGGAGTGCTACGGCCCTAACAGCCGGTCGCGGATGCTCGACGAGGAGGGGTGGATCGTCCGCATCGTGAACAACTACTCGCGGATGAGCTTCAACTTCGGGCCGACGCTGCTCTCGTGGCTCGAGAAGCACGCCGAGAGCGTGTACGAGGCGATCGTTCGCGCGGACCGGATGAGCATCGAGCGGTTCGGGCGGGGATCCGCGATGGCGCAGGCGTACAACCACATGATCATGCCGCTCGCGAACGACCGCGACCGCCTGACGCAGGCGCGGTGGGGCGTGCGGGATTTCCAGACGCGGTTCGGCCGCGACCCGGAGGGGATGTGGCTGCCCGAGACGGCGGCGGATCTCGCGACGCTTGAGACGCTGGTCGACGTGGGCGTCCGCTTCACGGTGCTGGCGCCGCGGCAGGCGCGGCGATTCCGCCCGCTGTCCGGCGGGGAGTGTCGCGACGTCTCGGATGAG
>Ga0081535_100433_pt1 | contig 30184 bp, 29 predicted proteins | sample HotLakmasection3_FD_71020 | JGI IMG/M metagenome (GOLD analysis project Ga0081535, IMG submission 71020) | Hypersaline microbial mat communities from Hot Lake, Washington, USA - Section #3 (SPADES assembly) (version 2) | ecosystem: Environmental > Aquatic > Non-marine Saline and Alkaline >... | reverse complement strand
CTGTCGGTGGTCGCCGCTGCCGCGGAACGGGTGGCGGCGGCGATCGCGGTGGTCGCCTCCGCCTGCTCGCGTACCGCTTCCTGCACCGCCTCGGCGATGGCGGCGAGATCGTCGATGGCGGCACGGATGTCGCCCACCGAGGCGACACTGTCCCGCGCCACGCCCTGGATGGTCTCGACCTGCCGCGCGATGTCGTCGGTCGCACGGGTGGTCTGTTCGGCCAGATGCTTGACCTCGCTCGCCACCACGGCGAAGCCCTTGCCGGCCTCGCCGGCGCGCGCCGCCTCGATCGTCGCGTTCAAGGCGAGCAGGTTGGTTTGCGCGGCGATGTCCGACACCATGGCCAGGATCTCGCCGATGCTCTGTGCCGCCGCCTCCAGCGAGGTCATGGTCCGGCTGGTCACGGCGACGCGCTCGACCGCCTGCCGGCCACTCGCGTTCGAGCTTGCCACCCGGGTCTCCACCGCACCGATCGCCCGGCTCAGCTGCTCGGCAGCGGCGGCGACGGTCTGCACGTCGGCCGCCGCCCGCTCGCCCGCCGACTTCACGGCCTCGACGCTGGCCAGCGCCGTGGTCTGTCCCTCGACCAGCTGCACGGCACTCGCATCCAGGGTCTGTGCGCGCTCCGCGAGTTCACGGGCGACTGCCGCACTCTGCGCATCGAGCTCGCCCGCGATCCCCGCATTGCTGCCGACGAGCTGGGCTCGTGCCGCGGCTTCCGCGGCTTCCGCGGCATCGCGGCTCACCGCGAGGTTCAGTGTGCGGCGCGCCCACCAGACGAGTGCCGCCGTCTCGATCACCACGATCAGCGCATGCAACAGCACCCGGCCGAAATCCGCGCCATCCGGGAAGACCAGCGCCGGCAGCAGAAAGTTGAGACCGAGATGGTGAACGGCCGTCGCCGCCGCTGCCAAGAGCAGGGCCACGGGATCGACCAGCACCGCCAGAAGCGCGATCGTGGCGAAGAAGTACATGTGCAGGTCGAGCTGCCAGGGATGGCCGGCAAAGAGCAGCACCATGGCCATCGGCATGGCGATGGTCGCGACCGTGATGGTCTGCCGACCGGCGGGCGGGTTGCCGGCGAGCCGCCAGGCGGCGGGCGCGACCACGGCCGCGCCCGCCCCCAGCCCGACGCCCGGCCAGAAGGCGCCGCCGATCGCCCAGGCCACCAGCCCCGACACGGGCACGTGCAGCCAGACATAGACGACGAGGGCGGCCATGAAACGGCGCCGGATCAGGTCGATATCACGCATGGCCGAAGTATCCTCGAGCGCAGGTCAAAGCGCGGTTGATGGAGCGCAGCCGACGATGCCGTCGACGGCGATGGCGAAAAGGTACGGGGTCGATCCGGCTGTCCCCTGCCAGCCCGCCTCGCCCGTGGCCGCGATCAGCACCGGCCAGTTCGCCACGCCGGTGACCGGCCGGAGATCGAGCCTTGCCGCGGCAGCCAGCATCGCTTCGGGCGGCGTGCCCGGCAGAAAGACGAGGACGAGCTGCCGGGCATCGACCGACGGGATCAGGGCGAGCCAGGTGACGGCGACCATCAGGCAAAGGAGGGCGAAGAGGGCGGAACGGCTCAAGGAGGCAAGCTCGACTGTCTGACTGCGGCCGAGCTTACGGCCCATTGCTGAAGATTCCCTTAATGCTGCCACCTTCCTTCGGCTTCGCCCGAGGCCCTCGGGGCACCGTTGGGGCGGCGCATCCCGGCCTTGCCGCCATCCCGGCCGCAACGTATGTCGCTGTGGCCCGCTACCAGGTCGCGAGACCCGATGGATCGCTATGGCCGTTGCGTTGCCGTTCTCATGCTCATGACCCTGCTTTCCGCCTGCGGTCTCGGTACCGCACCGCTGGCCGAGCGCCTGGCCCTCGACCCTGCGAGCCTCGAGCGGACCGGCCGGCCCAACGATTTTCTCGTCTGTCCCGAGAATTTCTGCCGTGCGGCGAGCGATCGGGTGGCACCGATCCTCGATCTGCCACCGGCCGACCAGCTTCGCCTGTGGGAGGAGGTGGTGACCACGAGCCCGCGCACCCGGGTGCTCGAGGTCGACGACGACCGGCTCACCATCCGCGCCGAGCAGCGATCCCGCCTCATGCGCTTCGTCGACACCATCGTCGTGCGCGTCGTCCCTGTCGCGGAAGGCCGCAGCAGCTTCGCCGCCTACTCCCGCTCCGAGGTCGGCTACAGTGATCTGGGCGTGAACCAGGCGCGCCTCGAGGACTGGATCGCCCGGGTCGAGGCTGCCGCCAGCCGCTCGCAAAGCAGCGAAGAGATGCGGGGGAACTGAGTTCCCCCGCGCCCCCTCCGGCCTTTTGCTGCGCGGTTGGTCGCGCTACGCTTCCGCCAACTCCCGGCAGAGCTTGTAGAGACCGGCTTTCGTCTCGATGCCGATCCCCGGCACCTGCGGCAGCGCCACTCGCCCGTTCTCGACCTTGATGCCGTCGGCGAAGCCGCCGAAGGGTTGGAAGATGCCGGGGTAGCTCTCGTTGCCGCCGAGATGCAGGCCGGCGGCGATATTGAGGGACATCTGGTGGCCGCCGTGGGGAACGACGCGGCGGCTGGACCAGCCGCTTGCCTCGAGCATGGCCAGCGTGCGGGTGTATTCGCAGAGGCCGTAGGAGAGGGCACAGTCGAACTGCAGCCAGTCGCGGTCCGGGCGCATCCCGCCATAGCGGACGAGGTTGGTGGCATCGATGGTGGAGAAGAGGTTCTCGCCGGTCGCCATCGCCGGTTCGTAGTGGTCGGCCAGCGCCGCCTGGAGAGCGTAGTCCAGCGGATCGCCCGGCTCCTCGTACCAGAGCAGGCCCAGGGGCTCGAGGGCGGTCGCATAGGCGATGGCGGTGTCGAGGTCGAAGCGGCCATTGGCGTCGACCGCGACGTGTGACGGGTCGCCCGCGACCTCGATCACGGCTGTGATGCGCTTCAGGTCCTCGAGCAGGGGGGCGCCGCCGATCTTCAGCTTGAAATCGACATAGCCCATGTCGCGGTAGGACTTCACCTCGTCGACGAGGCCGTCGATGCCCTTCTCGGGCTGGTAGTAGCCGCCGGCGGCATAGACCCAGACGTCGGGGTCGGCACGGCCGTCCCGGTAGCGGACGGCGAGCAGCCGCCAGAGCGGCACGCCCAGGGTCTTGGCCAGTGCGTCCCAGATCGCCATGTCGAGGGTGCCGACGGCCACCGACCGCTCGCCGTGGCCGCCCGGCTTCTCGTTGGTCATCATCCGGTCCCAGCAGCGGAACGGGTCGATGAGTCCGGAATCGGGATCGAGCAGCGAGTCCGGCTCGGCCTCGAGCAGCCGCGGGATCACGCGTTCCCGCATGATCGCCCCCGCCGCATACCGCCCGTTCGAGCTGAAGCCGAAGCCGGTCACCGGCTTGCCGTCCCGGACGATGTCGGTGACGACCGCGACCACCGAGCAGGTCATCTTCGAGAAGTCGATATAGGCGTTGGCGATCGTGGATTTGATCGGTGCGGCTGTTTCGTGGATTTTGGTGATGCGCATCAGACTCTCCTCACTCGCTCATCTAGCCCGGCTTCGTATCTAAACAGGGAGAACAAGCGCGCCCGAAACTAATAAACCTTGCATTTTCAATGCCTCCTAGTTCAAATAATCTGCAAAAAATCTTTCAATCCACTTAAGCATTTCATCAACATCGTCCATCTTGAATTCGCCGGTATGGCCATGATCCGCATTATTTCTGATATCTGCGATTGAGGTAATTCTTTTATTTATCAGCTTATTATAAACGTTATTCCGATAGAGTTCGGAATTCAGCTTGTTTATGCCCGGTCTTTCAGGAATCTCAATTCTGTGCTTCTCACATAGCTTGCGAAGACCGTCTTCTAAAACAGCGCCAGCGAGCGATGCTGCCGGGACGAAATAGCCCGCTTTAAGCAATTCGGTTGCTTGCTCCATGAAATCGCCTAGCAATTCCGCCGCAATAAGTGCGCGTACATCAAAAATAATGCCCTCCTCAATATCACGCTTTGCGGCTTCGAAAATTCCTACAAACTGCGGTAAATAATAAGAGCTTGCTGATTTGTCTAACTGTACAATTCGAGTCATCTCTTTGTAATATTCGCTTTCTGAACCGAGAGTCCTGCTAATGAGTCCCATTGCACTTGATCGAAATCCAAGATATTCGCCAAATGGTGCCAAATGTTGAAAATCTCCGTCTTGATATCCCGATTCTCTTAATAAATTAGCGCCACGCTCAAAAACTTCTTGAAAGGAGGCGAGCAGTCGGACGTTGCGATCATCTTTCTTCAAACCTCTTGCTCCTTTCCATAATCTAGAGCTCAAACAATTGATTCTGCCAAAGGACTAATCGATTAAGAGAAGCGCTATAGCACCGTCGTAAGCAGATTAGCTTCAGCGAGCCAGCGCCCTGGCCCAGCTCCCCGCATCCGGCAGTCCGCCTGCCGGGCCGATCGCCGCTACCGTGGGCCTCGGGTCCTTCAGCAGGCGCCCGGCGACACGCTCGATGTCGTCGGCCGTCACGGCGGCGTATTTGGCCGCGATCTCGGCGGGCGTCAGGTAGTCGCCGAAGCAGAGCCATTGCTTGGCCAGGTCCTCGCAGACCGAGAAGCAGCCCTCCTGCGCCATCAGCAGGCTCGCCTTGAGCTGGGCCTTGGCCCGATTGAGCTCGGCCTCGCCGATGCCGGCGGCCAGCCCCTGAAGTTCGCCCGCGATCACCCGGATCAGCTCCGGCACGTCCTCCTCGCCGGTCGCGGCATAGATGCCGAACAGGCCGGAATCGTTGTGCAATCCTGTGAAGCTGAAGATCGAGTAGCACAAGCCGCGGTTCTCGCGGACCTCCTGGAACAGTCTCGACGACATGCCGCCACCCAGCGCGGTCGAGAAGACCTGCAGCGGGATGAAGTCGTCGTCCTTGTAGGACATCGCCTCGAGGCCGAGGCAGAGATGGACCTGCTCGAGCTCGCGGCCGGTGAGCCACTCGCCGCCGGTGTAGCGGGACGGTTCGGGCGTCGGGCGGGTGGTCCGCGGCAGCTGGCCGAAGTGCGCCTCGGCGAGGTTGACGATCGCCTCGTGCGCGACCTTGCCGGAGCTCGCGACGATCAGGGACTCGGGGCCGTAATGGGCGTCGACGAACGCCTGCAGCGCCTCTCTGGGCAGCTTTTCGATGACCGCCTCGGTGCCGAGGATCGACCGGCCGATCGCCTGGTCGGGGAAGGCCGCTTCCTGCAAATGGTCGAAGACGAGATCGCCCGGCATATCCAGGGTCTCGCCGATCTCCTGCAGGATGACGTGGCGCTCTTTTTCGTACTCCTCGGCATCGAAGGTGGAGTTCAAGAGGATGTCGGCGATGATGTCGGCGGCGAGCGGCACGTCCTCGGCGAGCACCCGGGCGTAGTAGGCGGTGTGCTCGCGGCCGGTATAGGCGTTGAGCGAGCCGCCCACGTCCTCGATCTCCTCGGCGATGCCGCGGGCGGTGCGCCGGGTCGTGCCCTTGAAGGCCATGTGCTCCAGCATGTGGGCAACGCCGTTCACCTCGGCTGCCTCGCAGCGGCCGCCGGCATCGACCCAGACGCCGAAGCTCGCGGTTTCGACCCGGGGCATGGTCTCGGTGACGACGCGAACGCCGTTGTCGAGTGTCGTGATCTTCATGAAGTGCTTTCGATCCAGTGCCGTATGTCGGCCTCGATGGTAGCGAGATCGTCGGCGGATGTCGTGTAGCGTTCGGGCGCTTCCATCATCGCCCGGAGTTCGGGCGGCAGCGGTGCCTCGCGGCCGGTGGCGGCGCGGATGGCGTCCGGGAACTTCGCCGGGTGGGCCGTCGCCAGGGTGACCAGCGGCACGTTTTCCGGTGCCGTGTCGCGGCCGGCCCGGATGCCGACCGCGGTGTGCGGGTCGACCAGCTGGCCGGTGCCCGCCAGGACGTCGCGAATGGTCGCCCGTGTGGTCGCCTCGTCGACGCGGGACCCGGCGAAGAGGGTGCGCACCGCATCGCGTTTGGCATCGTCGACCTCGAGGCCACCCGTCGCTGCGAACTCGCGCATCAGCCCGGCCACCGCAGCACCGTCGCGGCCTTCCATCTCGAACAGCAGCCGTTCGAAATTGGAGGCGACCTGGATGTCCATCGACGGGCTCGAGGTCGCCACGACCGGCCCGCGTGCGTAGCGGCCGGTGGCGAGGAACCGGGCCAGGATGTCGTTCTCGTTGGTGGCGACCACCAGCTTGGCCACCGGCAGGCCGATGCGCTTGGCGACGTAGCCGGCATAGACATCGCCGAAATTGCCGGTCGGCACGGAGAAGGCCAATGGCCGCGCGAGCCCGCCGAGCCGAAGTGCCGCGTAGACGTAGTAGGCGGCTTGCGCCACGACGCGGGCCCAGTTGATCGAGTTGACGGCGGCGAGGCCGACCCGGTCGCGGAAGCCCGTGTCGGCGAACATCTCCTTGAGCCGGTTCTGGCAGTCGTCGAACGTGCCGCGGACCGCGATCACCAGGACATTGGCCTCGGGCGACGTCGTCATCTGCCGCCTTTGGACCGGCGAGATCCGGCCGTCCGGAAAGAGGATCGCGACCCGGATCCGCTCCAGCCCGGCAAAGGCGCGGACAGCCGCCGCCCCGGTATCGCCGGAGGTGGCGCCGACGATGGTGATGTGCTCATCGCGCCGGGCGAGGACGGCCTCGAACATCCGGCCCAGGAGCTGCATGGCGAAGTCCTTGAAGGCGAAGGTCGGCCCGTGGAAGAGCTCGAGCAGCCACTCGTCGTGGCCGAGCTGGACCAGGGGTGCCGTCGCGGCATGGCGGAACTCGGCATAGGCGGTCCGCGCCATCGCCAGAAGCTCGGCTTCGTCGAAGCAGCCTTCGGTGAAGGGTGCCAGGAGGCGGGCGACGGTGGTCGGGTAATCCAGGCCCGCGAGCTCCGCCACGTCGATCTCGGGCCAGGCCTCGGGTACGTAGAGTCCGCCGTCCTCGGCAAGGCCGCCCAACAGCACCTCTTCGAAACCGCGTCCGGCCGCACCACCGCGCGTGCTCGTGTAGCTGATCATCCTCGTCCCCGTTTCATGCTCGCGCCGTCATAGCCGAGAGACGCGGCGCTGGCGACCACTGCCCGGCCGATCGACCGGCAATGGCCGCCGCCTCGCGTGCGTTATCGGACGTCGAGGGTGGGCCCGCTGGACGGGCGCACGCTGCCGCCAGACAAAGCACGCTGCCGCAGGACAAACGCGTGATCCCCGCGCATCCATCCTTGCCCGCCCGCTGGCCGGGGCCCGGCTCGACGACGGCAATGCCCTTCAAGCGGCGTGTTCGATCGCTCATTCGGAGAGAGCCCATGCTGCGCCTCGTCGCCACACTCTGCCTCGCGTTCGGCCTGAATGCCGGCAGCTCGCCGGCCGGCGCGCAGGAATTCGCCCTGCCGGTCGATGTCGAGCTCGTGCTGCTCGTCGATGTCTCGGGCTCGATGGATCAGGAAGAGCACCGGGTGCAGCGGCAAGGCTATGTCGCGGCGATCGGCTCGGCCCTCGATTTCGCCCAGCTGCTCTTCGACGACAACGGCTTCGAGGTCGTGCGCCGGGTGATCGACCTCTCGGGGGACGGCCCGAACAGCATGGGGCCGCCGGTGGTTCCGGCGCGCGAGCGGGTGCTGGCGGCCGGGATCACCATCAACGGTTTGCCCATCATGATCCGAACGTCGCTGCGCCGCACGGCACTCGGACTCGACGACGACTACCGCGACTGCATGATCGGCGAACGTCAGCGCCGCAATTTTTGGACACAGCCCCGAGCGACAGGACGCAGGCACGGGTACTCTGATCGTGCCGGCCTATCGCTGCGCCGGCGAGTTCCACCGGCCGAAGCGGTTGCCCCGGTGGCGGCTAGGGGCCGACCACGGTGGCGAGCGCGGCGAGCACGACGAGGACGCACAACAGCGCCTGCACGAACCCGGCGACGACGTGCCAGAAGCCGTTCGGGCGTTTTGCCGATCGGTCCTCGGGGCCGATGCTCGGCTCGAGGGGATAGCCCGGCACCGGGATATCGCGCCTGGCGCGTGGCCGGCGCTGTGATTGTTCGAAGGTCGCCTCAGCCATCGTCCGCACTCCTGCTGCGCGGTTCGGCCGAGCCCGGCGGGCAGACGTTCTCAGCCCGACGAGGCCCATCCGGCCCGCTGAACGACGAACGCTCCAATGACTGGATAAGGTAGGGTGAAGACGCCGAAGTCAAATAAATCTTGGCGGACGCACCGGCATCGGCCTGCGCAGGAGCGCTCGCTGCAGGCCCGACCACGCCCGCGTCGATCCGCAGCAGCGCGCTGCCGTCACGGTGTTCCGCCGAAACCGACAGGCCGGAACGGCTGGCTGTCCGGGCTCAAGAAGCCCGCGCGACGGGCGCGGCCGCCTTCGAATTAACTCGGCCGAGGTGGGCCGATCAGTCTTTCGCGAGCTTCCAGGCGAGCGGGAAGACGGCGACGGCAAGGGCGATCTTGACCGCCTCCGAGAGGACGAAAGGCACGACGCCCGCCGAGATCGCGGTGGCGAAGCCGAACAGGACGGTCAGCCAGGCCACACCGAGGCCGAAGATCACCGCGGTGCCGGCGAGAAAGGCGAGGGCGGTCGAGGCGCGGCTGCGGCACCAGCCGCGATCGGCGAGCGCACCGACGAGCATGGCAGCAGCGAGAAAGCCCAAGAGATAGCCGCCGGTCGGTCCGGCCAGGAGCGCGATGCCGCCACCGGCCGAGAAGACCGGCAGGCCGATCGCGCCCTGGGCGAGGTATGTCAGCACCGCGGCGCCGGCGAGCCGCATGCCGTAGGCGGCACCGAGCCCGAGGACGACGAAAGTCTGCATGGTCATCGGCACCGGCCAGAACGGCACCTGGACCTTGGCCGATGCGATCAGCAGCAGCGAGCCGGCGATGACGAGAACGGCTTGGGCCAACAGGCTGTCGGTGGCCTTGGGCCACAAGCGGGTGGCGAGCGATGGCTGCATGGATCGGGCCTCTCTTCTCGGGTCTTCTCGGGCGCGCGGGCGGATCGATGCGGGCAAGGTGCCTCCGCGGCCCGGCCTTGTAAAGCATCCTGATGCGCCGCCGCGCCGTCGCCGGCCGAATATTCCGCGGTGTGCCGGCGACCGCTTCGGCCGACGCCGCCGCGCGGCGGTGGTCGCCCACCGGCGGCGCGCGCCAGTGCCGGCCTAGCCGCGCCCTGCGGGCTGCGCTAGAGAACGGCCATGAACGCAGCAGCCCAAAAACCACGGCTCGTCCTCGTCGACGGCTCCGGCTACATCTTTCGCGCTTTTTTCGCGCTGCCGCCGATGACCAGGGGCGACGGCACGCCGGTCAACGCCGTCTTCGGCTTCTCGTCGATGCTCTTCAAGCTGATGCAGGATCATGCCGAGGACGACATGATCGTCGTCTTCGATGCCGGTCGGCTCAGCTTCAGGAACGAGATCTACGACAAGTACAAGGCCAATCGCGTCGAGCCGCCGCCCGAACTCGTCCCGCAATTCGCGCTGGTCCGCGACGCGGCGCGGGCTTTCGGCCTGCCCGCCGTCGAGGTCGAGGGCTTCGAGGCGGACGACCTGATCGCCACCTATGTCGATCGTGCGCGGGAGCTGGACCGCGAGGTGATCATCGTCTCCTCGGACAAGGACCTGATGCAGCTCGTGGCGCCGGGCGTCGTCATGTGGGACCCGATGAAGTCGCGGGAGATCGGCCCGGCCGAGGTCGAGGAGCGCTTCGGCGTGCCGCCCGAGCTCGTCCAGGACTGTCTGGCGCTCGCCGGCGACAGCTCGGACAACGTGCCGGGTGTGCCCGGGATCGGGGTCAAGACCGCGGCCCAGCTACTGAAGGAACACGGCTCGCTGGAGAAGCTCCTCGCCGAGGCCGAGAGCATCAAGCAGCCGAAACGCCGCCAGTCGCTGATCGATTTCGCCGACCAGGCCAGGCTCTCCAAGGAACTGGTGGCGCTGCGCCACGACGCGCCCCTGCCGATTCGGCTCGACGGGGCGGTGCGTCGCGCGATCGACGGGGCAACCCTGCACGCGTTTTTGAAGGAGAACGACTTCAAGTCGCTGATCGGGCGGATCGAGCAGGTGGCCGACGCCGCGGCCGCCGATCTGGCCGAGGCGTCGAAGGCCGCCGGCACGGATGGCCCGGTCTACAGCGCGATCACCGAGCCGGGAGCACTCGAAGCACTCGTCGAGGCCGCCATCGCGCGTGGCCTGCTCGCCATCGACACCGAGACCACGTCCCTGAACGCGGCCCGGGCCGAGCTTGTCGGCCTCTCGCTCGCCGTCGAGGGGCAGCGCGGAGCTTATGTGCCGCTCGGCCACGTCGACGATTTCGACCAGAAGCGACCGGGCCAGCTCGCCCTGGCCGACGTCCTCGATCGGCTGCGCCCGGTGCTCGCCGATCCGGGCGTGCTGAAGATCGGCCACAACCTCAAATACGACATCGCGGTATTGGCGAAGTACGACGTGCCGATCACGCCCTTCGACGACACCATGCTGCTCTCCTACGTCCTCGACGGGGCGAGCCACGGCCACGGCATGGACGAGCTCGCCCGCCGCCATCTCGACCACGAGACCATTCCCTACGAGGCCGTTTGCGGCAAAGGTGCGAAGCAAATCGGCTTCGCGCAGGCGGCGATCGACAAGGCCACCGCCTATGCCGCCGAGGACGCCGCGGTCACCTTCCGGCTCTGGGAGGTGCTCAAGCGTCGGCTGATCGACGAACGGGTGGTCACCGTCTACGAAACACTCGAACGGCCCCTCGCCCCGATCCTGGCGGCGATGGAAGCGACCGGCATCAAGGTCGACCGGGCGCATCTCGAGCAGCTCTCCTCGACTTTCATCCAGCGGATGGCCGAGCGCGAGGAGGCCGCCATCAAGCTCGCCGGGCGGCCCTTCAATCTCGGCTCGCCCAAGCAGCTCGGCGAGATCCTCTATGCCGACATGGGGCTCGCCGGTGGCCGGAAGACCAAGACCGGCGCCTATGCGACCGGGGCGGAGATCCTGGAGGAGCTGGCGGCCCAGGGCCACGCGCTGCCGCAGGTCATCCTCGACTGGCGCCAGCTGCAAAAACTGACCCGGACCTATACCGAGGCCCTGGTCGAGGAGATCGTGCCCAGGACCGGCCGGGTGCACACCTCCTACATGATGGCCTCGACCTCGACCGGCAGGCTGAGTTCGACCGACCCCAACCTGCAGAACATCCCGATCAGGACCGAGGAGGGCCGCAAGATCCGCGAAGCCTTCGTCGCCGACGACGGCCACCTCCTGGTCTCCGCCGACTACTCGCAGATCGAGTTGCGTGTCTTGGCGCACATGGCCGACATCCAGGCGTTGAAGGACGCGTTCGCCGAGGACACGGACATCCATGCGGTGACGGCGGCGCGGATGTTCAAGGTCGACGAGCAGGACGTCGGCAGCGACCTCCGGCGGCGGGCGAAGACGATCAATTACGGCATCATCTACGGGATCGGCGCCTTCGGCCTCGCCCAGCGGCTCGGCATTCCGCAAGGCGAGGCCAAGGCCTTCATCGACGCCTATTTCGAGGAATATCCGGGGGTGAAGGAGTACATGGAGCGGGCCAAGGCCGAGGCGCGGGAAAAGGGCTATGTCGAGACCCTCTTCGGCCGCCGCTGTTTCGTGCCGGAAATTCTGAGCAAGCAGCCGGCCCGCCGGTCCTATGCCGAGCGCCAGGCGATCAACGCGCCGATCCAGGGCTCGGCTGCCGACATCATGAAACGCGCCATGCGCCGGGTCGCCAAGGCCCTCGCTCGTGCCGATCTCGACGTTCGGATGCTGCTCCAGGTCCACGACGAACTGGTCTTCGAGGTCCCCGAAACGGTCGTGGACGAGGTTCGGCAGCTGGTGAAGGCGACGATGGAGGGGGCGGCATCGCTCGACGTGCCGCTGGTCGTCGATGTCGGCGCCGGCCCGAGCTGGGGTGCGGCACATTGATGGCGGCAGAGCCCGGGACGACGACAAAGGGAGGCTGATCTCTTGGGCTTCATTCTCGATGCGGCGCTCGCCAACCTGTTGTCGCCGCCGATCCTCTTTTTCGTGCTCGGACTTTTCGCCGGGTGGGCGCGCTCCGACCTCGAGGTGCCGGATGCCATCGCCAAGGCCCTGGCCCTCTATCTGATCCTCGCGATCGGCTTCAAGGGCGGTGCGGCGATGGCGGAGACCGACGATCTCCTGCGCATCGTGCCGGTGCTGCTGGTCGCGGCGTTGCTCAGCTTCACGGTGCCGTTCTGGGTCGATCTGGCGCTCGGCTTCACGAGCCGGCTCGGGCCGCTCGATCGGGCGGCGGTGGCGGCGCATTACGGCTCGGTCAGCATCGTCACCTTCGTCGCCGCGACCCAGTTCCTCGATCTCCGGGGGCTGTGGTTCGAAGGCTACATGGCCGCCGTGGTCGCGGTGATGGAGATGCCGGCGATTCTGACCGGGCTCTGGCTCGCCGGGCGGGCGGGCGGCAGCGGCCGGGCTGCCGGTGCCGTCCAGTTCGATCCGAAGGTGCTGCGTGAGGTCGTCTTGAACGGCTCGGTGGTGCTGCTGACCGGCGCCTTCCTGATCGGCTGGGTCTCCGGCCCTGCCGGCCTCGAGCGGATCGAGGGGTTCATCACCGTGCCGTTTCAGGGTGTTCTCTGCCTCTTTCTGCTCGACATGGGGCTCGTCGTCGGCCGCAGCACGGCGCTGCAGCGGTTGAGCGGTGCGCTGATCGCCACCGCACTCGTGGTCACCGTCGTCAACGGCTTGGTCGGTCTCGGCGCCGGCTGGGCCTTGGGTCTCTCCGAGGGCGGGGTCATGCTGCTCGGCACGCTCACCGCGAGTGCGTCCTATATCGCCGTGCCGGCCGCCCTTCGCCTCGCCCTGCCGAGGGCCGACGCCTCGCTCGGGCTCGCCCTTTCGCTCGGGATCACCTTTCCCTTCAATCTGGTTCTCGGTATTCCTCTCTATGCGGCGCTGGCCGCTTGGCTGACCGGCGGCTGAGGAGGTGATGCGATGGCGTTGCATGCGCGCAAGAAGCTCGAGATCACGGTCGAGAAGCGGCGGCTGCAGACGGTGATCGACCTGCTCGACCAGGACGGCGGGGTCAAGGGCTACACCTTGATCCGGACCCTCGGCGGCCGCGGCCATACCGGCGAGCGACTGCCGCAGCCCTACAGCGACGTGCTCGACACGGTGATCGTGGTGACCATCGTCAAGGCCGAGGTGGCGGAACGGCTCGTCGCGGTCCTGGCGCCACTGGTCGAGGAGATCGTCGGCATCGTCGCGGTGAGTGACGTCGAGGTCATTCGCCCCGGGCATTTTTGAACGGTCGAACGGCACTCGGCAGCAGCCGCCAGAGGGCAACGAAGCGAACGAGCTCGGCGGCACCCCGGGCGAGCGCGAAGGCCCAGAGCGTTTCGAGCTGCCAGGCGGCGGCCAGCCCCGCGGCGAAGGCCAGGGCCATCCAGAGATTGGCGGCGAGCAGCCGATCGCCCTCGCGCGCCGCGGTGAGCGCCGATTGCAGAATGGTCGTCGCCTGGGCGAGGACGAACCAGGGAACGAGCCAGACGAGCACGGCCGCGGCCGGGGCATAGGCCGGACCGAACGCCAGCGGCAGAAGCCAGGGGGCGAGGCCGACCGCGGCGAGCGCGGTGCCGAGGGCGACGCCGCTCACCAGCCGGAGATCGGCGGCGAGGGCGGCACGAAAAAGCGCGGGATCGGCCGCTCGCGCCGCCATCCGGGCAAGGGCGGTCTGGCCGAGGCCGTTGGCGGCGACGAGGCCGGCCACCAGAACGGCCGAGGCGAGAAAGTAGTAGGCGGCCTCGGCCGGGCCGAACCGGGCGCCGACCAGAAGGATGTCGAGGCCGAGCAGGAGCTGGCTCGCCACGGTGCCGGCGGCGATCGGCAAGGCGGTGCGCAACAGGGCAGCGGTGCCGAGCCCGCTGCCGGCCGGCTGCGGCAACAGGCCGACGCAGGGCCAGGTTGCCAGGGCCGCGATCCACCAGGCGGCGAGGAAGAGCCGAGCCAGGGCCGAGGGCTCGCTCGCCATGGGTGCCGCGAGGAGCAGGAGGACGAAGGCCAGGGGCCGGACCAGGAGGAAGCCGGCGGCGAGCCGGTTGCGGCCGAGCGCCAGCGGCAGCCAGTCGAGCTGCAGCGCGATCGGCCAGAGGCTGGTCAAAAGCAGCGCCGTCAGCCGCCAGTCGCCGGCGGTCCAGAGCGCGGCGGCGAGGCTCGCCAGGACGATGACGGCGCTGCTGATCGCCAGGCGCAATGCTACCGTGCGGCGCAGATAGACGCGCGCCAGCCGGGGTGTGCGGGCGGTCTCGGCGGTGGCGACCGTGCGCAGCCCCGCCTCGCCGAAATGCAGGGCGATGCCCTGGACGGCGATCGCCATCGACCAGAGCCCGAGGGTCTCGGGCGGCAGGGCACGGGCGATCAGCAGTGTCGCGAAAAAGCCGAGGCAGGCGGCCAGCGCCCGGCTGCCGCCCATGGTGACGAGCCGCTCGACCGCTTCCCGCGAAAGGCCGAATACCGGCCGCCGATTGGTGATCAAACGGCCTGCAGTCGCCGGTAGAGGTGGACCACCTCGAGCATGATGGCGTCCTCGTCGAGCCGCTCGACGCCGCGGTTCTGCCGGTAGCCGCCGCGCAGGATCAGGTCGCGCGCGGCGACCAGAGCGTCCGCCAGGGCCTTCGGGTCCGGATCGGTGACGAAGCCGGATGTCCCCTCGTCGAGCCAGTCGGCGACGTCGCCGACATCGGTGCTGACCACCGGCCGCATCGCCTTCAGGGCCTCCTTGACCACGGTGGGCGATGCTTCGTAGCGGCTGGTGAGCAGGAGGATGCCGTGTTGCTCCAGCACTCCCGGCACCCGGTTGTGCGGCACCCTTCCGATCCAGGTGATCAGGTGCCGGGCCGGCGAGCGGGCGAGCCGCCTGACCAGATCGCGGCTGTCCTCGCCTTCGCCCGCGATGGTGAGCGAGAAGGGCAGGCCGCGCAGGGCGAGTTCCTCCATGGTGGCGATCGCCAGTGGCACGTTCTTCTGGTGGCTGATCCGGCCGAGCAGCACGATCTGGCCGGCGAGCGCCGGCGGCGGCGGCAGCGGGTCGCGGCCCGCGAAGATGCGGTCGTCGAAGGCCGCCGGGATGATCGCGGCCCGGTCGAACGGGGCTGCTTCGACGATCCGGGAGAGGGCGCGGCGATCCCGGCCGCTGACACAGACGATCGCGTCGGCGAGGCGCACCACCCGGCGCTCGAGGGCGAGCATCGCCCGGCGGATCGGCCGGCCGAGCCGGCCGAGCCAGCCGTCGAGAACACGGCCCGAGACATTGTGGTAGCTGATCAGCACCCGGCCGCAGTCGGGTGCCAGGAGCAGCTTCGGCCAGGCGGCGTAGTTGCGGTGGAAATGAAAGACGTCGTGCGCCGCGAAGCGCTTGCGGTTGAGCCAGAACCAGCGCCAGAGGCCGAGATAGAAGCGGAGGAAGTTCGAGGTGCGCGAGACATAGGTGATGTGCGGCGGGCAGCGCCCTTCCTGCAGCCGCGCCCCCACCAGGTGAAACTCCAGGCCGGATTTCAAGAGTGCCCGGTGCAGGCCGCGGAAATGCTCGGCACCGCCGCCGAGGTCCTGGGCCAGGGGGTCGTTGTTGTAGAAGACGTAGATCACCGGCTCTGTCTTTCGGGCGTGGGCTCGTGGTCGGGGCCGGGTGGCACGGCCCCGATATGGCGGCTCGGGGAAGGTGCCGGAAGCGGTGCCTCGATCAGCGCCTGAACGGCGTCGAGGGTGCGCGCGACCGGGCCGTTGTTGTCGACCACCGGCAGATCGAAGCGCTCGGCCAAACGGCGATAGAGCTGCCGCCGGCGGTGGAAGTTCCGGTCGAGCAGGGCATCGGCGCGCTGCTCGCGGATGCGCAGCGGATGCCGCTCGACCAGGATGACGAGACGCGGGCGCGGCAGCAGGCGGACGAGCCAGGGACCGATGCCGTCGATGACGACGTCGTCGAGGCCGGTGTCGACCGCGAGATCGACCAGGGTGTCGAAGACACAGCGATCGCCGAGCACCGGTGCGGCGTTGCCGCCCAGAAACGGCGGCAACAGCCGCGGCAGGTGGTAGCGACAGCCGATGTCGAGCACCTGATCGATGGTCTGCAGCAGCAAGAACGGCCAGGCGATCCAGGGCCGCCCGGCGAAGTCGTGATAGCCGATGCGCACCCCTTTCTCCTCGACCTTGTAATTGTGGCCGGAAAGCCGGGTGAGCGCCAGAAGCGGCTTGGAGAGATAATTGCGAAAGCGGCTCCAGACGTGGCGTGACGGGGTGCCGGCGCGCGCGCAGCGCTCGCGCAGATGGGCGAGCAGGAAGCTCTTGCCGGTGCCGTCGACACCGCAGAAGGCGACCAGGCGCTGGCGCAGGGGTGGGGCTTCGGGCTCGGCGAGCATGGCCGCGACGCTCCCGGCCCAGCAGGTCCAGCGGCTGTCGTCGATCCGCGCCGGGGCGCGCTGGCGCAGGGCGCGAATCAGGGCATGCGGCAGTTGGTCCGGCGATTGCGCGATCATCCCGCCCATTGCGCGGACGCATTCGCTGACCCCGGGCGCATCGAGAGCGATGACCGGCCGGCCGGTGAGCCCCGCCTCGATCACCACGAGCGGCACTTCGGAGACGGGGGCGCGGAACGGAAACAGGAAGGCGTCGACCCGGGCGATCAGCCGGACGATCTCGGCCGCCCCCAGCATCTCGGTCGAGACCTCGATGCGCCCGGCCGCCGGACTGCGGCCGATCTGCTGCAGGAAGCGCTGCATCGCGGCGGGCGCCACATCGGGGCGGAGCAGCAGCAACAGCCGCGCGTCGAGGCCGCGCGCCACCGCTGCCTCGAAGGCGGCGAGCGCCAGATGGGCGCCCCTGAGCGCCAGGGGCGGGCCGAAATAGGCGACGACCGGCGGGTCGGATGCTGCGCGTTGCAGCGCCGGGTGAGCGAAGCTCGCCTGCCGATCGACCTGTGGCCGCAACAGGGGGCCGGCGGGCAGGCCGAGGGCGCGGTAGCGCTCACGCCCGGCTTCGCTCAGGTAGATCGGCCGGGCCGCACCCGAGCGGCGAAAGCCGCGGGCGATGAGCCGGCCGGGCAGGAGGGCGTTGACCAGCGGCAGCGCCAACAGCCGCCGCTCGCGCCAGAGCTCGGCCAGACCGACGCCGAGGATTTCGCGCAACGCCAGCCGCGGGCTGGCGATCACCAGATCGACCGGGGCGCCGAGCTCGAGCCGCTGCATCCGGGCGACCGCGAAGGCGCCGGTGACGAGATAGACGCGCTCGGGTGCCACCGCGCGGCTCAACGCTTCGAGCGCCGGGCTCGCCCGGCCACGCCGGATGAGCGCGTCGACGGCGCGAACCGTGTAGGGCTGGTCGGGATCGGCACCGGCGGGGGCAGGATCGGTGACGTCGGTCACCAGGGTGACCTCGCGGCCGTGCGCGGCGAGGCCGGTGGCCAGGCCGTGCGCCATGTGCCAGGGCTGTCGCCGGCGCCGTTCGGCGGCGAAGCCGAAGCAGACCACGAGATCGCGCGGCCGCTCCAGATCGAGGGGCAGGGCTTGGTTCATCGGTGCCACCCGGCCGTCATCATGCCGCCCGCCGCACCAGGTGCCGATAGAGGTCGGCGGTGCGCGCCGCCACCCGCTCCCAGGCGAAGCGTTCCTCGACCAGAAGCCGGGCGGCGCGTGCCGTCGCCGCCGCTGCCTCCGGCGCATCGAGCACCTCGGCGATCGCCGTCGCCAGGGCCGCGGGCTCGGCAGCGGCGAGCCGCAGCGGGGCGGGCTCGGGCAAATCGCCGACCAGGCCCGTGGGCGTGGTCACGACCGGGGTACCGGCGGCCATGGCCTCGAGCAGGGTGAGGGGGCCACTCTCGTAGTCGGCGGGATTGACCAGCACCGCCGCACTGGCGAGAGTTTCCCGCAGCGCTTCGCGGTCGAGAAAGCCCAGAAAATCGACCCGATGGGCGATGCCGAGGAGGTGAGCCTGCGCCTCCAGCTTGCCGCGCAGGGGCCCTTCGCCGGCAAGGGCGAGGCGGCAGTTCGGCCGGTCGGCCACGAGCGCCATGGCATCGAGCAGCCGAGACAGGCCCTTGCGGTAGCCGAGCCGGCCGACATAGAGGATGGTGACGGGTGCCCCGGCGGACGGGCGTCGGTTCGTGCGGCCCGGAGCGAAGAACTCGACGTCGACGCCGTTTTCGATCACCAGAGGCGCTCGCCCGTCGAGCCGGTAGAGCCGGCAGAGCTCGTCCCGGACATTGCCCGAGACCGCGATGATCGCCGCTGCGGCGCTGATCTGGGCGTGCTCGTAGGCCTGGCCGAAGAGCCGCGCATTGGCCTTGACCATCGCCGTGACCATGCCGGGCTCGTGGATTGCCCTGGTATCGGCGAGCAGCGGGCTGTGAAAGGTGACGAGCCGCGGCAAGCCGGTGCGCAAGCGGGGCAGCAGCGGCGAATGGAGATGCAAGAGGTCGGCGCCCTCGGCACCTCGATCGAGCCAGGGCTGCAGGACCGCACGGATCGCCTCCTGGTGGAACGGGCGCACCGGGGCGTAGGGATAAAGCGCTACCCTCACCCCTTCCACCTCGAGCCGGTGCCAGAACCGCATGTTCGTGCCCTTGGCGACGATCAGCGGCTCGATGCCCCGGGCCGGCAGGCGCTTGGCGAGTTCCAGCACGTGCCGGCCGATGCCTTCACGCGGCGGCAGCTGGTTGTTGGTGAGCAATGCTACCCGCATGCCGCTCAGCCCGCAGCGGCCCTGACGGGAGCGGCCTCGTCGGCGGCTTGCCAGTAGTAGTCCTGGCTGCTGAACAGGGCGTTGACCCGCCGCGGCAGCAGCATGCCCGCCATGCCGAGCCGATAGCCGGCATAGCGCACCGCGGTGTGGAGGAGCGCGTAGGGCAGCAGCGCAGGGGCCTCGGCGGCGAGATGCGCCAAGAGCCGCCTGGTGTAGAGCAAGCCGCGTATCTCGTCGGGCTCGTGCGCCAAGAGCAGGTGACGATAGGCCCGTCTGGCGTAGCCGGTATCGTACTGCCGGCGGAAATCGGCGAGCAGGCCCGACGCGTGGCTGTGCCGCACGGTAGCCTCGGCGACATAGGCGATGCGATGGCCCCGGCGGAGCAGGGCGGCGGCGGCGATCGTCTCCTCGCTCACCAGCGTCGGCGGGAAGCCGCCGATCTCGTCGAGGGCGGCCGAATTCCAGGCCGCACAGCTGTTCGAGCAGAAATGGGTGTAGGCACCGTAGTGCTGCCGATCGGCGAGGCTGCGGCTGTGGCTCTCTGTCGGATAGTTGAAGGCACGGTTGAACGATTCGACCGGATCGGCCCCCTGGCGCGCCAGCTGCCGGCCGTAGGCCACGGCCGCCTCGCCGGACCGCACGGGCGCGGTCAGCCGCTCCAGAAACGCCGCGTCGGTGGGCTGCGCGTCCGGGGTGAGCATCACCACGATCGGCGTGCCGAGGTGCTGGCGGGCCAGCTCGCGGGTCCGGCCGTGATTGAAGCTCGAGCGCGCGATCACCCGGGTCTCCGCCCCGAGTTCGCGGGCACGCTCCACCGTGCCGTCACGGGAGCTCGAATTGACGACGAGAATGCGCGGCCGAAGCGGCGAGGCGCGCAGGGGCTCGATGCAGCCGGCGAGCAGCTCGCGCGCCCGGTGGGTGACGATGACGACACCGATTTCGCCGTGCTGCATGCCGTCGCTCCTTGGCATCACTCGCGCCACTGGGCATCGAATGCGCAGCGCCGCGCGGCGCTGGCCTCTGCCGGTGCTGGACGACGATGGGAGACGATGCGATTCTGGGGCGAAACGGGACAGAAATCAACCATTAATTGATTTTCTCGTCATGCTGCTATAGTTTGCGCGATAGTCGCGCCGAACAGGCCCTGCGCCGTGCGGGCGAGTCGGTCGAAGCGCTCGTCCTCTAGCCCGCGGTCGAGCAGGCCCTGCAACGGCTCGGTATTGAAGCGCCGCTGCGGCTCGCTGCTCGGTTTCGGCGGCAAGCGGGCCTCGAACGCGCACGGCAGGCCGAGGCGTGGCCTGAGTCCGGTTGCCAGCCGCTCGGCGAAGGCCGCCACCGTCTCGACGTGACCGCTCGGGTTCGAGCGACCGGACGAGGGTGCGGCAGCCGTCCCCATGGCGAGGCGCGCGTAGTGCTCGGCCAGGAGTTCGACCGGCACGAAGTCGCGCACCCGGTCGGGATGGTCGAGGACCGGCGTCGTGCCGGCAACCCATGCGCGCAACAGGTAGTCGACGAAGCCGCCGCCCTGACCCGGCCCGAAGGGACTCGGGATGGTGATCTTGATCGCCCCGACATCGTGCTCGGCTGCGGCGTGGCGCACGATCGTCGAGGTCAGTGTCTTGGCGAGCCCGTAGCGGCCGATCGCGACCAGGGGCCGGTCACCGTCGCCCTCGCCCGCCTCGAAGACCGTGCCGGTATGAACGAGCCGCTGCAGCCCGCGCCGGGCGAGGGCGCCGAGGACGGCGTCGAGATCACGGGTGTCGGCACGCACCGCGTCGATCGGGTCGAAATCGGGGCGGCGAAAATCGCCGACCTCGGCATGGTGCAGGCAGAGCACGTCGAAGGGCACGGCACTCTGCACGAGCTGCAGGAAGCCCCGGCTGCCGAACGGCCGCTCGAACACGACGGCCGCCACCTCGGCAACCGCCCGGATCCGGGTGCGGCGCGCCGGCTCGTAGTCCTCGGGCCGGCCCCGGCAAACCGCCGTCACCTCCGCACCGGCCGCCGCCAGGGCCTTGGCGATCCAGGCGCCGGTGAAGCTGCTCGCTCCGGTCAAGAGAATCCGCATCAGGCGGCCTCCAGAAGCGCCGGGGTGAAGGGCGCGTGCCCCCGATCCTTGGCCGAGACGACGGCCGGCGGTGCCGGCCAGCTGATGGCGAAGGCCGGATCGTCGAAGCGAAAGCCGCACTCGGCCGCCGGGTCGTAGGCGGCCGAGACCAGATAGGCCAGTTGTACATCCGCCGTGAGCGAGAGAAAGCCGTGGGCGAAACCTTCCGGGACCACCAGCATCCGGCCGTTCTCGGCGGAAAGCACGAAGCCCTGCCAGTGGCAGAAGGTCGGGCTCTCGGGCCGGAGATCGACGATGACGTCGAAAAGCGCTCCCGTCAGGCACTGGACGATCTTGACCTCGGCACTGCGACCGCGCTGCAGGTGCAGGCCGCGCAGGGTGTGGCGGGTGCGGCTGAAGGAGAGATTGGCCTGGGCGATCGCCACCGGAATGCCGGCTTCGGCGAGAAGATCGCGACAAAAAATGCGGGCGAAGAAGCCGCGCTCGTCGCGTTGCCGGACCTGCTCGAACAGGGCGGCTGCCCCGAACGGGCGTTCAATCAGCCGCATCGTCCTGCCTTTCCGGGAATTGCTCGAGCGGGTCGTTCGCTATCGACTCGGCGACCCCGGCGGGCGGGCCGAGCCAGGGGGTGGTGCCGTGCTCGCAGAGGGCGGCCACCCGGTCACGATCGCTCACCGTGTCGATGCAGGACCAGAAGCCCTGGTGGCGATAGAGCTGGAGTTCGCCCTGCGCGGCCAACAGCTGCAGCGGCTCGCGTTCGAGCACACAGCTCTCGCGTTCGTCGAGATAGCCGAGGAAACCGCGGCGGAAGAAGAAGAACCCGCCATTGATCCAGCCGGCCTCGCTCAGCGGCTTCTCGGCAAAGCCGCGCACGTCGCCGCCCTCGACGGAAAAGCAGCCGAACTGCGAGGGCGGATGGACGCCCAGGACCGTGCCGAGCTTGTCGTGCGTCAGGTGGAAGGCGAACTCCGCACCCAGATCGGCGTCGGTCAGCCCGTCGCCGTAGGTCACGCCGAAATGCGGGGCGAGGCCCAGATAGCGGCCAGCCGCCCGGGCGATCCGTCCCCCGGTCATCGTGTGCTTGCCGGTGTGGGCGATCGTCACCCGCCAGTCCGGTGCGCCGGTGGACGGGTGGTAGTGGACCTCGCGGGTCGCGAGATCGACGGTGAAGTCGTTGGCGATGCCCGGATAGTCGAGAAAATAGCTGCTGACCACGTCGTGTCGGTGGCCGGTGCACAGCACGAAGCGGCGAAAGCCGAAGCGCCGATAGGAGCGCATGATGTGGGTGACGATCGGCTGGTCACCGATCTCCAAGAGCGGCTTCGGCCGGTTGCCGGCGGCCCCGGCGAGGCGGGTGCCGAGCCCGCCACAGAGGATGAAGATCGGAACGGACTCAGGCAGAAACAAAGACATCACGCGCTTTCGGGTCAAGAGCCGGCGACGAGCGAGAACCACCATCCGCCGGGACGACGGTGGGCTCGGGGTGGTGGCGGGTGGTGAAACGGTCGATCTGCCGGGCGAGGAAGCCGGCATGCGCCTCGCGCTTCGCAGACCGGTAGCCCTCGATCGTCCAGGCGATCGCGGTCGGCGGATCGAGCGCCGGGCGCCAGCCCAGCGCCGCGGCCAGGGCACGCCCGTCGTGCTGCGGCGCCGCCCCCGGAACCGGTGGAGGGTGGCCGAGTGCCGCTGCAAGGGCGGTGCCACAGGCGTCGGGATCGAGCGGGCCGAGTTGCCAAAAGCGGGCGAAATGTGCGGGCTCCCGACACAGGGCTCGCGCCAGTTCGAGACTGGCCTCGACCGCATCGAGCACATGGAGAAAGGGACGGCTGCCCGCCGCGCCCGCGGCCCGGGCGGCGGCCGGTTCACCGGTCGCTGCCGCTCGCAAACGGCAGGCAAAGTCGTCCCCGTTGCCGTCGGCGCCGCCGCCGATCAACGCACAACTGGCGAGGGTGGCGAGGCCGACACCATCGGCCGGCAGCAGATAGGTCGCCCGGTAGCTGGCGACGACCAACTCGGCACAGGCCAGGCTCGCCGCACCGGGGCACTGCTCGGTGGTGGCGGAGGCGGCATCGGTGACGACCACCACCGCTCGCACCTCGGGCACGCGGCGCACGGCATTGAGCAGGTTCAAGGTGCCGGTGGTGTTGGTATCGAAGCAGGCGAGCGGTCGTTTCAACCCCGCCACAGGACCACCGCAGCTCGCCGAATGGACGATGATCTCGGGTGCCACCTCGACCAGCACCTGCTCGACCCGGGCCCGGTCACGCAGATCGAGGGTGCGGCTCTCCACCGCGTCGGCGAGGCCGGCCCGCCAGAAGAGACCGCTGGTCGACGCTGGCAGAGGCGACGTGCCGACGAGAGCGGCGCCGAGGCCGCTCAACCGAGCGGCGAGCCAGGTGCCGAGAAAGCCGGTATGATCGGTCACCAGCACCCGCCTGTTCAGCCAGAAGCCCGGCGGCGTTGCCAAAAGGTCTTGATGATCGAGCACGTTGCCGGGCCCCGCTCAACGTTCGGCCGAATGAAGCGATTTCAACCTAAGATTTAATTTCTGCGATTGCAACCATTTGCTGGCGGGCTTTCCGGCGATCGGGCGGGATGCATATTGCCGGTCATGCAGCCGCTCGTCGTCCATCATCCGGCCTATGTGGCCCCCTTGCCCGATGGGCATCGCTTTCCGATGCCCAAGTTCGGCGCGCTGTTCCGCCGGCTGGTGGCGGACGGCCTCGCCCCCGAAGCCCGCCGGCATGTTCCCGAACCGGCGACGGCTGCCGTGCTGCGCCTGGCCCACGACCCCGCTTATGTGGCCGCGGTGCTGCACCGCCGCCTGGCCCCCGAGGCGATCCGCCGGCTCGGGCTGCCGCTCTCGGCCGCGGTCGTCGAGCGCGCCCGGGCCGCCGTCGCCGGCCCCCTGCTCACCGCCCGCCTCGCGCTGGCGCACGGTCTCGCCTGCAACACCGCGGGCGGCAGCCATCACGCCTTTGGCGATGCCGGCGCCGGGTTCTGTGTGTTCAACGACGTTGCGGTCGCCGCAAAGGCCCTGCTCGCCGAGGGGGCCGTGCGCCGCATTCTGGTGATCGATCTCGACGTCCATCAAGGCGACGGGACGGCGCTGATCTGCAAGGACGAGCCGCGCGTGGCGACCCTTTCGCTCCACTGCCGCACCAACTTTCCGGCGAGAAAGCAGCAGAGCACCCGCGACGTGGCGGTCGACCCCGACCTCGGCGACCGCGACTATCTCGGCCTCGTCCGGCCGCTCGTCGAGGCGGCGCTCGACCGCTTCGCCCCCGACCTCGTCTTCTACAATGCCGGTGTCGACCCGCACAAAGACGACCGGCTCGGCCGCCTCGCCCTCTCCGATCAGGGCATCGCCGAGCGGGAAGCGCTGGTGCTCGAGGCCTGCCGGGTGCGTGGCCGGCCGCTCGCGGTCGTGGTCGGCGGCGGCTATGCGGCCGACGTCGAGGTCGTGGCGGCACGCCACGCCATCCTGCACGAGGTGGCTGCCGACCTCGCTCCGTGGTGAGGCAGCTCAGGGATCGAGTCGGATCACCTTGCCGGGGTTGAGGATGTTGTGCGGATCCAGCGCCCGCTTGATCGTCCGCATCAACTCGATGCCCGAGGGATGCTCGCGCTCCAGGCTGGCGATCTTGCCGAAGCCGATGCCGTGCTCGCCGGTGCAGGTGCCGCCCATGGCGAGTGCCCGGTCGATCAGCCGTGCATTGGCCGCCTTCGCACGGGCCAGTTCGTCCGGATCGCCCGGGTCGAGCAGGAAGAGCAGGTGGAAATTGCCGTCGCCGACATGGCCGACCAGGGGTGCGAGGAGTCCAGCCGTGGCGACATCGGCCTGCGTTTCGACGATGCAATCCGCGAGCCTCGAGATCGGCACGCAGACATCGGTGGCCCAGCCGCGACAGCCGGGCCGAAGGGCGGTAGCCGCATAATAGGCATCGTGTCGAGCGCGCCACAGCCGGTTGCGCTCCTCGGTCAGCGTCGACCAGCGAAAATCCGCCGCACCGAGGTCCTTGGCGATGTCCTGCACCGCTTCGGCCTGCTCGCGCACCCCGGCCTCGCTGCCGTGGAACTCGAAAAAGAGGGTGGGGGCGGCCGCGTAGCCGTCGAGCTTCGAGTAGGCGATGCAGGCCTGCATCTGCACTTCGTCGAGCAGCTCGATCCGGGCGATCGGGATGCCGGTCTGGATGGTCAGCATCACGGTCTGAACGGCAGCCTCGACGGAGGGAAAGGCGGCGACCGCCGCCGAGACGGCTTCCGGGATGCCGAAGAGCCTGAGCCTGAGCTCGGTGATGATGCCGAGTGTCCCCTCGGAGCCGATCAACAGCCGGGTGAGGTCGTAGCCCGCGGCACTCTTCCTCGCCCGCCCGCCGGTCTCGACGATCCGCCCGTCGGCCATGACCGCGGTGAGGCCCAGGACCAGCTCGCGCATGGTGCCGTAGCGGACGGCATTGGTGCCCGACGCCCGGGTCGCGGCCATCCCGCCCAGCGTCGCGTCGGCCCCGGGATCGACCGGGAAGAAAACGCCGGCATGGCGGAGCTCGTCGTCGAGCTGACGCCGCCGCACCCCGGCCTCGACCTTGCAGTCGAGATCCGCCACGGAGACCTCGAGCACCCGGTTCATCTCGGAGAAATCGAGGCAGATGCCACCTTCCAGCGCGGCGACGTGGCCTTCGAGCGAGGTGCCGACGCCGAAGGCGGTGACCGGCAGCCGGGCAGCGTTGCAGGCCGCCACGATCCGCGCCACCTCGGCGGTCGAGCGGACCATGGCGACGGCCTCCGGCGCCACGGCGTCATAGGGCCCTTCGCCCCGCCCGTGCTGCTCGAGGATCACCCGGTTGGTGATCAATCGCTCGCCCAAGAGGGCCTGCAGATCCTCGATCACCGCCGCCGAGCCCGCGGCCTCGAGCCGCGGTCGCGCCATCGCCAGAGCCATCGTCCCGTCCGCCTCGTGTCGACTGGAGCGCGAACCTAGCAGGAGAGGTCGTGGCTCGGCTACAAGGGGATGCTGCCGAAGCTCTCGACCAGCGAGCCCACGACCAGGAGCCAGCCGTCGACCAGGACGAAGAAGATCACCTTGAAGGGCAGCGAGATGACGACCGGCGGCAGCATCATCATGCCCATCGACATCAGGATCGAGGCCACCACCATGTCGATGATCAAGAACGGGATGAAGATCAAAAAGCCGATCTCGAACGCCCGGCGCAGCTCGCTGATCATGAAGGCCGGCACCAGCACCCGAAACGGCGCCTCGGCCGGGTCGAGCGTCGGCGCGATCTCGGCGATGTCGTAGAACAGGGCCAAATCCTTGTCCCGCACCTGGCTGCGCATGAAGGCGTGGAACGGGGCGGCAGCCCGCTCGAGGGCCGTCGTCTCGTCGATCTCCTCGGCGATCAGCGGCTCGATCCCGTCCTCCCAGGCCCGCTCGAAGACCGGCATCATGATGAACAGGGTCAAGAACAAAGCGAGGCTGACCAGGACCGAGTTGGGCGGGCTCTGTTGCAGCCCGAGGGCGGTGCGCAGGAACGAGAGGACGATGACGATGCGGGTGAACGAGGTCACCATCAAGAGGATCGAGGGGGCGAGCGAGAGGACGGTGATCAAGAGGACCAGCCGGATGATCTGGCCCGTGGCGGTCCCGTCGCCGCCGAGATCGATGGTCAAGGCCTGTGCCAGCACCGGTGCCGGCACCAGCAGCAACGCCGCGAGCGGCAGCAGCCAGCGGCTCACGGCTGCTCTCCCGGCACGACCGGCACACCGGAACGGACCAGCGTCGTGCTCCCGGTGGACGAGACGACGAGCAGATGCTCGACATCGTCCTGCCGCACCAGCAGCAATCGGGTGCGCGGGTCGAGCGCCAGGCTCTCGACCAGCGCCAGCCGTCGGGCATTGCCGCCGCGCAGGGCGGCTGCCTGCGGGCCGAAGCGGCGGAGCAGCCAGAAGACGAGGGCGAGCAGCAAAAGGACGACACCCAGGCCCATGATGGTGCGGCTGAGATCGGCGAGCTCGAGCATGAGGGTGCGGCCCGGCTCAGTTCAGATTGGTCTTGGCGTAGGCCGCCGCCGCCCGGGCGCTGACCTCGCCCTTGGCGAGCGCCTCGCAGCAGCGCCGGCGTTCGGCGGCGATCGTCCCACCCAGGGCCTCGATCTCCTCGGCGAGGCCCATCAGCTGCGGCAGCAGCCGAGGCCGCTCGGCTGCGGGTGCCGCATCGACGGCATCGAGCAGCTCGCGCAGCCGGTCGACGAGAGGCTCGAGCTCCGCCTTGCCGCCTTCGGCGATCGCCCGCCGTGCCAGGGCCACGGCCGTCGCCAGGCCGCCGCAGTCGCGGGCGATGGCTTGCAGCTTCCTGTTGTCTTCGTGGCCGGTCACGAGCGGGGTGCTCCGCCGCCGGCCGCGACCGCGGCGTTGGCCCGATAGAGCTGGGCGAGGATCTCGGCGACGGCGGCAAACGCCACCGTGGGGATGGGGCTGCCGATATCGAGCTTGTCGAGCACTGCCACGAGATCCGCGTCCTGTTCGACCGGGATCCCTTCGGCCGCCGCGATCGCCTTGATCTGTGCTGCGATCGCACCCCGGCCCTTGGCGGTGACCGTCGGCAACTCGCCCTGTTCCGGATGATAGCGCAACGCCACCGCCCGCTCGTGCTCGTCGATCATCGCCTCGTGACCCCATCGCTGTCGTGATCGATGGTGACGCTAGGCGATCAGGGTTAAGACGCGGTTAACGCGTGTTGCAAAAGAGGAGACGTAACGGTGCCGCTCGACGACGAGGCGCTTCGTCGCTACGCCCGGCACATCGTGCTGCCCGAGATCGGCGGCGTCGGCCAAGCCCGCCTGTTGGACGCCGCGGTTCTCGTGGTCGGCATGGGCGGGCTGGGTGCTCCCTTGGCCCTCTACCTCGCCGCCGCCGGCATCGGCCGGCTCGGGCTCGTCGACGACGATCGTGTGGATGCCACCAACCTGCACCGCCAAGTCATCTTCAGTGAGGCCGATATCGGCAGGCGCAAGGTCGAGGCCGCCGCCGACCGCCTCCGAGGACTGGCCTCCGGGATCGAGATCGAAGCGCATGCGCTCAGACTCGACGCGACCAATGCCGGCTCGCTGATCGCTGCCTACGATCTGGTCGCCGACGGCAGCGACAATGTCGCCACGCGCCGCGCCGTCCACGACGCGGCGATGGCCGCCGGCCGCCCCTTGGTCGCGGGCTCGGTCCAGGGTGTGGACGGCCAGCTCACCCTCTACCGCGCCTTCGACGGCCCGCCGCATCCCTGTCTTTACTGCCTCTTCGGCGGTCTCGAGGATACCTCGAGCCTGCCGAGCTGTGCCCAGGCCGGGGTTCTGGGGCCGGCCGCGGGGCTGATGGGCAGCCTCATGGCGATCGAGGTGGTCAAGGCGCTGGTCGGTTCGGGCGCCGGCCTCTCCGGCACCCTGCTGCATGTCGACACCCTCGCGCCGGCGCTCGAATCGTTGCGCTTCGGCCGGCCGCCGGGCTGTGCTGCACGCTGCGCACACGGCCACCCGTGGTGATCCTCTCGGGCAACCGAAAAGCGATTATTTGTAAACGAGTTACGATAGCGCATCGGGCTGCGGCTTTCAGTTGCCAGGGGCTTCGGCCTTGCGCTAAACGAAGCGCGCGCTCGGTCGAGTGGCGAACCGAGGGTTCGGCGATCGAGAGGCTCGCGCCGGGTGGCACGGGTCGCGGAGCGACGGGTTGATCGACGGCATTCTGGAGGGTCGCATGGCGAAGTCGCTCGACAGCGAGTACCGGCCGACCGAGGACGAACCCTATATGAACCCGCGCCAGCTGGAGTATTTCCGCCGCAAGCTGCTGGCTTGGCGCGACGAACTGGTGCGCGGCTCGGGCCTCACCCTGAAGCAGCTGCAGGAGGACGACACCCGCCCGGCCGATGCCAGCGACTGGGCGAGTTCCGAAACCCAGCGCTCGTTCGAGCTCAAGACCCGCGACCGGGAGCGCAAGCTCCTCGCCAAGATCGAGGCCGCGCTCGAGCGGATCGACGACGGCAGTTACGGCTATTGCGAAGAGACGCAGGAGCCGATCGGCATCAAGCGCCTCGATGCCCGGCCGATCGCCACGTTGAGCATCGAGGCGCAGGAGCGCCACGAGCGCCGCGAGCGCAGCTACCGCGACGACTGAGCCGCAGCCGACCCGGCAAGTTTCGCCGAGGCCGGCAGGATTTGCCGGGTCGATCCGGCCGCCGGCCAGCAGTGTCGGCGACGGCTGGCGCGTAGGTTCCGGTTTTCCGGGGTTGGCACGAGCGTTGCAGAAGCCGGTCTGCCATGCTGCAGATCAATGCCGCCACCCCTTCGTCGAAACCGCTGCCCGATGCCGGTGCCGCGGCTGAGCGTCTGCCGGGCGACGACTTCGCGGCGCTGCTCGCAGGCTTGCTGGGCACCGTCCAACCGCCGGCGGTCCCGCCGGAACCCGGCCGCGTTCTCACTGCCGGCCCGCCGCAGACAGCCGATCCCGAAGCGGCGGGCGACGCTCCCGGCACCGCGGCTGCTGCAGTCACCGATGGGCTGGGCGACGAAAAACGTCCGGCGAGGCCGACGGCCTCGACGTTCGACCCCGGTCCCGTCGCCGCCTCGTCCGCCACACCGGCAGCAGCGCCGGCACCGGCCCGCCCGGCAGAGCCGGCGCCACCCGCCGCCGGCACCGAGACGTTGCCACGGGCACCGGCCGCGTCGCTGCCGGGTGCGGTGCTGCCCGATCGCCGGGGCGGCACCGCACCGCCGGCGCTCCCGATGCCCGAGCGACAGATGCCGTCGACGCGTGCCGAGGCCCTCGAGCGGACGGCGGGCGACGGTGTGTCCTCGCTGCAGCGCGACCCGGCCCGTGCCGATCGGGCGCCGCGTCTGCCGTTCGATGCCGCGGCCCGCACGGCCGATGCCGCGGGTCGGCCGGTCTGGTCAGGCCCGGTCTTCGCCGGCGGTCGCGGCGGCTTCGCGCACCTCACCTTCCAGGTCGAGTGGGCCGAACCGGCCGAGATCGAGGCCGGACAGGGCCTCACGACGCTGGCCGGCGGGGCGCCGCGCGGCGAGGCGATCACCGCCGAGACGGCAGCCGCACGGACGTCGGCGCCTGCGCCGGTGCAGCAGCTGGCTGCGGCGATCGAGCGCGCGGTGGGCGGCGACGTGCAGCGGCTCACCGTCCAGCTGAGCCCCGAAGCGCTCGGCAGTATCGAGATCGCCCTCGAGGTCGATGCCGAGCGACGACTCGCCGTGGTCATCCTGGCCGAGCGGCCGGAGACCGTCGAGCTGCTGCGCGGCGAGGCGCGTGAGCTGCAGCGGCTGCTCGCCCAGCAGGGAATCGATCTCGGCGATGCCGGCCCCGAGGCCGGCTTGGGGGGGGGGGGGCGCGGCGTTCTCCCCTTCCCCCCAGGGCT
>Ga0081535_100432_pt1 | contig 30195 bp, 17 predicted proteins | sample HotLakmasection3_FD_71020 | JGI IMG/M metagenome (GOLD analysis project Ga0081535, IMG submission 71020) | Hypersaline microbial mat communities from Hot Lake, Washington, USA - Section #3 (SPADES assembly) (version 2) | ecosystem: Environmental > Aquatic > Non-marine Saline and Alkaline >... | reverse complement strand
ACCCATATCCTCAGATTACTTCTGTTCTTGTGTCGGTTTCCAGCAGTTGATTGCTCAATCACCCTCCAAACAGGATTTTTCGGAAACACGTCTGGTCAATTCCCGACTTTTTCAACACGCTGGATCGGATTAATGACACTCAGGGTCAAACCAGACTCATACAGATACAATGCCATCTGCATCCAATACGTGCCTGTGGCTTCCATCACTACCAGACAAGTTTCCGGGGTATCAACTTGGGACACAAGTTTATCGACCAGTTTTTATCGACCAGTTTCTGCCATCCTGTGCGATGCTGCTTAATGGTGATCGGGCCTGATAAATCATCACTTTTACATCCCCACGATACGGTTGCTGTCTTGGCTGAGATGTCCACTCCAACATATAGGTTATAATTTGACATAAGGCTTCCTTTCTCACTGGTTTGAAAGCGCCGAGGGGCAGACACACCCGATTCTTATCGATGCGTAGTCACCAGCTACTGGATACGGTTCAGGGTTGGTCTGTCCCATCCACATTGGGGAAGTATCTTTTTGACGTGGTCTTTGCCACTTGAGGCACGCTCTTTCTCACCAATATGGTCGGTTGCCACACTTTACTCTTGGCTGTGTCTGCAAACAAAAACGAGTACCGGGGGTACTCGCTTTGTTCAGCCCTCGGCTGATTACAATATATAAGAGGCAGCCTGTCCGTAGGCTGCCTCGATGCGTTTCAGGCACTTCTTGCGATAGTAGCTGATCATCTTGCGCTCCTTCTCATCGCGGGCGAACTTGCGAACGTGCGCGCAGGTCGTCAGCGTGTACAGCGCGAACAGCGCCAGCGGCTTGTCTTCGTAGTGCTCGACGACCTGCAGATACGGCTCGACCTCGCCGGATTCGAGGCGATCGCACCAGCTGCGCGGCTGACGTGGCGCCGCAAGAGACGGTACGCTGCTCCGAAAGTTCGTTGCACTTCCGTTAGACCATCCGTTAGATCAGGCGCGAGCTGAACTGCACTGCAAACCACAAACGAGATTCTATCTAACTTCGTACGCAATTTGACGAACATTTGTTTTTCATTCTCAGAACAAATAAGCTACACTTTCAAAGAGTATATTACAAAAAGGAAACCTTGGTGAACGACGACCCATCGAAGCGCCTGCAACTCACTCTTTGGGATGTCCAGAAACGCTGGGGCCAGAAGTCGCTCGATGTTCTGAATACCCCGTCAAGTGTCGGCGATTCGACGCGCATCTCAACAGGCTTTGCTGAATTGGATCAGGTGTTAGGCAGCGGTGGCATCGCGCGCGGGCGCATCACCGAACTGCTTGGCATTCCAACATCGGGGATGACCACCCTGGCGCACAAGCTCACCGCCAGCGCCCAGCTTGAGCAGGGAACAGCGGCCTACATCGATCTGAGCCGTACCTTTGACCCAGATTTTGCTGTTCGCTGCAATGTCTCATTGGAGCGCCTGCTGCTGGTGCGGCCTGAAAATGTGGCCCAAGCGTTGGAAATCGCACGCGATCTGTTTAAGGAGGGCAAGCTCAATCTGGTGCTTCTGGATCTGGTGTCAGCCAGTACAGCATCCAGCAATCGTAATCTGGGGACGAATCTGGGGACGATGCTCCGGCGCTTACACGAGCCGCTGGTCAAATCAGGCAGTGCTGCTGTGTTTCTGCTGCTGGCTCCCCAACCTCCACCCTGGCAGGCGCTGGATGAATACACGCACACCCGCTTGCTGGTTGAGCGCCAGACGTGGCTGTACCAGCAGCGCGATGTCTCTGGTTATCGGGTGCAGGTGACGGTGCTGAAGGACAAAGCCCAACCGGGTGAGCGACAGGTTTTCCTTGACCTGACCTTCGATGATGTCGTGAAAGGGGACGGGACATGATCGCCTGTGTCATGCTTCCCTACTTTGCGGCGGAGGTGGCACGCCAGAACGATCCGATCTTGAACGGAATGCCCCTGCTGCTGGTGAAGTATGGGGCGAAAAGAAGCAAGGTAGCCGCGGTGTCGGTTGAGGTGGCGCAAGCGAGTGTGACAGCCGGTATGAGTCTCAGTCGCGCGCGCGGGCTTTGTCCCACCGCACATCTGCTCAGTTTTGACGGAGATCAGATGCAAACCGCGTGCGACAGGCTGCTCAGACTATTGTGGGACTATACCAACCGTATCGAATTGGATGAGGCTGCCTACCCCCAGACGGGCGTTTTTTATCTGGATCTGGGCACGCTGCGCGACGAGGATGCGCGTTATCTCGGCGACCAGCTTCAGGGACTTGTCCAGCAACAGTTGAATATCGAGGTGTCTGTTGGCCTGGCGAGTGGCAAGTTCCCGGCATATGTCGCCGCGGCCGGTCACACAGGAAATGTGACTCTCGTTCCTCGCCATCAGGAAGCGGCCTTTGTCGCCCCCTATGCGACCGGCCTGTTACCTGCCAGCAAGGAAACAGCACGACGCTTGGCGCTGCTCCACATCCATGAGATCGGCCAATTGGCAGCGCTACCCCGTGAGGCCGTCCTCTCCCAGTTTGGCCGCGAAGGGAAACTGCTTTATGCGTTAGCGCAGGGGTTGGACAGCCGTCCGGTCAAGCCGCACCGGATGCCTGAAACCGAGACCGTCGCGCGCTGGTTCGATGACCCGCTGGTGGATCGCACGCGCCTGGATGTGATCGTCCATCACCTGGCTGAAGATTTGTCGCTGCGTTTAGAAGAGCGGAACGCGGCGCTGCACGCAGTTACGGTGAGGATCTACCTGGAAAACGAGCAGGTGCGGGCTAATGATTTATACCTGCTGCGTCCGATTGCCAGTTCGGGTAGTATCGCACGGACGATCCAGCAGCTTATTGAGCGCATCAAGCTCCCCAAAGGCGTCTGTGGGTTAGAGGTGTGCGCCGCCCATCTCGTCCCCAACATCCCCAGACAGCTTGAGTTATTCACCCACAAGCCGGGCCGGGCACAGCTCATCGACCTGGCGCGGGTGCTGGCCGCCCGGCATGGCTCCTGTTTCTACGAAGCCGCTGCCGAAGAAAGCGAATCGCTGCTACCCGAACGCCGTTTCCGCCTATATAAGGTGGATGCCTCATGACCCGCTTGTGGGAAGTGAGTGAATTGATTGCAATGGAGGTGGATGCGACCGGCGCGCCGCTGCGCTTCAGGTGGCGCGAGCAGGTCCACCCGGTCGAACACATTGGCAAACGCTGGCGGGTCGATCTTGGCTGGTGGCATGTCCATATCTGGCGCGAACATTACAAGCTCGCCACCGAAACTGGCCTGCTTGTCATTGTCTACCGTGATCTGCTGACCGGGCAGTGGTATCTCCAGCGTCTGTACGATTGAGCTAACTGGCGTGTGATGGCCAACTATATTGAACTGCACTGCCACTCCTATTTCAGCCTGCTCGACGGCGCATCGTCGCCGGAAGATTTATTGGCGCGCGCGGGTGAACTAGGCATGTCGGCACTCGCCTTAACCGACCACGATGCTGTTTACGGCGCGGTGCGTTTCGTCCAGGCGGCGCAGAGTGGCGTTCGCCCAATACTGGGCGCGGAACTTACACTTCAAAGTAAACAATCTGATGAACAACTGCATCATCTGACGCTGCTGGTGGAGAACGACATCGGCTGGCGCAATCTGTGCCAGTTGATCACCCTGGCCCGCCACAACGCGCCCAAAGGGGAAGCGCGGCTGCCGCTGGAGTTACTGAGAGAACATGCCGAAGGTCTGATCGCCCTGTCTGGCTGTTCACAGGGTGGCATCCCGGCAGCGCTGCGGCGCGGGGACACGGCGACGGCACAAGCTATCCTTCATCAGTATGTGGGATGGTTTGGACAGAAGCATTTCTTCATCGAACTGCAAAACCATCTCCTGCCCCACGACGATATGCTTAACACCCGGTTGGTTACCCTCGCCGAAGCAGCAGGAGTCGGCTATGTTGCCACCAACAACGTGCATTACGCCACCCAGGATCGCCATCGCTTACAGGATGTGCTGGTCTGCATTCGTCACAACACCTCACTTGATGAAGCCGGACACCGGCTGCGCCCGAACTCGGAATACTTTCTGAAGTCCGGTGATGAGATGGCGCTGCTCTTTTCGGATTATCCCCAGGCACTGACCAATACTCGCCACATTGCCGAACGCTGCCAGTTTGAACTCAGTTTTGGACTGCAATCCCTGCCGACCTTTCCGACACCGGACAACCTCAGCGCTCATGCTTACCTGGAGGCGCTCTGCCACACCGGGCTGCACAACAAGCGCATCGAACCCTCAGCAAATGTACTAGGCCAGCTGGATCATGAACTGGCAGTGATCGAGCGCAGTCAACTGTCTAACTACTTCCTGATTGTCTGGGACATCGTACATTTCGCCCGCAGCAACGGCATTCTATGCCAGGGACGCGGTTCAGCGGCCAATTCGCTGGTCGCCTACCTGCTCGCGATCTCGCCAGTCAATCCCCTGGAACACAAGCTGGTCTTCGAGCGTTTCCTGTCGGATGAGCGGCAGGTCGTCCCCGACATCGACATCGACTTTGACGCCGCCCGACGCGAGGACGTGATTCAATATGTCTACCAGAAGTACGGTGTCGAACAGGCAGCGATGGCCTGTACCTTCGTGACGTTTCGCGCTCGCAGCGCGCTCCGCGATGTTGGCAAAGTGCTCGGACTGCCCCCCGAACTGCTCGAACGCACATCAGGCAGCCTGGACACCTACAAAGCGGGCAGGATCGGAGATGCGGCGGCTTTTCGGGAAGTCCTGGGCGAACGTTCGGCAGCCCGGGTGTGGGGGCAGCTCACCGAACTCTGCACCCAGATTGATGGTTTTCCACGGCATCTGGGTATTCATAACGGCGGCATGGTCATCATGGGAGTGCCATTAGCGCAGCGACTGCCCACCGAACCCGCCACGATGAAAGATCGCTATGTGGTGCAGTGGGACAAAGACTCGCTGGAAGCCGCCGGGCTGGTCAAAATCGATATCCTGGGGCTGCGAATGCTGTCGGCCATCAGCGATTCGCTTCAGATGGTGAAGGCAGCAGGCGGTCAGATCCTGGACTTTGATCATCTGCCCTTCGACGATGCGGCGGTGTACGAGCTGGTCAGCCGCGCCGATACGATAGGCGTGTTCCAGGTCGAGAGCCGGGCACAGGCACAGGTCTTACCTCGCCTTCGATCGCGCACCTTCAATGATCTGATCGTGTCGATTTCCCTGATTCGTCCCGGCCCGGTGCAGGGTGATATGGTGCATCCTTACCTGCGGCGGCGATTAGGCATTGAACCGGTGCGTTATCCTCATCCCCTGCTGCAACCGGCGCTGGAAGAAACACTGGGCGTGGTCCTGTTCCAGGAGCAGGTCTTGAAGGTTGCCCGTGATCTGGCCGGGTTCACGGCTGGACAGGGAGAGCAGCTGCGCCGAGCGCTGGGGGCCAAGCGAGCATCAGAAGAGATCGAACGCTTCCACGCTGCCTTTCTGGAAGGCGCGCAGGCCAACGGGGTTGAGCAGATCATCGCGAGCGGCGTCTTCGACACGCTGCGGGCATTTGGCGGCTATTCGTTTCCCAAATCACACGCGGCGGCCTTTGCCGTTCTGGTTTACCAATCCGCCTGGTTGAAGCGCTATCACCCACAGGCATTTTATGCGGCGCTGCTCGACAACCAGCCCATGGGCTTCTGGAGTCCGGCAGTCATCGTCAACGACGCCAAGAGACACGGGATTGATGTGCTGCCCGTGGACATCAACCTCAGCGGCGCTGGCTGCCAGATCGAGGGGACGTCGATACGTCTCGGCTACAGTCATGTCAAGGGCCTGGGCGACGCAGCAGTAGAGAAGATTGTCTCTGCCAAAGTCGATGACCGGTTCACTGACCTGTCGGATTTCTGCAGACGCACCCGGCTCCCGCGCCGCCAGGTTGAGAACCTGATACTTGCGGGGGCGATGGATGTCTGGGGCAGGACGCGGCGCAAGCTGATCTGGGAGTTGGGCAAGCTATCCTACCGTGAAGACGAACTTGAGCTGAACTTCCCGGAAGACGATGTGAACTTTCCGCCGGTTTCAACGCTCGAAATCATGGGGATTGAGTACGAGATGCTCGGGCTGAGCCTGCGCAATCACCTGATGTCTATGTATCGATCACACCTGACCTCACAAGGCATCCTGGACAGCGGGAAGTTGGAACAGTGTTCAGTCGGTTCAAATGTGCAGGTGGCGGGATTGGTGGTCGTTCATCAGGCGCCACCCACCGCCAAAGGGCATCGTTTCATCACGCTGGAGGATGAATATGGCTTCATTAACGTCGTCGTTCGGCCTGATATCTACGCCCGCTACCGCAAAGTATGGCGTGAAATGCCCCTGCTCGTTGTCAGTGGTGAAGTGCAGAAGCAGGGACAGGTGACGAACTTAGTCGCTGCAGCTGTGTCTGCCCTTAGCTAATCAATATCCCCAAGACGGAAGCGAATACCGGGCGGCAAGTCTATAAGGGGACTATAAGGGGACTAGTTGAACGAGAGGGCTGTGCCTGTAGCGGCGATCTGGCAGCCGCGACCACCGTCATCGCTCAACCGCCATGCTGGAAACGCAACACAGCGATACCCCGAAGAGGTCAGTCGGTGTCTACCGCAGTCTGTATCCTTATGAGTGAGTGTGAACATTCTTTCTTGAATGTACAATCTCATCTTCAGGAAAGGAAAATGATATGAGACTCGAAAAGTCTGACATCAACGCCGAAGGTTGGCTAGTTGGCAGAACGAGAAACAGTTGGTTTTGAGAGAACGTCTAGGTCTCTGAATCCGTTGAATTGCAAGCAGGAAAATATAGGTCGCTGAAGTCGAACCGATCCGGGCGCGGACTGTAACGCACAGCTTCATGCAGTGCCCCGGTCAGCCGCTGTGAACCGTGGTTGGACTCTTAAGCTGGTGAACGCGCACACATGCTCACCAGCTATAGCAGAAATCAAAATGAGGCAGCCTGTCCGTAGGCGGCCTCGATGCGCTTCAGGCACTTCTTGCGGTAGTAGCTGATCATCTTGCGCTCCTTCTCATCGCGAGCGAACTTGCGAACATGTGCGCAGGTCGTCAGCGTGTAGAGCGCGAACAGCGCCAGCGGCTTGTCTTCGTAGTGCTCGACGACCCGCAGATACGGCTCCACCTCGCCCGATTCGAGGCGGTCGCGCCAGCTGCGCGGCGGACGCGGTGCGTAGTCCTTCAGCAGATGCTGCAGACGGGCGCGGATCGTGCTCATGCGCTCGTAGACCTGGGTGTGCGCCAGATTGTGCGCGCGCAGCGCTGCCTGCGACTCGACGCTGGTGGTCAGGATGTAGAGTGCGACCAGCCCCTTGATGTCGTCGGCGTAGTCTTCGGCGATGGTCTGCATCGCCTGCGTGATGTCGAGTCGGAAGTCGACGTCAGCTGCCCAGGACGCCCACGGCTCGGCCTGATTCGGCCCACCATAGCCGGAGATGCCGTACTCGTCGACGTCGAGGCCGGAGTCGCACGCGATGTCGGTGAAAGGCAGATACTTGCGGTTCTGCTTGGCGAGCGTCGTCTGCTTGCTGATCGCCAGCGTGCGCCAGGTGGCACTGAGCAGCGAGTCGTTCGCCAACAGCTCCGGTTCGTCGACCAGTCGCTGCCACAGGCGCATCAGGCCGGTCTGGATGCTGTCGGGGATGTCCTGGCCGTACATCCCGAAATGGCTGAGCTTGTTCGCCATCCTTGGCGTGATGTCGGATGCGATCTGCTCAAAGGTGAGCCGACCGCCCCATCCGGTGAGATAGGTAGCCATGCGAGGGAACGGACGAATCTTCGAACGAATATCGAAACGAACATCGACCTGTGACATGAGGTGCCTCCGCGGCAGGCTGGAATCCGTCCAGCGCGGGTGAGCACAACGCTCGGACCCGCGAGACGGCGCAGTGGAGGGGACCCGTCACAACAGAAAAGCCGACCCGGTTCGGTCGGCTCGTCGGGATGTCAATCTATGGGAGGCTTTTCAGGCGGCTGGTGCGGTGGTCCTGCTCCGAGGGGAGTAGGGCCAGCGTACCGGTCCGCCGGTGTTTGACGGGGAGGATGCCCGCGCCGTAGGATCGTCCGCGCGGCGTTGTGGGAGGTAGTGGCGACCGTCGCGGCTTGTGTCACAGCGCATATGACGCCCATTTTCCAATATTTTTCGACCGCCTTCGGCGGTCAAAGAGTGGGGCTAAAAGGACGCTACGCGCCCTTTTCCGGGCTGCGCCCGACCGCCCCCAGCGAACAGATGTTCATAGAGAAGGGGCACGCACACAACACAACCGGAAACCGAAGAGGTAGTTGTAGTGACGGGCGTCAGGATTGCTGAAAAGGCGGGCCGCGGCGCGCGCATTGAAACGATTGCCGTCCCACGACCCACCGCGCAACACACGCCGAGCGTTAGAACGCAAGTTCTCTGCCGCAAAGCCGTCATCCGGTACATCAACCGGGTTCAGGCACCATTCCCACACGTTCCCGCTCATGTCCAGCGCCTCGCACCACGCCGCACCATCCGCGAAGATCCCCACAGCGCTCGTCTGCCTGATGCCCGTCTCACTCGTATTGCCCTTCGCCCGATCGAACTCATTGCCATACGGATACAGCAATCCTTCCGGTCCACGGGCAGCGATCTCCCATTCCTTCTCCGTTGGCAAACGTACCGGCCACCGGTCAATCTCAGCCAGTGTCAGCAACTCCCCCGTCTCTTTCCAGCTCAGCCAGCGCGCAAATGCCATCGCCTGATACCAGTTCACATTATCGCGTGGGTGGTTCATGTACTCAAAAGCCTGTTCGCGCATCGCACGATCTGACTCCTCCGCAGCCAGCCCTTCAAACCAGTCGTAGTCTGCGCTGCCATAGCCGTCACTAGCATCCAGAAATGCCTGAAACTGCCCATACGTGATCGGGTATTTGCTGATCCTGAAGCCGTATTCCAGGGTGTACTGCTCTGCAGGTAAGGATTCAAAGGCCCCTTTATCACCGCCGATGGGATACTCCCCTGCCGGAATCAACGCGCTCCAGGCAATCTCCGGCACGCCATCCACGATGCTGATGCCTTTGCGGTTGTCCAGCGGTTCGCCGCTGCTCAGGCTCAACTGGCCCAACGCCCGGCCCACTGCCGCCCGCGCACGGGGATCAGGATCAGCCTTGAGATCGGTCAGGCGCGGTATCCAGGCTGTGCGTAACTTCAGCAGCGTTTCATCCGGTGGTGGTGTTACGCCGCTGCGCGTGATGCACTGCGCGGCGATTTCCGGCTGAGCCTCTGCCAGCCACAGCACCACATCGGTAGGATCATCGCTGTAGAGGCCCGCCAGCAGAACGGCGGCCTCTTCCCAGTTGGTGCGCTGCCACCAGCGATCCGGTTGCCAGATGTCACTGGCCTGCAAGCGCCCCGCCCCAATTTCGAGATCCATGTACTTCGCCGCGAAATACTCCTGTAGCAGTTGATGCGTGAAGCGCACCTGGTCGCCCACGCTCAGGATGCTCGCGCTCCCTGCCAGGTACAGCCGTCGCTCTCCCAGGACCGCCGCCACATCCGCTCTCGGCAGGACGGTCAGCGCGTTACTGCTATCCGTATCCGCTTCCGCACGTCGTACCTGCATCTCATAGGCGACCTTTGCCAGGCCATCCGTCAGCGGCGCGTGATCGTCATCGGGGATGCCTTCGCGTTCCAGCAGCGTCTCCACGAACTTCGCGAACAACTGGCCGCGATTATCCGGCAGTTGGCCCTCATCGGCGTAGACGCTGGTCAGCATCAGCAGCATGTAGGGATTGCGAGCGAGGACCATCAAGCCAGATGGTTTTTCGCGTTCGCTGAGCCATTGCTGCCAATGAGCGTTCTCGTCCCAACGATAGCCCCAGGTTACGCCCTCTGTCAGTTGCTCAGCGATCCAGAACACGCGCTCGGGGTCATCCAGTTTGTCGCCGATGTCATTTATGAAGCGGCGATGCCAGTTCGCGGCACTCTCCCCCGCCAGCTTCCAGAACAGGTCATCGCCCTTTACTTCCCCCAGGTAGCGCCCGACGAACTCGCGAATGCGGATCGGGTCCAGCGGCGTGATGTTGACCTTGTCGAAGCCCAGGTCAATCGTGTAATCCAACTCGCGACAGGAGACGACCGCCAGCAGCTCCGGATACCGCCCCACGAAGTCGCGCACCTGCGGGTATTTCGTCGGGTGCTGGCTGGCGGGCAACTCGTTCAGGCCATCCAGCAGCAGTGCGGCGCGCTTCTCGTCAAGTAACCTGTTCAGATGCGCGCCCAGATCACCCAGTTGCGAGGCGATGAACGCCTGCAGTGATTGGTCAGGGTCCGTCCATTTGCCCAGGCGGATCAGCAGTGGAACGGGCGCAGCACGGTCTTTCAGCGCCTGCTCGACCAGATCCGCCGCCAGCTTCCAGATGGTCGTCGTCTTACCGCCGCCGGGTTCGCCCAACAGCACACAGCGACGTATACGCTGTATCTCATCGACGGCGTTTTCAAAGCGGCGCGTCTCCTGCGGCAGATCGCGCTCGCGGCCCATGGGCAGCAGCTCGAAGACGGCGCGCATCTCGGCATTGCGCTGCATCTCAGCGTTACGCTGCACCTGGGCCGTGCCGCCCATCGGCGTGTACTTCTCCGTGTTGAGCAGTTCTTCAAGCTGTAGGCGTTTCAGATACGCCAGCTCCGCCTTACGTACATTCTCCGCCGGTGGTACGCGGATTATGCTCGCTCGCGGTGCTGTTTCAAGCTGATCTTCGCTTTCAGCGCCATCTTCATCACTATCAGCGGCAGGCAGTGCGGGGCTGGGCAGCGCGGTGATGAGTCGCTGCACATTCTGCTCGTAGTCTTCAAATAGCGGGATTGCCTGCAGGTCGCCAAAGTAGTAAGGCAGCGTACACTGTTCAATCCAGACCGGGAAGATCGGACGGTGATTGTTGTCTGCCCAGATGAATTCTCGGCGCACCCACTTGCTCTTGTTGGCCGCTTCGCTCACCAGGCTCACCATGGCATACGACTGAATCAACCCTTCATTGATGGATTCGATCCAGTCATCGTCTCCCTTGATCTCACTTTTGTCAATCCAGCAGGCGAAACCAGCAGCCTGCAGATCCTCGATCAGTTTCAGCGCGAATGGGCGGTCCTGGCTCGAATAACTGATGAAGACGGTCGGTGTGCGTTCATCGCGGGGGGTGTCGATGCTCTGCGGTGGCGTTGTTACGGGCGCGGCAGGAGATGCTGCCTTCGATGGCGTCGGCGTTGGCTTCTCTTCCGCACAGAGGGCGTTGACGATGGCGTTCAGCGCGTCGATCTCAGCATGTTTGTCTATGCCACAGTCATAACGCGCCGTCTCCAGCAGCCGTGCCAGCGCATGCTCACCGTCCGATAAGCAGCGGTGGTCGAGCAGCTTCTTGATACAGCGTATGGCGAACACCTTCGGCGCGCCGCTGCGATCGATGCTGTACAACAGTGGATCATAGACATAGAAAGCTTCTGTCAGCAGTGCTTCGCGTTCCGCTTCCGTCTCGACCAGCGGCAAGATGATCTGGCGCGCGCGGGGCAGTAAATCCGGTGGAATCTGTGCTGGCATGGGTCCCTCGTCACGTCTGGCGATGTACTAAAGAATTATACCCATCGATGCTAATTCGAAACAAACATTACAGGCACATGTGGTGATTTCACGCTACACTATGAGCAGTTTCCAGCGCAACGTACACAGGCTGCCCTATGAACAAATCACTGTTCGACCGCATCGTTCAGCAACTGCTGCCCGAAATGGGCGATACCGGCGCGCGCAAAGCACTGATTGAGAGTGCGTTGTTCGAATCGCCTGTGCTCGCTCACATCGAGTGGTCGGGCGCGGCGAAAGTCTTCACGGTGCGCGTGATCAAGCGGCTGTACGACTACGATCCCAGTGCATTGACTGCCCTGCTCACCGAACTCAAGACGCAGGTCGGCAGTACACGTCAAGCAGAAATCGATCAACTGATACGGGAATTGACCTCACCTACATCCAATGCGAAAGGACACAAAACGATGGAACCTGCAATCCTGATTGCTTTTCTCATTGAAGTGGGTCGCTGGGCCAAGAGCGAACTCAGCGAGCGCTGGAAGCTGCGCCGCGATCAGCAGGAAGCCGATCTGACAAAAGCGGCAGAAGCCGAAGCGACGTTGCCCACGCAGATTGAGAGCATCGTCCAGGAGAAAAGCCCGCGTGATGTGGAGCGGATCATGACATTGATAGAGCGCAAGCGCGATGCCATCTTCCGCGCGCGCAGCGCGAAGCTTGCCGATCGCGAAGAGTATGATGCCCAGCGACTGATGAAAGCGGCGTTCGAGCAGCGCGAAGCTGAACACAACAAGACTATCAAACAGATGCTGAATGAAATTGAAGACGATTTGCAGGAATTGGGCTTTGAGGTGGAGCGTGAATCGGTATGAGTGATTGTCACGACTTGATCGACAAGCTGCGCGAGGAGATTAACCGCTGTAAGGCGGCCAAACTCGACAGCCGAAAAGAATACGATATGGGCACGCTGCCGCTGGCATCGCTTAATACGCGCCTGACTGAGTACGACAAACGTATCGCTGAGGCGCGGACTGAGCTACACGCAGCACTCGCGGAGTGTGGTCCCGCAGAAGCCCCCGATGTAGCACCAGATGAGGCAGACGGCCCCCTTACTTCGGATCACGATGAAACCTGGGATGTATTCATCTCGTATCAACGGGATGCTGAGGCCCAGGCACGTGAGATCTACACCCGGCTAACAGCCGACGGATTCCGGGTGTGGCAAGATGTGAACAACATCCGCCATACAGCACGCTGGTCACAATCTGTGGATGGGGCGCTGCGGGGTTCAGAGCGTCTGATCCTGCTGATGACGCCACAAGCCATGAAATCAGGCGAAGCCTTCAACGAGTGGTTCTACTTCTACAACAAAAAGAAGCCGATCCACTGCCTGATGCTGGAAACGTGTGATCCCCACTATCAGCTGCTGCCGTATCAGTACATTGACTGGCGCGAGGCGACGAAACGAGACTGGGTGCGCTTGATGCGAGAGCTGCGCGCTGATTTCGATCAACCGACGGCGATTACGCCCTCCCCCATCGTGAGTGCGCCATCAGAGCCAGCACCTCCAGGAGTTGCCCCCGCGGAGTCATCAGCGACCAAACTGTCGCCTTTCGCGGACCTGCTGGAAGCCGCCCGCGATCCTGAAAGCCGCATCGCGCTCACCGCTGACCAGATCAAACAGCTTGCCGAACACAAACCGCTTGATCTGGCGGAATACCGGTTAGGCCGCATTGCCGAATGGAGCCAGCCGCGTTACGCGCTGGATAATCGCTTTGTTAATCTGACGCTGCTACTGGATAAAGGCGAAGACGCGCAACAACGCTGGCAGAACGCCGAAGAAGCCCGCTTCAACGATCTGCGCGATGTGCTGGCAGCCGTCCCGGACCCGGCCTTTGTCGTGTTGGGTGCGCCGGGTTCGGGCAAGTCGACGTTGTTACGCCGCTTCCAGATGGACCACAGCCTGGACCAGCTTCGCGCCGATGGCGATCAGGTGACGTTCTTCATCCAGTTGAACGCCTATCGCGGGGCGGACGACCCGCGCCGATGGTTGAATGACCGCTGGCAGGAGCGTTACCCGGATTTGCCTGCGTTGGATGAGTACCTGCGGGGTGGACGTGTGATTCTGCTGCTGGATGCGCTCAACGAGATGCCGCACCGGAACACCGCCGAATATCATGAGAAGGTGGCGGCATGGCGCACCTTCACACAGGAGATCGTCGCGCAGGGCAATCAGGCCATCTACTCGTGCCGCACGCTGGATTACAGCGCCCTGTTGAGCAGCAAAGAACTGCGCGTGCCGCAGATCGAAGTGCAGCCGATGAGCACCGAACAAGTGCGCGAATTCATCACCGTGTACAGCCCGACCCACGCCGACATCATCTGGCGCGACGTGGAAGGCACACCACAATTTGACCTGTTCCGCACGCCAATCTACCTGAAGCTGCTGCTGGATCAGGTCGAGCGCACCCAGCAGGTGCCGAAGGGCAAGGCGCAGTTGTTCACGCAGTTTGTGCGCCAGCAGATCACCCGTAACCTCGACCATCCTCTGCTGGCACCTGATGGCCTGCTCAGTGAACGTGACCACCGGCGACTCACACAGGATGCCTGGAAAACACCGTTTGAACTGCCGGAGCGTGGCTTGCTCATCCCTAACTTGAGTATGCTGGCCTTCGCCATGCAGGAAAAGGGCCTGGAAACCGAGGGCGCACTGGTTCGTATCGACTTTGACGACGCCTGCGACCTGTTGGACGGCGGCCGTGATGAGGACATCCTCAAGGCGGGTGTGGCCCTGACCGTGCTGGATGAAGACATCGCCCGCGAGGAAATCACCTTCTTTCATCAGCTACTACAGGAGTTCTTTGCGGCGCGGCAACTGTCACAGGAGCCGAACCCGGCGCTGATCGATGTGAAATGGCGTGTGGATGAGGTATCACCCACACTGGATGAGGTGCTGGCGACCTTAGCCGATGGCGACCCGCTGCCGCCTCTGCCCCAGACCGGCTGGGAGGAGACAACGCTAACCGCCGCACCGATGGCACGCGACCCCAACGCCTTCATCCGCGACCTGATGTCCCATAACCTGCCGCTGGCGGCGCGTTGTGCCGCCTCACCGGAGATCACACTCGACCTGGACCTGAAGCGCGAGCTGCAACAGGCACTCATCGCTCGTTCGCAGGACTTCGCCAACGCCGACCTACGTGCCCGCATCGCGGCGGGGCTGGCCCTGGGTGAACTGGGCGACCCGCGCTTTGAGCGCAAAACCGGGCCGCACGGCGAATACCTGCTGCCACCGATGATAACGATACCCGCCGGAACCTACCCGATGGGCGACGACGACAGCCAGTACAACGACGAGAAACCCGCCCACACCGTCACGCTGGATAGCTTCGAGATCGGAAAGTTTCCCGTAACGAATGCCGAGTATGCGCTGTTTATGGCGGCGGGCGGCTACGAGGACGAACAGTGGTGGGATACCGACGAAGCACTGGCCTGGCTGCGCGGCGAGGGTAGCACCGACGGGCAGAAAGCTAGATGGCGGGATACACGTGCCACATTACAAAGCATGTCTGAGCAGGACATACAAAACCTTGTGCCAGATCGCATTACGTCTGAACAGGCGAATACTTTTATCACAGTTCGTAATTTGACGGATGAACGGTTTGAACAACAACTTGATGAATTGTTCCCCTCTGGTCAAATATACCGCCAGCCAGAGTATTGGGACGACACCCGCTTCAACCGTCCTACACAGCCCGTTGTCGGGGTAACATGGTTCGAGGCACGCGCCTACTGTAACTGGCTGTCCGCAAATGCCCTCACCCCCGGCCCCTCTCCCGAAGGGCGAGGGGAGAAAATCTATACCCTGCCGAGCGAAGCGCAGTTTGAAGCCGCCGCACGCGGCACAGAGGGGCGCGACTACCCCTATGGCAGTCCGTTTGATGCGTCGCGGAGCAACACCTTCGAGAGCCACATCCGGCGTACCACGCCGATAGGGATTTTCGACAACGCCACGCCAGAGGGCGCGTTTGATCTGACGGGCAACGCCTACACCTGGACCAGCACCCTGCTGCGCGACTACCCCTACGACCCGGCGGACGGGCGCGAGGCGACGGCCAACCCGCCGGACGCTCGGCGTGTGTTGCGCGGTGGGTCGTGGCACGACGCTCATCACGGTGCGCGCGCCGCGTGCCGCAGTAGCAGCAGTCCAGGCTTCCGGTACTACTACGACGGTTTCCGGTTGTGTTGTGTGCGTGCCCGGCAGGCGAACACATAGGTTCGCCCCTACGGGACGTGGGGATTAGCGATTGAAGCGGTCGCGGTGCCAGGTTGCGGGGTTCGCGCGGATGTAGCGGCGGACGCGGTCCAGGTGGGTGGCATCCCGCACGATGTGGTCATGATAACTGCGCTGCCACAGTTTGCCAGGGAACCGGGGCCAGCCGTCCTCTTTGACGCCGCGGATATAGGCGTTGGTGGTCATGGTCTTGTACCAGCGCATCACATCCGGCAGTGCGACGGTCCCTGATTGGGTGAACACCAGCAGCCCGTGGATGTGATTGGGCATCACGACGAACGCATCTAAGGTCACGGTGGGGTGCTTGTGCGCGATTTCGCGCCACCAGTGGATGAGCATCTCGCCCGCAGGGGTGGTGTGCATCACGCCATCGTGGATGTCTCCAAAGAGGGACAGGCCGTGCTGCGTGCGGATGGTCACGAAGTATGTGCCAGCAGCCGAGTAATCGTGTTCTGGTTTGCGCGGCGCGCGATGGTGGGTGTCACTGGGCATGGCGTCGTCTGTAGGATTATGGGATCAACGGTCCGCGGCGAGTAGAGACGGGGCTACGTCCCCGTCTGCAGGGCACGCACACAACACAACCGGAAACCGCGGCCGTGGCGACGGGAGCCTGGAAAGTTGAGACCGCGGTACGCGGCGCGCGCAAGGTAAGGATCGTCGTGCCACGACCCACCGCGCAACACACGCCAAGCGTCAGAACGCAAGTTCTCATCCGCCGCTCTCAATTTGGGATTCTCGTCGTCCGTCAGGCACCACTCCCAGACGTTGCCGCTCATATCCAGCACGCCTTCCGGCGATGCCCCATTCGGGAAGATCCCCACAGCGCTCGTCTGCCCAATGCCAGTTTCACGGGTGTTACCCCTGGTGGCGTCAAACTTGCCTTCATAAGGATATTCGCGCCCTTCCGTGCCGCGCGCGGTGCGTTCCCACTCATATTCCGTCGGCAACCGCACTGCCCACTTCTCAATCGCGCTCAGATCATGCCCGCCACCCAGCCGCCACGACAACCAGCGGCAGAAAGCCATCGCATCGTACCAGCTCACCCGCTCACGCGGATGGTTCCAGTATTTAAATATCTGGTCACCGGGCGCGGCGTTGTGGCCATCCGGGATGGCCAGCCCTGCCCACCAGCGCAGGTCATTGAAGCCCTCACTGTCATCGATGAACGCCTGGAACTGTGCGTAAGTCACCGGGTAGCGGCTGATCTGGAAACCATAATCCAGTGTCATTTTGCCATCCTGGTAAGTAAACTCACCGGCGGGGATCGTCACCCAGTCTATTTCGGGCAGCATCACGCCATCGCGCACGATGACCGATACGCCCTTGCGGTTATCCAGGTTGGTCAGCCCAAGCGCCCGTCCAACGGCGGCGCGGGCTTGGGGGTTGGGTTCGTGTTGAACATCGGTCAGGCGTGAAATCCATTCATCACGGAGTTTTTCGCGGGTTGAATCCGCTAGTTTCGCGCCACTACGCGTCACACACAACGCCGCGACTTCGGGGTTGGCAGCGTTCGCCCAATCGACCACGTTCGTACAATCATCGCTGTAGAGCCCCGCCAGCAGGATGACCGCTTCTTCCCAGTTGGTGCGCTCCCACCAGCTTTCCGGTTTCCAGATGTCGCTGGCGTGTAGTTGCCCCGCTTGGATCTCGCGGTCGATGTACTGCGCCGCGAAATACTCCTGCAGCAGTTGATGCGTGAAGCGCACATCATCACCGCTGTTCAAAATGCTGGTACTGACAGCCAGGTACAGCAGACGGTCATTGAGAATCTCACGTACTCGCATCAGTGGCAAGGAGGTTCCGGCGCTGCTCTCGCCATCCTCAGGCGTCCCTGCACGCTGCATCTGCATCTCGAAAGCCACCTGCTGCAAGCCATCCAGCAGCGCGCGTCCCTCATCAGAAAGTGTGACCGCTTTTGTCTTCTCATTAATGTGCGCCAGCTTCTCGCGCTCCAACAGCACGTCTACAAACTGGGCAAACAACTGCCCACGATTGGTCGGCAGCACACCCTTGAACTGAATGTAGACATCCAGCAGCATCCGCAGCATGTAGGGGTTGCTGGCGAGCCGCATAATGGAGGCAGGATTCAGGACATGCTCGCGCCACAGACGATCATCCGAGCCGCTTGTAATACCATAGACGTTCGGATTCTCTCGCGGGATGTCTGGCGCATCCCAGAACAACTTCAGATCAGCACCTGCCTGTTCCCACTTTTCCCAGACTGCCCTGATTTGTTCTCCGCCTGCCAACTTCCAGAAGAAAACATCACCGCGCTCATCGCTGTGCAGTGCGCGCCGGGCAAAATCACGGATACGCAGTGGGTCTAATGGACGGATCAGTACCTTGTTCAGGTGTAGGCTAATCGGGTAATCGGCCTCACGGCAGGTCACGACGGCGCGCACGTCTGGCTGCTGTTTGATAAACTGCTCCACCTGCGGGTACTTGTCCCGGCGCTGGTTCGCGGGGAACTCGTTCAGACCGTCGAACAACAGCACAGCACGCTGCGCCGCTAGCAGTTCATCGAGGTGCTGGCCCAGCTCACCCAACGACTCACGCACAAAATCCTCGAACGATTGCGTCGGGTCGTCCCAGTTGCCCAGCTTGACCAACAGCGGCAGCGGCGCTTTCGGGTCGTTCAATGCGGCGGTGTAAAGCGGCTTGGCGATAGCACGCAACGTGTGCGTCTTACCCGCGCCGGGGTCGCCAAGCACAACAACCCGCCGCAGCTCACTGATTTTGCTTACCGCGTCAGTAAAGGCCTCCGGCGGGGCAACGGCGTCTTCGCTGCCATGGTGCACATCACGGATCACCGCGAATTCCTGCTTCATCGCCAGCGCTTCCCAGGCATCGGGCTGCTCACGGTATGTCTGCGCTACGCCACCCAGAGCAGCATATTCAGCAAGTTCGAACTTCTCCAACCGGAAATCGTCGAAACGCAGGCGATCGAGGTAGGCCAGCTCGTGTTCCCGCCGCGACACAATACGCGGGCCCGTAGTCGCATCCGCCGTATCGGGTGCGGTCGGCAGCGCATCCAACAAACCAGCAAGAGCCTCGGCATATGGCAGCGCATCAAATCGTATCCCCTGGAATCGATGCAGCCCGAAGAAACGATCGTCGTTAGTGACATCCTCCAGCAAAACGGGGATGATCAGCTTTTTGCGCGTGCGCGCCCACTGGATCTCATCCCAGACGTATTCACTCTGCAGCGCCCTATGTGTGCAGACCACAACGAGCGCATATGACTGATTAATGCCGTCACAAATGGCGCGCTGCCAATCGGCACCCCCCTTGATCGCACTCGTATCGATCCAGCACGCATGCCCTGTCGCATTGAGATCAGCAATCAGCTTTTGCGCAAAGGTATCATCCGCATGGCTGTAGCTGATGAATACGGTTGGACCACGTTCGCTGATCGGTGTCGCGAGGGTCTGCACACCCTGTGCTGGCGGCTGCGTCGCGGCATCACTATCTGTTGATGCCGATGTCGACTCAGCGCACATTTTGTCAGCCAGCGTAACCAGATCATCAATCTCAGCGTGCTTATCAATGCCGCAGTACATCCGCGCTGCCCCGAGCAGTTGGCTGAGTGCATGGGTCTCTTCAGTCACACAGCCGTAGTCGATCAGCTTGCGAATACACTGCGTAGTGAATGCCATCGCTGTGCCTTCACGCTTGATGAGGTGATACAAGCGCGAATCAGGCAACAGGTAGAAGGCATCCGTCAGCAACGCCTCACGCTCATCTTCTGTCGCGACTAATGGCAGGAGAATCTGACGGGCACGCGGAAGTATTTGCGAACGATCAGGTTGTGTCTCAGCTGGCATATGCAACTCTACATATAACTCTGTTTATCGCTGAATTATACTCATTCGGGCGGCATTTGCTCGCATTCTCAACGTGAACTATCACTGGCACATTTGTCGTGCACCACTGCCGGAAGGCATCAGACTCAGTTAGACAAAGTCAATCTTCTTGCCAGTAGAAATCTGCACTGTGCAGCGAGGCAGCAACACTTCAAGCATTAATCTCAGAAGATTCAGCAAGATATGTTAACTATCTGCAGTTACTGCAGTTATGTGTTCCCTGACGTGCCACTAAAGACATGGTTGTTTTCAACGCGTAGCTCACCTTTGTAAATCATGTGATCCACAAGAGATGTGATGTGCTCAGAAGTTCTTTTCGTTACTCGCGAGATGCCCAGGCTATAGCACGTCTTCTGGATTAGCTCCTCACGTTGAATACCTAGGGTTTTTCTAGCAGTCTCCATAATTACGAGACGTATTTCGCCGTCATAAATATGCTCAATTCTTCGAAGACTCGCTTCTACCACACGCCTGTCACGCGGAATGATCTTGTTTCCAGGATGTAGTATGAATTTATTTCTCACCTTCAGGCTGCCTCGGGCACTCATTGTATTGATGGCCGCCCTCAATCTATCTTTGACCTTGCCAGTTATTCGCAAAAAGCCTAATGCCCCAGCAACCCGTTTTATGGCCTCATCCACATGAATAGGGCCTTCAGACTTTGCCAACTGGTTAAAAAGACGGTGTATTATGTGGAACGGGACTTGATCGATGTCAGAGTATGCGAACTGCTGCAAGGGCGCATGTTCGTAAGGTGGTAGCGACACTAGCCCACCATTGCTCGGTATTACAAATTCACTTCTTTCATCTCTATTGATCAGAGTTGGTCGCGCCTGGCTTGTCTGCTTTTTTTTTACTTCTTCGGGATCAACCCTTCTCATTTTTGCCTGTTCAATTGCCTGCTGTAAACGTGCAAACGCACGCTCTTGATTGTGGAACCAATCAGTACTCCATATACGGTGGATCATCCAGCCTTTGCTTTCAAGCACATACTGTCTCAGACGGTCGCGTTCACGCGCTGAGGCAGAGCTATGGTAACTGGCACCGTCACATTCAATGCCAAGCAGATACTGTCCTGGCCATTTATCATCTTTGATGGCCAGATCAATAAAATATCCTGCGGTGCCAACCTGATGATGTACTTCATACCCTTGATCCTTGAGCCGTTGAGCGACTGCCTGTTCAAACTCAGAATCAGCACCTCTACCAGTTGGCCGTGGTATGTCCAACTCGCCCGTTTCAGCATATTTCAGGTAAGCATGCAACGCTTTTACGCCTAACGAATTCGTTTGATCAGGGTTGATGTGGAAATATCTCATGTTTGTGAAAACCTCACATCGAATCCTGGCACGCGTAATGAAAACGTTGAGCCGTCTCTCTCCCCCATCCTTATTCAAAGGGCCAAAATTGTGGCTCAGCTTTCCATTAGCTTGAAGACCATAGCCAATGCTGATGAAGATGACATCACGCTCATCTCCTTGGACATTTTCGAGATTCTTGATAAAGAAAGGTTCAGATGGGTGCAGATTGAAAAACTCCTCAGTCTCCGTTCTTTGATTTCTCTGTATCTCCAGTTCTTCAATGATAGCTTGTGCCTGAGACTGACTAAATGCGGCAACACCCAACGATAGTTCCGGGGAAGTCCTAGCATGTTCCAGCACTGCTTCCGCAACCATCCGAGCTTCTTGGCGATTGCAGCTTTTGCCTTCCCCAGGTTCATAATATGCGTTAGGCAAATACCGATATTTCAACCCTAGTTTGTCCGACCTTTCAACTGGGCTTGGAAATATGAGCAACCTGTTGTCGTAGAACTTGTGGTTCGAAGTTGCAATCAGAGATTCATGACGGCTGCGGTAGTGCCACCGGAGCATCTGTTCCTTGGCGCCCTGAGCTTTGAACAGACTCAAAATACTTTCCGTGTATGAGGTGAACGCGTCCTCATCCTCATTTTCAAAGTAAGAATCGAAGAAGCTCGTTGGGGGTAATTGTTTACTATCGCCGACAACAACGACTTGCTTGGCACGTGCGATTGCGCCAAGCGCTTCTGACGGCTGGATCTGGCTGGCCTCATCAAACACCACTAGATCGAAACTGATTGACTCAGGAGGTAGATAAGCAGCGACAGACAACGGGCTCATCATGAAGACAGGCTTTATCGCTTGGATCGCCTGTCCAGCTTCCTGCACGAGTCGGCGGATGGGCTTGTGTCGTCGCTTCTTTTCAAACTCATGACGCAACACACCCACCTGACCGCTATGCAGCGAGACACTTGATAGCTTCTGGAAATGCCTTTTTAAAAGGGTTATCTGATTAATCTGAAAGATGTTCTTGTCCGACTCTTTGAATTCGCCAACACGCCGCTCATGCGATTCACGATTGAACTGGGCAAGTTCCTGATGGATTTTATAAGCTCGCTCGATGATCCGTTCATAGCGATTACGCTCAAAGAGGAGTAGCAAATAATCGGGAGCACCCTCCCAGGTCTCCACCAAGCTCAATAGAGTTTGAAGCCCCAGTTCCTCAAGCTTGGATCGACTTTGATTGTAGGCAACGATATCTGATACCTTATCAATATGCCTTGCCCACCTTGCCAACATTCTCCTCTGTTCATCGAAAGGCTGGTGAGGCAATCCAACAGAATTCTGATACCGTTCTTCGAGTTTCACTCCAACGGCTTTGAAGGCAGCATTCAGATGATATCGGTATTTATCCAGGCTTGCACGCAGCTTACGAGCTCGTGTTGCGAGCGACTCCGCATCCTGCAAATGACTAATTGATCGTATATGCTGTTGGCTCACTCTTTTTTCAACGTAGGCACTCTGAATCTTAAGAGCAATTCTGCCTATCTCTTCAAGCGTGTCCCATTCTGATTCTGTGCCAGACCAATTCGACTTGAACAGTTCTCGTCCTAACGCGTCTTGTCGCTCAATCTCACCAGCCAGCGTCCGAACACGTTGTACTTCACGAACAATCCTTATTTGTTTCTTGGTATCAAGCGCATTCTGATCTACGAACAGGGAGTTCATAGTGGCCATTGCATTTCGGTAACCAGGATTTAGACCTCGAAGCACGCTTGGTAGCGCCTCTAGCTTAGTCAACAATGTGCCAAGGTCCTCTTCCCAAGCGTGCGGGGCAAGAAGGTTTTCGTACTTTTGTTTGGTTTGCTGGTACATCCGTCCGTTCTTGAGCAACTCAACTATTTGGGCCTTGGATTCCAGCCATTTAGGCGAATCCCATGCGATATCTACGGGCAATGCTAAGTCGACAAACATCTCTGCAAAGGCAGCAAGCACATTCGTCTCAGTGATGGTCGAGGGCTGCGGAACGGATAAGTATTCTGCAAGTTCAGTGGCAGACTGAATTAGTTTCATAAGACCGGAGAATGCTCTTTTACTGGCCTGAAATATCTCTTCCTTAACACGAGGGGTCTGGATGCTTAAACGTGATCCCCAGAATGCATGCATAGATGGTAAGCCGATATTCTTCAGATTCCTCTGAAGCTCTTCGACAGCCCGATATCTTTCGAGATACTCAGAGGATGTCCAGTTTTCGGCTTGGGCAGATTTCCAAAATGGTAGTGACACCCCTTGCAGATTTGAGTCAATTCGCAATAAGTGACCATATGCTTGGTAAGGCGTTACTCCTGTTTGGCCAACTGGTTCATTGAGAGCAGAAGCATAAGCGTTTAATTGGTCTCTTACGTTTTGCAAGATTGATGGATCATCATTGATGTACCCAGATTCAATATCCCCAAGATTAAGCGTGCGTTGAAGTTCGTCCAAGAAAAAACGTTTGTTAGCTTTATTGCTATGCAGCGGTAGACAGAGTTCACCGATGGATACATCGTCGAGCCGTCGCTTAACAACCTCAAGAGCAGCCATCTTTTCGGCAACGAAGAGAACTTTCTTCCCATCGCCAACAAACTCAGCAATGATGTTGGCAATTGTTTGAGATTTTCCTGTTCCGGGTGGCCCTTGTATGACAAGGTTGTCACCTCGCTTCGCCAGCAGTATTGCTTGAGCTTGCGAACTATCTGCGTCCAATATGTGTGAATTCTTGCCAACAGACAAATACTCATCAATAACATGGTTCGTGAATGTCTCGACTTGATTAGATAATTGCGAGCTGAAACTTTCACTCAGTAGTTTTGATAGTACCGGGTGTTCTTCAAGTGCTTGTGCTGGCCAATGGTCGGGATCGAGATCCTTGTACATGAGATACTTGGTGTAAGAAAAGAAGCTCAATACAACAGTATCGGGATCAATTTTCCAGCGAGGCTGGGCGGCGATCCGCTGGTTATACTCTTCGAAATACTTGCTAACGTTGAAGTCAAGCTCGTCTTGATTCTCATCGAGCTGAGGTTCTGGAACATCGATTCGAAAATCAGAATACAGTTTTGCCTTTAGTGACAGATTGCCCCCGATGCCATCCCCTGTGTAACGCATCTGAAAAGGAGAGTTGACAGAGTTTCTCTCGAGTTCAACTGGGATCAGGAGGAGAGGCGCTTTGCGTTCAGTCTCTGAATCCTCAGATTCGAACCATTTCAGCATTCCAAGAGCGATGAACAGAACGTTAACGCCCTGCTCCTCAATATGAGTGCGGGCATCATAGAATGTCTTTAGGAGGCGCTTCTGTAATTGTCGAGAGGAATACGGTGTCTGCAACAGAGTGTCACTCTTGCCGTTATCATCAAATAGGTCTGTATATTCAGATTGAATAAACCCGTCTTCATCATCCTGATTTGTGTCCGGTGCGAAACTCACGGTTTTGTTTTCGCGAACGAGTGTCTTGTAGACCTCTTTCGGTGACGCATTGATGATCTCCACCCCAGTCGCTTTGCGGAGTCTGAAGTTAACCAAAGAATTGCGCATGCCCTGTTCTATAAGATCTGTGCGAGCTTTTTGGATTTTTTCTCTTACACTTGCCACTGCAATTAGCCTTCGGTTCATACTTCACGGAAGTTTCACCCAACAAGCATTTAAGTATTTTAATCCATAATAGTAAATTGCAATAAATGGGCGTTTAGATCAGGGAATCATCGTTAAGCCCTGAATGAGTATGATACCCGTGTACGATTCAGGGCGTTCCTATGGCCTAAGGGTCTACTTAGGCAATCCTGCTCTGATTTCTACCGTTCACACCGCGTAGCAGAAGATATGATGGAAACCGCCCAGAATAGGATAACGGTGTATGAGACCGCTCGCGAGCGCCGACCGTGTACCATGCATCATGCTTTCTGATATCCGCTGATCAATCCCTTGGTTTCGATGCACTGGGATGCAATAGTCGATATATGCCATCACAACATGGCGCATACGCTCTTCGCTGAATAGCAAAATATTGTCGAGACACGCGCGCCATACGCTACCCAGGAACCGTTCGCAAATCACTTTTGCCCTCGGGTGTGGCGGGGCTACTTAGGCAATCCGCCTTCAATTCCGATATTGAGCCGCGTAAACGCATTTGAAGGATAGTCAGTTGATGGCGATGCAAGACATTCTCAGTGATGAGGTTGTGCTTGTCGCGAGCCACATCGATCATGGTTCCAACAACCAACGACTGCGGGCTGGGGTTTTTGATCCACTCCTTGAAACGGTTTTCGAGTCTTCGCATCACAGCCACGCCATAGAACCTCACCCGCTTGATCAGTTGCTGGAATAACATGATCTCGCTTCCCATGGTTGGCGATGAAGGCCTAAACATGAGGGAGTATACCGGGTTTTCACAAGGAGCAGATGCAATGAATCCGTTAAGTAACCACTGCATCCGCATTCATGGTCCGTGTATTGTTCTGTGACATCCACCGCAAAAAGTGTTGTAGACATCGTCCCGCCGTGAGAAAAAAACAGATTGGGTCTTCTTGTTTCACGACCGTTGAACGTATCCCAGTATTGGATTTAGGCTCTCTGGTAGTTTTTGGTGGTAAGAGAGCACCAGAGTTTGCCGCGCGCGCGTCATTGCCGTAAATACTGCTCGGCGTTTCATGGCGATCTCAAAATCATCCCGCGCATCGGTAAATGCATTATCGAGATGTGGGACAAAGACTATTTCAAATTCGAGGCCCTTCATCTTTTGAAAGTGGTCAACATACACACCCTTGTTACGAAGCGAAGCCCATTTTCTTACAATTCGTTTACTGTGACACAAAACTGCTATACAGCTCGGGTTGATTCGTTTTTCCAGCATTTCTTGTACGCGTTTTTCTATATAACTCACTTCTTCATCAGGATTACTATGCGCAATCAATTCAGGTAGGTTCCCAGTCGCCAACTCATCTGATTCTAGAAGCGGCTGTACGATATCTTCGGATTGACTCAGGATTGGATCCGCTGAAATCAGACTGTGTGCTGCCAAACTGATCTGACGTGTACATCTGAAGGGCGTTCTCAGTATTCGCGTTCGCCCGACGACTTCGATTCCTTTTTCGCGCCATGAGTGATTGCGGAAGATACTCTGCGTTGGATCATCACAGATGAACAACTCACCTCCCGGACGCAGCAGTAGATGAATTACATCTATCCAAGTCGGAGCGAAGTCCTGTGCTTCGTCAATCATCACCACATCGTATGAATGGCGCATTGGATGTCCTGAACGCTTCATATGTTGGGTCGCAATTACTGGAACATCTTCCCAATCCATCCAGCGTCGTCCTTTCTTACGTTCCTCCTCCTGGAAAGCATGGTACAAATCACTATAGTGATTGATTCGCTGGCGCTTCTTTCGACTTAGCGCTTTTTCTCGGCCTTTTCTTGGTGTGTCAAGGTATTCTTTGTTGCTCTTTATGCGCATGTCCTTTCGCCACATTATTTCTGACGCGACAAACTCGACATCCCAGCCGTCTTGCTGAATGTCGCCTTCGTGTTTGGCTCTAAGCCACCCTACCGGCGAGTCGGGTGAATGCCAATCAACACCAATGATCTGTCGGCATATAAAGTGAAAGGTATGTACCTCGGCGCTCGGGATTCGTTTTTTCAGGTCTTTCGCGAGATTGTCATTAAATGTCGCGACTAGGATTCGTAGATCTGGATGCTGCGATTGCAGATGGATAGCGCGTCGCGACAGCACTAGAGTCTTTCCACTACCTGCCACACCACGCACAAGTCGTACATGATTGTTTTCTGACACAGACTTAAGCTTTTCGGACAGTATGTCTGTTGACGGCAAAGGCAATTTTAGCTGCTTGAAGCTTTCTGTTGCTGTATCATACTGCTGATTCGTCAAGGAGCTAATGACTTTTTGCGACTCCCTATCGCACACATTTGCGATTTCAGGGTTAATTGCCATATTTATGGTCTCAAGCGTTTTTTCATTTAGTGTCGTATTCAGTTGAAACTTCCACGGTAAGTCTTTCATCAGTTCTTCTAGTCTCTTGAGACCTGATTCCATGTCTTCTTTTCCCCAAATACATCCTTTGGGCCAAATGCCTTCATCTTGAAACGCATAAATGACATGTTTTTCGATGTTGGGCAGTACCACTAGTGCTTGCCAAGGAAAGCGGAGCTTGCGGCGATTTCGATGAATATGCATTAACTCGCTGTATTCTTCAAACCTTTTTGCGAGCAGGTGAGCGTATGATTCTGCGATGTCGTATGGGTTACGTTCCTGATTTTCCTCACCTGTTCGCCGCTGTAATCTAATGTACTTTTGGTTACCCCCCAGTATTCTGATCCAATCTTTAACTTCAACTACAAGAACACCGTAGCGTGCGCAAACAACCACGAAGTCGGGCTTTGCGTTGGTATTCCCGCTCATGATCCGAGGTTCTGCATATGTGCGAAAGCTCTTTCTAGGGAGTTTCTCAAACAACTCCTCTGTCAATTTTTCGCCGCGTGTTTGTGAAATCTGGATGTCATCGAGCATCGCTTCTACCCATGTTCTAATAGTCTATGTCCAACTGACTTATTTTAACTCTACAAGCTCATATAAAGAATCTAGCAACCGGACACTGAACAAATGAGCGAGTTGAACAAACAACTGAACCTGTTAAAGTTGAAATCACGACAAGTCAACAGACAGGAGCAGAAGATGTTCAACTCACAAAGTTATGGTAAATGGCAAGTGATGGTAAAGCAACTGATTCCTGATCGATGCGAGAGCCGCTTGACGAATCTGGTGTGGTTGATGGTCGGGATATTCGTGAGTCGGAGCGTATATTTGAGCGTGATTGCCCGTAAATTACCCATTCGCGCCCGCAAATTGAGTATTGCCCGGCGGTTGGAACGCTTTTTAGATAACGAGTCGGTTGATGTGAGGGCTTGGTATCATCCGTGGGCTAGCTGGTTGATCCAATCGGCCAGTGTGGGCGGGACGGTGCATCTGGTGATCGACAGCACGAAAGTGAGTGCCTACTGCCAAATGGTGATGGTGGCTGTGGCATATCAGCGGCGCACACTGCCGATCATGTGGGATTGGGTGGAACATCGCCGCGGACATAGTACGACGCAGTTGCAGATTGCGTTATTGCGTCAGGTACGGCAGATGGTTCCGTCGGGGGTTCGAGTTTCCTTAGTGGGTGATGGCGAATTTAACCATCCCTTGCTGATCGAAGAATTGTGTTTTTGGGGCTGGGATTATGCGCTGCGGCAAAAATCAAACACATTAATCATGGAAAATCACGATTTGGTCTGGAAACGACTGGATAGCATCCCGCTGAAACCCGGCGAGATGCGCTGGCTCGGAACGGTTCTCTTAACACAAGCCAGCCCCTATCCGACCAACATCGCCTTATACTGGAAGATCGGAGAAAAAGAACCATGGTTGCTTGCTACCAACCAACCCAAAGCACAACTGACTGTCAAATTGTATCAACGGCGCATGTGGATTGAGGAAATGTTTGGCGATCTCAAAGGGCACGGCTTTGATCTCGAACTCAGTCGGTTACGCACCCCTGAGCGCTTATCTCGTCTGACACTGGCCGTTTGCATTTTGTATGTCTGGCTCATCACGACCGGTGAATACGTCTTGCATAAGGGCTTCCAACATGAAGTTGACCGCACGGATCGGCAAGATTTGAGCATTTTCCGACTCGGATGGGACTGGCTCGAACGACGGTTCACCTTTGATGATCCCATCCCTATCTTATTCAGACCGAACTTTTGTTTGGTGTCCGGTTGCTAGTTGAACACAAATAACTTGTCACAATATAATTAAACTGTTTTTACTTAATTTAGTGTACGTATATTCGGAGATTAAGTATGAAGGCACATAGAGTTCGTATCACAATTATCCTGAGTCTCATCCTGACATTGATAGCATTTCCAATGTTTGTGGTGCAGGCGCAGACTGAAGAAACACCTCTGGTCGAATATACAGTCACAGCACAAACCGCAAATGTGCGATCTGGACCGGGCACGAGTTTTTCAATCGTTGGCACCGTTTCAGCAGGTGATGCGCTACTGGTATACGATGAAGAGCCAGAGGAAAACGGGTGGCTGCGATTCACCTGGGACGATGAAACAGATGCCTATATCGCTGATTTCCTGGTTGAGAAAGCGCCCTTACGCTTCTACCCTGTTTCACAGGACCCGATCATAGAGGTATCTGGCAATGGTCGAGGCGTTTCAGATATTTTCGAAATACCTCGGGGTGCATACCGCATTGATGCAGAGGTGTCGGACAACTTCTTCATTCTCAAATCGGTTGTCATCGAGGGTGAATGCCGGGACAGTACGATCTTCAATGAGGGTGTATTCGATTCCAACAGCCTATCTGTCAGTACGCTGTTCGTCTCTCAGGGGTGCTCAGTCATCTTTGAAACAGACAACGTAGATCGTGCATGGCGATTTCAGATTAGAGACATTCTCAATGAGGACATTCTCACGGAAGCAACCCTCCTGGTCGAAAGCGGCACCACGATTTACGGAGCGGGTACACAGGCTACAATGCCAACCTTGATCACAGAAGGCATCTGGACAGTTACGGCGTCAGTCGATGACAACTTCTTCATTCTTAGAGCAGAACCACTCGGCGATTGTGATTCAGGTTCGGTTTTCAATGAGGGTGATATGGATGCGTCGTCACTTGAGGTTGAGGCCGTGTACCGTGCAGAAGAAGACTGCATTGTCTTCTGGGAAACCTCCAACGTAAATAATGAATGGGAAATCACATTCAACAAATTGCGCTAGATATACCAACGCGAGGAAGTCTCTCGCTCAGGGGCCGGATGTTCCGGCCCTTTGTGTTTCCCCTGTTCCTGAAAGTGCCTTTCGCAATGAAGAAGGGCGCGGGCGATGCAGTACGCTTTTTCAACCCGTAGGCAGCGCTTCTCTCAGGATTTTATCTGTCGCATTGAGCATAGTCACGAAGTCGAAGCGCGCCAGACCGTCGGCGGTGTGCGCGGCCAGCGCCTCTCGCTGTGCGAGACCCTCACGCAGGGCGGCGGCCAGCGCCCCCACGTCAACATAGGGCACCAGCAGCCCGTTAACCCCATGCCGGACGACTTCAGGGTTGCCGCCCTTGTCGCTGGCGATGACCGGCGTCCCCAGTTGCAGGCTCTCCAGCAGGCTGTGTGATAGTC
>Ga0081535_100431_pt1 | contig 30226 bp, 31 predicted proteins | sample HotLakmasection3_FD_71020 | JGI IMG/M metagenome (GOLD analysis project Ga0081535, IMG submission 71020) | Hypersaline microbial mat communities from Hot Lake, Washington, USA - Section #3 (SPADES assembly) (version 2) | ecosystem: Environmental > Aquatic > Non-marine Saline and Alkaline >... | reverse complement strand
AGGGTGCTGTTACACCGGGCTGTAGACGGTTTCGAGCGTTGGCGCATGCTCACTATTGGGCTACGGGGTCGTTTCTTAGTTTACCCCCCATAGCTTGACTATTCTGTCAATGCGTAAGTTCTATACTTTTGGTTTCGTCGTTCAGCCACTCAACAATTTGAGGCATCGAGACCGTGACGCTGGCAGGGATATCGACTCTCGATTGCTGAGCTTGAGACGTGAGGACGCTGACTACTGCGTCTAAGTTCGTTTGAGCCGTGGAGGTGATGGATTTCTTCGCTTTTTTGTTGGCTGGATTTTCGTTGTAATCGTCGGTAAAGTCCTCGATCTCTTGTTCAATAATTTCGATGATCGCGGCATCAATCCCTTTACTGCCGTGGCGTTTATCTAAGTCCTTCAGAAACTTGTAGACGTCTCGACCGCAACCGCCCATATTACCTTTGAACTGGTCTCTGGCAGTTTTGATGGCATCGCTCACGGTTGATCTCTGCTGCCAGAATCGCATCTTGCGTTTTTTGAGAAAGATGGCGGCAGGTCGGTGCAGGTCGGGCTGTCGGCGTTTCAGAGCCTTGGGGAGAACGGTTGAATTAACAAAATCGATAGTGGCTTCTTTGAGGTTTTGTTTTTGCTCAGCGTTGGACCGGTGCAGTTCGCTGTAGTAGGTAATCACGGATTCGGGAGTGGTCTGTGCCCCGATGTTGACAATGAAGCCTTCGTCTAGCTCCACCAGCTGATCCAGCAGCAACCCGGTATACTCGCTCATCAGGTCGAAGATGACGATCTTGACTGGCTCGGTTTTGACCTCAGAGAGCAGCTTGCGCACCAGGGTGCTGAGCAAGTTCGACTTACCGGCTCCGGTAAAGCCGAAGATGCCGAAGTGGACTTTGATCAGCTCCTCAACCCGCAGATGAACTCGGACATTTCCGTCGCGGACGAGGGAACCGATGTGGATTAGGGTGTCTTGCTCCAGGTCGAGGGAGAGGTTGGCGATCTGCTCGGTCATATCGGTGTTGAGCAGGTGGACCTCATGGCCGACCATGGGCAGGTTGCTTTCTTCCTGAATCCGGGGACCCGTGCCGTTAGGGGACAAGGCTTGTTCGACAATCTCCAGGTTGGTAGGAATAGCGATACAGCGGATTTTGGTGGTGTCTTCGGTGGAGAGGGTGTCTTGGGTAACCCAGTCTTGTCCGGCGTTGCGGGCGGCCTCAGTAATGAAGCCGGGGTAGCCCGCCGGTGTCGGTGCCGAGGGCATAGTGCATGGGCAGGATGCCAGTGACTTCGAGGATGCTGTAGCGGGTCTCGTTCTGGTCGCTGGCGAAGTTGGGCACGGCGAGCATGGCTCCTTCGGCGATGGTGTTCATCGCTTTGCGGGTGTAGTCGAACCACAGTTCGTAGCGGTAGCGGGTAATTTCGTTTTCCTCAATCTTCATGAGAATGCCGCCTAGGTCGCTTACGAACATGGGTCACCTCAGTCAGGAGCGGTGGAAGGAGTCGCGGATGCTGCGGAAGGTTTTGCTCAAGGGCTGGGAACGGAACGAGTAGGCGGAGGAGCGGATGATGCCCTGGATGCGTTTGCCCACGGTCTTGGCTCCCCAATCGGCCTTATGGAGGGGATCGGGGTAGCCGATCACCTCAGGGAAGTGGTTACGGGTGAGAACGTTGAGTAGGTACATGTTAATGAACTGGGCCAGATTGGTGTCATCTTGGGTGCGATAGCAGAAGGGCTGGATGCGCCCCAAGGCATTCGTCTCGATGGTGACCTGGTCAAGCCCTGGCTGATCCCACTCGGGGTAGATGAGCCGGTCGATAAATACAACATGCCCCATCAGGGGGGTGGCTTTCTCTCGCTTCAGGAAAAATTGGGAGAGGGAACGCGCAAACAGCCGCTCTGGAGCCACGATAAACCCCTGCACACCGGATATCTTGGGGTTGCCGTCCGCCCTGGCGCGAGCGTGGAGGGTCATGTAGGTAGAGTCGAACTCGATGGAGGACCAGGGAGCGGTGAGGGTTTCGTCGGCGAGGGGGAGGAGTTCGAGGAAGATGCGATCGGTCCAGGGAAGTTGGCGCACATCCAGGGTGGCGAAGTCGGGATAGCCCTGCTGGCCGAGCTGCTTCATGACGCCCAGGTAGTTGCGGGTGAGGTAGCGGGAAGCAGAGTCTTTGATGATGCCAGTGAGGAGAATTTTGCGCTGCCAGCATTCTTCGATCAGGGCGCGGATGCCGACGGCAATCAGGAAGCCCACATCGTTGGGGGACATCCAGCGCTGGCGGACGACGCCGTATTCGTCGGGGGCTTCGTAGACGAGGGCTTGCTGGTCTTTCTCGACGAAGAGGCGGCGGCAGATGTGCTTGAACAAAGTACGAAATGTTATTTAAACCATGCAGGCGGAATCAGGATAACTGGGCCTTTGGGATGAACTCGAATAGAGCTTTCGAAATTCTTCAACCATCGTTCAAATCGCATTTCGAGCTTTTCCATATCCGAAAGGTGTATTGCGGTCATTCCTAATCCCTTTGTGAGATGCGTTCTGGCTCGACGACCATCAAAACGACTGTAAACACCATCTAACGTGACGTAAAAATCGACCGTCATAACGTACTTACCAAAACCCCAATTCTTAAACCCAGAACCTTGTGCTGTATTTTTCCATATCCCTGAGTAGGCACAAAATTTAGATGGAGCAAACTGTCGTGAGTAGGGATCGAAAACAAAATAAGTTATCGTTCGTTGCCCCCACTTTTCCTTGGCGATTTTATCTTGTATCAGCTCTTGGTTCCACTGTCTGAGATTGAGGAAAACATCAAGGAAATCTCCTGCAAAGTGAAGGCTTTTGTCTTTCAACTCAATAACTGACTCAGAGACCGAAAAAATTCTTTCGATTTCTGCTTCAATATTTAGTGACTCTAGAGAAATCGCATTCTTGCTCAGATGATTTATCCTTTTAATCTCCGATGGGGATAATTGTGGAAGTAATACTGTCTGAAAGGCATTCATTCCCACTTCTCTCATGAGAGAAATTGAACTAGAAGCAAGATTCCTCCTGCCCCTAGCTACATGAGAACTAACCATGCTGATAAAAATATGATCAGGGTCTTGTGGATGAAATAAATGAGAGGTTGCAAATTTTGCATGATTTGCGACTGGATCAGCTCGACTTATTTCAAACTCAATCCAGATTTTCTGAGGACTTTTATTCTTTTCTAAAAGCACATCAACTCTAGAAGAATAACCTAGAGTAGTCTTGAGTTCTGTAGGCAGGACTTGAACCTCAGATCGACACTTCCATCCACTAGGCATGCATTTGGAAAATTCAGATTGAAGAAAGGTAGTCAAGTTACCCATCTTAGATTTTGCAGCATATAGGATATTTAGAGTGTAGCGGCTATGGAACCAGAATCTAAATTTGGGTTTCCAGTAGCCAGCAGTCCTTCAACTTGAACTGAAAGATGAAGCTGATGCTAGCGAAGGTCTTGATGTGGTTACTCTGGAAGCACATACCTCCATCGGATATAGCGTTTATCATTGCGCTGTTTTTTTCGGACAGAAAAAATTATTTGAAAACTCGAGATAAGATTTTTCAGGGGGAAACGGTAAAATCTATAGCCGATAATATTAAGGTGTTTCAGGATCAAGGTCGGGACAACTAGATAGTCGGTTTTGGCGGAGCTAGAGCACCAAAGCCCATGAACTCAGCCATTCATCCCGACCTCGTCGGCCAACTCACCGACGGTAAAATAATGAAGAATAATCTCGTAGGTATGACATGGCGAAAGTTACGTTGGATATTCCAGATGAACTCATGGCGCAGTTAGCTGAAATGGGAGAAGACCCCTCCAACTGGCTGCGTCAACAGTTACCTGAGTTAGTGCAAGCCAAAATTCAGCCCTCGACTCCACCCAACTCCGTCTATCGCTACATTCTCGACTTCATCGCCAGCACTCCCACCCCACAGCAAATTGCAGAGTTTAGACCGACTCCAGAAATGCAACTACGACTGCAAAGTTTGCTTGAGCTGAATCAATCTGGTCAACTCACCCCCTCGCAACAAGCAGAACTAGACGAATATGAGCGCATCGAGCACATTGTGATCATGCTAAAAGCGGGTAACTTGAAGAATCTTGTGGGCCAAGCGTGAGCAAAACCTACATTTCCGCCGGCCTGCGTCGCTTGGTTGAAGAACGGGCAAATTATCGATGCGAATATTGCCGCCTGCCCAGCAACCTGAGCTTCTTTCCCCACGAAATTGACCATGTGATCGCCGAAAAACATGGCGGCAAAACGGTCAGTGAAAATCTTGCGCTCACTTGCTGGCGCTGCAACCGTCACAAAGGCAGCGACTTAGGCTCCTTCGATCCGCAAACTGAAGAGTTTTGTTTTCTGTTTAATCCGCGTACCCAACATTGGGACAATCACTTCGTGCCTGACGGCTTGCAGATCAACGGACGCACCCCTGAAGGCCGAACCACCGTCAACCTCTTGAAACTCAACGCCCAAGAACGGCTAGCCGAACGAAAGCGGCTCTCCTCATAGCAAAACTCGCTACCGCATCTACTCTGATCTGCCAATTTTGCCCATAAGCAACTAGCTCAACCATGTCCGTGCTGCCACTGACTGCCTCAGACTCACCTCTGCCGTAGCCCTAGCCGCGATCGCACCAAAACGTTTGCATGGAGTTTCTTCGAGCCGATTCAGCAGATTGCAGCTTTTCCATGACCAAATCTTTTGTGTGGTTTTGCAGCGCAGTTGCGATGGCCCTCGGGCCGGTCTTTGACCATCGCGTCAATCTCCTCAGCATCTAGCAATGAGCTCAACCCCTCTCGCAAAAGGGCCAAAAGCTTAGCGCGATCGAGGTAGCTTTCTGCACTCACCAGATACGCATCCGCATTGTGTCCCCAATCAAAGCCAGCCTCCACATCACAGCCAGCTTCCTCCTCAATGCGAGCCATCTCTAGCAGCTCATCCTGGCTAATTTCAAACGCCATGACTCTCTCCCTCTCCTTACCAAGTGCCCGACCAGCAAGACTTTGGCAGCTTCATTGAGCTTTAGTGTAATCTGATCGATCTTTGGTCGGTGCTATGCTTCGATCTATTCCCCTCGGTCAAACATTTACGATGTCACCCACTTATCGGGCCATCCTCAGAGGCAACCAGGTTATCTGGCTAGACAGCCCTCCTAATCTGCTAGAGGACACAGAAGTGCTAGTCACACTCTCGACCGTGGTGCCCCGATCAGATGGCAGAAAAATGGCTGAAAGCTTGGAAAAGCTGGCCGCTTGCCACGCCTTTGCGGATATCGACCCAGTTCAATGGCAACGGGAGATACGCCGAGATCGTCCTCTACACGGACGAGACGCTTAGCCATATCTAACCAATCAGCCCATTGCCGAACTAGAGCTTTGCAATCTCCGCGAGGCGAACCGCTACCATAGGCAAGACTCCACCGCAAAGTAATCCGACAGTTCCAATGGCGCTGAATACTGCGCTCGATGCCTATCAAGCCTTTGCCCAAATTGAGGACAGCGATCGCCACCAACGATTGTTGGGCAACTTGCGCACCGTCTTGCGTCGCTACGTGTTGCCCTACTACGGCATCAACGCCAAAGGTCGCAGTGGACAGCTTGAGGAAGCCCTCGCGCAACTTCCCATTCCGCTTCTGATCAACGACGCCAACTGGTTCCTGCAACGACTCGAAAATCCAACGTCTCCAGACGAGCAAACCGGAACACTCAGCCCAGGGGCGATCGCTACCTATCGAGCCACCCTGCTGCAATTCCTCGAATGGCTGTACGGGCAGCAGCCCAAGCCGGACTTTCCCCAAGAGCCATCCCCGGAAAAAACACACCTGGCAGAGCCCACCCGCAGTCCCCAGCTCTCCACCGGAGCTACCCTAGCCAAAGCTCGCCAGCATCCCGATGCCAAGAGGCCCCAACCCTACGCCCTCTCACCAGAAGCCTTACCGGCTCCCCTAAAAACAGAACTCGCCGCCCTCAGGCACCACTTGCAGGAAACTGCGGACTTAAGCGCACTCACCACTGAGACCTATCACCACAACTATCTGTGTTATCTCGGCTGGCTGACCCACATTCAGCAACAGCCCTTAGCAGCCTTGAACCTGGCGAAGCTTACGCAAGCGGAAAATTTCCAAGCCTTCTTGCAGTGGGGAGAATGCGATCGCGGCAATAGCCTAGCTTGGGCTGACAGCATGGCAACTAGCATTTCAGGACTGCAGCAGTGGCTTACCAAGCAGACAGACAGCTCCGATCAACCACAAGATGGACTGCAAACCGTTATCGAGGAGGTGCGATCGCGCTACCGAGCCGAACGCAATACCAAAGCCAAATCCCCTGCTCAAGCCAGTTTGAGCTTCGACGAAAGCGTCCAGGTCGTCCACTACTTGAGACAGTGTTGCGCTCCTCAACATATATCTGGCTCTCAGCGCTCAGACCTGGCGCTGCTCAAGTCATGGCAGCGCTACCTGATGGTGGCATTACTCCTCTACTGTCCCCTTCGTCAGCGAGACCTGCTTCGCCTGGAATGGGAACAAAATTTGCGATGGGAAGGCGATCATTATCAGTTCTATCTGCAAGGGGGCAGCTCAACATTTCCGCTTCCCACCTCGCTGACCTCAGACATGAGAGCGTGGCAAACCCAGTGGCGATCGCAAGTCCCTACCGAACACGATCTGGTCTTCATCCGCACGGGCTCCGGACGCACCCCAGAACAATTAGGCGAACCCCTCAAACCGCGCGACGTTTCTGACTTAGTCGCCCGCGCCGTCTACAAAGCCTCGTCTGTTCTTTTCGGCGAAGGGAAACGAGCGATCGCTCAGCATTTCCGCCAGAGCAGCTTGGAACATATGGCCCAGACCCTACAGCCACCACCAACCGCCAACCAACTGCCACCACTCGTAGCAGCGCTAACACCGAAGCCAGCCGACAGCACCCCAGGCAATACACACTTACTGACCAGCGCACTTGCGCAAACCCGTCCCTCTTCAGAATTGCCACCCTCTATTCGAGCCATTGCAGAAGCCGCCAATCCCAGCGATCGTCCCCGAACTCCTCTGGAGGCTCACCTTCAGTCCATCTGGCTAGCCGTTCAATCTGGCGATCTGCACTCCAGCGATCAGTAAAGTGGCAGCCTCCCAAATGTAAACGTTTCGCAACAATCGTACCAGAATCAAAATTTAGAGTAATTATTTAGGAGTTAATAAGTTGATTAGGGTCATTCCTCATGAGGGTAAACGGGTGTGGTCAAGCGAAAATTTTGACAGATGAGGAGTTAGAGGCGTTTTTTACTCAAGGATTGAAGTGTCAGCGCGATCGAAGTCTGTTTGATATTTGTCGTTACACAGCCTCCCGTATTGGAGAGGCTCGACAACTTCAGGTCGCCCATGTCTTCGATGGCCGGCAGATTAGGGATAAAATCACCGTCCCTAAAGTGATTACCAAGGCTCGACAGGCTACCCGCGAGGTCCCGACACATCCAAAACTCAGGCAATCTTTGGAAACTTACTTTGAGCAATCAGCCCAGCTTCTACAGATTCACAAACTTGTGGGTAATTGGGATATTAAGAGCACTAGATGTGGTCAAAATATTGACCAAGACGGCAACCTTCTCTGTCCAAAATGTCAGAGGCAAAAATTCTCAACCGCAGGCAAATCACGGGGTAAGCAAATGCTTAAATGCAAAAATTGTGGCTATCGTTTTCTGGAAAAAGCAGCCTTCTTCGAATATCCAGAGCTAAAAGTCAAAGTGATTGAACTCGGCGTTTTTAATTCTTACTGTTTTGGATTTCTAGACTTAGAATCCGATAATCCATATTTATTCCCCGGCTTTGGTGGTAAAGGTCATTTATCTCACACTGCGGCGCAGGAGACTTTCAATGACGCCTGTGAACGTATCAATCTAGAGGGCGCAAGCACGCATAGCTTTCGCCGAACTGCCTTAACTAAAATGAGTGACGCTGGTATACCTCTACGGGTCATTCAGAAAATATCGGGCCACTCTCGACTCAAAAACCTACAAAAATATCTAGAAGTTAAGCCCAAACAAGTTCGAGCAGCAGTATACCAACTGCACCCTCTCTTCGACGACGAAATCTATCACTACAGGAGGAAAGAACATGCCGGTCAATCGGAATGGACAAGCTAAATTTTTAAAGCATCACGAGATGGAAAACCTGATTGAATATGGGCTTATCACTGCTCGTGACAAGTGTGTATTTGCTTTCGGTTACTACACAAGCCTTCGAATTTCAGAAGTAGTGAATCTACCTTATAAAAATGTATTTTCTGAAAATACTGTCTATGATGAAATCGTTATTCCAAAAGAAATCACGAAAGGTAAAAAAGGCACAAGAACAATTCCAGCACATCCCGACCTTAAAAGGTTTTGTGAGCGATATCGGCAAGATTCTATCGAGTTACTGCGTATCAAACAGGAGTACGGTGACTGGAGTCATAAGAACCTCAGCTCCGATGGCAAAATACACGTCGACAAAAGTTTTCGATGTCCAAAATGTGATTTTTTTAGAGTTACAAAACATAATCAATACAAAAATGAAATGCTTTATCTCTGTAAGAAATGCCGAAAATATTTCAGGGATTCTCAGGCCAAGCGGATGACAGGCGCAGATGCCGAAGAAATCATTTACGATCCTTTAGGTGTCACTTCTTCAAAAGATTATGGCTTTCTATTCTTAGATCCGACGAACCCCTACTTATTTACGGGACGATATGGCCGAGGGCATCTGAGTCGCAGGGGCGCAATGGGGATTCTCGAAGACGCATTTAAGAGAGTCCAGATCTCAGGAGCCTCTAGCCACAGCGGACGTCGCACAAGTTTATCTGAAATGCACGCAAAAGGAATACCATTACGGGTTCTTCAAGAAATTAGTGGTCATTCCGACCTGGCTTCCTTACAGAGATACTTGGAAGTTTCAGATGAAGATATCGAGGAAGCAATAAACATTCTCTAAAGCTAATCACGAATACCCGACTGAGGCTCTAGATCCCAAACCCAGGATCTAGAGTTTTTTGATGGAATTTTCAACCTAAAAGCCTTAATAGCCCTTCAAGACAGGCTTCTAAAAGTCGTGAAAGCTAACCAAAAATCGTGTTTTGTCAAGGGGTGAATAAAAGGCGACTTTGTGGCGTAAGAGACTCAAACTCTGTCCTGAAGCAGCTTTCAGAAACAAGCTTTATTTTTGACTATTTTTAATATTTTTGTCTCAAAATTCGAAATACCTACTTCATATGGAATGCAGGTTCTGTACAAATTCTCTGAGAATTGAGACGATATCTGAAAATCAGTATTCATTGGTGTTTTTGTGACAATTTCGTTTGTAAAGAAATTATTTCTTTGCTGAATGATGCGATCATTCCTAATGCGTTTGGCTAAGATAGAAGAGTCAACAAAGAATTCGACTCAGAAAAGGGGTCTTCTCAGCTGTCGCTGAGGGGACCCCTTTTGTCTTTTTTAGCCAAGGGAGTTATCACAGTGCCGAAGCGAAATGATCGTCAAAGGAATGGACAAGCTGGACGTCCTTCTGAGTGGCGGAACGCACCTACACAGAGTATTAGAGTGCCCAAATCCTTGGCACCTAAGATATTAGAAATTGCCCATGAGCTAGACGTAGGTCTACAGGAGCCGATGATCATCCAGCCAGAGGATTTGAAAGTTCAGAGGCAGGAAAAGCACGCATCTCTGACTTTGCAGAACATCAGGATCTATCGGTCATCTGGACATGATGTTCTTCGCCTCAAAGAATTGCTGGCAGTACTCGCTGATGCTCTTAAATCGGGCAATTAGCTGACCAGCCAGTCATGGAATTGGGAATCAGGAATCACGAGGAGATGCAGAGATGGCTGATAAGCTGAAACTCATCGATCTGGCGCAAAGAATTGAGTTCCTTGAAGCTCACTTGCAGTGGATGCAGCGAGTCTTAGAGTCTTACGGCATTCGTGGAGTGTGGCTTTCGCCAGCTAGAGCGGCGGCATTGCTAGGAGTTAGTCGCGATCGCATTATGGCTGAAATCGAAACCGCTGAATCAATGCGGGTTTTGAACAAACGAGGTGACCTGATTTACGGTGTTCACTATCGGAATATCCAAGACCCCAACTCTGAGAACGCGACCTGGCAGGTACACGTCATCAAGTTTGAAGAAGTATTGGCAATTCCGCCAGATCAGCGCAAGGTACTCTAAATTTGGAATTTAACTTCATAGAAGGCTTGCGAATCATAGCTCGCTCTTCTGCTGCATTACTCGACGATATTCTTCGTCATAAGTATCTTGATCCCACCAAGCGCGATACACCGATCGCTGCATCGCGACTGAATGCCCCATTGACCGCGCAATAAAGTTGTCACTAAATCCCTGCTTGTACATCCGCTGAGCATAGGCGTGGCGAAGATTGTAAGGCGGAAAGGGAATCTTACGCTCGCGAAATTCTTGTGAAATCTTATCGCCGAGCTGATTGTTGTTTTTGTCCTCAATTTCGATATTGGGATAGACCACTTCTCGCGGTTGCATCTCACTGAGCGTTGGCGAGTAACTGGGATAGGCCAACCGCCAGCCTGTTTTAGTCTCTTCCTCAACTTCTAAAACCGGCGGATCTTCATTCATGCGATCGGTGCGAATCCGAAAGACCTCGTGGGGCCTGAGCCCATAAATAGCGAGAATCGACATCACCCACTGCCAACCCGGATGCCGCAACGACTCCCAAACATCCAAGATCTCCTGATCCGTTGGTAACTCCCGTGGCTCTACTGACTTGGGAGAATATCCTCGGCCCAACTTGCTGAGTTCCTCCAGTTGTTTAGCATCCAATCCTGCCAGCAAGCCCAATCGCCGAAACGCCATGGCAAAGCCCTTGCGACTCCGCTTGCCTGGCTTTGTTTCCTTCAGAATGGTTTCCTTCAACAACTCGAAGGTGAGGATTTCCTTCTGAGGCAGGCGGTTAAAGACGAGTCGGTAGTCCTTGTGATATGAGTTTTCCTTCGTCGGCGTGCGTGGAGTCTCGGCCCAATGCTGCTTTTCAAACCGCTGCACCCACTCTTCAGCGGTCTCAGGGGGTTTTTGGGGACCTTTCAGATAAGGCTTCCAATCAAATTTGTCCCAAACGAGAGCATTATCGATTTCCTTAGCCTTGGCGATCGCCACCTTTAATCCAGAGACCGTAGCTGAAACGCCTAAAGCAATTTCATATCTTCCGCCTTTGGTATCTCCAGGTTTGGGAGGAAATGCTCTGCCCCTCGCATGCAGACGACCATCTTTTACGCGGATTGAGATTTTCTCTAACTGCTGATTCGCTTCCTTAAGTCGCCCTGCAAAGGCACCTTCAGCGTTTTGTTTTCTCCCCTGCGTCTCCCCCATTTCTCCCCCAAAATGAGCATAAATCACCTACAAACAGCGTAATTATGCTGCGCTGATTCAGGACGCAGAAAGCCAGAAAACTTTACAGGGTGAGGATTTGAACGGAGAGGGAGGGATTCGAACCCTCGGATGGTTTGACCCATCAACAGATTTCGAGTCTGCCGCATTCGACCACTCTGCCACCTCTCCAGGTGACTGTATTTTAACCCCTGATGGAGCGATCGCTTACCCTCCCAGCAGGGCATTCCGATGTTTCGTTTCCAGATAGCCGTGAAATCCCTGGTGCGATCGCCAGGTAATAGCCCCGTCGCGCTGGGTCCAAAAGACGCGGATACCTGACTGCAGCAGCTCTCGCTCCACCGACTCGCTTAAGCGATCGCCATAGCCAATGGCAACTTGAGGATTAACAGCCTGCAAGAGATCGAGGCTAATTTCATCCCCTGACCACACCAGCACCTGACTTTGCAAAACTGAGCCCGCCTTCGCCAAATAATCCTGCAATGGCAAAGATAGCTGCGGTAAAAGCAACCAGCTTTGTTGATCATTGCCTAAGCGAACAATGGGATTCTCGGTGCCGAGCAGTTGCATTGTCAGCCCCGCTAGCGCCCAGCTTTCCCCCACCGGGAGACGATGAAACTCCCCCCCCGAGGGGATTGCGGCCAGCGTTTCATCCACGCCGTAGAGGTGTTTGCTAGAAATGTCGGATAGCAGGCTTTGCCAACCATCTTGATAGTTGGGATTAAAGGGGAGCGCGATCGCCCGATCAATGTGATTCACCCCAGCCTGGGTCAAGAACGGTTCGACCGTGTAGAAAGCCGTTTTGCGATCGCCGCTATTCACCAAGGTGGTACGCCCATGCTGCTGTTGCACCCAGACCAAATCACCGCCCGCCGCCAGCACGGTGACTTGATGTTGGGTCAGCGATCGCCAGCCTAGTGGCAACCCCAATAGAGCCAGAAAGACGATCGCTAGCAAGGGTTTGAGCCACAGACGGCGATCGCGAGTGAGCATCAAGCCGCAAAAGAGCACAGCATATAGCCCAGCCAACTGCCAGAGGGTGATTTGCCCGATCGCGATCGAGCTGCCGGGTAGATGGCTACTGGTTTCCGCTAGCCACAACAGGACTTTTGTCGGCCAGTAAAGCAGACTCGCAATCGCCCCTCCAACCAGTGGCGAAACCAGGGCCAAAGCACTACTCGTGATGCCACCCAGGCTAATAACCGTGACAAAGGGCATTGCCACGACATTGAGCACGACGCTCAAGCCCGCAAACACATTGAAGTGATACAGCGTCAGCGGCAAAGTCCACACGGTTGCGGCGATGGGCACGGCCACCAGAGAGGCCCAGGTAACGGGTAGCCAGTCCAGCCGCCGCACGATCGCTGGCACCGTCACAATCAAGCCCCAAGTCGCCATCACACTGAGCTGAAAACCGATATTCCAAATCCAGTGGGGGTTGACCAGCAACATCAGGGTCGCGGCCAACAGTAACGCCCCGCTCGGCATGACCCGACGATTCATCGCGACGCCAATTAAGGTCGCCCCACCCATAATGGCGGCTCGAATGACGCTGGCCTGCATCCCTGTTAAGGTAACGTAGCCAAGCAGGACTGCTGAGCCCACCACGAATTTTGTCGTACCCAGGCGCGATCGCAACAGCGCCAGCACAGTGCCTAACAGCAGCGACACGTGAAAGCCAGACGCCGCAATGGTGTGGGCAAGTCCGACGCGGGTAAACACGTCTTGAATATGGGGCGGCAGGTCCACTGCATTACGCCCCAAAGCCATGGCACTCACAAGTTGCCCCAGCGGACTGCCCAGCGCCCGCACCTGAGTTTGCACGATCCGCTGACGCACTCGCCACAGTCCCCACGGTCCGGCTTCCCGAAAGCGTAATTCTGCTGCCACAAACCCGGTGAAAGTTCCCCTTTGGGCCAAATACGCTTGAAAGTCAAACCCATTTGGATTCATCGCTGGTGAGGGTCGATAAAGCTGTCCCTTCGCCTTCATCAGTTGTCCCTGATGCAAGCCGGTCACTTGTAAGAGAGGAGCCGTCACATAGACCCGCCCCCGCACCGGCATCTGAAAAGTCAGCTCTCCCTGAGTATCCAGCACTTGCAACTGCTGCACAGAAACGAAAAAGCGCCCCTTGAGGTCACGATTTAGACGGGGATCGTCGACCAGTCGCCCGACGATGACCTGTTGGCCCCCGATCGCTTCTGCCTGTTCCACCCAGTTACTGATGTCCGGTGCTCCAGCGCTGGGCGATCGCATCGTTATATGTATAGTCGCTAGCAAGAACATCACCGCGAGGCTTCCCCAGTAGCGGGGCGGCCACCCCAGTCGCAGATGCCGAGGCGCACTCAGGCCCCACAGACCCACAGCGATGCCCCCAGCCAAGCCCGACCAAGGCACCATCAGCACCCCAAGTTGCCAGTTGCCCGCGATCGCACTCAACAGCAAACCAGACAGGTAGACGATGCACAGCGCCAGCCCAAAGGACATACCCATAAGTCAATCTGGTAGAAACCCCACCCTTAGCAATCCCCATCGGACCGAATTAGCATCATCGTCCTGGCCTTGCTCAATACTCCTTCGGGATCTTGCGGAATCGTGAGACCGGCCCTTCGGGAATCTACCGATGCTTCAACTGCAGCGCGTTTCTAGGTACTGAGAATGGCGTGATTTTGCTTACCTGGCAAAGGATTCAGACATCGCTCAATGACGATGACGATAGAATTGCCCAGACGCAAAAAGTAGTCTCTAATACAAATCACGGATCCTTGGCCGCAAAATAATGGGATTTTATTAAGCGATCGTAAAGTTCGTGATTGTTTTAATGGGTAGCATCTCTGTCGTCTTCACCATCAGCAACAGCTATCTTCGAATCGTGACAGTCGTATTCGAGTGGCAACTATGACCCTTACTATTTCAAGATTCGCCGTGGCAACTGGTCTTGCTGCGGGAGCTTTGCTCTCAGGCATCGGAACTGGCAGTGCGTTTGCATTTGGATTTGCGTTTCAGTCAACTTATGCCCAAAATGACTCGCCAAAGGGCGACATATTGCTGGAATCCGTCAAGATTGGCGAAGAAATCATCGAAAATTTCTCTTTTGTGACCGCAGCTGAAATCGTTTACAACGACTCCTATGTGGGCGGTAACTCCGGAGCGGCGAGTGGCGACACGGGCGATGATGCGACGGGGGGCGTACGTGCCGAAGACGCCACCGCCGATGACATCGTCACCAACTTGACGACCAATAACCTCAACCACATTATCGACACCGAAGATAAAGGCACCTTTGTCGTTGATCTCAAGTTTGGTAAAACCCTGGACAATCTCTTGATCTGGGAAAGAGGCATGAACAGTGATCTTGGCATCCAAGCGCTTGATGCTGGGGGGAACTTGATCGGTAATCGTTTGGAAATTAAGCGTGATATGTGGTTCGATGCCGGGTTCTCGATTGACACCAGCGAAATTACCAAGGCTCAAAATGTTGGTTCAATAGGGATCAACATCTTCTCTGACTTAGGTGTGGAAAGTGGTGCCGTCGAAACCGTCCGCTTCTTTAGCAAGCGTGAATTTAATGGCCCCGACTGGAAGGTGATTGGCACCGATTCGGCTAGCGTTCCTGAACCGGCCTTCTTGCTCGGCTTGGGGATCTTTAGTGGCATGCTGATGCTGCAAAAGCGTGCAAAAGCTGCCTAGCAACTCTGTGTGTGTTCCTCAGTTTGATTGCGGTTGAGTGAATGAAAGGAGCTAGTGTTGACTAGCTCCTTTTTTGGTGGGGTTGAGTAAAGCCGATCAGCGCACGTGAGGGGTGATTATCCTACCTTCCCTAGGCTTTGAACTTTTCGGTAATCCGCTGCATGGCGGTTTCGACATTTTCTCGGCTGTTGAACGCGGAGATGCGGAAGTAACCTTCGCCAGCGGCCCCAAAGCCCGAACCGGGCGTGCCCACCACGTTGCAGGTATGGAGCAACTTATCGAAGAAGTCCCAGCTAGAGAGCCCCTGGGGGGTTTTGACCCAGACATAAGGCGCATTCACGCCACCATAGGTTTGAATGCCTGCCTCAGAGAGCTTTTCTCGAATGATGCGAGCATTTTCCAGATAAAACCGGATGAGCTTTTGCACTTGGGCTTGACCGGCTTCGGTGTAAACGGCCTCAGCCCCCCGCTGCACGATGTAAGAAACCCCGTTGAACTTGGTTGACTGGCGGCGGTTCCACAAACGATGCAAATCCACTTCTGTGCCGTCTGAGACTTTGACCGTAATGGTTTTGGGTACCACGGTGAAGGCACAACGAGTGCCCGTGAAACCGGCATTTTTGGAAAAGGAGCGAAACTCGATCGCGCAGTCCCGCGCGCCGGGGATTTCGTAAATTGAGTGGGGAATGTCGTCTTCAGTGATGTAAGCCTCGTAGGCCGCATCAAACAACAGCAGAGAACTGTGGGTTCGAGCGTAATCGACCCACTGCTGGAGATGTGCCCGCGTCGCCGCTGCCCCAGTGGGATTATTGGGAAAACAGAGATACACCAGATCAATCTTTTGATCGGGAATCTGAGCGGTGAAGTGATTGTCTGCCGAGATGGGCAGGTAAATCAGCCCTTCATAAGTGCCATCTTCGCGGGCTGGTCCCGTGTGTCCGGCCATGACGTTGGTATCGACGTAAACGGGATAGACCGGGTCGGTGACGGCAATGGTGTTGTCGTGCCCAAATATGTCGAGGATGTTGCCACAGTCACACTTGGAGCCGTCGGAGATGAAAATTTCGTCAGCGGTGATGTCGCAGCCCCGCTCCTGAAAGTCGTGGTGGACAATCTTTTCCCGCAGAAATTTGTAACCCTGCTCGGGACCGTAACCCTTAAAAGTTTCGCGATCGCCCATTTCTTCCACCGCTTTAATCATGGCGGTGCGACAGGCTTCGGGCAGCGGTTCGGTGACGTCCCCAATGCCTAGTTTGATGATGGGCGCATCCGGATTTGCCTCCGCAAAGGCCTTCACCCGACGAGCAATTTCTGGAAAGAGGTAGCCCGCCTTTAGCTTCAAATAGTTTTCGTTGATGGTGACCATGTCAGAAAGAAACTCGATTGCACTGTCATTAGATCAGCTTACTTGGATCTGGGTTCGCTGCATTAGGGAAGTCGCGGCGGCTGCTCTCTTATATCAGCATTTATAGACGATTCGACTCAACGCGCGATCGCCATTCACCCAATTCGCCGCCGTCTATCACCTGACCGCCACGCCCACTGACGCCACCAACTCATCACTCCCCCTACCCAAAACTGCTCTACGCCTCCCCCGCTGGTCGTCCTAATGTCGTGATGTACAACACGGCCTCATCTTCGGGAATGCCGAGGACATCATTCACCTGATCGTCAAAAAAGCCGCCAATGCCGCTGACCCCCACCCCCAGGCGAATCGCCGCCAAATTGAGCCGCTGCCCCAGATGCCCAGCGTCCAGATGCAAGTAGCGATAGACACGATCGCCATGACGGGCGATCGCCGCTTTCAGATCCGCCGTGTGAAAAATGACGGCACTAGCATCGTAACCGAGGTCTTGTCCCAGACAGAGGTATTGCAGCTCAGCCCGAAAATTTTTGAACCGGATTTGTCGGAGTTCTTGGCGCAAGGGGGCGTAGTAATAACAGCCCGCATCCAGGCCATCCACCCCCGAAACGGCAACAAAGGTCTGAATCAAACTGAGGTCACAATAGTCGGGATTGCCATCCAAACCCTGATCGACGTAGTGCTGGGGCTGATAGACAAAATCCAATACTGCATTGAGTTCTTCGAGGGTGAGGTGAGCGCCGCTCAATTTTCGAGTTGAGCGCCGCCGCAGAATGGTGCGCTCGAGTCCTTGCAGGCGATCGTCCCAGTTGATCGGCGAGGTGCCCGTTGACACCTTCAGGCCAAAGGGAAAGTTGTATTTGTCTTCGGGGATGGCGGCCTCAGCGGGACCAATTTGGTCGGGCACGCTCTTGCCCCGACTAGCCCAGCGAAAGTCGTTGTCTTGCTCAATGCAGGTCGCCTGGTGAATGTAGGACAGCAAATCGCCGTCCGCAATGCGGGGAAAATCGACTTGCTGGGGACCGGGTTGGGTGGTCGTCACGTGGGGAAGATTTTGCTCGACCTGGAGCAAGTCGGCAAGCGCGGCGATCGCGATCGTGCTTTCGGCCTCCGCATCGAGGTACAGCAGTTCATTGACGGCCTGATCACGGTAGCCGCCAATCAAATGGGGCCGATAATCGACCAGCGACCCAGCCAGTTCTAAATTGCCCAGCACATGCCCCGCATCCAGGCAGATACGCCGATAGGCTCGGTCTTGATAGCGCCAGGCCGAACGATAAAACACGCTGGTCAACATCACCGCCAGCTGAGTCGTCTCTAAGGCCGGATGCCAAAAGCAGGCCTCTTGCAGCACTTGCCAGACGTGATCATCCCAAAACCGCCACAGGGAATGGGTGCGTGCCTGGTAGTTGTACAGCCCAGCGGGCAGGAGGTGATTGCCCCGCGATACCAAATAAATTTCGGTGGGATAAAGCCCCCCGGCTGAAGGCGCAGCCCGCAGGTAAAACATCTGTCCAAACTGGGTTTGGAGCTGGGCCGTGAGTCCGTAGACATTAATCAGAAAATGGGAGAGTCGCGCCCACGATCGCTCTTCGACGGAAGCTTGGGGAGCCACTTTAGATTCATCCAGATAGGGCTTCAGGTCAATTTCGGTGCCGAGTCGGTAGGTCTTGAAAGGCTCGGGTTGCGGGCCTTGCATCGCGGTGCTGGCCCGAGAAATGGAGGCAGGGCTGTACTTCGTGCGATCGTGAAAATGTTCCGCAATGGAAGTGGGATGGCTCATAACTTAACTTCGGCGATCGGACAACAGCATTGGAAGCCCTGGGGATACCGCTGCTGATGGGGCAAGTCAGCAGACAAACCTAATGTAGCGTCCCACCTGCCAAAAGCATCTCTGCTAAGGTTTTTTCGGTCTGGCATTGTCCCAGACAAGCAGCATATTCCCATATTTTAAAGGATCGACATCATTCAGAAAGCTGAGGAAAAGCGGTTTTAGACGCTTATGGGCGATCGCCGCCTGAGGAAGGAACCCCAAAATTTAGTATCCCTCATTACGGTTCTCCAGTTTTGTCGAGAGAAAAGAGGCTTGATTAAGCAAATCTAATCAATTTTATAACTTGACCAAAAGCTTTACCGAATAGGAGTGAAGCTAATTAGCAACGACAAAAGAAAGACTTATCGACCTAACGGATTTTATTTGAGTTACTAAAACCTCAGTGGGATTTTGTTGACTCCTTTGGGTCAGCCGAAAGTTGATTGGAACAGCCTGAGAAATAAATCCAAAGACATCTTTAAGGCTGATAGATAATGGGGCGAAACGCTGTAGCTTAACAAACGTTCACTAAGTTTTATGGCGACATGGAGATTGCATCTCAGTTCAAGAGGCCGCCCTTTAGGTATGGATTTATAGGCATTCCACAAGCGATCGCCTTGAGTTAATCGCGTCTGCTGAACGACCGGCTGTAGGCGATCGCACCTCTGACGACCCGTTTGGCGATCTGAGTCGATTGCTGAGTGGGCTGGTTTTGAGTCCGGCAGATCGCGATCAAGATTGTCTTTGAAGACGAAAAAATGACACCTTGAGACAATTTTTCCGAGCGAGCGTTACTGCTGTTTGTGACCAAAGAGGTGTTGTGAATTCTGTTGAGGCTCACCAAGCGTTCCATTGTAGTTGCAGCTTTATGGCAATTTTAAACTTCCAAAGTGTGTTGACCCAATATCAGGCAGGAGAACGTCGTTTTTGCGGAATTAAAGTTGACCAGGCCGATGGATTTGAATGCGACTTGAGAGAAATTGAGCTGTTGGAGGCCGTTATTACGACGGCTTATTTGCCTTACAGCAACTTGAGCCGAGCGAATTTGCAAAGGCTCACCATCAAGCAGGGCAACTTGGGGGATGCCAAACTGTCTAACAGCAACTTGACCCAGGCAAAATTGAGGGGAATTAATCTGTCACGTGCTGATTTGCGCTACGCCTGCCTCAGAGAGGCCGATCTTCGCGATTGCAACCTCGCAGGAGCCGACCTGACCGGAGCGGATTTGACCAGGGCGGACCTGTCAGGGGCAGACCTGACTGGTGCCAACCTGACAGAAACCTATCTAAAAGGCACTCGCCTTACAGGGGCGACCCTCTTTCGAGCGACCATTGCCAATTGCTTCGAAGCGGAGTGCGATCGCACGACGATCATGCCCAATGGCCATTACTATCCACTAGCCGGAGAGAGTCCTTTGGGCTAGGGTAGAACCCGCCATAGATGCGCATCAGGCAGGCTGACGCCCATGAGATCGCCGCGAAGTCGCCGCTTTCTCAAAAGGGTATCCAGAGTCATCGATCCGAGAGCTTTCATTAACGCTGTCTACAGGAGCTAGCAGGGCTGCAAGTCAGGGGGGCAGTCCGGGTTGAAATTCGGTAGTAAAACCCAACCCGTCAGAGCTTCAAGGTATGCTAGGCGTATTCTTGGCCTGTACTTTGAGTATCCTTAGACGAAGTGCAGGTTTAGCCCTTGATTCAGTGTGATCGCGAGACCGATGCGGCATCGTTTTCCTCCCGTTTTGACTCATGTTTTACGCGACAGTGGCTTGCTGACCCTGTGTTTGCTGGGTAGCGGCATGGTTGCCGTCCAGATCTTGCCGGTGACGACACCCCCCGCGATCGCGCAAACTAGACTGACAGATGAACAGGCCGAGTTAGAACGGCTGCAGCAAGAAGCGAATCTGGCCTTTACGCGAGCGACCACCCTCGTCTCGATTTTGCTAGCGGCGCTGGCCCTGTTGCTGATTCTTGGGGTGGTGATGCTGTGGTTTTTGCGGCGCTCGGTCGTGCAAGAAGTGGCGACGGTCGTGCGCACCCAGCTCAACCAGATGACCGATCTAGAGCACAAAATTCGCACTGCGACCCGTGAACTGAATAGCGTTTTGAAAGACGCGGAAGATATCAGCGACGACATCGAGCAAGAGGCCGAGGGGTTTAAAGATGTTTTGGAAGAAAAGCGTCGAGCCCTGAATCAAGCCCTCGCCGAAATTAATGATTCCAAAGCGCATACCTTGAAAGACTGGGAAGAGCAGGTGGCGGTGCTTGCCAAAACCCTGGCCGACCTGGAAGCTGACGTCGGGGAACAGGCGACGCGGCTGAAAACTCGCATGGCAGAACGGGCTGACACCCTGGATACGGATGCTGCCGCCCAAACCGCAGACGTGCTAGCAGCGGTACAAGAAACCGCCCGCACCGTTCAGCAGCAGTTGACAGAGATGGCCGGTCAGGTGGAATCGACCAAGGGCGATACCCTGGCGGGGATGGAGTCGGCTTCTAGCGGTTTTGCCGATCGCCTACAGGAACTCACCACCGCGGTGGAAAGTACCCGCGATCGCACCCTGGCGGATCTGGAAAAGTTACAGGAAAGCTTTGCCCCCTATTTTGAAACCTTGCGGGACAACCTGGAGGCCCAGCTAGAGCAATATCAGCAGCGCGTCATGGACGCCATGAGTAATCGCCAGCAGTCGGTTGATCGGCAATTGGATGAAGTACAAGCCAGTGCCCTGGGGCATCGCGACCTGGCGCTACAAACGATGGAGCGATCGGTCAAAGATTTTGAAGAACAGTTCCGCCAGATCAAAGATGAAGTGCTGGCGCAACGGGCTAGCGTCTTAGCAGATTTGCGGCGATCGCTGGACGATTTTTTGTCGCAATTTAGCGGCTATCAGGGCGAAATTGATGCCGGTAAAGCGCAGATTCTCAGTGATTTGCAGCAAACGGCAGACGACTTTATGAACCGCTTTGATGCCTTACAGAGTGAGGTGGATGAACAAAAATCCAGCACCCTCAGCCAGATTACCGGCAGCGCTGACGATTTCCGCAGTCAGCTCAGCCGCTTGATGACGGCTCTCGACAATGACAAAACCGCGACTTGGGAGTCGGTGCAGCAGAGTGCGCGGGAATTTTCCGACACGATTCAACAGTTGCAGGGCGAAAGCCGCGATCGCGCTACCCAGACCTTAGACGCCCTGGCCCGCCTTGAAAACGAGGTTGGTCGGCAGATGAACGAAGTGCGGGACGTCGTGTTTGATCGGCGCGATCGCATGCTCGAAAAACTCGACGGCTTTGACCAGCGCTTGACCGAGCATGTCGGCTCGCTGCAAGAGGCCGCCGCCGCCCGCCAAGAGCAAGCCCGCCAGCGGTTGGCAGACATCGAAACCGACTTTGGGAACCAACTGGCCGAATTGCAAAAAGACATCGCCTCTGGGCGCACCGACGTCATTGCCGATCTGGAAGCGGTCAAGCGCACCGTGCAGGAACGTCTGATCACCCTGCAGGCCGAAGCCCAGGGCGAAAAAGAAGCCATCATGCGACGGTTAGGCGAAGTCGCCCCCGAATACGTGGCCAACACTTTCATGGCGACCACGCAGCAGCAGCTAGAGACCGTCACGGGACTGCTCGATCGCCTGCGGGAAAATCGCCCCAATCTCTTTTTGTCCGCCGAGGAGCGCATCGAAGCCGCTAACCAGTATCTTGCGGAGAAAAACTACGCCGCCGCGCTGGAACAATACACCGAGGCGCTGGAGATTCAGCCGGAGAATAGGGAAATCTGGCTCAACAAAGCCCTGGCGCTGGTGGGTCTGGAACGGTTGGAGGAGGCGATCGCGGCCTTTGATCAGGTACTCGAACTCGCCCCCGATCATGCCGCCGCTCAGTTCCAGCGGGGGCAGGCCCTCAAAGACCTCAAGCGCTATGAGCAAGCCCTCGAAGCCTTTGACAAGGTGCTGATGCTCAACCCTGAAGATGCCAAAGCCTGGGTGAACCGAGGCATGGTGCTAGGACGGTTACGTCGCCGGGAAGAAGCGATCGCGGCCTTCGACAAAGCCCTGAGCATCAAGCCCGACTATCAAGAAGCCTGGGTCAACCGGGGCGTCTCTTATGGCGTGTTGCAGCAGCACAGCGAGGCGTTTCAGTCCTTTGACAAAGCCACCGAAATTCAGGCTAACGATGCTGTTGCTTGGCTCAATCGGGGCCTTGCCGCCCTCGAACTGGAGCGGTTTGAAGAAGCCCTGACCTCCTTTGATAAAGCCACTCGATTTAACCCCAAAGTGCCCAAAGCTTGGGATAACCAGGGCTTAACCCTCATGAAACTGGGCCGCGATAACGAGGCACTCACCAGCTTTAATCGGGCGTTGGAAATCGATCCCGACTATGCCAAATCCCTTTATCACAAGGCTATTTGCTACAGTCTGCAGCGCGAATATGACATCGCTCTGGAAAACCTCCAGCTAGCGGTGCGCCTTGATCCCAATTTACGGGCTGATGCGCAGATGGAAGCTGCCTTTACCGATCTCCGCAACGATGACTGGTTCCGAGAACTGGTGGGGATTTAGGCGAGCAGTAGAAAAACAACAACCTGCTGGTCGGCAGTGAATCGGTAGCTGGGGGCAGTTTCGAGCCATTAACCGGAACTTGTCTGGATCGCGATCGCTGCCCTTGGCGACTGTGGGTTGGGATGAGCGACTGACCGGAGTTAAGGGAGCGGCGGGAACATAAGATCCTGGTGAAGAGAAATGGGTGGGGTCGGTGGGTGGATGGCTAGTTGGAGCAGCTCCCAGGCTGGGTTGGGTATTTTGATTTCGATCTCCTCCCTAAGTACGGACCCTGGTTAACTGACAAAACTCTCAGAACCTTGATTCTGCTGTAGGGGGATAAAGCCCTCTGGGCATGGCGACGCTAAAGCGACAGCGAAACCCAACGAAACCGTTGCTGGTGTTGGGTTTCGTGACCTCAACCCAACCTCCAAAGTGAACTTTTGTCAGGCACTCAGGTACTGACCATAGGCTCAGTTCTGAATTCTGAATTTGACTAAACCACGTCTAAGTTGAGAACTGGAGTTTTGTTTGATCGGGCAGAACCTCACCTAACCTCTCCTTCTCAAGGAGAGGAATTAGAGTCTTGTCAAACCTCTCCTTGAGAAGGAGAGGTGCCGCAGGCGGTGAGGTTTCCCACATGCCAAAACTCCACTTCTGAATCTGGATGAGGTTTATCGTGAGTTTTGCTGCTCCCCCTTCCAGCGTGTGCAGTCGGCATGGTTCGCATATACTAAGGAGCAGAAAATTACTGGTTCCCGATCTCTGGTTCAATGTCGCAATTTGCTCCCCGTCTGTCTGAAACTGAGCTGAGCCAGCGCATCTTAGAAATGGCCCAAACAGGCGTTTACCGAGAGTCGATTTTTGAAGCCTTTCGATCGCTGGCTACTCAGCGACAGATTCGCCAAGCGATCGCCCACGCCAAGCAGTTTGGCCTATACTCCGTGCGGGATCTTCGTGATCCCGAACTGGGTACCTTCTACCAGGTTGACTTGCAAAAATATCAGTCCTTTCAAGCGGCGCTCAAGGCGGCGGTACCGCTGCCCCCCGGCGATGACCTGGCTGCCCAGATGCTAGCAGCGACCCAGGCCATTCGGGCCATGCTCGCGATCGCAGGTAGTTGCACCTTTATTTTTTTGATTATCGGTGGACTGTGCCTGCTGACCGGCCATCTACAGAGCGGGCGTCTGGCATGGGCCAGTGCTGCCAGCATTGGCGCTATCTGGCTATTGCAACAGCGTAGGGCTCACCCCCATAGCCATCATCGGTAGGGGGCTTCCCGCCTGAAGCTAGGGGGCTAGCCTACAAATAATATCCCCGCAGAACGAGGTGCGACTCCGCTCAACTCTCGACACTGGCAGGTGGACCGACGTCGTTCGCGAAGCGTCTCCTTGCAGGAGAAATCCAGATTGACTGGGTACGGTATTTAGCCGCAGATTCCTAAGCCCGCTCTGGGGAATGGGGACAGGTGGGGACAGTCGTTATCAGGGGCGATCGCCCAACGCCGGGAACCAGAACGGGTAGGGTCTTACGAGGGGCGGGTTCCTTCATCTGATCTACACAAATCTCTCAGTATTTTCACCAGCAATCTGCGTTCAACGGCTCAACCGGCGATCGCGGTTGGGGATGGCTTTAGATAACTCGCCTAGTTCAGGCGGGGGAGATTGTTAGCTACCCGGCCCCGTTCGGAAGCTGCTCTCAACACTGTAATATGCCTGCGATCAACCCACTGCATAGAGCCAGGTTGAGAACGGTAGCGGGCTCTAAGTAGAGAGGCCAGATCACCAGATTATTGGTAAAAAGGGAGTTTTGGGGGCTTTGCCCCCAGCTAGGGGGTAAAACCCTCTCCACCCTCAAAATTATCTTTAGTTTAATTACGCCCAGCTACTTGCCAACCCCCATCAACCTTTACACAAGGCCGCAGTCGCCACACTGTTGCCCCCTTAAATTCCGTAAATAACAAAGGTATCTTTATCGGGATCGGGGCGTCATTAAAGTTTTGATGAACCTTGTCATCAGGGCATACACGGAGATCATGGTTAAGAATATTCTGTAACTGCTTACAGGAGCAGTTAGAGGAGTCTATTTCCCGGTGGTGAACATGATGCAAAACCGTGCTGCTATGTCTCTTAACATTGCCGTTCCCGAGGCAGCACAGCAAAATAAGCCTATTTTTTATGCCCCCGCAGGAACCGGTTTAGAGCATCCTTCGGTTAACAGTATCCTGAAGCGCTGTCTGGATATCGTGGGAGCTATGGTGGGTTTCCTGATCATGGTGGTCTTGTTTATTCCCATCGCGATCGCCATTCAGCTTGATAATTCAGGGCCAATTTTCTACAGTCAGGTGCGCTGTGGGCATCGAGGTCAAACCTTTCGCATCTGGAAGTTTCGCTCTATGGTGACCGATGCGGATGCCCTGAAACATCTCGTCGAAAACGAAGCCCAGGGTTTGGTGTTCAAAAACAAAAATGATCCCCGCATTACTCGGGTGGGGGCCTTCCTTCGGAAAACGAGTCTGGACGAATTTCCTCAGTTTTTGAACGTGCTGAAGGGAGAAATGAGCCTGGTGGGGACCCGGCCCCCCACGGTTGATGAGGTCATGAAGTACGAACCGCATCACTGGCATCGCCTCAATGTGAAGCCTGGTATTACGGGTGAATGGCAGGTGCGAGGCCGCTCTTCGGTCACTGACTTTGAAGAGATCGTCAAGATGGATTTGCAATACCAATCTAAGTGGTCTTTGCTCTACGACTTGCAGCTGCTTTTTGAGACGCTGTTTGCCGTTTTGTATCGTAAGGGCGCATATTGAACGCTCAGACTCAAGAGTTTTCTCTAAGGCCGCATTTCACGGTTTTTGCTCCACTCGCTGGGTTGCGATCGCACGATTGCAGCCTTTTTTGGGTTCGTCGGCCTGTTAGTCAGCGGCGCATCAGGGTAGCAGTTGGGCGAGAAACGCTCGCAGGTGCTGATTCGCTTTTGGGTAGTCACATTCAGCCTTGGTCGTAGACAGGGTAGTCAGCACGTCTAGCCATTCCGTATCCAGCACCGGATGAACGACATGATCGGCACAGATGATGTCAGGCCCATTGCGGACATCTAAATACTCTGGTGCTGGGGTTGCCACCAACCGCAATGAAAGCGGGCGTACCCAGCAGGTCTGGCGGTCTTCCATGTGCTGCACAAGTTCGCCATAAAGACGGGTCTCGCCAGATTCGATGTAAACGATTTGATAGGCGGCTACGCTCATCGCTTTGCTTGGGGGGGAATTGATCAACAATTGGGAAGCTGTTGGGCTCAGATGTTTGCCACTGCGGTGGGGGCTTGATGCCCTACTCAAGTATCCGTTCTAATTAAAGTGATGGGAAACTGCGAAGTGGCTTTGATTAAATTCTTAGCTTGCAGCGCCTTGGGGATGACGGTATTACGAGTCTATCCAAATTTAAGAGGGGCTGAAGGGGCGATCGCTAACCATCTTTCCCAAGGGGGAGCAATTTTTCTCAGCGGTAAGGTTTTGTTGGTCATGCTCCAAAATCTCAATTAAGATTTAAAAAGTAGGAGACGCCAACTGAGTGTTCTGCCCGAGGCTCTCGGGCTGTTCCTTCCAAGCGATTCGGGATCGCCAGAGGGAGAGGTCACCCGGTTATTAGCGCCATCCGTTTAATATTTGTTTATTGACCCCTATATTTAGAGGCACTTATGGTGGCTGTCGAAACGATTGAAAGTCGCTCCACATCCACAGTTCGCAAACCCGCCCCGCGTTACCGGGTATTGTTGCATAACGACGATTTCAACTCGATGGAGTATGTGGTTGAGTCGTTAATGAAAGTTGTGCCCAGCCTGTCAATGCCTCAAGCTGTCAACATCATGATGCAGGCCCACGTCTCCGAGGTGGCTGTTGTGATCATCTGTGCCCAAGAACATGCAGAGTTTTACTGCGAAGGCTTGAAAGGCAAGGGCTTAATCAGTTCAATTGAGCCTGAAGAGTAAGTTCGCGATCGCCCTTGAAACGTTTTTGGTCATTGGTCAGACGGAGCCCCGCTTTCGTCAAAATCATCGTTTACCTGCTTGGGGTGATTCTGCTGGCGGCACCGGTGGTGTTGCCGCTCTATTTTTGGGAATATGCGACAACCGCTGGACAGACCGTCATTGGAACCCCCATTGCTCTGTTTGCCATATTTCTGATGTGCTTACCGGTTTGGATGCGCCGGGTACATGCCTGTGGCCGCCCCTGGCAAGTGCTGGGATTGCAGGGCGGGGGGCACTGGTGGCGAGGATGGGGCATGGCTTTCGTGGCCGGCATCGTTGGCGTTGCCCTGTTGTATGGCCTACAGCTACTCTTGGGATGGGCCATATGGGTGCCTCCAGACTCTGCGGTTGGTTGTTACGTTTTTGAGGGGCTGTTAGTCGGTTTTGGGGTTGGTCTGGCCGAAGAATTGATTTTTCGAGGATGGCTGCTTTACGAGTTGGAGCAAGATTTCACGCCCACGATCGCCCTCTGGGGCAATGCCATCGTGTTTGCGATCGCCCACTATCTCCGTCCGTTATCGGCGATTTTGGCGACTTGGCCCCAGTTTGTCGGCCTGGTGCTGCTAGGCGCAGCGCTAGTCTGGGCCAGACGCATTCCCTGGCGGCGTGATCGGCGGCGCTCCCCGATCACGACCCTGGGACCGGCTGCCGGACTACATGGGGGACTGGTTTTTGCCTACTACCAAGTGGATGTGAATGATTTGGTGCTCTCGACGGAGCGAGTCCCTGAGTGGATGACCGGCATCGGTGGCAATCCGCTCGCTGGGTTACTGGGTGTAGGGTTTCTAATGGTGATTAGCGGCATCACCTATGCCGCGAGTCATCGCCATCAGAGGGTTTAAGGCGGCAAGTGCTGGGTGATTGGGGGGCTACTCGGGTGAAATTTCCGACTCGGTTTCCTCTACATCCTCGGCCAGGGTACCGAGTTCTCGGTTCAAGGCCTCCAGGTCGTTGAGGAGCTGGTCAACGTTGGCCCGTTGTTGCTGGTCGGTAAGCGGCAACAGGGCATCCAAGCAGGCATCCAAAGCCGCCGCAAATTCGTAGCGGGTGACAAATTCGTCGCCCCGAAAGCTGCCATCCGGGTAGCCAGCCAGGCAGCCATAGTCTGCTGCCAGGTTATTCACGGCGCTGTAGGCCCAGTGATTGGGGGAAACATCTGGAAAGTTGCTGAGAGGCAAGATTTGGCTAACGGTTTGACCACTGGCCTTGGGGCGCTCGGGCAGTGGCGAGTGCAGGGCCGGTAGCGATAGATCGGTCATGGAGCGGGGCGGGGTCGTCGCTTCGCTGGCGATCGCGGTTGGCGCGATCGCCCCAAAGCTACACACTGCTAGCCCAATCACAAAAAGTTTCTGCATGGCAAACCTGGGTTAACCCACAATCGCCTCTAGTCTAGCGAACCAGACGAGACCAACTCACTAACGTTCCGCTGTTGGGAAGATGTAATGATAAGATGCGTTGCGCCACTATCGCCAAGCAGGGCGCAACGGGACAGGAGGATTCGGGATGAGCCAGGCTTTTCGGGTGTCGGTACCGGCGACCACCGCCAATATCGGGCCAGGGTTTGACTGCTTAGGGGCAGCGCTGACCCGCTACAACCACTTTACGTTCACGCCAGTACCTGAGCCAGCGTCGCTGCAAATCGAGGTCAGCGGGCAGAACTGCGATCGCGTCCCCACGGATGCCTCCAACCTGGCTTACATCGCCTTTCAGAAGTTTTTCCAACATTTGGAACAGTCGGTTCCGGGAGTGCACCTGAGGATTGAACTGGATGTGCCCCTGGCGCGAGGGATGGGCAGCTCGTCGACGGCGATCGTGGGGGGCATTTTGGGCGCGAATGCCCTCGCCGGTGAACCGCTGAATCCCCATGCTCTGGCGGAGTTGGCGACGGCCATTGAAGGTCATCCGGACAATGTGGTGCCCGCCCTGTTGGGGGGCTGTCGGTTGGCGGCGGTGGACGATACGGGAAGCGCGACTATCTGTGAAGTCGACTGGCATTCTGACATCCTCCCAATTTTGGTGGTGCCTGCCTTTGAGGTTTCGACGGCAAAAGCACGAGAAGTGTTGCCATCGCTTTATTCGCAAGCGGATGCCATCTACACCCTGGGGCACCTGGGGCTACTACTCCAGGCGCTAGCGACCGGCAATGGCGAGTGGTTGCGGACGGCATTGGGCGATCGCCTGCATGTGCCCTACCGCAAAGCCCTGATCCCTGGTTATGACGCGGTGGTGCAGGCGGCCTGGGCGGCGGGGGCCTATGGCGTCACCATCAGCGGTGCGGGACCCACGTTGCTGGCACTAGGTAATGCCGAACGGGCAGCGGCGATCGCCAACGCGATGCGACAGACCTGGCAGCAAACCGGGGTTGAGGTAGTTTCTGCGCAACCGCTCAAAATTAATACGACGGGGGCAACGGTAACGGCGATCGGTTAACGGGGAATTTTGGAGCCTAGACAAAAACATGAGAGCCTGAACTCGTAACGCTTTTGAGTCGGGTATCATGGCATCTCAATGGCAACGACTGCTGAAAAACGCCGGTCGGTGGGTGGGGTCTTTTACACAGCTCTCTCCCAACGGCGTGCCGATCGCTGATACGCCCTCAGTGGTGGAGTTGCAGCCCCTAGATCACGGCAACCTGATGTGCCAGACCATCACCAAGCAGCCAGCGGGGGCACCACCTCAGGAAACCGTATTGCAGTACCGATCCTTAGCGAGAAGCGTTTTGTTTTTAGAAAATGGAGCGTTTTCGCAGGGCTCGATGCAGTGGGGACCCTTTTCTGAATTTGGCGCGGAGTTGGGCCTCATTGCAGAAAACCAGCGGCTGCGGTTGGTACAACTCTTCAACAAAAATCGCGAACTGCATCAGCTCACCCTAATCCGCGAACATCGGGAAGGCACCCCGGCCTCGGCGCGCCCCCCCTTAACGGTGGACGACCTGATCGGCATTTGGGAAGGGCAAGCGACGACGGTGTATCCCGACCTCCGCCCCGATAACACTGGCCCTATCCGGTTAGTGGTAGGTCGCCAGGAGAGCACCGTGACGCAAACCCTGCATTTTGGAGAAGGATCACCGGCCATTCAGTCCCAAGGCTTGATCGATGGCGATCGCCTCCTCTTTACCACAGGCAGTCAGTCGGTGCAGGTGTTGCTGCTGCCAGACGGGGCGTCTTCGACTTGCCCGATCGCGATCGAACCTCGCAAACCTCTGTTTCTGGAAGTCGGTTGGTTGCTAGCGCCAGGGCATCGTCAGCGGCTGATCCGGCAGTATTCGGCGCAGGGGGCGTGGGTGAGTTTGACGCTGGTGGATGAGCGGCGGGTGGAGTAGATGAGGTCGGTGGAGCAGGTGGCTAGGAACCCCAACCAAAGACCTAAACCACGTCTAAGTGGAGAACTTGAGGTTTATGTGATCG
>Ga0081535_100428_pt1 | contig 30611 bp, 40 predicted proteins | sample HotLakmasection3_FD_71020 | JGI IMG/M metagenome (GOLD analysis project Ga0081535, IMG submission 71020) | Hypersaline microbial mat communities from Hot Lake, Washington, USA - Section #3 (SPADES assembly) (version 2) | ecosystem: Environmental > Aquatic > Non-marine Saline and Alkaline >... | reverse complement strand
CTTTATGATGTAATTGATGAGATTGAGAAAATTGTTCCTAATAATCCTGAAATAAAAGTCTACAACCTAAGCTTGGGTCCTAAAGGTCCAATATACGATGACTATTTAACTCGTTTTACCTATGTTTGTGATTCTCTTTCAAAAAAACACGATATTCAATTTTGTGTCGCTGTAGGAAATGATGGGACAGAAGTTAATCCCAGGATTCAGTCGCCATCCGATGCTGTTAATGTATTGTCAGTAGGAGCATATACGCTAGACAGAAGTGGAGGAAAAATTAAAGCTGACTATAGTTGTGTCGGACCAGGTAGAGAAGGAAATAAATTAAAGCCAGATTTGTTGGCGTTCGGTGGATGTGACAAACACCCTCTTCAATTTATTTCTACTACACATGGTGCGAGAGATATCGGTGCTGGTGGAACTAGCCTTGCGACGCCACAAGCGACGTCAGCAATAGCATCGTTAATTGGTAAATACAGTCTTGACCCACTATCATCTCGTTCTCTGCTACTGAATAAAATTTGTCTTGAAAATGGATATGAAACAGAGTTTGGTCATGGGGTTCTTCCTGAAAGCATAGCTGACTTAACCACCTGTGGTAGTGGCAGCTTCACGCTTCAGTACAGAGGAAGACTTTTACCAACAAACTTTGCTCAACTTCAAATCCCTTGGCCAGATATTTCCTTGAGAGGCAAAGTCACATTTTCCTGGACTCTAGCCGTATTAGCTGATACTGATGATTTAAGTACTGATGAATATACGAAAGAATCTATGGAGGTAACTTTTTACCCAAATGATTCACGCTACGTTTTTACTTCACCAACAAATAAGACAAAAATAGTCAACTTAAAGACGGAAGGGGCTAAAGCAAGGCAGCTTTTGGCTCAAGGTTGGAAGCCTGGAAATTTCCCCAAATCAGAATCTGGACCCAAACCTTCTCTAGGTGAACAGGGTTTGCGTACAAACATGAAATGGGATAGTGTAATTCAGGGCAAAAAAACCATTCAGAGTGCTTCAAATATCAGTAACCCTTTCTTTCATCTTCATTGCTTATCAAGAGATAGTGAGGGTACAACAAGTCAAGTAGATTATTGTTTAACATTAACGATTCAGCTTTATCAGTCAGACCAGGATATTTATTCAGCAATAGTCAATAAGTATTCAGCACTAGTACCAATAACGGAAACTATTCAGCAAAAGGTTGTAGTTAGGTCAGAAGCTGATGTTGAATAAATAGTAGATAGCAAGCATCAATTAAATAAATATGAACACAAAAAATATAACTACTGTTGAATTATTTGCTGGCATCGGTGGCTTCAGATTAGCTGCGGATGCAATAGGTATCAAGACCGTTTGGGCAAACGATATTGATGACAACGCGTGTAATGTTTACATAGACAAATTCGGTGATAAAGAATTGGCTAAAGGCGACATTAACACACTTATTGATGAAGTCCCGGCCCATGATTTGCTCACAGGTGGTTTTCCCTGCCAGCCTTTTAGTAGTGCTGGTAAAAAAAGGGGAATTCAAGACCCAAGAGGCACTTTATTTGAAGCAATTATAAAAATTTTAAAAAAACGTCAGCCAAAATATTTTGTTTTGGAAAACGTTAAGCGACTTCTTGAAATGGATGGAGGAAAACACTTTGCAACAATTCTTTCTGCTTTATCTGAACTTGATTATCTTATAGAGTGGCGACTAATTAATACAATGTATTTTGGCTTACCTCAAAATCGTCCTCGTGTCGTTATTGTAGGTAAGTTAAGAAAAGTAAATGGAGGTACTGCTGGTAAGGAGGCGATTCTGATTACAGAAGAAGAGGGAAAAGAGTTAATAAGTAAAAACAAGTCGCTTTTTGCTGAGAACTCTGATTGGAAAAATATTTCTGAACACGGAAAATCATTTCCCAATTGGGGGATAGCATTCAACGGGAAATTTTATGGACATAGTTTTAAGGGTTTTGCCGAAGCAAAGCCATTAATTAAAGTTAAGTCTGTTTTACAAAAAAATGTTGGAGAGGTATTTTTTTATACTGAAGATACTTTAAAAAGAATAGAAAATAGTGTTTTAGTGGACCGTCTAATAAATGGAATTCATGTTATGTATAACCAAAAGGGCGGGGCTCGAATGGGATATACAATATTTGCTACTGAAGGACTGGCACCCACACTAACCTGTACAACAAGTAGACATTATGAAAGATACAAAATTGGTGATGCTTATCGTAGACTCACAAATGTTGAGTATGCAAGAATACAAGGCTTCCCTGATGAGCATTGCTCTGCAGTATCAGTTTATAAACAATACAAGCTATTTGGGAATGCAATAGCACCAAACATGGTTTCTTGGGTGCTCAAAAAGCTATTTATTGATATTCCTGTTAAAATAGAAATTACCTAATTATGAAAAATAAAAGCGACTTGAGAAAAGCAGTAGAAGATAATCTTGACGAAATCGTTAAAGAAATAAATTTATCTTTATCTGGGCAAAATATTGCAAAACACGAACAAACCCTTAATCGGCTAGGGAGAGGCGGAAAATTACCACATTGGTATCATCATTTGTCTCAAGACCATGTACTTCCAAATTTAGATGGCAAAACCGTTGGAAGCATTATCGAGATGCTACTTGTTGCAGTTTTGGAAGATATTGCCTTTAAAGGAATGGATATTCAACCACTCAAAATTAATCCAGCAAGAGGAGTTGATTTGCCAGATTTGGACCTCGGCATTAAATCTCCTTCAGAGAACTTTTGTACTAGTGAGCCATTTTATTCAGCTTATGAGCGTTTAATTGGCGGAGAGTATGACTCTCTTGTTTTGCTAACAGATTATCAAACGGCTAAGAAAAATCCACCGCTAAGACTACAAATCATTAAGTGGAAATATTTATCAAATACCCAAATAGCAGACATGACTCTTTGTAGAATAGCGAGAAAGCACAGAGATAGATTGCTTAATGAAAATGAGGCATGGGCACAGAAACTATTCAGATTTTTAGCTTATATTAATCAGAGTGATTGGAGTGCAAGACACATTTTATCTTTAGTTAATGTAATGGATAATCAAGAGCAAGTAAGAGAGCTCATCGAGAAAATAAAAGTTGATTTTAGTGCAAAAAATAAAATTCTTACTGCAAAAGATTTGCCTCCCATGCCAGATAGTTACTTGGAAAAAATTGTGAAGGTTGCGGAGATATCACCACTTTCTTTGGGGGTATTAGATTGTGCAGATAACTGGGTTGTAGAGTCGCAAAAAGAGTTGGCACGTTTCCCAAATGAGAATGAGCTCAATAGATTAAAAGACGGTCCTTTGGATGGAAAAATAGGAATGAGTTTTGCACTTCAATGGAGGTATAACTTCGGGAAAGTTTTTGGAGTGCAACAGGAAGAAGTGCCCATTGATATCGGTGGAGAGACTTAAATTGCTAAAATTACACAACCATCTGTTCATACGACACCATCTTTACTCATCCGCTGGTTCCATAGGGGAGGTACGAGGTTTTTAATGACCGCCTCCACGCGGGAGGGTGCCAACATCCCTTGTGTAACGATTAAATAAAAAAACAGCCGTCGGCTGTGGAAGCAATGGAAGCAGTGGAGGCAATTTACTGCAATGGAGCGTCTAACAGACGATAAAACCTAATATCTTCCTGCATAATACAGGTTCTAATAGCGTCTATTGCTCGGAGCCCGCATTTTTTTGTGGAGATGTCGCATAGTGGTTAATTGCACTCACCTGAAAAGTGAGATCCATTATGGATACACGGGTTCGAATCCCGTCATCTAAATAACTTGCTAAACGAGATATTTAGAGGGCAGGATAATATGAACTATATTCTGAGTGATCTATTTGTTCAAGGCTTTGCTGCATTCGCTGGAGCTTTTTTTGCCTTTTTCTTTACATGGGTCGCTAAGCTCGTAGAAAAAGCAATCAAGAGACAAACCCTCCATTTTAATGCACTAGTGAAAATGGAAAATCTTCTAAATGAAAATATTGGAGTGGCTCACGATAATATCTATATCTGTAAACCCTTCATATCAGCGATTTCAAGAGGAAATGTTTATTACAACAATCTAAAAACGATTCCAAAGGATAAACAAATTCTCTTAGAACTTCATGATACCGACATGATAAATAGACTATTTTCTTATTATTCAGACATTCGAAAAATGAATGATGATATTGAAACCTTGACGACGGCGCATGCGCTACTTACTCAGGCTCTAATGGAAAACAATATGTCCTTGCCTCATTACACTACAAATGCTCAGATATTGGCACATAAAATTACAGAAATTGAAGCATTTTTATTGCAATTCCAGACAAAAACACTCAGGTTGCAGGCCAGAGTGAGAATTCAACTTCGAAAAGACATGTCCTTGTGGACAAAGGTGCAGAGACAGCTAATTCAAACGAACGGAGAATCAATCACAGACGAAGAAGTTGAAGCCGAGTACCAAATCTTGATCGGTGAGCTATCGGAAATAAAGCAAGCTAGCAGAACAGAAATTCGTGAAGCTCTGGAACAACACAATCTAATACCTACCACCGACTCTCCCACACAAGAGTGATACCACTTTCTAGTTTTAGTTCCTGTGCTTTTTCTTCCAATAGAGCATCTAACTCATCCCATAAGTCGTTATTTAATTTGACTCCAACATCAAGATGGATAACGAGATATATAAAAAGTTCGTCACCAATTTTCCCATAATTCCTCAGTTGTCCCATTGCTTTCTCAATATGAGTATCTATCTTCCTGATAAGTGGCTCAGGTATCACGGTACTCACCCAGCGAGCTTTTGGTTGCTCAGCAGAGCGCAGGAGGTATTCTGATTCGTCTAATGAGTTGTGAATCTGCTTAGCTTCAAGAAGGGTTCGCTTCCCATTTTTCTGACCATGACAGTCAGGACTACCATCTTCGGTAATGAACATCACATCAGAACAGCCTTGCTTAATAAGAAACTCGAATCCTTCTACCTCATTGAGGACATCAGAGAATTGAGACCAGCCCATGATTGGGTGTTTTATGACTGAGTTGAGGATTTTTTTGCGAGCAATCTCAAGCTGCTCTGGTGGCATTGATGCAAAGATATGCTCATACCTTAAATAAATCTCTTGATGAAAGGGAATTTTATGTAAAAGAATGCTTCTGATGTCGGCATTTGGATATTCTTTACCTGCCTCAACAAGTGATGAGAAGAAAGGAAAATTTGTATTTATATAGTTTGACATGCTATTTTCAAGATAGTATGAATTATAAACGCTATCATATGTATGAAGAAAGGATGAAATGAAACTTGATGAGTTTATTAGTAGTGTTTTGGTAGACATCGAAAGTGGATTCAACGCTGCAAGTGAGCAAACGGGAAAGGGTTATTCCGTTATATATGGTGAAGTATCACAAAATGGAGTTTCTTTTGACATTGCAGTTACGACCAATACTAGTGATTCCAGCAAAGTTGAAGGTAAGGTTAAGGCTGGGATAATCGAAGTATTAGGCGCAGGCCTAGGTGGAGCACTTGAAAATAGCAGCGAGCAAAGCCATGTAAGCCGTATACAGTTTTCAGTCAATGTGCCAATTGAAACAGAAGAAAAAATTGCAGAACGCTCTCGTCAGATTCGTGCACTAAATGAACAAAAACGACAAAAGTTTGGCTTATAAAGGTGTGTAAACTTTGCACACCTACCCAGAGTCAAGAATAAACCCATACTTCTGTTTGATAATGTAGTTCGTGATTTCCTGCATTGAGCCGAACATTTTAACCACAATAATCATAGATTCTTCACAAAACTCTCCCAAAATAGAACTGGTGTATAATACTTCCAATATGGAAATTGGTAATTATTATTGTTACATCAGTACTTCTTCTTTCTAGTACTGCAGTTGTCTCAGCTCATCCCGGTAGAACAGCTGCAGATGGTTGTCATTATTGTCGGACAAGCTGTGATCAATGGGGTGTCGAATGGAATGTACGCCACTGCCACAATGAAGGTACCGCAATCGAAACTGTAACTGAAATTCCTGCTCAGCCTTCTCCGAAACCCACCTCAGTTCCAGTACCTGTCGCTACTGTGAAACCAACACAACAACCTTCGCCTAAACCAACTTTACTTCCGACATCTAGCCCAACTCCAATTGCTACACCTAGTCCAGAGTCTACAATAGCTCCGATTCCAACTCCTTTCCCAACTGCAGAACCGGTTGAGGCAACACCTTCACCAGCTTCGCAACTTGAAGACTTGGAACCAGAGGAGGAAAACGCTGTTCAAAATCTTTCCACAGAAAATACGGAAATGGAACCTTCTGAACCAAACTTGTTAGTCCGATTTCTAAGCAAGATGTTACTTTCCACTAATCCTGTCACAGGATTATTTGTATTATTTCTGTAGTGTAAACAAACTTCGTAAATTCCCAGCCTGAACATCTCTCTCTTCCCAAGAAGCAACTAATTGCTCAAACACCATCTGATTCTTCTCAAAAAACTTTACATGCTTACTCTTAAATGTAGTCCATTGTTCTGCAACTAGCCGTTGTGCTTGTTGAACAGTTCTTGCAGTTCCAATCACGCCGCCGATTTGAGCAAACACATTTTGCCATTCCACGATCATTTCTTTGATGTAATCTGGAGCTTTATCTGGATAGGCTTCAACTTGCTTTTTCACCGTACTTATAATGTCTGTATCCATGATGTACGTTGCTTGTAAGTAGCCAAGCATATCTCTTGTTGCAGTTTGGTCTGCTTCATTACTTCCGACTATTTCCCAGTGTTTACCTTTTCCACGAGTAGAGTAGACGTTTTGTTGAGTGGAGAACCAGTTAGGTTTTTTTTGCAGGTACGAGGAATGGAGTTCGTCTAAGTATCTGAGTTGTAGCTCAATATTGTCTTTTTCATCATCGGTGTACTCTCTGCCAAGCAGGGCTGTGTATTCCTCCGCATCTTTTTTTAGAGTATCCCTAGCAATAAAACCATGCTTAACAGCTTCTTTGACTCCTTTGCCAAAAAGAGCACTATTTCCTATTTTTCTGACGGCACTTGCCATATTAACAGCATGATCTTGGCTTAAAACATAATCAACCATAGCTAAGTTATGGTGATGCAGTTCGTGTTGAGCAGAGATCGTAGCTGAGACACCATCATCTCTCTTATCTTTATTTATATCTACAAATACCACTCCCAGAAATCTATCATTGGCATTTTTGTACGACCCTCTGTCTGATTTTTCATCTCCTTTGTAGAGTTCGTCACCTAAAGATAGTTCAATGGCTTGCTTAGAGGAATCAAAAGTTAGTACCACGGCTCCACCGACTATCTGAACGTCTAGAACTCCTGGTGTTTGTCTGAGTTCAGTCAGTGCTTCAGTTTGGCGAGCTTGATATTCTTGGGTAATCTTCACGTGTTGCTGCGCAAACCACTGCTGAGAACTATCTTCAATTTTTATAGTTTGTGGCTGATATGTAATTTTTCCTGTTTCTTCATCGATTTGAAGTTCTGTCACTGCTTGATCAATGGTAGCTAAAAACATTCCCGCACTTTTGATTCTGCTATCTAATTCTTGAGTAGGAGTTTTTTCTTGTTCTTCAGGCTTAGATTGATGTTCTCGATTAGGCATAGTTTTGATTATAGGTGGAATTTCTAATTTGTTCTATGGCATGGAGCAATCCACCAACCCTTCCAGTGTAATAAAACCTATATCCACGACCAAGCTGCTTGATAAGATGGAAAATGTGTAGTTGGCTGTAACACTTACTCAATCCAAGTTCATACTTCATTAATTCTACTCGATGGTGTACTCTTAGACATCATTACTATAATTTGAATGAATTCAAAGAAAGACACACATGGTTACAGGATACTGTGTTAAATGTAAAGAAAAAGCTGTTGAATTATCAGCACCAGAGATTCACCAAACTGCAAAAGGTGGTTTCATGGCCAAAGGCAAGCACGCAAAATGCGGAACAACTGTTTGTGCAATGATGTCTAAAGAAAATGCACAAAAAGCATTAGAAGCCGGCGCAGTAAAAGCTTATTAAGCGTTGCGTTTTTTTACTCCACAACTTATCTCTAATATAAATTCTATTGTTTTTTCTTATTTTTTTAAAAAAAGGTGTACAATAAAAACACTATGAAAGAAAAAGGTATAGTTTCTTTACTATTCACATCATTATTTTTACTGTTATTTGCTTCTGGTTTTTATATTGGAAAGGAATCTTTAGGCACCCCTTCTGCTGTTGTAGCAGATCGTGAACATACAACTTTACAGGAAACAACTAACACCCATCACCATGAAGGTACTTATCAAGTTCCCGATGATGTGCCTGCCCCTACGGTTAAATTATTCGTTGAGAAAGATTCAAAAGCAGGTTATAACCTTCATATTGAAACCACTAACTTCAAATTTACTCCAGAAAATGCGAATAAAGAGAACGTAATGGGTGAAGGACACGCTCACATTTTTATAAATGGAGAAAAGTTGGGAAGACTGTACGGAAACTGGTATCATCTCAAAACTCTCCCTGAAGGTTCTACAGAAATAACAGTAAATCTGACAGCAAATGGTCATGAAAGTTATTCGGTAGGTGATAAAGAAGTAGAAGATACTGTAACCGTAGAAGTGTCATCAACTTCTCAGCCTGCAATGCACTAAAATTGAGAATACATTCTTAACCAAACTCTCGAAATTTACTAGCTACAAAAAAATAACCCGATCACTAAATTTCTATTAAATTTAAGCCTATAGTATTTACAAATCTCTATTTTAGAGGTATACTATAGTGTTGTTTAGTAGCACTATTCCATGTTCAGAAAAGACTATCAAAGGAGTCAATTGCAATGGAAGGTATTCTGCTTTATTTCAACCCTGAAAAGGGTGTGGAAGCAACTGTTGGTATTCAACTCGATGCCGCTCAGGCACAAGCTTGGGAGCGCGCCGAAGAAGATTATCCAGCAATTCCACTTCACGATGCTCACTTGCTTTATTCGTGGCATCTGATGGTGGACGATGAGAGTATGTTCTTTACTCCGAAGCCCTGGCCGATTGCCAGCTTCTATGAGATGGAGAACACTCTCGAACTGAATGGTGGGGAACTCCCGAAGTGGCTCGTGCTACTTGCTCAGAGTCCCCAGTCGTATGGTCACCATTTCCTGCCCAGCAAGGACGAAGCGCGTTCTTGGCTTACTGGCACAGTTGGTGAGCATGGCGGTATTGTTGCGGATAACGATGCCGGCGGTTTAACAGTCACTTGGGTTAGTCCCGAGGACGAAACAATCGTCATTGCGTATGCTATCCCGCTCGATGCTTCGTAGCCTTACGGTTACACGGGCTCTACCTGAAAGGGTAGGGCCCAGCTTTACTTTTTCAATTATTTTCTTCCCACATACCTATATACACACTCTATTTTTTACAGGTAAAGGCAATGACAAAAAAAGGTATATCTTAGTAAGAGTTGGTTTAACTACCCCAATTAGTAAAAACACCAACAGCAAGTTCCACCCACAAAAAGAGGAAGAGACCTAATACAACTAGCCCTGCAATAACTCGTTGTTTGGTTGTTTTAAGCATACGAGCAGCAAAGACAAAGATACTGGACATTCCAAAAATAACAGTTCCAGCTACGATAAAATCAAACAAATCCCACTGAACTCCTTCAACTAAATAGTTGAGTGCGAGTGGAATAAGCAAGATGAAGCCTGTTCCGAGTGCAATATAAGCAAATACTTTATTTTGCATAAGTATGCTTTGGTTTGTAGATTTCATACCTTCTCCTTCTTTTTTATTTTCTATATATTGTGTAATCAAACTTTTAATTGTGTCGAGTAGTGTTCTGAGCCAAAATATCCAGATTGCTTGTTCATTTTTTTCGGCGTATGCGTCTTTGAGTGATTCTAACGCAAAATGTGTTGTTTGGGTTATCAAGTCATCTGGTGTAAAATCACAACATACAAAGTTTATAACGAAAAATCACATGTCTACCGAATTAGTTCCAGAATCATTTCAAGTTCCTAAGCAACTCAATCACTCAAAATTCATTGCCCGAAAACTTTGTGCCCGAGATGCATATCTTGATTACATGTCAGTTATGTCGAGTATTGATATCATTCGTAAAACTCGTGGAGGGAGTTGGCCCAACTCAGATCTTACTTTTGAAGATGACATGATAGATCTTGCATGGCATCAGCGAGAGTTTGAGAACAGTTCTTCTTTTGCTTTTACTGTTATGAATCTTGATGAAACAGAATGTTTAGGATGCTTTTATTTGTACCCTGCGGGGTTTAGAGGCGAAGCTCCAGAAGGCAGCGATGTAGACGTTAGCTTTTGGGTTACACAAAAAGCTTATGATGAAGGATTGTATAACGAATTATATTTTGCAATCAAAGATTGGTTACAAAGTGAATGGCCATTCAAACAATTCTACTGGAGTAATAAAGAAATACCTCAACAATGAAACCAAGCATCCAGCTACTTAACTACAAAACAAAAATCGGATTTGCGAACGATCTCGTTGAAGGTGTACTAAACGGCAGCAAAACACTTACCTATCGTTTAGGCTCCAAATATGCCGATTCCCTCAAAAAAGGATTGATTGTAGATGCAGAAAATAGCCAATCAGGACAGGTGTTTGCAAAGCTACAGATTACAGAAGTTTCACTGTTGAAAATGTCGCAAATTCAGCTCGATCTAAAAGGTCATGAAAAATATAGTTCTTTGAATGAGCTCATAGCATCAATGCAAAAGCATTATCCAAAAGAAAAAGTCACGCAAGATTCTCTCGTGTCATTGATTAGATTTGAAGTTCTTTGATATAGTCATTGAAATCACCTCAATAATATCCTATAATAATGTTCTGGTAACGAACATTAAAAAGTTAACATAATTGGAGAGTGAAAAGTGAAGGTGATTACATCGCCCAATACTGTCCTCGCAAATTGCTTGCAGGACACGCTAGATATTGTTCAACCTCGAATCCAAATCAACAAGCCCAAAGAGGTTGTTTTTTCCGTAGGGACTCAGATTAATGGGTTTCCCCACATCGGTACTTACCTTGTGCAAGCGTCTGCATTTGTGTTGGCGCAAAAAGTGCAAGCTAAGTTTGGCATCCCAACTAGAGTTGTGTTTGGAGCACTCGATAACGCTCCTTACAAAGTCGTTGAAACCCAAAGCGGTTCATATCAAATTGATTGGGGTCATGCCGAAGGTCACTCAGGTGTGATGAAGCTGGTTACTGGTAGTTATATCCCTTACTTTGAGCAACTTGCTCAGATTACAGGGGTACCATTTGAGTGGTCTACATATACTGCTCAGCAGGCATCACCAGAATTCCGTCAGGTTTTTATTGACTCGTTGGTACATAGCGACAAGATTCGTTGGTGTGTGTCACCGTCAAATGGGATCCTGAGAATGCGGATTCCGTGTCCACAATGTCATTACGCGCAAAAATACGCTGATGACACCAAGTTACTTGGAGTTTCAGATGGCGTTGCGAAATTTGCATGCCTCTGTCATGAACACGGGCGATATGAAGTTGATATCGATGTTGAAGGAAATGGATACATCGATTTGAATACAGTGTATCGGAACGTCATTAAAGAAGCGATCTTCGCAAAGCAATCCGAACGACTTGCCGTAATGGTAAAAGGTGGAGATTGGCTCTATTCAACTCAACCCGTAGATTGGGCATTGGCTGCAATGGGATTCAACTCCCTGCAAGTACCAATGCGTCTCTTTACTCCGCAGATTTTGACCGGCACGGGAGCAAAACTTTCTAAGTCTCTCATTCGTGAAGGTGATACCTGCATGAGTGAAGTACCGGACTGGCTGTTAGATATGAGCAAGTTTCGCTCAATGATGTCCAGTAATTACGCTAACGCATTGGTCTGGCTCGTAGAACAATTTTCGGCAGATCCTCGCCATTTCTATCGTTCCTACTCGTACGATGAAATTGTTCGATTGGTCAATATTTTCAAGGAAGAATGTCATGAGTAAAGCTCAAATTCGTCCTATGAAAATTTTTCGTCGCTATTTTGACATGATTGAAAAAGGCGAAAAAACTATCGAGGTACGTGTTGGGTACGCAAGAATGCGCAGAATTAAAGAAGGGGATACGATTCGTTTCTTCACAAAAGGTAGTAGTTGTGACAGTAAAGTTATTCGTGTCACTGAGTACTCCACTTTTGAGGAAATGATGGCGGCTGAAGAGCCAGCGAAAATAAATCCTCATGAAGATGCCGAATCACAGTTGAAAGCAATTAGAGGTATCTTTCCTCCCGAAAAAGAAAAACTCGGGGTTCTGGTTTTCGAATTAAGCGAAAACTAAGAACCATTTTTTCGTTCCAGAAATAAACTATGCCGCCGGTAACCCCGGCGGTTTTTTTGTGCCTATGGAGCTATTTCTTACCTAAATCTTACACAGCCCACTATCTATTCATACAATAGAGTGCTTAAATGAGAGTGTAACAGTTACAAGAGAAGAGAAACAAAGTATGGAACAAACAACAACCCAACACACAACCACAGACACAGTTGCCGACAATCAAGATAAACCTTACTTGGTAGTCCACAAAGTGCTCGATTTTATTTTAACTTTAGTACAAGGAATACTCTTACTCGATTTTGTGTTACTTCTTTCTGGAGCGAACAGAGCAACAGGTTTTTTTCAACTTATCCATGGTATAGCTTCTGGCCTTATGGCTCCATTCCGCTTTATCTTGCCGGTAAGTAACACGGGCGACATAGTTGTTGATTGGTCAATTTTAGTAGCAATGTTAGTCTACGCACTCCTATTTTACGTAATCCGCCAAGGAATTGGTGTAATTTACACTGCCGATAGAGCATAATAAACATACAAAAACACCCGGTGGTTAGCCGGGTGCATCAAACTGGAGTAGCTCTCAGTCAATGAACATTTCAATCACGTACGCCTCAAAGACGCTCGTCTGAATGCCATTGAAGAATCGTGAAAGCCACCGGGAGGGTGCAGAGTAATCGATGTTCGAAAATTCTGCTTCCATCTTCTTCAGTTCTTCGCCTAGATCAGCGTATCCAAGGCTGAAGAATTCAAAATAGTGGTACAGGTTTCGGTCAATAATTGCGGTGCGAAAACTTTCGTATTCGCTATCCATATTATTTCCGAGCCAGAGTGCGAAACCATCCGGTCCAGCAGCCACTATTTTTTCTACCAGGAGGTTAACATTATAGTCCGCGAGTGTGCCATTCTGCGTGGGCATAGTATGAGCATGACTCACTAATCCCTTCATGAACATTGATAGCGCGGTGAAAAGCTGGCTTGGATAACTCAGGTTCACGATTGCGTCATCAGCGATGCTCATGTGGTAGCCACGGATCTTGCTGTAGGTGCTGAGTAATGATTCATCACCTAATGCTGGAGATATTACACGTCCGGCTCCCAGTACATACTGCATTTTTTTTGAACTCCTTTAATCTAGGAAAAGCGGTTAAGGTGCGAGAAGTAAGTCGCTTACAACTTACTCTCAACAGGATGTGGATTATACCTTAATTTGTTACAAAACTCAACACTATAGGATATTTTTTAAGTATGAAGGTGCTGTATCTTTTACATATACCAATTGGTATCAAATAGCGATAGCATAGTAAAAAGTCTATATAAGGAAGCTGCATGCAAAAAATAACTCCTCACATTTGGTTCAATACTCAAGCGAAAGAAGCTAGCGAATTCTATAAGGCTGTATTCCCAGATTCCAAAACAAATTTTTCATACATCATGGAAGACACCCCATCAGGAATAGTCGATGTAATTGGTGTGCAATTACTCGATTTTGACTTTGTTTTTATAAGCGCCGGTCCTATTTTTACTCCTAATGCATCTATTTCATTCATGGTTTTGTGCGAGATTGCAGAAGAAGTTGAAAAATATTGGGAGCAGTTCAGTGAATCAGCTAAAATACTCATGCCGTTAGACAAGTATGACTTTAGCGAGAAATACGGCTGGCTCGAAGATAAGTTTGGTGTTTCTTGGCAGTTTATTTTAAGTGGCGGTCCTGTTACACAAAAAATAATTCCTTCATTACTATTTGTTGGCGAATTGTGTGGTAAAGCAAAAGAAGCGGCTGAGCACTATACCTCAATCTTTAAAAAGTCTGAACTACGTACCTTGTATCCATACGGTCCAGAACAAAAAGAAAATAATCCTGAACATATTATGTACGGTGATTTCAAACTCGAAGATGTATTAATCTCAGTAATGGATAGCGGCTTGCAACATAATTTTGCCTTCAATGAAGGAATTAGCTTGATTGTTAACTGTGAAACTCAAGAAGAAGTTGACTACTATTGGCAGAAGCTTTCAGCAGATCCAAAATCAGAGCAATGTGGCTGGTTGAAAGATAAGTTTGGCGTTTCTTGGCAGGTTGTTCCCGTAATGCTAGATCAACTCTATGCAGAAGGTGATAAAGTCAAAAATGCTAATCTCACCCAAGCATTATTAGAAATGAAAAAATTTGATATAGCGGAGTTGGAAGCTGCATACCATGAAATTGGCTAAACGAGCGCTCATACTAGAGCCTTCACCTACGTTATCATTGAATGCATTAGTTCTTACATTGATTAGTGATGGGCATAAGATAATTAACCTTACCTCTGGCCAACTTGATTTCCCCACTCCTGAGAATATTAAACAAGCTGGTATTGCAGCAATCAAAAATAACAAAACGTTTTATACGCCAACAGCCGGTATTCCCCAGTTGCGTGAACAAATTGCAAAAAAGTTTACCTATCAGAACAAGATTGAAACTAAAGCAGATAATGTCGTGGTAGGCGTGGGAGCAAAACCATTACTTTACAATGCCTTTCAAGGTCTGTGTAATCCTGGCGATGAGGTTTTACTAGCAGTCCCAACTTGGACGAGTTATGTAGAGCAAATACGATTAGCTGAAGCTAAACCAGTGTTAATTGAAACACCAGCTCCATTTATTTTAACTGCTGAGTTGCTCAAAAAGCATATCACCAAAAAATCAAAAATTATTCTTTTAAACAGCCCTTCGAACCCTACCGGAGCAGTTATCCCCAAAGAGGAACTGCAAAAAATTGGGGAACTTGCAGTCGAGAAAGATTTATACATCATTACCGATGAAATTTACGAGTGTATGGTGTTTGATTCTGCAGAGCATCATTCAATTGCAGCTCTTTCTAAGGAGATTGCAGAAAGAACCATTACCATTAACGGATTTTCTAAAGCCTATTCTATGACCGGTTGGCGAGTTGGCTATGCAACTGGACCAAAAGAAGTGATTGAGCAAATGGTTGCTTTCCAAAGCCAGACGACTTCGAATACGTGTTCAATTGCTCAGTATGCAGCTTTGGAAGCTTTGGAAGGTCCAGATGAATCAATTGCAATCGTTCAAGCCGAAATCGATAAACGTAGAAGCTATTTAATAAAGGAACTTTCTCAGATTAAAGGCCTCACTTTCGAGAAACCAAGCGGTTCGTTTTACTTTTTTGTTTCAATTGAAAAATTACTTAATGAAAAATATCCAACTTCTGACGAGTGGTGCAAACAGTTGTTAGCAGAACAAAAAGTAGCTGTGGTCCCTGGTGAAGCATTTTTAGCTCCAGGATACTTCCGACTTAGTTTTGCTGCATCTATGGCAGAGTTAAAGGTAGCAGTGAAAAGAATTAAATCATTTGTAGAATGATTCGTTTACAATCTCAGATTACTTCATTGCATCTATCTAGTTGCTCTTAATAAGAGTAGTATTAGAGTAAGTAAATTGCAACAAATTGCCGATAAAAAGGTCAAAATAGACCTCTTTTATCAAAAGGATTCACAATGCTATCATTAATTTTTTTATTGGTAGTTGGTGCTGCCATAACGTTTGTTTCTCTCCAGAATACTGCCGTAGTTTCACTTACTTTTCTGACATATACCTTTCATGACTTACCAGTTCATTTTGTGATTATTGGCTCCATCCTGCTAGGTGTTTTACTGGCGTATATTATTAGTTTCATCAACTCAATTTCAACATTTATGGTGATTCGTAATCAGCATAAGAAAATTGGCCAAGAAAAAAGAGAAGTGGCAGAGCTAACAAAGAGAGTACATCAGTTAGAAATTGAAAATGTTGGTTTGAAAAATGATTCAGATTCAAATGATTCTGATCCAAAAGCTCTATGAAACCTCTCTTAACTAAAATCTGGAAGATACTGCGTTTACCAAAAAACTTGCAACTTTCCATTATGAGGGTTTTTCAAGACCAATTTTTAGTTGGAGTAACTGGAATAATTTTCAATGAAAAAGATGAAATACTTCTATTCAAACATACCTACAGAAGCCATTCATGGAGTTTGCCAGGTGGGTATATGAAAGCAGGCGAGCACCCAAGTGATGGTTTAGAACGTGAAATTTATGAGGAATCTGGATTAGTAGTGAGTGCAGATGAAGTTCTCCAAACTAGAACAGACAGACAAACCGCTCGACTCGATATTTGTTATGTCGGAAAGTTACTTGGCGGTGAATTTGAGAAAACTCACGAAGTTAGCGAATACGGCTTTTTCAAGCAAGATTCTTTTCCACTTTTAAGAAAAAATCAGTTGTTTCTGATTGATAAGGCGATTAAAGAGAGACAAAAAAAATGAGATTACACCTGATACCTGGAAACTTAACAAGATCGCTTGTTTTTTAAGTAAGTATCAAATTATTCCATTTAAAACGTAAAAAGCCAGCTGTTTTACCAGACTGGCTTTTTGGTGGGTCGAGGTCAAACTTACTACTTGTCACGGATTGCGAAGAGCATTTCCATAGTGACAGTTGTCACGGTAGGTTTTTGATCTGACTCAAAATCTACCAGAATGTAGTAAGTGGTGACGCTAGGGTCCCACCAGATTTTAACGATGTCACGGTTTTCCCCGCGCGCTGCGAGGACCGCTTCGATTGCTTCCAGCTTTTTACTATTGAGCTTGGAAAGGTCTATTTCTTTTGCACCGGGAGGTGGCAAATATACGACCATTAGCTTTTCTCCATTCGTTAACAAGACCTCACCATTTTCTCACAATTGTATATTAATGTCAATATTATAGGCTTAATAAATAATTATCTTCACATGATTTTTATCAAGTATAGTATCCTATAACTTTACAATATGATCTTAATATATTATAATTAATGATAGTACTTCCACATAGGAATACTGCATTTTGCGCCTTAACATTATTGCTTGTATCAAGCTGAGAAAATGAAAATTATTTCCACGTAGCGTGGATCTTATACGTTCGTTTTTAGCTCAGTGCAAGCAAATTACTAGTCATAAAGGTGTGTTATAAAGTGAAGATTCTCAGTGCAGAAGAACAAAGACGTGCAAGACTTCTTACCACGATGGAAGGAATAACTTCAGAACAACAACAGGAACTATGGTTCCTGGCTGCAAGACTTAATGTTCAAGAAGCCAAAGCCTACGCCAAAGAACTCGAGAAGTCGGGGGGTACTTACAAGTACTCCGTTGCAGAGGTGGACAAAATTGTACCACCACCGAAGCCTCTTTGGAGGAGATTTTTTGACTAAAAATTTGTATTTTAATAAAGGCTTGCGACTTTCTGTCTATGAACAGATAACGGCAAGCCTTTTTTATTTTCCTTGAATCACTATCCTTGTTATAATCACCATATGACTAAAGCTATTATTTGCGATCTCGATGGCACACTAGCTTTATTAGGTGATCGAGATCCTTTTAATCCTACAACCATAGCAAACGATGAATTAAATAATGCTATTGCAAATATTTTAGAAGTCTATGCACACCAAACCTTGTTTAAAGTTCAGATATTTTTCTTAACCGGAAGATTCGAAAAGTACCGAGAGCAAACAGATGAGTGGTTGCAGAAACATGGAATTGATAACTACAAATTGTTCATGAGAAAAGACGGGGATTTCCGGAAGGATATTGTCTACAAAAAAGAAATATATCAAAAGCAGATTCAAAATAAGTTTGAAGTACTTTTTGTTTTAGAAGATAGAGATCAAACAGTAAAAATGTGGCGTGAGCTAGGTTTAACCTGCTTGCAGGTTGCTTACGGCGCGTTCTAGAACTGCTACAATAACTTCATGCTTCACATCCAAGATGAATTTTCTCTGTTAAAAAAAGTAGTAGTTTGTTACGGTGAACATATCCCGCTAGCAGAAGAATATCATGCTGATGATCCTCAGGAAGCAAAGTGGGGTTGGCAATCATGGGATAAATCACTGTTGCTTGAACAACAAAAGTTTTTTTTTGACAGACTTTCTGCGTACGATGTTGAGCTTATTTTTCCAGAAACAGAACAAGGCATGGATTGGCAAATGTACACAAGAGACACTGCCTTTGTATTAAACGACGCGCTTTACTACGCGGATAAACGAACCCTCAAAGCAAGACAAGGTGAGATTGAAAAACTGAAGGTGGCGCTTAGCTCACATGACCCTCGAATGATCCCAATTTCAGACAAAATCGAAGGCGGAGATGTGCTTGCGTATGAAGGTGGTTGTTTTGTAGGTATTTCAAACAGAACTTCTCAGGAAGCCGTAACTGAACTGCAAACCCATTGTGATGTAAAATCATTTTACTTAGGTGATGAAGTCATGCATTTAGATACCCGGCTTACTTTGCTGCCTAATAATTATGCACTTGCACACTTAGAAGCATTTCAAGAACAAGATCAAGATTTTTTGAATCAACAATTCACAGTTATTCCTGTTACTAAAGAAGAAGCGGACAAATTGGGAACAAATGTCTTTATCGTAAATCCAGAAACAATTTTTGTAGAGGCTAGTCAGACTCGAATTCAGAACGAAATTAAATCAGCAGGTTTTAAGATGGAATCAGTTCCATATACTGAACCAATTGCACTAGGTGGATCATTTAGATGCACGACCTTGCCATTACAAAGAGTGTAACCGTGTGCAACCGTGTTAAACTACTAACATGCCAACATATCCAACCAAACAAGATAAAGAACTCATTGAAGTCCTTGCACAACTCAAAAATGAAAAAGAAATTACCGGTTTCTTACGAGACATTTTAACTCCAGCTGAAATAGAAGAGTTTTCTCGTCGTTTTCAAATAGCAAAACTACTTTGGACCACTAAACTCTCTTACATTGATATTGCAGAAAAAATTGGTACTAGTACAACTACTGTTACAAGAGTTTCTCAGTGGCTTTTTAGAGAACCTTGGCAAGGCTATGCCGTTTCTCTCCAAAGAAAATATGGTGATTCTAAACGATAATAGTATGTTATCGTGTTAACATGTTGACATTTAAGTAATTTTAGCTATACTATCATTTACAAGTTACTATACAAAGCGTTTGAGTGGAGTCACGATCCACAAGCTGAAGGCCAAAATGCCTTACGGAAGTTGAACCGTTAAATACAACAGTCGATGTCGCCTAGCGGAGTCGGCCCACGAGAGCCTAGAAGAAAAATGCTTTTAGGAATAAGGATGGGACCGCGGGAGGTCCTTTTTTAATGCCTCTCGTTCCTTACTCGCCACGTTTGTGGTGCGTAAAGAACGAGAGGTTTTTTTATTGTCTGAAAGGAAAAGATATGGCAAATATGAACAACAAAAATATAAAACTAGCAATTCAAAAAGGCGGTCGACTTACAGAAGATACTCTAGAGTTCTTGCGTAAGTCAGGATTAGAGTTTGAAAGTTACAAGCAAAAGCTTTTTGCTACCTGTAGAAATTTTCCGCTCGAAATTGTGTATGTGCGCGATGACGATATTCCTGATTACGTATCTTCAGGAAGTGTTGATTTAGGAATTGTTGGTCAAAACTTGCTCTATGAAGAAAGCCCAGAAAATGTTTCAGAACTTTTAAGTTTAAAGTACGGATTTTGCACACTCACATTAGCGGTGCCTAAAGAATCTGACGTTGAATCGTTGCAAGATTTAGATGGAAAAACAATTGCCACTACCTATCCAAATTCTACTAAAGATTTTTTTAAGCAGAGGAATATTTCTGTGGAAACAATTCAGATAAGCGGCTCAGTAGAAATTGCTCCTGCATTGGGTGTCGCTCAGGCAATCACCGATTTAACTTCTACAGGAAGCACTCTTATGCTAAATGATTTGAGACCATTAACGAAAATTTACGATTCAAAAGCAGTGCTCATTGCAAACCAAGCTAGCTTAGCTCAACAAAGCAAATGTGATGAAATAGATAGACTTCTAACCCGATTTAATGGCGTGCTATCTGCACAAAATTATAAATACGTAATGATGAATGCTCCTGCTACTATTTTGCAACAGCTTCAAGAAATCACTCCAGGATTGAAATCTCCTACTGTATCTAATTTAGCAAAAGAAGGCTGGATATCTGTGCAAACAGTTATTAAAGAAGATACTTTTTGGGAAACGATCGAAAAACTTAAAAATGCTGGAGCCTCAGGAATTATTGTTTTGCCAATAGAAAAAATAATTTTGTAACAAAGGAAAATATGAAACCAATTAGATTAAAGTCAATTTCAGCTGCAGATTACAAGAGAATTGTAGCTCGTTCTGCCGGAAATGATCCTCAAATCATTCCTTCAATTCGAAAACTTATGGGCAACGTGAAAAAAAACGGGGATGCAGTTTTGTTAGCCGATGCTAAAAAAAGGTTTGCAGGACAGAACGTCACTTCACTAAAAGTTAGCCAAGAAGAAATCAAACAGGCGTACAAGCAAGTTGATAAAAAATTTGTTTTAGCTGTCAAACAAATGGTAAAAAACATTACTGCTGTGCATAAGGCACAGTTACCCAAGAAAGTAGATACTGTTGTCTCTCCAGAAGAAGGCATTTCAGTTTGGCGAGAATGGCGTGCAATTGAGAAAGTTGGCTTATATATCCCAGGTGGTCAAGCTATTTATCCATCATCGGTGCTGATGAGTGCTATCCCTGCTCAGATTTCAGACTGTAAAGAGATAGTGATGTGTTCACCTGCAAGAGGAACAGGTCAGATTCCAGCACCTACGCTAGTCGCGGCTGACATGATTGGAATAACAGATATTTTCAAAATTGGCGGACCACTAGCAATAGCTGCTATGACCTACGGTACAGAAACTGTTCCCAAAGTATATAAAATTTTTGGCGCAGGTGGTGCAGCCGTGACCGCAGCAAAAATGTTAGCTTTAGAAACTATTGCTATCGATATGCCAGCAGGTCCATCTGAAGTACTTATTATTGCAGACGAAACTGCCAAACCTGCATTTGTTGCAGCAGACTTACTTTGCGACAGTGAGCATGGTGATGATTCAGCAGGAGTGTTAGTAACCACATCAGAAAAAGTAGCATTTGAGACCGCTGCTGAAATTGAAAAACAGTTACCACTCTTAGCAACGGAAGAACGAACTAGAGAATCACTTGAGAAATACGGTTTGATTACTATAGTTGATTCCCTAGATGAAGCTATCTCGTTTTCCAACGAATACGCTCCAGAACATTTGGAGATTATGACAAAAGATCCAGAAGTTATAGTGAAAGAGATTACTAATGCAGGATCAGTATTTTTAGGAGACTGGACTAGTAAATCTGCAGGTGATTACGCAACCGGCGCGAATCACGTTTTGCCAACTGGTGGCATGGCTAAAATGTATCCGCCACTTGGAGTTGATAGCTACGGAAAATGGATGCAGATTCAAAAGTGTAGTAAAGAAGGCCTGCGCAGTATTAGAAAAACAATCGAAGTCGTTTCAGAAATAGAAGAGCTTCCGGCTCACAAGGAATCGACCACAATTAGATTTTAGGAAAATAAATATGAAAAAAAATATAAAAAAGAAATTGAATGAAATCATAAGAAAAGACATTGCTGAAATGGAATCGTATATTCCGGTGGCTTCTGTTTGGGATCTTGCTCGAAAGTATGGGCAGGATATACAAGATATAGTAAAGCTTGATGCGGGCGAGAGTCAGTTGGGGTTTTCTCCAAAAGTGCTTAAAGCACTTACCAGTGATGGAGCTTATAATTTCTATCCGGATCCTGAATACAAAGAATTACGCCAGGCTTTAGCACGGTACACTAATGCAGCTGTGGAAAACATTATGGTAAGTTCTGGTGCCGATGAACTGTTAGATCTCATTTTTAGACTAATCTTAGAAGCAGGCGATCAGGTCATAAATTGTCCACCTACATTTGGTATGTATCCTGTGCTTACTAAACTTAATAAAGGTCAGATTTTATCTGTTTCACGAAATGAAGATTTTTCATTCAACATAGCTGACATTAAAAAAGCGATAAACGAAAAAGTGAAATGTATTGTGGTGTGCACACCAAATAATCCTACTGGAACAGTTACCACAGAACAAGAAATTGTTAGTTTGCTAGAAACAGGAAAGCTTGTAGTTGTTGATGAAGCTTACTACGAATTTTCAGGTAAAACTGTGGCATCATTGGTTGCAAAATATCCAAATTTAATTGTGATTAGAACTTTGAGTAAATGGGCTGGTTTGGCAGGATTACGACTTGGCTACGGAATTATGGATCCATTTTTCGTGCAGCAACTATTTAAGATTAAGCCTCCATACAACGTAAACTTGGCAGCAAATATCGCAGGCTTAGCTGCTTTAGAGGATACAAGGTGGAGTAAGAAAACTATTGAAACAATAGTCAGTCAGAGAGAAAGGTTGAGTAAATCTATTGGTTCATTAATTGGTTTTAAAGTGTATCCGTCAGAAGCGAATATGTTATTCATTAAGATGAAGAATGATATATCAAAGTTAAAAAATTTCTTGGAAAAGAAGAAAATTGCAGTTCGCTACTACGAATCATTTAGTGCTGTGCGATTGAGTATTGGTACACAAGAACAAAATGAATTAGTTCTATCAGCGTTTAAGGAATTTTCTACACAGCAAATTGATTCTGTTCTTTTTGATATGGACGGAGTTTTGGTAGATGTGCATAATTCGTACCGCTTAGTAATTCAGAAAACAGTTGAATCTGTGCTGGAAAGTAAGTATGGCAAGAAAGTAAGTGTCTCTCAATCTGACATTGAAGCTATAAAACAAATTCCTGGATTTAATAATGACTGGGATGTTTCGTACGCACTTATTTCGTTGCTAGCAAAAGATGTTCAACAGAATACATTTAAGAAATTTGCTGTGAAGGTAGGTACAAATGCAAAGAAATCTACAGAGTATCAACAAATAAAAGATATTTTCCAAACCTATTATTTAGGATCAGAATTATTTGCTGAAGTGTATAAACGCACATCACCTTTTACATGCAAGCAAAGTTTGATTGCAAATGAATTTTTATTAGTAGATGTAAATATTCTTCGAGATTTATCAAAGAAATATACGTTAGGCGTTGCAACTTCTCGCCCTAGATTTGAAGCTTTGTATACATTAAAAAAAACAGGAATTGTTCCAAATTTTATCGATGAATCTAATGTAATCGCTCAGGAAGACTCACTCAGGGAGAAACCATTTCCTGATCCACTATTTGCAGCTCAAACATGTGTTAGCGCTAAATCACCTGTGTATGTCGGAGATACCGTTAATGATCTCTTAGCTGCACGCGCAGCTGATATGCCTTGCATTTTTGTTGGCAAAAACCAGGATGCAGATTCACAAATAGCAACTACAAATGAAATTAAGAATATACTTCTATGAAAAAAAGAACTGCAGAAATTACTAGAATAACCAATGAGACTCAAATTAATCTCAAGCTAGATATAGATGGTGTCGGAAAAAGACAAATAGATACTCCTGTGGGATTTCTTAATCACATGCTGGATCTCTTTGCAAAACATGGACTGTTTGATTTTTCAGTTTCTGCCCAAGGTGATATTTTTATTGACGAACACCACACGGTAGAAGATATTGGGATTGTATTAGGACAAGTTTTTGCTCAGTCATTAGGTGATAAAAAAGGTATAAAACGCTATGGTTTTTTTGTACTGCCAATGGACGAAACTCTGGCAACTGTTGCAATAGATTTTGCAGGTCGCTATGCATTTACTTTGGACTGTTCATTTAGTCGTGAAAAAGTTGGCGATTTAAGTACTGAACTTGTGTATGATTTCTGGGATGCATTTGCTCAAAATGCAAAGGCTAATTTGTATATTAAAATTGAAAACGGCAGAAATGACCACCACAAAATTGAAGCACTGTTTAAAGCCACTGCACGTGCAATCCGCCAAGCTTGTGAATATGATGAGCGAGCCAGAGATCAAATTCCTTCTACGAAAGGATCATTATGACGCCTGCAGAACTAGACTTTCAAAAAGGAGACGGCTTAATTCCTGCTATTGTTCAAGACTGTAAAACGAAAACTGTGTTAATGCTTGGGTACATGAATCAGGAAGCATTCCTACAAACTCAACAAACAGGCTTAGCCACTTTTTGGAGCAGAAGTAGACAAAAAATGTGGGTTAAAGGTGAAGAATCAGGCAATACATTAAAAGTCGAATCAATCGCAGTGGATTGTGATGCTGATACGATTTTGATTAAAGCAGAACTACTAGGTAGTGCTGTGTGTCACACCGGCAGTTATTCTTGTTTTTTTACTACACTATCAGAAGGGAAAATATGACATTAGAAGAGCTTTACAATCTAGTTGTGTCTCGAAAAAAAGAGATGCCAGAAGGTTCATACGTCGCATCTTTATTTAGAGAAGATCAAGATCGCATAATCCAAAAAGTTGGCGAAGAAGCTACTGAAGTGGTAATTGCTGCAAAAAACGAAAATCGAGAGCGACTGGTCTCAGAGGTTTCTGATTTACTCTTTCATACGTTAGTTTTGCTGGTTGCAAAAGATGTTCCTTTTTCAGATGTTTTATCTGAATTAGAAAAAAGAAACTCTGGTGGTAGATAAGTAATTTCTCATAAAGTGACCGCCGACTTCGATTTTGGTATACTAGCGATATGGCAGAACTCAAAACAAAAATAACTCAAGTAGATCCGAAAGAATTTCTAGAAACAATTGAATCAGAGCAGAAAAAAACAGATGGTTTTGCTTTGTTAGAGTTGTTTCAAAAAGCAACCGGAGAAAAGCCTGTCATGTGGGGCGAAAGCATAGTTGGGTTTGGCAAATATCATTACAAGTCAGAAAAAAGCAGTCAAGAAGGTGACTGGTTTTTAGTTGGGTTTTCTCCTCGTAAGCAGAATATAACCTTGTATATTATGGCTGGAAATGCAGATAACCCAGATTTATTAGCTAAATTAGGCAAACATAAATCTAGTGTTGGCTGTATTTATATTAATAAGCTGGCAGATGTAGATCAAGCAGCTTTAACTTCACTTATCAAAATTTCTTATCAGTACATGAAAGAGACAAACGCATGATTGCTTTCTTCAGAAAAAAATCTTTGCTTTTTCAAGTAATTAAAGAGTATACGAGTGATAATCCAAAAGGCTACTGGTTTAAGAGAAAGCTATTTGGTTGGGGGTGGGTGCCAGTAAAATGGCAAGGATGGCTTGTAACAGCCTTGTATCTCTCAGTTGTTTTACTTGCGACACCTCTAACGATGGGTGACCCAACTTTCTGGAGAATTTTCGCGTTTACAGCAGTTATGGTTATTTCAACATTCATACTAATCAGAGTTGCATACAAGATGGGCGAGAAGCCAAAATGGCAGTGGGGATTTAAGAAATAAAATACTGGCTTTCTTAAGTATGCTCAAAAATTTATTTGCCAAGAAATATCATCACCTCAATAAGATTTTTATTAATCGATCAGCGCTTGAACACAATTTTCTGGCATTGCAATCTTTTCACCCTGAAGCAAAAATTGCCCCAGTACTTAAAAGCAACGCCTATGGACATGGTTTAAAAACTGTTGCTCCAATTTTTGATAAGTTAAATCCAGCTTTTTTAGTTGTAGATAGTTTGTATGAAGCATATGAACTTGCTAAGTGTAACGTTTCGTCACCAATACTAATTCTTGGATATACACACCCAGAAAACTTTGCAGTTAAGCAATTGCCATTTCACATTTCTGTTTTTGATTTAGATGTAGCAAGGAGTTTGAACAAGTATCAAAGAAATTGTAATATTCATCTTTTTATTGATACTGGCATGAGTCGTGAAGGTGTTCAGCTGGATGAACTTGTGCAATTTATTAAGGAACTAAAAAAACTTTCTAATCTAAAAATAGTAGGATTAGCATCTCACTTTGCAGATGCCGATAATCCTGAGGATAGCAGTTTCTCACTGATTCAGATTGAGAATTACAAGAAAGGTTTAGCCCTACTTCACTCAGAAGGAATTTATCCAGAATACCGACATATATCTGCATCTGCTGGTGCATTTAAAATTACTGACAGCACCTTTAACGTGGTCCGCGTTGGCTTAGCTAGTTATGGAATTAATCCTTTAGATAAAAATGATCCAGCGTATACGCAACTTTCACTCAAACCAGCTTTGAAATTTTCCAGTACATTAGCTCAAATTAAAACAATTTCTAAAGGAGATAAAATTGGCTACAATGGCACATTTTCAGCTGCCAAGAAAACTACTGTGGGTTTGCTGCCTCTTGGATATTACGAAGGCATTGATAGGCGATTATCTAATAAAGGGTCTGTAACAATTCATGGTGTTGAATGTCCAATTGTAGGTAGAGTATCTATGAATATGACTACAATTGATATTTCAAATGTGCCTAAAGTTAAAGTTGGTGATGAAGTAATTATTTATAGCGATGATGTACAAGCAACTAACAGTATTTCAAACGCCGCTGAGCAAGCAAGTACAATTCCTTATGAATTATTGGTGCATTTAGCTGAATCGGTTAAAAGAGAAATTGTGTAAACCTCTGTTATACTTCATTTATGCAAACACAATACGTCACTATTCCTAGTCCAAACGGTACACTTCAAGGTACGATTCTAAGCAGTCCTGATTTTACAGGTAAGCGACCTGCTTTGCTTGTAATTCATGGCTGGACAAGTGCAATGCATCGTTATCCAAGCAGAGTTGAAGCAATTGTTAACATGGGATATATTGTCGTCCTTTTTGATCTCAGAGGTCATGGACAAACAGGCGGTGAACTTGCACTACTTTCTCCACATGATCATTTAAATGACTGCTTGGCTGCCTATGACTATATGGTTAGTTTAGAAGATGTAGACAAATCAAATATATCTGTATTTGGTTCCAGCTACGGTGGGTACATGGCAAGCATGCTTTCGGCAGAACGAAAAATTGATCATATGATTCTCAATGTCCCTGCAGATTATCCTGATGATATTTTTGACAAACCAGACATGCAACGTAGTGATCACACAACAGAGTATCGCAAACACCCAAGACAACCACATGAAGCAAGAGCCATGTCTGCAATAAGCAAATATACTGGAGATTTACTTTTTATTGAGGCAGAGTTCGACGAACAAGTGAATCCACAAGTAATGAAAAACTATTTAAGCGCAGCCAAAGTAGGTTATGATTACGAATTAATTAAAGGTGCAGATCACTCAATGAGAAATCCTGGTGCAGATGAAGCTAGAATAAAAGTTATGAATAAGTGGTTTGAGAAGATCACAGGATAAACAGAATATGAACACTCAACAACCAAATAATCAATCAACTAACGAAAATCCTGTCGGCCGTTTTATGGTTGCTAGTGGCGCAGTAATTGAACAAAGCAACACTGGCAAGATCCTTCTTATTCAACGTAGTTCAAAATTAGATTGGCACCCCAACGAATGGGAAATCATGTACGGTAGAATTGACCAATTCGAAGATACAGAGATGGGATTGAAAAGAGAAGTTCGTGAAGAAACAGGCATTAATGATTTAGAATTAATTGATGTCTTAACTGTTTGGCACATTTTTAGAGGTACCGCAGAGACCGCTGAAAATGAATTGATTGGTGTTACTTATCATTGTCGAACAAATCAAACACAGCCAAATCTTTCAGATGAACACCAAGCATACAAATGGGTAAGTCCCGAAGAAGCTTTAGAATTGGTACAGGTAGATGGCATTAAAAGAGACATTAAGAAATTTTTGTCGAAACGAATTTAGTACTGTCATAGTATACTGAATGGAGCTAAAAAATAGAGCAAAAGAATAGATGCCTAAACACCGGATTTACACCATGAGCTTCGCGAGAGTCTATCCGCTGTATATTACAAAAGTTGAGCGAAAGGGCAGGACAAAAGCTGAAGTCGATGAAGTTATTAGCTGGCTCACTGGGTATAGTCAAAAACAAATGGAACACGTTTTAAAAAACGAAACAGACTTTGAAACTTTCTTTGCAGAAGCTCCGAAACTTAATCCTTTACGAAAACTAATAACAGGTGTCATTTGTGGTGTGAGAATTGAAGAAATAGAAGAACCTCTTATGCGAGAAATTCGCTATTTAGACAAGATGATTGATGAAATAGCAAAAGGTAAAACAATGGAAAAAATTTTACGGAAAGAATAAATTCGTATATGAAATATCCCAAATTACAATTATCGTTTGAATCAATGACGAATCTTTTTCTTAAGTCGAGTTATTTAGGAGTGATTGGTTTATTTTTGTTGGATTTTTACTTTTACTACGGATTTGTGCGAAATAATTTAGCGTCGCCAATTTTAATTGGGTTAGTTGTCTTGATTACACATCTGTTTGTTCATAAAAAAATGCAACAAAAGCTTTCCGATGATTTTGTAAGATTAAATTGGTATTTCTTAGCTCCAGCCACTTTATTAATTGGCTTAGCAGCTTATTATCTAGAAGAATATGGTTTGTTATTTCCAAATTATTTCTTTACTAACTTTAGATTCCATTATTTAGCAATGCCATTTTTAGCTTTACCAGCTTTTGCTTTTGGAGCTGTTCATGCATCCGGTTCTTTTTGGAAGCAAAACTGGAAAAACTTAACAGTAATACTATCTACCATCTTAGTGATTTCTGCCGGATTCCTGTTCTACCATGACAATTTATTGTATAAATCGCTGACAGTTGAAGATGGAGTAGTTGAATACCTCACAGCACTTGGATTTTTAATAAGTGGTATTGTCGCATTGCTGCTAACAAGAAAAAGAAACTTTTTTAGCAACTCATTAGTGAAGAACGTATTTATCGCAGGCTGTGTTCTTGTGGGCATAAGTTTGATGTTTGTTGCAGGTGAAGAGATTTCTTGGGGACAACGTTTGCTAGGAATAGATACACCTGAAGCAATTGCAGAACAGAATCGCCAAGGTGAAATTAACTTACATAATTCAGAAGCATTTTGGCCATACGTGTACACTGCATATTTTTATGTGGGCATGTATGGTTTAATAGCTTGGATCGCGGAATGGCTAACCAGAGATATCCTTGTGCTCTCAAAAAAGCAATCGGTATGGAAAAAAATTATTATTCCAGGAGGTCACCTTTTTGTACTTTTTGGAGGTATAAGTTTATATGTCTGGCTTCGAACAATTCATGGTCCATGGAAGTATCAACCATGGGAAGAGTATACTGAGTTGCTACTCGTCTTAGGTATAGCGATACATCTATTTGAAGTTTATTTCACTTTTCCAAAACGTGATTAGTTATTCTTTGTGACTCATTCCAGCATTAATTGCCGCTACTAAACTTTTAGTTTCTTGTTCAATTAACTTAAGGTAGTCTTTACCTTCCTTACCTTTTTTAGAAAATGTTACACCTCTTGAAGAATTAACGATTGCACCTAGTCCATCAGAATTGAAGAAGTTACCCAAGCCACTCGTATCTCCGCCTTGTGCTCCTATTCCTGGAACCAAGAAAATTGAGTGAGGAAGTTGTTTTCTTAATTGTCGTGCTTCTTCAGGGAAAGTTGCTCCTACTACTGCTCCAATACTAGAATAGCCATTGCTGTCGGTACTTTGTTCAGCATGTTTTGCAATCATTGATGCCACAATAGTAGAAATAGTTTGACCATTCACCACTAGATTTTGTAAGTCGTCACTTCCTGGATTTGAGGTTTTTGCGAGAACAAAAATTCCCTTGCCGTGTTTGTGACAAGTTTCAATGAAAGGAATAAGGCTGTCTTCACCTAAAAAAGGGTTGATGGTTACACAGTCAACGTCATAGACTTTTGTTTCTGTTTCAAACAAATTTGTAGTCCCGAGAAGTGAGTTTGCATAAGCTTGGGCAGTGGAATCAATATCGCCTCGTTTTGCATCTGAGACAACTAGTAAATCATGTTCTTTGGCGTAAGTCACAGTGTCCCAAAAAGCTTGTAAACCAGCTGGTCCATATTGTTCGTAGAAAGCCATTTGAGGTTTAACTACTGGAACATATTCAGCAACTACATCGATCACTTGCTTATTAAAGGCTGTGATAGCTTCGCCAGCTGCAGCAAATGTCTTGCCATGATTTTTAACTGCTGCGGAAACAATATTTTCTGGAAGCCATTCAAGTCGAGGATCTAAACCAATACAAGCTCTGGAGTTTTTTTTAAGAATTTTTTGGTTGAGCTTAGTGCTAAACATTCTGTGAGAATTTTAACGTACTTATTCTAATTAATCTACACTGTAACTAAATTTTTAGTTTAATAGCACGATAGCTCCATTTAAGAGAGTAGCGAAACTAACCCAAGCTAAATAGGGTATAAGTAAATAAAAAGCAGGTCTCGATAGGCTGTAGAATTTTTTCATTGTCAAAATAATTAAAATCCACAGAGTGAGAATTACTAGTAAGCCTAGCTCGGGTGATCTCAATCCAAAGAAAATTG
>Ga0081535_100426_pt1 | contig 30824 bp, 28 predicted proteins | sample HotLakmasection3_FD_71020 | JGI IMG/M metagenome (GOLD analysis project Ga0081535, IMG submission 71020) | Hypersaline microbial mat communities from Hot Lake, Washington, USA - Section #3 (SPADES assembly) (version 2) | ecosystem: Environmental > Aquatic > Non-marine Saline and Alkaline >... | reverse complement strand
CCGGAAAAGTTGCTTAATTTTCAAAGTCCCTCTCCCAGAGCGGGAGAGGGATTTAGGGTGAGGGCTATAAACTTTTGTCAGTCAACCAGCGCGAAAGCCTTGTAGCGCCAGTGTTTCCCGAATTATTCCCATAGTGGCAACAGTCTTTTTACGGATTTTTTGGCAAATTTCCGAAATCCATTTTGGGGCGTTGTATCTAATAACGTAACCCGTAAGGAGCTTAATACAATGCCAATTAATGGACTACACCTAGGTGATGCAGAAACCACTGGCCAGATTGGATCTTGTGTACATTTAGTACCTCGTTCTGATGGTTCGAAAAAAGAGAATGTTCAAATTTCTACTCCCTTGAGTGTCGAAATTAATATCAATAACAACAATAATGGGGTTGGCCCTAACTTTACCGACGAAGTCGTCATTACGACCGGCAGCGGTGAGCAGAAGAAGGTTCTGGCTGTGATCGATGTTTACGGCAATATGAAAATTGCCGGGAAGCTCGAAACAGAAGCAACTTTTGGGCCTACTTCTATCTAGCTGAAATTATCTGGTTAATCGCTGATTGAATTTAATAAAGCCCACGTTGGTAAATGCAACGTGGGCTTTTCTGCTGCTCAATGCCCTTTTGAAGAAGCCTTTGGTGGTTGATTGAGGAAGGGAGAAAGAGAGGGAGAGAGCAAGGGGGCAATAAGCAGATAGGATATCTATCGTTTTAGCCATAACCCACCCCGCCCTGGGGGCACCCCTCCCAAGAGGGGAAGAGGGTCGCAAAATCCCCTCCTGGGAGGGGCAGGGGTGGGCCAATCTCGGCCATGGGCAGGTTTTCTATGGCAGTGGGTCATCTACCGTTGTAGCTATAACCCACCCCGCCCTGCGGGCACCCCTCCGAGGAGGGGAAGATGTTTGCAAAATCCCCTCCTGGGAGGGGCAGGGGTGGGTCAATCTCGGCTATGGGCAGGTTTTCTGCAGCAGTGGGTCATCTGCCGTTGTAGCTATAACCCACCCCGCCCTTTGGGCACCCCTCCGAGGAGGGGAAGATGTTTGCAAAATCCCCTCCTGGGAGGGGCAGGGGTGGGTCAATCCCGGCCATGGGTAAGCTGATCTGTAGTAACAGTTCATCACTGCCCCTCCTCCTTATCCATCCACCTCTTCCCAATTCCCTAAAATAGAACAATAGAATTAATTCTCTCCCCACCCCTCCCATGGCCACTACCTCCGACGAGGTCTGGCGCATTCTAGGCGAACTTGCTGAAGCTCAGAAAGAAACTGAACGACGTTTGCAAGAAACTGAGCAGTTGCTCAAAGAGCAAGCACAAGAAACCGATCGCCAGATTCGGCGGGTGAATCGCCAGGTTGGTGATTCAGGCAACCGCCTGGGAGAATTTGTCGAATGGCAGGTGCGTCCCGCTGCGGTTCGGTTATTCCAAGAGCGAGGTATTGCCGTCTACGAACTCGCATCGGAAATCACCATGCAACGGGATGGCGAAGGGCTGGAGATTGATCTGCTGGCCATTAACACCACCGAAGCCGTTCTAATTGAAGTAAAGAGCAAACTGACCCAGAACGATAAGCCTTGTAGGGCAGGCGTCTCGCCTGCTTAGCTGGGACAGGCAGGATGCCTATCCCACAAGATTCTGAACTCTCCCACTTTCTGGGACAATCATCATTACACCGTTGTCACCTATCCACTGCTTCACGAGTTCCCCTCAGAAAACCGCTCGCGGGTTGCCCTGCAACGCTGAATCCGGCTTTGAATATCTTCAGCAATTTGCCGTATTTCTTCCAGGTCAGAGGGCAGCCCATACTGAGCGAGTTCCGGCAGCAACTGTCCGGTATCTCCAGCATAAGTTAGCAACAGTTGGGTAATGTCGCCCTCATAGAGATTGACTCGGTCAAATTTATCCTGTCTGTAGAGAGACGGCAGCGCATAAAGTTTTAACAGCAACAGCCCCTCTACTGAGCTAACACGAATGGATCTTCCGGTCACAATCCCTGTCAAGGTGAATATTGGTATGAATCAGCGACCGGCGTAGGGTGCATGAGCGGCTCACACATCTGCGCAAAACCTCACAGGCTTTGTCTTTGGGCCGCAATGCACCGCTTGCGATATCAAGATTCTCGCTTAACGCAAACGGTGCGTTCCGGCCAAGGCAGAAATTTTGCATCATCGCACGGAGAGCCTGAGGCCGGGACACACTCTACGCATCATCGAGATTTTAGAGGGTTTGGTGGAGTTAAAATCTCCCTTTTCGGAACACCTTGATAGGGCTAGTTGCTTTACTCTTCATAGCGTCCCCGAGCAAAATCCCGGTTTTCCTCTGTTAGCTTGACTTCAGGCATTTTGCTCACATCCACCCTGGTAATAATGAAACCAATATCCTGGGTATTGCGCCCCTCAATGTAGTTCAGCAGGGCAATGCCGCCCACTAGCAAGTAATCGATCTGACGACTCTCCAGTAAATCAAAGAACCGAAAAACGCCTTGACTCATCCCATGAATGGGTCTATGCTCTTTCATTAAGCCACTTGCCAAAGTCGGCTGACCGTTCAGAACTCATGATCTTGGCGCTGCCTGCAGGTGTGCCAGCACCCACAGACAGCTAACCCACCGCAACTGGGCAAGCAGTTGGGGGGCTCAAGACATCATAGCCAGCCCACATTGCACAAACAAGCGGGGTTGCTAAGGGATTGAGTTCTGGTTTCCTCCCGCAGGGAAAGGCAGAGAGCAGAAGGCAGAAAGGGTTTGGCCAATTTGGGGCTGGTTCCCCGAAGGGCTGAGCAGATTGTCTTTGTCTGGTGTCTTTGCCGGTTTGTCGCTCAGCGACAACGCCATGGCGGGGTTTGCATACCCTACGTTAAGGAAAACCAGAACCATGTTTCAAACCGAAGCCGGGGGCACCTCCACCCCCATTGTTTCCGCTGCCAAAACCGGCCATCAAGAAAAAGTGCGCCACCTGCTGCTCGGCAGTGAAGCCGCACTACAGCAGGTGATTCAGACCCTGCATGTGCTCGGCTACGCCGAAGTCAACCACTGGACCAGGCCCCTGCCCACCGGTAGACCGGGGGAGGTGATGAGGATATTGACGAAGCATTTGGTGGTTGATTGAGGGAGCAAGAGAGAAAGGGAGGGAGAGAGGGGAGTAGGGGGTGAGGGGTGAGGGGTGAGGGGTGTAGACGCGGTGGCGGATTCTTAAGAGTGGGGTATCGGGTGTCGGGTATTGGGTGTCGGGTAGCGGGTAGCGGGTAGCGGGGGTCGGGTACTGGGTTGTGTCTGATTCCTGACACCTGACACCTGACACCTGGCACCTGACCCCTGGCACCTGGCACCTAACACCCGATACATCCGTTATGGCATAGGTATTTGGCAGCAGGGAAGTGAAATGGTGAGTCCCCCCGCCCTGGGGGCACCCCTCCGAGGAGGGGAAGATGTTTGCAAAATCCCCTCCTGGGAGGGGCAGGGGTGGGTCAATCCTGGCCATGGGCAGATTTTCTATGGCAGTGGGTCATCTGTCGTTGTAGCTATCTATAAACCACCCCGCCCTGGGGGCACCCCTCCGAGGAGGGGAAGATGTTTGCAAAATCCCCTCCTGGGAGGGGCAGGGGTGGGTCAATCTCGGCCATGGGCAGGTTTTCTATGGCAGTGGGTCATCTGTCGTTGCAGCTATAACCCACCCCGCCCTGGGGGCACCCCTCCGAGGAGGGGAAGAGGGTCGCGTAATCCCCTCCTGGGAGGGGCAGGGGTGGGTCAATCTCGGCCATGGGCAGGTTTTCTATGGCAGTGGGTCATCTGCCGTTGCAGCTATAACCCACCCCGCCCTGGGGGCATCCCACCGATAAAATAGACATAATCCCATTACCGCGATTTGTAAGGGTCTCCTCTACCGATGTCTGCAACTCAACCCACATTAGAAGATGTCTGGCGCTTGTTTCAAGAAACCGATCGCTTAATCAAAGCCCAGGCTGAGGAAGCTGAGCGGCGGTCTCAAGAAACCGAGCGGCGATTTCAAGAAACCGAGCGGCGATTTCAGGAAACAGAGCGGCGATTTCAGGAGACCGATCGTCAGATTCAGCAGGTGAATCGACAAATTGGGCGATTGGGGGGAGCCTGGGGACGTTTTGTAGAAGACCTGGTCGCCCCCGCCTGTGAGCGGTTGTTCGTAGATCGTGGGATTCCGGTCGACCAGGTGAGTCAGCGGGTACGGCGACGCCGCCAGGGAGAAACCCTGGAAATTGATGTACTGGTGGTGAATCGGGGCCACGTTCTGGCTGTGGAAGTCAAAAGTAGCCTGAGTGTCGCTGACGTGAAAAAGTTCATCAGTGACCTGCAGCGGTTTAATGAATTTTTCCCCGAGTATGCCGAAAAGCAACTCTATGGGGCCGTAGCAGGCATTGGCATTGAGTCCGAAGCGGATGTGTACGCCAGTCGCCAGGGGCTGTTTGTGCTGGCTGAATCGGGAGATGGAGTGGTGATTTTGAATGATGCAAGTTTTCAGCCCAGAGCCTGGTAGCGGTGGTAAGTCATCAGGCTAAAATAATGCTGCTGCGCTCGGGAATGCTGCTGCGCTCGGATGCAAAACGACGCGGTTCTCATTTAGCCCCACCGTGATACTGTTTCTGGGAGTCAGGGCTACTCATCCGAGCAGGGGGGCAGGGGAGCAGGGGAGCAAGATTTGTAGTCGCGATTCAGAGAATTGATATAACCCCATGCAAGAACTGCTTGACTTAAAAAATCGCCTTCTCCAGGGAGACCTGGCTGGTGCCCTGGCGATTGTTGAAGAACTCGAAGAAATGAGCAGAGATGACAAAGTCAGCAATATTCGCAGCTATGCAAAAATTCTGCTTCTTCATCTAATTAAGCAACAGGCCGAAAACCGTACCACCCGGTCCTGGGATATTTCAATTCGTAATACAGCGCTAGAAATTCAGAGCAAAAACAAACGCCGCAAGGCCGGAGGCAATTATCTCAACCCCGATGAACTACGGGACGCCATAGCAGAAGCCTACGAACCGGCCCTCAACGCTGCCTCCCTGGAAGTTGCCGAAGGCATTTATGACCCCGAAACTCTAGCCGGGATGGTAGATCGAGAAGCTATTATTGAGCAGGCTCTGGCCCAAATTACTTGATATGAGATAGGGCCGAACGCCGACAAATGTAAACACTGGCAGTGGGTCATCTGCCGTTGTAGCTATAACCCACCCCGCCCTGCTGGCACCCCTCCGAGGAGGGGAAGATGTTTGCAAAATCCCCTCCTGGGAGGGGCAGGGGTGGGTCAATCCTGGCCATGGGCAGGTTTTCTATGGCAGTGGGTCATCTACCGTTGCAGCCATAACCCACCCCGCCCTAGGGGCACCCCTCCCAAGAGGGGAAGATGTTTGCAAAATCCCCTCCTGGGAGGGGCAGGGGTGGGTCAATCTCGGCCATGGGCAGGTTTTCTATGGCAGTGAGACATCCACCCATCCACCTCTTCCCAACTCCCTAAAATGGAACAATAGAATCAATTCTCTCCCCACCCCTCCCATGGCCACTACCTCTGACGAAGTCTGGCGCATTCTAGGCGAACTTGCTGAAGCTCAGAAAGAAACTGAACGACTGCTACAAGAGCAGGCTCAAGACAGTAAGCAACGCTTTCAGGAAACCGAACGGCTCCTCAAAGAGCAGGCGCGAGAAACCGATCGCCAGATACGGCGAGTTAATCGCCAAATTGGTGATTTAGGCAACCGATTAGGCGAATTTGTCGAATGGCAAGTTCGCCCTTCAGCAGTTCGGTTATTTCAAGATAGAGGCATTGCCGTTTATGAGCTGGCTTCAGACGTCACCATTCAACGGGATGGCGAAGGGCTGGAGATTGATCTGCTGGCCATTAACACCACCGAAGCCGTTCTAATTGAAGTAAAGAGCAAACTGACCCAGAACGATGTAGATGAGCACCTGGAGCGGTTGGGTAAGTTTAAGCGACTGATGCCCCGCTATCAGGATGTCAGGGCTATGGGCGCTGTCGCCGCAATGGTAGTGCCTCAGGATGTTGCCCGTTATGCCTACCGACAAGGATTATTTGTGATGGCTCAATCCGGAGACGATATGGTGATTTTGAATGATACCAACTTCACCCCTAAAGCCTGGTAGGACCCAAGCAACTTTCTGGAGAGTGATCAGATTTTTGTGTAAGGGCCAATTAGCCGATCAACCAAGTTTTCCGTAAGCCCTGTAGGGCAGGCGTCTCGCCTGCTTAGCTGGGACAGGCAGGATGCCCATCCCACAAGATTCTGAACTCCCCCGTCGGATTGAGCCTGACCCCCAACACCTGTCACCTGAACCCCAACACCTGTCACCTGACCCCTGACCCCTGACCCCTAGCACCTGATACCTGGCACCCTTCCCCTCATCCACCCCAGATAAAATAGATGTAACCCCATCACCACCATTCGCAGGGGGATTCTCCACCCATGTCCACCGCTCAACCCACCTACGACGATATCTTGCGTCTGTTTCAAGAAACCGACCGTAAGTTTCAAGAAACCGACCGTAAGTTTCAAGAAACCGACCGTAAGTTTCAAGAAACCGACCGTAAGTTTCAAGAAACCGACCGTAAGTTTCAAGAAACCGACCGTAAGTTTCAGGAAACGGATCGCAGAATGCAGGAAACGGATCGACTGATTCAGGAAACCGATCGACAGATTCAGGAAACCGATCGGCAACTGAGAGAGCTAGGCAAACAAATCGGTGGCCTGGGTTCTAAATTTGGCAGCTTCACTGAAGGCTTAGCCCTCCCCTCTATGACAACTATCCTGCGGGAGCGCTTTGGTATGGAAGTGATCAGCCCCAGCGTACGCGTCAGCAAAGCCGGTCAGCACATGGAGCTTGATGTACTGGCCTATGCTAACGGGCCGATTAACAAAGCCTTTATCGTAGAAGTCAAAAGCCACGCTCGCGAAGAATCTATCACTCAGCTTAAGAACCAGCTGCAGCGCTTTCGCGATTTCTTCCCCGAACATGGGGAAAAAGAAATTTACGGCATTTTAGCCGCCGTTGATTTGTCTGATGCCCTGCGGGAGCAGGCGTTGCGAGAGGGCTTGTACGTAGCTCGTATCCATGACGAGGTGTTCGAGTTAGACATTCCCGATAATTTTCAGCCGGTGGTGTTTTAGAGAAGCATGCCGATGCTGACGAGGGGTATAAACTTTGCAATGGCGATTACTCAGGGGCAGGCCAATCACGAGCTAGAGGACCGGCGGCAGGCTGCGATCGCTGCCGCCCATCGCTGCACTCAAATTCTCAAGCAGGACTTTGGTGCAGAGCAGGTTATTCTCTTCGGCTCCCTGCGGGGTGATGCTCCCTGGCACGATCGGTCTGATTTAGATCTGGCCATTCGGGGGCTCTCTGACCGGGATATTTCTAAAGCCTATCTACGTCTGGAAAAAGTTGTGCCCCCCTGGTTGGCCTTTGACCTGGTGAATATCGATGCAGTACCCGATTACATTCGCGCCCAAATTTTGCAAGAAGTCGCCATGCCCGATAATCAGTACCTGGCTTTGAAAGCTCGCATTGAGGGCGAACTTGTGTTTATGCGGGAGAGCATCGAATGTATAACGACCTTACTGGCTCAAGCTGAAAGTATTCTTGATATTGCGCTAATTCCCGCTTTGGCGGGGTATGTGGTTGATTTTTATACCGGATGCGAGCGCATTAGCGAAAGAGTTGCCATTGTTTTGGACGGCCAATTGCCCAAGGGAGAAAACTGGCACCAGCAGCTGCTAGCACAGCTGGCAGAGCCAGGAGGCCACGGTCGCCCGCCCCTATGGCAGGGGGCATTGCTGCTGCAGCTTAACGAATACCGCTCCTTTCGCCATGTAGAGCGCCATCGCTACAGAATAGAGCTGCAAAAAGACCGGGTATTTGCCCTGGCTGCAGATAGCATTCCTGTGTTTGAGCGCATTCAAGCTGCGGTAGAGCAGTTCAACCAGTGGCTTCAGCAACAGGCCGGGTCGAACGAGTAAAGAGATTTCTGGGCAAGAAAGTACCTACCGGAGGGGCGAAGCATCTGGACAAAAACTATTGGAACGGTTACCTCAATTTCCTCCCACCCCTCCCTCCCACCTACCCCTCTACTCACCTACCTACCCCTCCATTCCCTTGCCAATGCAAATTCGCCTCGATCAGTACGCCGTTACCTCCTACACACCGGGGGCTTCTATGGTTAAACAGCTGCTGTGGTTCTACCTCGGTAGCCCCCTGGTGGAAACTGCTCTGCTCCCCTTCTCCGGGCTGAAGGTAGCCATTTTGCGGCTGTTCGGAGCTTCCATTGGCCAGGGCGTAAGAATTAAACCCCAGGTCAAAATTAAGTTTCCCTGGCGCTTGACCGTGGGTGATCATGCCTGGCTGGGCGAGGGCCTGTGGATTGATAACCTGGCCCAGGTGACCATTGGCGACCATGTCTGTCTGTCCCAGGGGGTGTATCTCTGCACCGGCAACCACGACTGGAGCAGGCCCAGCTTTGATTTACGGTTGGGGGCTATCCACATTCAAGCCGGCAGTTGGGTGGCGGCAAAAGCGGTGCTGGGGCCGGGGGTGATTGTCGGAGAGGGAGCCATTTTAAGCCTTGGCGGTGTAGCGACCCAGTCTTTAGAGCCCTGGACGATTTATAGCGGCAACCCGGCCCAGGCCATCAAAAAAAGAGAGCTGAAGGACGACAGATCTCAAAGCTGCGTATAAACAGGAGCCTTAAGGGTGGGCTAAACCTCATTGACTGACAGAAATTGTATGCCCTCACCCCCAACCCCTCTCCCAGAGGGCGAGGGGAGCCGATCAATCTTTCCAGTTCCCTCTCCCGAAGGGAAAGGGCCAGGGTGTAGCTTGCTTCCCGGAGGGTGGGCTTGCAGGGATTTGGTTGAGAAGTTTTGTCAGTCAACCAGCGCGAAAGCCTTGCAGAGCCAGTGCTTCTCGAATCATTCCCATAGTGGCAACAGTCTTTTTACGGATTTTTCGGCAAATTTCCGAAATCCATTTTGGGGCGTTGTATCTAATAACGTAACCCGCAAGGAGCTTAATACAATGCCAATTAACGGACTACACTTAGGTGATGCAGAAACTGTCGGCGATATTGGGTCTTGTGTCCATTTAGTCCCTCGTTCCGATGGTTCGAAAAAAGAGAATGTTCAAATTACTACTCCCTTGAGTGTCGAAATTAATATCAATAACAACAATGCCGGGGTTGGCCCCACTTTCACCGACGAAGTCGTCATTACGACTGGCAGCGGTGAGCAGAAGAAGGTTCTGGCTGTGATCGACGTTTACGGCAACATGAAAATTGCCGGGAAGCTCGAAACAGAAGCAACTTTTGGGCCTACCTCTATCTAGCTGAAATTATCTGGTTAATCGCTGATTGAATTTAACAAAGCCCACGTTGGTAAATGCAACGTGGGCTTTTCTGCTGCTCAATGCCCTTTTGAAGAAGCCTTTGGTGGTTGACTGGGGAAGGGAGAAAGAGAGGGAGAGAGCAAGGGGGCAGGGGTGGGTCAATCTCGGCCATGGGTAAGCTGATCTGTGGTAACAGTTCATCACTGCCCCTCCTCCTTACCCATCCACCTCTTCCCAACTCCCTAAAGAGGCAAAACTCCACTTCTGGACCTGGACAAGGGTTAAAACTGAATCTCTAACAGTGCCCCGGTATTTTCACTGAACTGCTCGTAGCTGGTTACCCCCCGAATGGTCAGGTTGTCGTTGATGCGGTAGCGCACGTTGAAGATGGCAGGGGTAATGTTGGTAAACACTTTTTGCACCGACACCGAGATATTTGGGGTCAGGTTGACGCCAATTTCGCCGCCAATGTCCAGGTCACCATCGGTCTGGGCCGATTGGGGAGTGGCCGAAAACAGGCGCAGTTCGCTGACGTTGAGGGAGTCGCCCAAAATTTCTTGAATGTTGTTGAGCAGGGCGCTACCGGCCAGGGCAATCAGCCCTTGGAAGCTGTCGCCGCCCCCCGATACGCTGCCAATGGTCGATTCCAGCGCGGTGAGCACACCGCCGCTGATCAAACTGACGATTTCACCGTCAGAGCGGGGCGGGGTACTGGAAAGTTCTACCCCCTGCAGTTCAGTGATGCGGCTGGCTCGACCCTCTACCTGGGCACGAATGCGAATGGTTTCCACCCCGCCGGGGGTCAACCCCAGCCGATTTAGCTCGGCGTCGCTAATTTCGTTACGGGGAAAGGGGGAAGCCAGGAACAGGGTGTTACCGGTCCCGGCGGTGTCGGTGACTGCTGTAGCCAGGGTGGCCACCAGGAAGGGGTCAATGGTGTCATCCCCCGGTCTAAATTCGGCGTAGTTGTCGTCGCCGGTAAGCCGAAAAGCTGTGGTCAGCAGGTTAATGCGGCCTGAAGGCAGGTTAATGCGCCCCACCGGTTGAACGTCTGGCAGGGTGCCCGCCAGGTCCAGGGAACCCTGGGCCTGTACATCTACCACTCCGGCGATTCTGATGCGTACATTCTCCGCCAGGGTGACATCAAAGTCGCTAAAGGTGGGGGGTAGGGGCTGGTAAATGCTGGGTTCGCTCCCCCTGGCTCCGGCGGGGGCCGCGGTATTGCCATTGTTGGTTTCGGGTAGCGAAATCGTGCCGTTGGCCAGCTTTACCTCTCCGCTAACAATGGGTTCTAACAGAAAAATGGCCCCACCAACGGTTACGTCGCCCTCAACCGAGCCGGTGTACAGCCCTTTTAGAGCCAGGTCAATATTTTCGAGGGAAATGCGGAAGGGCTGATTGGGGAGGGGATCCGGGCTGGGAGATGCGGTTTCGGTTGGATCGGTTTCTACGGTCTCGTTGTCTGGGGTGTCGGTTTCGTCTGGGGTGTCGGTTTCCGGGGTTTCTAGTGGGGGTTCCCCTGACGGAACAGCGGTCGCCGGTGCATCTGCCACGGTAGGCGGCGGGCTTGCTTCAATCAAGTCTGGAAACAGTTCATGCAAAGAAGGAATAACTTTCAAATTGCCCTGGGCAATCACTTCGCCGTTGCTGAAGTCGCCCCGAACATCGTTAAAGTTCAGCAACAGGCCGGTGCGGTAAATGGTGCCGGTCAGGGTGCTGCCCCGGTCATTGACGACGCGAACGTTGCCGCGAATGTTGGTCAACGGTTCGGGCAGCAGTTGGGAGCTAATGGTGACTCCATCCAGGTTGGCCTCTCCCCCAATGGAGAGGGACGTGAGAGCATCTTCAAAATTCTGGTCCTGGGGTACTTCACCGGTGAGGTTGAGGTTTAGACTGGCCTCTCCCGACTCCCAGGTAAAGGCCTGGGTAAACAGGTTAACCAGGGCAAAGCCTTCGTCTTGAACGCTGAGATTAACCCGCAGGTCATTACTCTGGGGTGGTTGGGTGGCCATGGGCAGCTGGTAGGGAATGCTGGCGGTAAGGTTGAGGGGAGTTTCCTGACTGTCTTCCACCGCCAGGTTGCCAATCAGGTTAAGGCGGGCATCTTTGTACAAAAAGTTGGCCGATGCCTGGCTGATATCTTCCCGGTTGATTTGGGGATCGGCCACCTGCAGTCGGCCCCGAACTTGGGGGTTGTCGAGGGAGCCGGTGAGGGTAGCGCCAATGTTGAGTTCGCCATCCAGGTTGGGGGGCAACCGCAGGGGGCGACGCAGAGACTCGATAGGCACGTTGGCAACGTCTAGCTCCATGGTGCGGGTAACGGGGTCATCTCGATCCAGGCTGAATTCGCCATTGAGGCGAGCCAGGGCCACTTCCCCATTGTCTGGATCAATCCCTTCTGGGGTAGACCGCAACCGCACCGGGCTGAAGGCCACCACCTGGTCTTGGTAACGGGCCTGGACGGTAATCTCATCGATGTGGTACAGGGGGCCATTGCCGCCCGATGTGCCCCATATCCAGTCCCGGCCCGACAGGTTGGCGCTGACGGCCACATCTTTGGGGATAGCCCCGTTGGCGGTAATGCGCCCGGAGAATGTGCCCCGCAGCTCATCCAGGGGTGGGAAGGGGGCAGCCTTTTCCTGGGCGACTAGAATATTCTGCAGCTCTTCAATTTCTGCCAGTCGCCGAATTTGTTCCAGCAGCGAGGCGCTGGCGTCGCCCACCGGCGTCGGCTGCAGCTCGGCGACTTCGGCTGGGGTTAAGGGCCGGTACCAGGCCGGGGGCTGCAGCAAATTCAACCGAAAGTCGGCCAGCTCAAAGATTTTTAGGGTCAACAAAATATCCCGAATTTCGCCGTTGTCGACCTCCAGGGTGGCGTTTACCTCAGGGGTATCGTCCACGGTAACGGTGCCGCTGGCCATGTATTGACTGACACCGGAGGCCGATTCGAGGTTAACCCCCACCAGGGTGAGCACGTCGTTGGCAAAGGTTACGGTGCCCCGCACTCGTCCGTAGCGGGTGGCAATCTCAGGGACCTGAGGGGGGACGGTGGGGGCTGGAGATGGCGGGGTGTCGTCATCGTCTTCAGCCGCAACGGGGGATTCTACCTCGACGGTCTGCAGGCTGATGTAGCCAATGCCGGGGTCGATAATGTCGAAGGTGGTTCTAAAGCTGGGATCGCGCAGATTGGCCTGAATGGTAGCGGAGTCGATGGTGCCGCTGACGGTGCCAATGCCGTCAACGCCTCCCGGCGGCAGCCTCAGACCATCGAGGGGAAGGTTTTCAATGCGGGCGTAGAGGTCATCGCCCCGACGATAGCCCTGGGCGTAGGCATCGCCACTATTGACCAGAAATTCCAGATCATTTTCTCCCTGGTTAGAGGCGACTAGAATGCGGTCTCTTCCCCCCTGTAAGTCCACGGTGAGACCACCGGTTCTGGAATAAAACACCGGCCCGGTCAGGGGTGAGGCAAAGGCCAGTTCGCTCAGGGTGAGCCCTGTGAGGTTGGCATTCCCCATCACATTGAGGGTCTCCAGGCTGCCGGTGATGCGTCCGTCAAAGGAGGCGGCACCCCCCAGCGGGATCACCTCGGGTAAGGGGAGGGCGGCCAGGTTGTAGCTGTCAACATTCAGGTTGAGGTCTAGATTGGCGATGGCGGGGGCACTCGGCCCCTGCAGTTGAGGGGTAACCGTACCGTTAAGGCGAATGCCGGCGGTGCTGGCCTGCTGCACCTGAATTAATTCGCCGTTCCAGCCCAGGTCGGCCACCAGGGGTTCCTGTGCTGTAGTCAGCTGGGGGGCCAGGGCGGCGGCGGTGGCCAGACCATCAGACAGCACCACCTGCCCTGTGGCCCTGGTACCGGCCAAACTCAGGTCGGCGGTGGTTCCCGAAAGGCTAAAGTTGCCGCTGCCGCTGCCCTGCAGGTTGGCAGAAAATGCCGCCAGTTGTAAATTGGTGCCCTGCACATCAGCGGTCCAGCTGCCCCCGGCGAGGTTGCCCTGGGCCTCCAGATTGCCCCCTGCCAGGGCAGCGGTGGCGGTACCCCGGCCCTGAATGCCCGCCAGGGAAGGGTTGTCGAGGGAGCCTGCCAGCTGGGCGTTGGCGGTGAGTTCTCCAGGCACCCCGGCGGCAAGTTGGTTGAGCTGCACTCCACGAGCCGTTAAATCGGCGGACCACTGGCGATTGGCCAGAATGCCCTCGCCGCTGACGGTGCCCCCGGCCACCTGCACAAAGGTGTCGGTGAACTGCAGGGTGCCGTTGGCAAAGCGCAGATCGCCCCTGGCGGGATAGTTCCCCGCCGGGGCACGCCAGGTAGCGGTGGTGGTGAGCTGGTTCACCGGGCCGTTGACATTGGCATCCACAAAGACCGGGCCGATGGCCAGATTCTCCGGGAGACCGTAGGGGCGTCCCAGGGCGTCAGCGGGCAGGCGATCGCCAGTGAGATTGAGGGCCAGGTTGCCGCCGTTTTGGGCGAAGGTGTAACGCCCGCTGCCGGTAATGACCCCTCCAGCCTGGGGAACGGCACGCAGCGTTTCAATGGTCAGGATGGGGGTCTGCAGTACCGCTGAGGCGGTCATGGTAGAGAAGGGCACCTGATCAATGGTGACGGCATCCTGGGCCGCGATGTCGGTAGCGAACACCGGCTTTCTCAGGGGGCCTGTCATGGTGACATCGGCCACGAAGGCACCGTCCACATCAACGGGGAAGTTGGTGTCAAACAGGGTTGAGAGTTCGGCCAGGGTAAAGGGATCGAACTGCCCGGCCAGGTCATAGCCCGATTGCAAATCCAGGGTGCCGCCGGCCTCGGCGGTGAGGTCGCCCAGGCGGGCAGTAACCCCCTCAAATTCGAAAACCTGACCTAAAAAACGGACATCTCCTTCCAGGTCCTGCACCGGTTCCAGCAGGCCATCGGTAACCACGGTGCCGTCCCGCACTCGGGCCATCCCCTTCAGGGTCCAGGGATCTTGACCATCCCGTTCAAATTCTGCGGTGCCGCTGACTAACCCGGTGGGAAACTGCACCGGCAGGGGCGCTTCTAAAAATGACTCCACAATCGGCATGACGTCGGCCACGCGGGTTTCCTGAGCCCTGATGTTGAGGTGTACCTGGGCCTGGGGGCTGGCCTGGGGCTGGTTGGCCCAGGCCCTGGGGAGGCCGGGCTGTAGAAAATGGCCTGCGGCTTGCTGAAATTGCCCCAGCCCTGGGACACTCGGAGAAACAGTGGCCTGGTCCTCAGAGGCATCCTCGTCGGCTGGGGCAGCATCCTCGGTCAGGGACGTAGGGGGCAGGAGGACCGCTCCCTGCAAGTCCAGGTCTCCCCCCTGGACGGAACTGCCGCTGAAGGTAAAGTCAACCTGCTGGGTGTTGAATACCAGGGTATCGTCGGCGGCGTCGGTGACCGAAACATCACTGAACTCGACCTGACTCTGGACGTCCTGGTAGGTGACGGTAATGGGCTCAACGCCCTCTGGAGGGAAGGGAACGGTGGCCAGATGGCCATCTGTGAACCGGAGGGTCTGGGGTTTGATGGCAATTCCTGCCACCCGCACCCCGATGAAGCGTTCCTCGGGTCGGTCTTCGGCGGGGGGCTCAATTTCGAGATCAAGCCAGTCGCCCTCGTCGTTTTGCTCCAGGTAGGCATCGACTTGATTGAACTCAATGGTGAGGTTGAGCTGCCGCTGCAGCAGCTCCAGCAGGTTAAAACGAATATCGATGGCTGCCAGGGAAAGGGTATCGGGGTCAGTGGCGGTAGGGGGAATAGAGGAAGGGCCGAAGCGCAATCCACCGGGGCCAATGGCCTGCAGATCGCCAATCTCCACGGGGCGATCCAGGGCTTTAGACAGGGCTTCAGCCACCCAACCGGGAAGTCGGTGCTGGGCTATCACCCAACTCCGCCAGGCTACCCCAATGGAGCCGATGACCAGAGCTGAACCTACCGTCAACCCAACCCATCGCCATGGGTTTCTGCGCTCTCGATTTGGGGACGACTCAGGCTCTTGAGAACGGGCCATGCACCCTCACACCAACACCAAAACGTGACCAAACACCATGCGAAATTCGCGATCGCCTACCCCGAAACTGCACTGACAATTCCCACGGGCGGCTGATTTACGTTTGCTCCTCACCAATAGTAGTGAAAACCGTGGAGAATGCGTATATCTCTACAATAATTTCGAGCCGCTTTGCAATGGTTGAGAGTGCCTACCCCGGTCAGGGTTCTTGATGGGTCTGTAGATTCCGGCAGTAGCCCCTCTGCAGGGGTTGCCCTATCCTATATCGAGTATGGAGACTAGAGGTTGTGTGAGGCTCGGCTATGGTGGTGTATGTATTGTTGTTTAATGCTCGTACCGAAAACGAGGGAATTCATACCCTGCGCACCCCAGACCAAGATGTGGTGCTGATGTTTGAGAACGAAGATGATGCCACCCGCTTTGGCCTGATGTTAGAGGCCCAGGACTTTCCTGAAGCGACGGTAGAAGCGATCGAACAATCTGAGGTGGAGGAGTTCTGCGAAGGCGCTGGCTATGGCTACAAGCTGGTGCCCGAGGGTTCTCTCACCGTTCCCCCGGATCAAAACGTAGACCGCACCGACTGGGACCCCAACCAACCTCCAGATCCCCAGCCCGACGGTGCCGACACGGCTGCATCCGACTCGTCGGGTGATATGTCTCAAGCTGAGCTGGATCGCATTCGTCGGCAGTTAGAAAACCTGCTGTAACCCCCGCCCCAGAGAGGATATCTCTATGCCGCTCTCGGCTTTAATTGAACGGGCCAGACAGGGAGATGCCAACGCCATTGCCCGGCTCATTACCCGCTCTCTGGCTGAACGGGGGGTGATCGCCCGAGCCCACTGGCAAGACAACCAGCTATCTATTCTGCTGGAGGGAGATGAAGCCCTGAACCAGGCCGAAACGGTGCCAATTATTCGGCGGGGGTTAATGCGGCTGGGGTTGACTTGCCCCGTTGACCAGGTCAATATCATCAGTCGCCAGGTGGGGCAAACCACCTCCGACTGGCAGGAGCAATTCTGGCTGGCTGCTCCCGGCGCAACGGCTCAGGCTCAATCTACCGCTGAGGGGATTGCTAACAGCGATGCCGCTGCCGCTGCCTTGGATAACTCTGGCCCAGCCCCCGGTGACAACTCTAGCGACAACTCCACAGAAGCGCTGATGTCAGACCATGCCCTGCTGGCGTTGGCCCAGTTGGGTCCGCTGTTTGGCTACCTGATGGTGCTCACTAACGGAATGATCGGGTTTCCCTTGGTCTGGTGGGGCAGTACCTTTCTGCTGCCCTGGCGCATTGTGCCGCCCCTGGTGGTGCTGCTGGTGCGGGGGCAAGATTCTCCCTTCGTGCGCCAGCAGAGCAAATCCGCCCTCAATTTTCAGCTATCGATGACGATCTACTGGATCGTCACCATTACCCTGATGTTTGTTTTAATCGGCTTTCTGTTCGTCATTCCCCTGGCCCTGCTGGAGCTGATCTGCCTCATTATCGGAGCGGTAAAGTCTTCCGAGGGGAAGGCGTTTCGGTATCCGGTGGCGATTCCGTTTGTGAGGTAGGGGGGTGAGGGGTGTCGGGTGTCGGGTGTCGGGTGTCGGGTGAGGGGTGAGGGGTGAGGGGAATCGGGTGTCGGGTATCGGGTGTCAGGTATCGGGTATCGGGTATCGGGTGTCGGGGGTCGGTTTGAACCTGGTACCTGACACCTGACACCTAGCACCACCCACCCACTCACCCACCCACCCACTCACCCACCCACCCACTCACCCACCCTCCCACTCACCCACCCACCCACTCACCCACTCACCCACCCTCCCCCATCCCTTCCCCAATGCCCCCCGATGGGCGACAATTTGGCAGTGTTCATTCCATCCCCCGACTGTGACCCTTAACTCAACCCAAGACCCTACCAACCGGGGCCATCTGCTGACGGAGCAGGCTAATCCCCGCAGTGCTCAGCTGGATCGGCTGAGTTCTCTGGAACTGGTGGATTTATTTAATCAGGAAGATCAGCGTACCCTGGAAGCGATTGCTGGGGCGCGGGAGGCTTTAGCCCAGGCGATTGATGTGATTGCGGAAGCGTTGGCCCAGGGGGGACATCTTTATTACGTGGGGGCTGGCACCAGCGGACGACTGGGGGTGCTGGATGCGGCGGAATGCCCACCCACCTTCTGTACGCCGCCGGAGCTGGTGCAGGGCATTATTGCCGGGGGGGCCGGTGCCCTGGTGCGGAGTTCTGAGGGGTTGGAAGATATTGACAGCGACGGGGCTGCGGCCATTGCCGAGTGTCAGGTTCATGACCGGGATGTGGTGGTGGGCATTACCGCCGGGGGCACCACTCCCTATGTGCATGGGGCGCTGCGGGCAGCCAAGCAAAGGGGGGCGGCAACCGTCATGCTTGCCTGTGTACCGGCTGAGCAGGTGCCCGCCGAGGTGGATATTGATATTCGTCTGCCGGTGGGGCCAGAGCTACTGGCGGGTTCGACCCGGTTGAAAGCGGGCACGGTGACCAAAATGGCGCTGAATATTCTATCCACGGGGGCGATGGTGCGGCTGGGTAAGGTGTATGGCAACCGCATGGTAGATGTGGCGGTGACTAATAGTAAATTGCGCGATCGCGCCCTGCGCATGCTCTGCGACCTTACGGATCTGGATCGGCAAGGGGCAGCAGATTTGCTAGACCGCAGTGGCCAGAAGGTGAAGCTGGCCTTACTCATGCACCTGGGCCAGGTGGATGCTGAGACAGCGGCGGAGCGGTTGCAGCGTCACCAGGGTCACCTAAGGCAGGCTATTCAGGCGGGTGAGTAGCTGGCCTGAGGTGCTTGAGACTGAGTAGAACTTGAGACTGAATAGAACTTGGACTGAATAGAAGAGGTATTCTATGGCCACCGCTCTATTTCATCTGGCCTTTCCCGTGGCCGATATCCCCACAACCAGAAAGTTTTACGTGGAGGGTTTGGGCTGCGAGCCGGGGCGAGAAACTCCCCACTCCCTGATTCTGAATCTTTTTGGCCACCAGCTTGTCGCCCACACCACTGACGAGCTAACGCCGCAAAAGGGAATTTACCCCCGCCATTTTGGGCTGGTATTTCTCCAGGAAGCAGATTGGAAAATGCTGCTAGAGCGAGCCAGGGTAAAGCAATTGGACTTCTACCAGGGCGAAAAGCGACGTTTCCCCGATTCGGTGCTGGATCATCGGACGTTTTTTTTGCAAGATCCGTTCTTTAACCTGCTGGAGTTTAAGTATTATTACCACCAGAGTGCAATTTTCGGAGAAATAGAGCAGGCTCGGGTAGGTGATCCAGCGTAGGGTAAATTATGGCCAAGCTCCAGGAAATTGCCATTGTTGGGCTTGATGCCTTTGGCTATGCAGTGGCGATAGAGCTTTATCGCTTGGGGCATCCGGTGCTGGCCATCGACAAAGACCCCAGTAAAATTCTCACCATTCAAGATCAGGTCACCCATGCCATTCAGGTGGATGTATCCCAGGCGGAGGTCTTTCGAGAACTGGGGCTGAAGGATGTTGATACGGTACTCATCAGCCTGGGCAGCAATTTTCAAACCAGCTTACTGACCACCTTTATTTTGAAAGAGCTGGGGGTAAAAAATCTACTGGTTAAAGCCGAAGGGGCCAAGCGACGAAAAATTCTCAAGCTGGCCGGGGCTGATATGGTGATTCAGCCAGAAAACGACATTGCCCTGCAAACGGCGACCTTCATGCACTATGCCCGAGTGATCGACTACATGGAACTCGATCGGGAAAACGATGTCGTTGCCCTCAAGCCACCCAAGTCTTGGATAAACCTGACCGTGCAGGACATCAACTGCCATGACACCTACAGGGTGCATATTCTGGCCATTTTGAACCGGGAAGTGAATGGTCACTGGCAACCCATCAATGGTCAGTCTCCTGTCATTACCGCCGATACTGTACTGCTGGTAATGGGCAATCGAGAAGATCTGGCGATTATCCAGAAGGTGCGCTGAAGGATACGCTAGGCTGAGCGTATTGCATCCGGTTTTTTGCTATGGCTAAACCCAGGGTTGCGTTGCCCCCCGGTTTGTTGATTCGCGCCGTTAAATGGGTTTGGACTACCCTCTGGCGGCAAATGATGGCCCAGCTGGCCCCGGCCAGTAAGTCCGGAGCCTATCAACGGCCCGAAAGCCAGTTTCGGCATCAGGTCACAGCGGGGGAATCTTATCCGCCAGCGGCCAACCGCTACAGTTTAATCGTGGGCATGGGGTGCCCCTGGGCCCATCGTACCCTGGTGACCCGCGCCCTTAAGGGGTTAGAAGATGCGATCGCAATTATTCCTGTCGTTCCCTCCCCCAATCAGGGCTGCTGGGTGTTCGAAAAGCCCTTTCAGGGGTGCCGCACTTTGCCAGAACTTTACCGACAGGCGCAGCCCGGCTACAGCGGACGCTCCACCGTACCGGTGCTGTGGGACAGCCAGACCCAGACCATTGTCAACAACGAAAGCGCCGAAATTATTGTGATTCTGAATGGGGCGTTTAACGAGTTCGCGGCCCATCCTGAGGTGGACCTGTATCCTGCAGATTGCCAAACCGCCATTGATAGCTGGAATGACCGTATTTATCACGCCGTTAACAATGGGGTATATCGCTGTGGCTTTGCCCAGAGCCAGGTCGCCTATGACCAGGCCTGTAGCGAGTTATTTGACACTCTGAACGCCGTAGAAGCTGAACTCCAGAGTCATGCCTATCTTTGCGGAGACACCATGACCCTGGCGGATGTACGGCTGTTTACCACCCTGTTTCGCTTTGATGGGGTCTATTACAGCCTGTTCAAGTGCAACCGTCGCCGCATTCAAGACTATCCTCAACTCAGCCAGTATCTGCGGCGCATTTATCGCCTGCCGGGGGTGGCTGCCACCTGCGACATCGAGGCTGTAAAGCAGGATTACTACGGCAACCTGTTCCCCCTCAATCCGGGGGGTATCATTCCGGCAGGCCCCGATATGACCTACCTGACAGAGGGCAACTGATTGTTCTACGGCTACAACGGATACAGAATTCCCTCCGACCCATGAACCTACCCACCTGGATTACCGTTTCTCGCCTGGTTGGCGCTCCGCTACTGCTGGTGCTGCTGCAAAATCCTACGCCGGTGCTGCGGTGGGTTGCCGTGGCGGTTTTTCTGGTCACGTCCGGCACCGACTGGCTGGATGGCTACCTGGCCCGCCGCCTGAACCAGGTGACGGATCTGGGTAAATTTCTTGATCCCCTGGTGGATAAGCTGCTGGTGCTGGCTCCCCTGCTGATGCTGGTACAGCTGGGGCAGGTGCCCGCCTGGGGGGTGTTCTTAATTGTGGCGCGAGAAATCACCATTTCCGGCTGGCGGGTGAACCCCTCTATGCAGAGCGGCAACGTACCCGGAGCCAACCTCTGGGGTAAGGCTAAGACTGTCACCCAAATGGCGGCAATTTCCCTGCTGATTGCTCCCCTGCCGCCGGTCTGGGATCTACCGGCCCAGGCGTTGTTCTGGCTGGCGGTGGCGCTCACCCTGTGGTCTGGCATACTGTACCTGCTTCCCCAATTTCGCCAGGTTCAGGCCAACAGCTGATCAATCATGCGGTTGGCCTGGGAGCCATAGCCGCCGCCAAACAGGTTGAAGTGGTTGATGATGTGATACAGGTTGTACAAAGTTTTGCGGACGGTGTAATACCCCTGGTCTAACGGATAGGCGGCATTGTAGGCATCGTAAAAGGCAGGAGAAAAGCGACCGAATAGCTCGGTCATGGCAATGTCTACTTCCCGGTCGCCATAGTAGGTGGCAGGGTCGAGGATGACGGGCTCTCCGGCCTGGGTGACCGAGGCGTTGCCAGACCAGAGGTCTCCATGTACCAGGGCCGGGGCGGGGTCGTGACCGGCCAGTAATTCCGGCAGGGCGGTCAGTAACTCGTCCTGGCGAGGAAAGTGGCCCCCTCTACGGTTGGCCAGCTTGAACTGGTAGCGCAGGCGATGCTCCCGGTAGAATTCCACCCAATTCTGGGTCCAGGGGTTTTGCTGGGGGGTGTCGCCGATGGTGTTGTTTTGCCGCCAGCCAAAACCGTTGGAGCTGGTGACCCGGTGCATCGCCGCCAGGTTGGTGCCCATGCGTTGCCACGAGTCTCCTTTGCCGTAGCCCAGGTCCAGCCACTCCATGACGATGTAGGCAGAAGTATCGGCCAGTCCCCAGCAGATGGGTTGGGGTACCCGAATGGTGTGGCTGTCGTAGATTTCTTTCAGGCCCAGGGCTTCGGCCTCAAACATGGCCAGTTGAGAGGCCTGGTTGAACTTCAGAAAAAAGCTGCGGTTGCCGTCGCCGATGCGGTAGGCCTGGTTAATGCAGCCGCCCCCCACGGAACGACGGTCTTGAATGGTAAACGGAGTACCGGTTTTGTCGCTGATGTGCCGGGCGATCGCATCCCACATGGTCTATGTCCTCCTACGGCTGCGCTGGTTGCAACACTACCAGACCATAGGCCGTAGGCGACAGGTACTGCTGAGCCGCCGCCAGCAGGTCAGCCTCTGTAAGCTGCTGAATGGTGCTGGGGTAGTGAATGGCTGAATTTATCTCTCCCGTCAGGGTGTGGTAGAAGCCGTAGAGGCTGGAGCGATCGCTGGGGCTTTCGTTGGCAAAAATAAAGCGATTGGCCAGCTGGGTTTGAATGCGTCGCAGTTCGGCGGGCAGCACGGGTGCTTCGGTGACCGCACGAATGTGTTCGACAATAGCTGCTTCCACCTGGGCCAGGTGCTCTACCGGCAGCTTCGCAGAGATGGTAAACACTCCCTGGTGGGCCAGGGACATATTGTTACAGCCAATGCTGGCAACCAGCTGGCGCTCTTCTCGCAGGTCGTGCACTAAGCGAGAGGTGCGTCCCCGCCCCAAGATGGAGGCCAGTACATCCAGCCCGTAAGTTTTTTCCTGGTCGATTAGCCCCGGCACTCGCCAGGTCATAATTAACCGGGCCATGGTCAGGGCTGCATCGTCATGCTGGGCACGCCGAATGTCTGCGAAGGGAGGCTCAAGTTCGCAAATCTGCGGGGGGGCCAGTTTTTCAAGGGCCGGGGAAGCACCATTCTGGCGATGGGCCTGCACTTGCTCAAAACTATCGGCCACCGTAGCAATCAAGTCTTCGACCGGCAGGTTGCCGACCGCTACGGCGGTGACATTTTGAGGCTGGTACCAGGTGTCGTGAAAATGGCGCATTTGCTCTACCGCCAGGTTCTCAATCACCGCAGCGGGACCCAGCACCGGACGCCGATAGGGCAATCGGTCAAAGACCAGTTCCATAGAGCGGGCAAAGGCACGACGGCGGGGATTGTCTTCGGCACGCCGAATTTCTTCAAGAATCACCGGGCGTTCCCGTTCAAAGTCGCCCTCGGTCAGGCGGGGAGTCATGACCAGCTGTACTTGCAAAGGGGCCAGGTCGGCAAAGTCTTTAGGGGCGGTGGTGATATAGAACTGGGTGTAGTCCTGACTGGTCATGGCGTTGGCCATGGCTCCCCGCTCTTCAATCAGCCGTTCAAACTGGCCGACCTGCAGCTCATGGGTGCCCTTAAAAATCATGTGCTCTAAGAAATGGGCCATGCCGTTAATGCCGTCACTTTCAACGGCAGAGCCTACGCCTAACCAGAGGCTCAGGTTCACCACTTCCAGGGGCATTTCTTCGGCAATGATGGTCAGACCATTGGGAAATCGGCGAATTGTGGGCGACACCAGGAGCGCAGGGGATGCAGCGGTGGCGGAAGATAAAGTCATAAAGTTGTAAGCCGATTTAAGCGAAGAAATTCCGTAACCTTGAATATCTTAACGACTGCTCTCCCCACCCGGTAGCTTTGCCTGGGGTAATTTGGCCCACGGTGTGGAGAACGGCTCGACTTCGCATCATGCTGGGTCTATTTCTGGGAAAGTGGTATAAATTGCCTGACAGAAATCTGCCGCTTTTTTGGGGCAAATCCTGGCTGCTGGCCCGGCTGAGAGGTTAATTCTTGAACAAGGGTGAATTTGAGGTCCGAAACCTGGCGGTTGGGGTAAGCTTAGGTATTCCGTAGGGATCGGGAAACGACTGCTCTAGGGAGGAAATGCATGGGCACCTGGATTAAGGAAACCGATAAGGCAATTTACCTGATGCAGGGGGGATATTGGATCTCCCGCATCACCAAATACCCGTCCCAAAATAATCCCCAAGAAAAGGTCGTCAACATTCGTGGGATTCGATCCTGGTTTACCCGCGCCGACTACCCACGGGCCATGACGGTGTCTATTGGCACTGGCGCTCCAGAGCCAGACCCCATGCCAGCTAAACCGCCGCCGGGGCCAAGCAGTGGCAAAATTAACGCCAGCGGATTGGAGATTGTTAAGCATTTTGAAGGTTTGCGCAATCAGTCCTATCAAGACTCTGTCGGAGTCTGGACCATTGGCTACGGCCACACATCCATGGCCGGTCCGCCGACGGTGGGACCAGGGATGACCATCTCCACAGCAGAAGCTGAAACTATCTTGAAGCGAGACCTGGGGGTTTTCGAAAAGGCTGTTTCCGACGCCGTAACCCGCACCCCTACCGATGATCAGTTCTCGGCAATGGTGTCCTTCACCTTTAACGTGGGCTCGGGGGCTTTTCGCAGTTCTACTCTGCTCAAAAAGCACAACGGCGGCGACTTTTCCGGAGCTGCCAACGAGTTCCTGCGGTGGGTGTACGCGGGTAGCCAAAAATTGCCCGGTCTAGAACGCCGGCGGAAGGCTGAGCGTGCCCTTTATCTCAGTCAGGATTACCGTCAGTTCATTACCTAGGAATGGGGATTCAATCACGTGGGATAGCCGTCTCGGCTGTCCAGGAGCAGGCAGGATGCCTGCCCTCCAAAAATGGGATGTTATAAAATCCTCATTCCCTAGTCCTCTACAGCGTAAGTCGGCCAGCTATTCCTGAAACCCGATACCCGGTACCTGGCACCCTCAGCAATGGTTATAAAGCGACGATGAGCCGGTCTCACTCCGGTGTGGTCGGGCTCTTTTCAGCTTGTCTGTTAATTTGCTAAACCTGTAATTGGCTAAACCTGACTCTGCCAGTATTCCTTCAGCGCCTCAATGATGTGGATGTTGGCCTTAGGAAAAGGGTATGCCTCGATGCTATCCATCGTTACCCAGCGAATTTCGTCGCATTCAAGCGGCTGGGGCTCACCGCTAATGTGGGTGCAGTGGTGGACATTGAGGGTGACTTTAAAGTGGGAGTAGGTGTGGGTCACGGTGGTTAACAAATCCCCCACGTTCACCTGAATGCCCAATTCTTCTTGAATTTCGCGGCGAATGCAGTCTTCTATGGATTCTTCAGGCTCAATTTTGCCGCCAGGGAATTCCCACAGCCCCCCTAACAGTCCTTCTGGCTTGCGGCGATCAATCAGGATCTGGTCCTGGTCATTCCAGATTACGGCAACGCCAATGTGTTTATGGGGAATGGGGGCTTTGGTCTCTGTCATAGGAATCTCCGACTGCACATTCAAATTATAGGCCCGACAGTGACGCTGCCAGGGGCATTGCGGGCAATCGGGTAGGCGGCGAGTACAGATGGTTGCGCCCAGATCCATTATGGCCTGGTTAAAGTCGCGGGGATGGTGGCGATCCAGAAGTTGCTCTGATAGATCCCAGAGCAGATTCAGGGCTCTGGCGGGTGGCTTATCCAGGGCGACCAGCCGCGCCAGAACCCGTTTGACGTTGCCATCCAAAATCGCAAAGGGCAGATTAAAGGCTGAACTCAGAATGCCCCCTGCCGTAGTGCGCCCGATGCCAGGGAGGGCTGTAATCTGGGCGAAATCTTGAGGAATTCGTCCCTGGTGCTGTTCAACAATCGCCTGGGCGGCTCGATGCAGGTTCCGGGCACGGGCGTAGTACCCAAGCCCTTCCCAGGCTTTGAGCACCGTCTGCAGATCGGCTGCCGCCAGGTCAAACACGGTGGGAAATTGCTGCAGCCAGCGGGTGTAGTAGGGCAGTACCGTTTTTACCTGGGTTTGCTGCAGCATAATCTCCGAAATCCAGATGGCGTAAGAGTTGTCAATATTACGCCAGGGGAGCTGCCGTCCCTGCTCCCCATACCAGGCCAGAAGCGATTGCTGCAGATCAGACACAATAAAGTCCGGCAAACCTGGCTCAAGGTCTGCCGGATCTTGGGTGGAAGGGGTTGTCTCTAAACCTTGATTCTGGTCTCGATAGCCTGCCCCCATATCCTTCAGGCGGTGCCGCTTAGGGGCAAAATTCGCAGATGATGGGGTTGGGCTAGAACTCACTCGTCTTCAGCAAAGGCTTCAGTAGACATGAGCGAGTGCTCGAACGTCATGCGCTGTTCGGCACCTCGCAGAAAGTACCCGCTCATCATAGCAGAGGCTAACAGGCGACCCAGGTTGGCGCGGTTGGTGGTAATTTCTACATCAAAATGCTCAGATGGCAGCCCACCTAATAGGGCAACAATGTTATGCTCCATCATTTGCTGAACTTCGGGAGAAGTCGGGTTAGAAAGCTGAGCAATAGTGTCAGGACTCATGGAGTGAACATACTGCATGAGTGAATTCACTTGCTCAAATTCTTTAGAGCCAAAAAGTTCGGGAGTTTTACCAGAAGGATTGCTCACAGTTTGTACCTCGTTGGGCTGGCAGTAAAACGGCTTAGCCTAAATGTTTTGCGTCTCTTTAACATCTAGACCTAAGTTAACAAGTTAAAAGGCTCTTTCGGGTGGGTAGAACCGTACTGCCGATGGAGAGGTTTTGCGATTTAGTCGTTGCTCCAGTCTTCGCGCCCCAGCAGGTCCGCAATTTCGTCTCTGAGCAGATAATCACTTTCTTCCAGCTCTAGCTCTACGCATTGCCACTCACCAGGGGGAATGAAGCGGCACAGGGCGTAGATGGGCTGCTTCCGATCTAGAGCGCCTGCCTCTACCAGTTGCCTGGCTTCTTCTTTAACCACCTCCAGGGAATAACGCAGAGTTTGAGTGGCCATAGTTACGCTCCTAATCACAAACCTTGGCTGCATCTCTATTATCGGCTTTGGCGATTGGCAACTTTGAATTTGGATGAGATTGTTCACACTTTTTTGAGTGCCATAAGTCTCGAAAAGTTATTCGTGTGAGTATTGAGCCTTTTCCAAGTCCAGAAGTGTAGTTTTGCCTGAGGGAAAACGACAGATTTCGAGCTGGACTTGGTATCAACCTTTTCCAAGTCCAGAAGTGTAGTTTTGCCTGAGGGAAAACGACAGATTTCGAGCTGGACTTGGTATCAACCTTTTCCAAGTCCAGAAGTGTAGTTTTACCTGAGGGAAAACGACAGATTTCGAGCTGGACTTGGTATAGGTTAAGAGGTTAGGAGAGGAAATAAGCTCTGTGAAGCCTTTAACTCAAACCCCGAATGGAGCCATTTGAGGCTGTTAGAGTAGAGATGAAAGCCTTTTTAAGTAAATCATAAAGAGAGTTTTTTACTTCCTGTATCGTGATGGCGGGGGGGCATCATGAATCCTGCTAATAATTCTGATCAAGCAAATCCAAAAACCCCGTCTGCAGCGTTATTGATTCCCTCACCATTACCGGGAATACTGACTCTCGGAGGTGGTAAATTATGGACATCCGAAACCATCTGCTGCTTGGTGGTTCTATCGCTGTACTGGTGCTGTACTTCTTGAGTCTGGGTTGGCTGGCCTTTCAGTGGAATGCCGCCCTGGCAACGGGAGTCATCGCCATTGGTATTGTGAGCTGGGGATTCATGCTGTCTTGCCTGCTGGGTCGGTTACGCCATCAGGGGTAGCCCCAGTTTGGAATCACTCCCGATAGCTCAGTCCTGAGCTGCTTTCCCCCTGGGGAGGAGTGCCCGGAGGGCGGGGTGGATCAAATCCGCAAACGACTATTGCTCGGAGGGCCAGCTGGCGTCGATATCCTCCAGAATGGTGTCCAAATCCTGGCCGGTGACGTAATCCACAATGCCAGACCAGAAGGTGCCGGTTCCCACCGCGCCGGGCATCAAATCTGAGCCATCAAAGCGCAGCACATCCGCTTCCTGCAGAATTTCGGCCTGGCGGCGGGTGAGGTCGTCAGGGTAAGCCTCCAGGCTGACCTGCTGGTGGGGGGAAATGTAGCTGCCCAGCCCGGCCCAGATCTCGTGGGGGGCGGGGGTGGCCAGATACTCCATCAGGGCCTGAACTGCCGGGGTGTCGTTAAAGACGCCAAACAGAATGCCGCCCATCAGTACTGCCGAGCCCTGGTCGGGGTCTATGGGCGGGAGAGGGAAGACGCCCAGATTTGTTCCAGGCTCAACATTCTCCGGCAGAAACTCCACGATAAAGCTGGCCTGGCGGTGCATGTAGCAGCCAGGAGGCTCGTCAAATAGAGGGCGGGGGGCATCGCCAAAAGGAGTGCTGATTACGCCCGTAGCGCCGCCGTAGACATAGTCAGGATTTTGAGCAATCTCCCCGAAGGTTTCAAAGGCCGACTTGACCTGAGCATCGGCAAAGGGAATGTCTCGATTCACCCACTGGTCGTACACTTCCGGCCCCGCTTGCTGCACCAGGATGGCTTCAATCCAGTCGGTGCCGACCCAGCCGGTGGCCTTGCCGCTTTCCATGCCGATGCACCAGGGCACCCCGCCATCGGCGACGATCTGATCCGTAAGGGCCATCATTTCATCCCAGGTGGTGGGGACGGTGTAGCCCTGGGCTGCAAAGGCTTCGGGATTGTACCAGACCAGGCTTTTGACATCCGCCCGCATCCACAGGCCATAGATGTCGTCCTCTACGCTGACCAGCTCTAAAAGGTAGTCGTTGTAGGCCTCGCGGAGGGGCTCACGGTCCATAAAGGCAGTGAGGGGAACCATTTGCCCCGCCTCGGCAAAGTCGAGCATCAAACCGGGCTGGGGGAAGAGGGCGATGTCGGGAGCATTGCCAGAATCGACTCGCACAGGAACCAGGGTGGTAAAGGCATCGGTGCCTTCGTAGACCACTTCTACCCCGGTAGCTTCGGTAAAGGGGGCCATGGCGGCTCGCAGTTTTTCCTCCCCAACCCCGGTCAGAGTGCCCAGAATTGTGATGGTATCGCCTGGCTCAACCACACTCTCTCCATCGGTTTGAGCCCCATCAGGAGGTGCAGGCTGGCTATCGCAGGCGCTAGAAAAAAGACTGATACCGAGGGCAGCTACAGCAATCAGGATGGGTTTGGCCATAGGGTAGAGAGAGAGTTTGTCGTCAGAATCGGCTTCCCTGAGCGTAGCGCTATACCAGGAGACTAATCTTCTTCCTCTTCCGGCTCATAGGTTGAAGCTACAGACAACTCATCCAGCTGAGCCGTATCCACCCCAGACGGAGCCAAGGTCAGGAGACAACGCGCCTGCTGAGTCTTGGGAAAGGGAATCGCATCGCGAATGGACTCTTCTCCGGCCATCAGCATAACAATGCGGTCCAGACCGTAGGCGATGCCGCCGTGGGGAGGGGTGCCGTATTCAAAGGCTTCCAGCAAAAAGCCGAACTTATCCTGGGCTTCCGTTTCAGTTAAACCAATGGTCTTGAACACCCTTTGCTGCACATCGGGTTGATAAATCCGCAGGCTGCCGCCGCCGATTTCGTAGCCGTTCAGCACAATGTCATAGGCCACCGCTCGGGCAGTCTTGAGGTCGTCAATATCCTCAGGGTTGGGAGCCGTAAAGGGATGGTGCAGCGCCTCCAGACGATTTTCGTCGGCGTTCCACTCAAACATGGGGAAATCGGTGACCCACAGCAGGTTAATTTTGCCCTCGGGGATCATCGCCATTTCTTTAGCGATGGCCTGCCGCAGACGGTCCAGGGTGGGATTGACAATCTCAGATGGACCTGCCCCAAACAGCAGCAGGGTGCCCTCTTCGGCCTGAGTGCGGGATAGCAGCTCATCCAGCTGCTCGGGGGTCAGGTTGTCTTTGATTGCGCCAATGGTGTCAATTCCTTTATCCGCCCGAACACGGATATAAGCCAATCCCTTCGCCCCTGCTCCAGCAGCAATGTTGAACAAATCGCCACCGGGCTTAATCCGCACGTTAGAGATCTGGTCATTGCCACCGGGGATGGGCAGAACTTTGACAATGCCCCCGGACTTCACGGCTCCAGAGAAGACCTTAAACCCCGAATCTTTCACCAGGTCAGAGACATCCACTAGCTCCATGCCGTAGCGGGTGTCGGGCTTGTCGGTGCCGTAGCGGTCCATCGCCTCGGCATAGGTCAGGCGGGGAAAGGGACGGGGAATCTCAACGCCCTTTACATCCTTAAAGATGTGGGCAATCAGGGCTTCATTCAGCTCCAGGATTTCGTCCTGGGACATGAAGCTCATCTCCATGTCGAGCTGGGTAAACTCCGGCTGCCGGTCTGCCCGCAGGTCTTCGTCCCGGAAGCAGCGGGCAATCTGGTAATAGCGGTCTACGCCCGACACCATCAGTAGTTGCTTGAATAGCTGGGGCGACTGGGGCAGGGCATACCACTCACCGGGATTCACCCGCGACGGCACCAGATAATCCCGCGCTCCTTCGGGGGTGGAGCGGGTCAGGATGGGAGTTTCCACCTCCACAAACCCTTCCTGGTCTTCCAGAAAACGGCGAATCGCCTTCACCACACCATGGCGAATCTGCAAATTCTGGGCCATCCGCTCCCGCCGCAGGTCCAGATAGCGGTAGCGCAGCCGCAGGTCTTCCCGTACCGGCTCCGAATCTGCCGTGGATACCTGAAAGGGCAACTGCTTACGCACCGCATTCAGCAGCTCGATGGCATCGGCATAAATTTCCACTTCCCCAGTCGGCAACTTGGGATTCAGCGATTCTGGCGGACGCTGACTCACCCGTCCGGTCACCTTCACCACGTACTCATTCCGCAGCTGGTCGGCCACCGGGTAGGACTCGGGAGTGCGTTCGGGATCGCTGACAATTTGCACGATGCCGGTGCGATCGCGCAAATCCACAAAAATTACGCCCCCATGATCACGACGCCGATCAACCCAGCCAAACAAGGTCACGGTCTTGTCAATGTCGCTGGCCCTGAGAGTGCCGCAGTAATGGGTACGCATAAGTCGAAAATCCGGCCCTTAAGAACGCTACAGCTACAGCCTAAGGCTATCCCAGAACCCATGGGAACAGTCCCAACTTCCCTCTCTGGCCTCAGGCAAAGATAAATTTCAAAACCTTCCCATTATGCCGGATCGGGAGGGGGGTTAGAAGGTTTTTTTGAAATGGAAGGGAGGAGGGTGGGTGGATAGGATTTTGGTAGGTGAGGTAGGTGGGGTAAGTGGGTCGGTGAAGGTTTAAGGGTGAAGGGTGAGTAGTAGGTGGTGGGTCGTAAGTAGTGAGCAGTATGTATCGGGTCAGAGTTTCTCCCCACCTCACCCACCTCACCCACCTCACCCACCTCACCCACCTCACCCACCCCACCCACCTCCCCCACCTCACCCCCCTCACCCCCCTACCCCCCCCCCCCCACCCCACCCACCCCC
>Ga0081535_100425_pt1 | contig 30845 bp, 27 predicted proteins | sample HotLakmasection3_FD_71020 | JGI IMG/M metagenome (GOLD analysis project Ga0081535, IMG submission 71020) | Hypersaline microbial mat communities from Hot Lake, Washington, USA - Section #3 (SPADES assembly) (version 2) | ecosystem: Environmental > Aquatic > Non-marine Saline and Alkaline >... | reverse complement strand
ATACCCCCTGCCTCTCGGCCTGTGAGCATCTCTTGCAGGCACGGGGCGCGCAGTCCCTCCTGATTTTGCCCCTGGTGGTAAAATCGGCCCGCCTGCAAGACGCCCCTCAATTGTTGGGGGTGGTGGGGCTGATTAGCGACCAACCCGATGCCTTTGACGCCATTGATGAGTACAACGCGAAAACCCTGGCTCCGGCCCTCACCATTGCCATGCGGCAGAGTGTGAATGAACGCTTCACCCATATCCATGAGTCGGTGCGCTGGCGCTTCGAAGAGGAAGCCGAACGTCGCAGTTTGGGACTGCCGCCTGCGCCGATCACCTTCAACGATGTCTATCCGCTCTATGGCATTTCTGACATTCGGGGCTCTTCGAATGAGCGCAATCGGGCCATTCAGCAAGATTTGCTGGCCCAGTTTCGCCTGGCGTTGGCGATCGCCAACGCCGTTTGCCAGACCATCAACACGGCCTTTGCCTGCCAGCTTCGCGATGATTTGCTGGACAAGATTGAGCAGCTCCAGCAAGGGGTGACCGTCGATGCGGAAATCACGCTACTCCGCTATCTCCAAGAAAATCTGGAAGCTCACTTTGACTTTTTTAAAACCTGTGGCGATGGGGTGGCCCAGGCCATCGCTGCCTATATAGCGGCGAAAGATGACGAGCATGGCTGTATTTACACAGCGCGATCGGTTTATGACCAAACGGTGCAAACCATTAATCTATCGCTGCGAGAAACCTGGCAACGGTGGCAGCGCACCATGCAGCAGGTGACGCCCCACTACTGCGATATCGAATCTACCGACGGCATCGACCACATGATTTATGCGGGGAGTGCGATCGATGCTCAGTTTTCGCCCTTCCACCTGCGTAGCCTGCGGTACGAGCAACTCCGGGCCGTTTGCGACTGTGCCCGCACTGGCTTTCGGCTGAAGGCGGAGCAAGCGACCGAGATGGAAATTACCCATCTGGTTTTGGTGCAAGACTGCACCGTGGATATCACCCATGATGAAAATACCGAGCGGCTGTTTGATGTGCGGGGCACCCGCGACACCCGCTACGAAATCGTCAAGAAGCGCATCGACAAAGCCCTCGATGCCAAGACCCACGATCGCATCACGCAACCGGGCTGCCTGACCCTGGTGTATTCCACCGAGGAAGAGTGGAAGGAATACCAGGGCTATCTGCGCTACCTACAGCGCGAAGGCTGGGTCGGCACCGACCTGGAGCAGGGCACCGTAGAACCGCTACAGGGCGTCACCGGCCTCAAATTTGCCCGCGTCCGCGTTTTAGCGGCAGCGTAGCGGCAGATTTTTTAGCGCGATCGCCCATGCCCCTGGCGCAACGCTCCGAACGGTGAAAAAGTTGGCCGGAGGGGACGGTTCCCTCGGTTTCAACCCGACTGCATCGATTGCTCCGATAGGAAGGGAACCGTCCCCTGAGCGGATTGATTCTGCGGATAAAAAAAGGGGGCGATCGCCCCCTTTCACTCATTTACATTGCGCGCTAAAGCTCAGGAGCAAGACTCCTAGCTCGCAGATGAACCGCCGCGATCGTAAGTCGCCCAGAAGCTCGGATGCACTTTGCCCTGGATGCGGTTCCAGTAGTTACCCACTTCCCCTTCTGCAAAGCCGACATCTGATGCTAGACGGGTCAACATAGCTTGCTGACGCCGCTTGACGTTGCGGTTGTGACCCATCAGCAAAGTCCGAGCCTTGAGTTCCAGGTCGGCCAAAGCGGCTGGCGCATCAGCTATCGGGGCTATAGTCGTGGCCACCGGGGCGGCGTCAGCTACCGTTGCGCCAGTGCGATAGGCCGCACCGCGATAGATGAGGTCGAGAGTCGGTTGCTGGACGGGATGCTTTTTCGTCGAGCGAAATCGGATATCAACGCCACGGTATTTGCCAGCTTCAGCCGTGTTGTTCATCTCCACAACTGGTGGGGTGTAGTCGTATTGCACGCCGCGATAAGTAAGTTTCATGGTTCGCCTCCATACAGTTCCATTTGTCCGGAATGTATTGTCGGCGCGTTCCTTCGGAGTCCGGTGTCCCCTACTTCCGTCCTCATCTCTTCACTGAAGAGACCAAGAGGATGAACGATTTATCCTTTACGTCTGTATTATAAGTTACTGTTTTGGGCTATATCAACGTTCTATTACGAAATTGTGAGGTGGGTTTCCCGCCCAAAATGGCCGCGCTGTCAGTTGAGGGGCACAAGGTGCTTGCTGGTAGGGTTTTGGGAAAGAGGAAAATTTTGCCAGCAGAAACAATAGTCGCCGCTAAGTTTAAGAATCATTGCAACGGCAGGTCTTGGAGGCAGCTCCACTCTCGGCCCGTATGTCGCAGCAGAGTGAACCTTGAGGCCGTGAAGGTATATTTAGCGGGCTTGTGGGCAAATTCGGGCCAGGCTCGGCGAAAGGCGGCGGGTTTTAGGTCGCGAAACGCCACCGTGAGATGGGGGTGAAAAGGCCGATCACGCGATCGCAGATCCACAATTCCCAAATGCTCCGCCAGATAGTGACTCAACTCGGTCTGCAACTGCATTAGCTCTGCCGTGGGCTCCACCGCCAGAAAAATGACGCGCGGTGGAAAGGCTCCGAAGCCCGACAGCGTGATCGGCACTTGGGTCACGGTAGGGCGAAAGTTGGCGAGGGTAGAGAACAGACGATCGCGATCGCCATCCGGCCAAGTAAACGGCGCTTGTAGGGTGATGTGAGGTGGCGACTTGAGGGCTGCTTGGCTATGGTAGTGCTCCCGAAAATACGCTTTGAGGGCAGTCGCCTCTGCTTGAATTGCGGGCGGCGGGAGCAGGGCGATGAAGTATCGACTGTGTGCCGAAGGGGGGGCAGCGATCGGGGCAGTATTCATCAAATTAGGGGATGAGCGCAAACTAGGTGGGGAAACGGCCCCGGCTGATATGGAATTCCGTTACGATCTGTCAAATGCCTCGGCCCAGATCAGTATGCTAATAAAGCGAGCGGCATCAGAGCCTGGCTGACCTATGCTTGACGCATCCAGCGACTGATCTCATGATCTCAGGCTACTGAATTTCGCAAACGTCTGTAGATGGCGGATACTGTTATGCCCTGGTTCGTCAAAATTGAACGAGGAATCATTCAGAAGGCGGAATTTGACAAATATGTGCCAGACCATGTGGCTTATGTCAAAGCGCTGATTGCCAAGGGCGCTCAGGCCCGTACCGGTTACTGGAAAGAGCGCGGCGGCGGGATGTTGATGTTTCAGGCGGACTCGCTTGATGAAGCGGCAGCGATCGTTCAGGCCGATCCTCTAATTCAACATGGGTGCGTGGAGTATGAATTGCACGAGTGGTGCATTGTGGTGGAATAAGCGAGGGATATGGCGGATTCGAGTAACGGCTACAAAATTTTGAGCGACAATCGCCAGGCCCGGCACCAATACGAAATATTGGAAACGTTTGAGGCGGGGATTGAACTCAGAGGCACGGAGGTGAAGTCCATCCGGGCGGGTAAGGCGAACCTGAGGGACGGCTTTGCCCAGTTAAGAGAGGGCGAATTGTGGCTGCAGAATGTCCACATTTCGCCCCATAGCACCACCATTCAGCAGTACAACCATGACCCGCGCCGCACCCGCAAACTGCTGCTCCACAAGGGCGAGATTCGCAAACTGATCGGCAAGGTCGAGCAAAAAGGACTGACCCTGGTACCGTTGAAGATCTATGTGACGCGCGGCTGGATCAAGGTGACGATCGCCCTGGCTAAGGGTAAGAAACTGCACGATAAGCGGGATTCGCTGAAGCGTAAGCAAGAGAAGCGGGAAGTCGAGCGGGCGCTGAAAAGCGGTTATTAGCCAGGCAGAAAGCGAGGATAGATCTCGCATCCAGTCCTTAGCACCCGATACCCAGCACCCATCCACCCTCATACCCTCCCACCCTCCCACTCCTTCACCGATATCGGCGCTTCTGAATGGTGAATGAGTCAAAGGACGGGGGCGGTTGTGGGGGATGAACTGAGCGCGATCGCACGGTCGGAAAATAGCGATTGACGAGTTTGTTGTATTGTCCCCCGAGTAGGAGGCCTAGCGTACACCCATACAGCCCCAGCAGTCCCAGGGTCAGGGTGCTGCCAGTGCTGAACAGCCAGTGATGGTTAGCCAGGGTATTGAGATGCCGCTTGAGGAAAATACTGACCAGCAGCCAGAGCAAGGTGGCAAACACGGTGCCGGGCAGTACCGGCAGGGTACGGGCGGAGGATTTTTGGCTGCTGCGGTAGAGCAGGCCATAACAGAGGGCGATCGTGGAAGCGGCCAGACTCCACCGCAGTCCTTGGGCCAGCAGATACCGCAGCAATCCCAGGATGCTAACTGCGGCCCCAGATTGCAGGCCCGCTGGCAAGGTCAGCAGCACCACCCCCGTCGCCAGCAGGGTAAGCGCCGCCGTGATGACTGCGACCAGCGCCGTGATCAAGCGCTGCCGCAACGTGGGTATCAGATGGGAGGCCAGATCGCCATCGGAGCGAATAATTTGCTGGGTTAATCCGACTACTTTGAGCCAAAGTGCCAGGCTGAGGGTAGTGCTGCCCAAAAACAGCCACCAGCGATGATCTAAGCGCCAATCGGTACGCATTTGTGTAACGACCGCTGAGATGGGAGCGTTCAGGTCGGGGAGCCAGCGCTGCAGGCTGTCGATGAGTACCTGGGCGATCGCCGGCCACAAACTGGCCGCCGCGACCCCCATAAAGCTGCTGATCAGCAAGCAACCGGTAATGCCATAAGCGATCGCTCCCCCCTTGAGCCAGTAGCGATGGCGGGCGGCCTGCTGCATCAGGGTTTTCCACAGGGCGTAGTGAAAATAGCTGCCAGCGGTGCGTTTGACGGCGGGCGGTGACGCGGGCGGCAAGAGAAACTGTGACTGGGGCTGAGCGGATGCGGGTGGATGCGGTCGGGAAGGCGGCAATGACATTGCGGCAATTTCGGAGTGAGGAACAGCGATCGGGGGACCTGAGCAGTGCCGGGTAAACCTTCACTAAGGAATGGAAATTCAATCAGTTGGGATAGCCGTCTCGGCTGTCCCTTGTCCAGTCAGCTCTATATCTTCGCGGCAATTGGATGTTAAACGATTCTCATCCCTAAAGCGTAGATCCCGAACAGATGTTTGGCTTGTCAGCTATTATGCGGCGATCGCTCAAAAAACACCTGAGTAATGAGTGTAATGCTTTGCACTCGTGAGTAGAGAGCCGCGATACGAAGGGTAATTAACACCAGCCCAAGGCTGAGATTTAGTCCTGACATCGGCCATGCTTCCGCGATTTAAACCATTTTGTTGAGTGCGGGGGCTGGCTTATCAGTAATATTGACTAATTCTGTGGGATCTTTCCAAACTTCTGGGGAATGCTCCCCAGAGAGTTGTAAAGAGAGACAGCAAACATATTGAGAGATTTTTCGTGCAATGGCGCGGGTCGACGGTTTAATGAGAGCAGATTGCGAAAAATCTGTCTCAAGACAGATGGATTAACGGTGTTGTGGGGATCGAGGCGTTTTGCTGTATGCATAAGTTGACAAAGTTTGGATTGTGGTGCCTGTCGGGCTTGGTGCTGAGTTGGCTCACGGTCAGTGTCGCCCCGGTTTGGGGCACTGTGACTCCTCCAGAAACCCCGCAGTCTAATTCGGTGATGGCTCCTTGGGCTGACCGCGCGATCGCCCAAGACCGCACGCGCTTAGGCATTCCCCAAGACCTCGATCCCGCCGCCCTCCCCGATTTTCCGTCGCGTGATTTGCAAGGCACTTCGAGCGACCCTGCTGATCAGATTGCGCCGCCCGGCTTGCTCGTGCGCCCTGGCGATGCCCCCATCTCCTATTTCTTTGGCCTGCGCATGCAAAAAGAATTGGACAGTCTGGTGGGCCGGTATGAGAGTGCGTTGTTTGCCGCCAACGCCGCCAGCCAACCGGTGGAGGTGCGCCTGCCAGAGGCCAGTGAGCCGGTTGCCGCGATCGCTGAAGACAAAACTTTGGTGGCTAGTGCTGACCTGGCAGCGGTCACGAACCCTGCTCTCGATGCCGCTCGGCAGCTCAGCCAAGACTGGCCTCAATTGCTGGAAGCTGAAGCCTATGGAGAGGCGCGACAGCGTTGGCTAGCAGTCCGAGATGGACTGTGGGCGGACTTTCCCCTCGATCGCCCCTTTGCCCAAACGGAAATTCGGGCCATGTGGCTCGATCGCGGCAGCATCGTCCGGGCCGGTTCCCGTCAGGGGTTAGCGCGTCTCTTTGACAATATGCAAGCTGCTGGTATCAACACGGTTTTTTTAGAGACGGTGAATGCCGGATTCCCCATTTATCCGAGTCGGGTGGCTCCGCAGCAAAATCCCCTGACGCAGGGCTGGAATCCGCTGGCGGATGCCGTGGAACTGGCCCACGAGCGCAACATGGAGCTGCACGCCTGGATGTGGGTGTTTGCCGCTGGCAACCTGCGCCACAATGCCATTTTGGCGAAATCGGATGAGTTTTTAGGGCCATCGCTGGCGGCGCATCCTGATTGGGTGGGTTATGACCAAGCTGGCAGCCCGATTCCCCTGGGCCAGACCAAACCGTTTTATGACCCAGCGAATCCAGCGGTGCGGGAGTATCTACTGCGCCTGGCGGACGAAATGATCAGCGAGTACGACGTGGATGGGTTGCAGCTCGACTACATCCGCTATCCCTTTCAAGATCCGTCGGAATTGCGGACCTATGGGTATGGCTTCGCGGCGCGGCGGCAGTTTCAGCGGCAAACCGGCGTTGATCCCATCAATCTAACGCCCCTGGTCGATCCGTGGTTGCCCCGAGCTGAGCGCGATCGCCAACTGGCCCTTTGGGCAGCCTGGAATGACTTTCGTATCGAGCAGGTGACCAGTTTTGTGGCGGAAACGTCGGCACTGGTACGCCGCAAACGCCCCGACATCACCCTCTCCGCCGCCGTCTTTGCCATGCCCGAGGACGAGCGCCTGCTCAAAATTCAGCAGGATTGGAACACCTGGGCGGAGGACGGTCTGGTGGATTGGATCGTGCTGATGAGCTATGCCCAAGATGCCAATCGGTTCTCGGAATTAATCACGCCCTGGGTCGTCGATCAGAGCTATGACTCGACGCTGATCATTCCCGGTATGCGCCTGTTGAGTATGCCGATTCCTGTGATGGTTGATCAACTGCAGACCCTCCGGGATATGCCCGCTGCTGGCTATGCTCTCTTTGCCACTGACAATCTCGACAACCGCATTCAGTCAATCCTCAATACGACCCAAGGCCAACACGATCGGCTGGTACCGCAGCAAGCTCCCTATGCCGCTGCCGCCGATCGCTATCAAGCCCTGCAACAAGAGTGGAACTGGCTCTTGGCAAGTGGGCAAATCACGTTGCAGTCGCGTCTGGCCGATCGCTGGGTTGCGGATGTGAATGCGGTGGGAGCTAGCCTGAATGCCCTGGCAAATGACCCGAATGCGGATGTCGCCGCCGTGCAGGCCCAGGTGAGGGAGCTGCAAAGGAACATTGGTGCCGGGTTGACGCTATCGACCGCTACCACGCGGGAATATCGCTTGACTACCTGGAAGCATCGCCTGGAAACGATTAATCGGTTTTTGGCCTATGGGGCGAGTCGATAAGAGAGTGGTATTTGTGATGTCGGTCACGTTGGTGACACTGATGATCCGACCAGTGCCTGACTTTGTTGATTGGCGATCAGGACTTTTTAATCTGTCGAACCCAGCTCGATGAACCGTTACAGGTCAGTGCCGCGATTTACTCCCACAGCTAGAATTGTGGAGACATAGTTTGTCTAAAATGCGATGTCTCAGCAGCCTTACGTCTCGCGTCCCGAAGCCGAAGATTTTCTCGCGGCTTTAGAGGCTGCCCTGAAGTCTCCGCAGAATAGCCCCACGGTGTTTAACGCTTGGGGCATTGGCGGCGTCGGCAAATCGACCCTGACGCGCAAAACCCAAGAAAGCCACGCCGGGACGACCCAGATTGCGACGGTGTCGTTTGGCCTGACGGAAGGCATTGATGAGCCGATGCCGCTGATGGCGAAGCTGTATGAGCAAATTGCCGTCAAAGATAGCTGGAGCCGCGATCCGTTTTGGGAGCAGTATGAGCTGTACTTTGAGACCGTGCATCAACTCTCGACGCAGGCAGCGGCGGGGTGGGGCGCGGCGACCCCAGAACAGGTGACGCAGGTCAAGCAACTGCTGAAGTTGGGGGTGGATGCCATTGGGGAATTTGCCCTGTCGGAAGCGGGCAAAAAGACCGCCAATACACTGGTGGATAAAGGCCTGGATGCGGCGGTGGCGGGATTGTCGCTGAAGGACAGCTTGCAGCAGCTTTTGCAGCAGCACAAGGCGACGAAGCGTAATCAAGCGCTGCAACGGCTGATGCTAGAGCCGCTACCGCAACTGACTCAAGCGTTTGCCCAGGGGCTAAGTCAACGGGCCGCCAAGCAACCGATTATTTTGGTGCTGGATACCTATGAAAAAGCGCCAGGGGTGATTGATGCTTGGCTGTGGCGGACGCTGCTGGGGAATACCGACCTGTCAGCGCAGCCGGTGCGGCTGGTGGTGGCGGGCCGACATAGCCTGTTGAAAACGGAAGGCTGGCGCAAGCTCCATCAAGACCGCAATGTCGTGAGGGATTTGACGGTTGAGCGATTTACACCCGAGCAGACTCAAGCCTATCTGGCGCAAATTGGCATCACCGATGACACCCAGGTCGAAAATATCGGTCGGGTGACGCGGGGACTGCCCTACTACCTCAACTGGATCCGGGAGCAGAGCGAAAAAGGGCGGACGCTGGATTTTGCCCAGGGCAATCAAGAGATTGTGCGCCTGCTCTTGCAGGGACTCAACGACACGCAAAAGCAGGTGGTGCAACTGGCGGCCTGTTGCCGCTGGTTTGATGCCAAACTGATTCGCCATTTGACCGAACAGCAGGGACTCGACTTTGCCAGCGCGGTGGATGAAGGGCAAAACTGCTATGGCTGGCTGACGCAACTCTCGTTTGCGGAACCGCTGGGCAAGCGCTGGCGATTGGATGATGTCGCACGAGATGTCTTTCGGCAATCGTTAGACAGCGATGATTTGGCAACCATTCACGGCAGTTTGGCTGCCCATTTTGCCGCCTTGTCGGAGTCAATGGGGTCGCTGCATCGCTCACCAGCGGATGATTACAAAAATCCTGACTGGTTAGAACTGCGCTCAGAATACCTGTATCACCTGCTGTTTGCTGGGCAGATCAATTTTCAGACCCCCTTCTTGACCCACTTATTGGAAGCTCGTTATTTCAGGGCAAGTGAACTGGTTGGTATTCCTTTCCAAGCAATTACCGCCGAATTTGAACTAGCCGATCACCCGTTGTTGGGCTATCAGCAACGGCAGTTTCTAACACAAGTACGGCCAGCGGTGCTTTATGGGTGGCCCATCGACTATTCCTTGAACGAAAGGCATTTTAATCTCTCTAAAGCCGCAACTGATCGAGCGATCCAACTATGCTTGGGCCATCCTGACCAGTTTCAGGGCTTTGCTCAGGTCTTAGCGCTTTACTACCGTTCAGGTCGCTGCCTAGACCATCAAAGAAAAAGCTACTTGCATCAAGCCAATGAACAGGCGCAAGAGCTTTTGGCAATTATGCCTAACGAATATCTGGCGGATTTCTTTCTCTACAAGCTAGGCAGCAGTTTTTATGAATTAGATCAGTTTGAGGCGGCGATCGCGGCCTATGACGCCGCCCTGGAGATCAAAGCCGACAAAGACGAAGCGCTCAACAACAAAGGCGTGGCGCTGGGCAACTTAGGGCGCTATGAGGCGGCGATCGCCGCCTTTGACGCTGCCCTGGCGCTCAAAGCCGACAGCCACGAAGCGCTCTACAACAAAGGCATTGCGCTGTTCAACTTAGGGCGCTATGAAGCGGCGATCGCAGCCTATGACGCCGCCCTGGCCATCCAATCCGACGACCACGCAGCGCTTAACAACAAAGGCGGGACGCTGGGCAAATTAGGGCGCTATGAAGCGGCGATCGCGGCCTATGACGCCGCCCTGGCCATCAAATCCGACAAACACGAAGCGCTCTACAACAAAGCATGTTGTTACGGTTTGCAAAGCCAAGTTGGGCCTGCCTTAGAGAATCTGGAACGGGCCATTCAGCTCAGCCCTGACGAGTATCGCGAGATGGCGAAGACCGATACCGACTTTGACGCGATTCGGGATGATCCTCGGTTTCAAGCGCTCTTGGTTGAAGGTCATCTCCCTGGAGATCGCCCACAGTCTTAAAATAATAGCCACAAGCACTCGTCGAGGGGGACAGTCATGAGTCAAGAATCCGCAACCAACTCTGAGCAACCCCTGAGCAATCTGACTGTGGCCGACCTCGAAGCTTTAGTCACCGCTATCCTCAAAAAACTCCTGAACCAACCAACCGTTATGCATCAAGCGACGGACACGCAATCAACTCCCCCGCCCGCATTTTTAGACACCTTTGGCACCTGGGATGATGACGCTTCCCCAGAGAGCATCGTCGAAGATATCTACAGCGATCGAACAGTGTCACCTGACGAGAACAGCCGATGAGCTACTTGCTGGATACAGACATTTGCATCTACTGGTTAAAGGGCCAAGAGTCAGTCCGCTCCGCCATCCTGTCTCAATCCTGGAGCGCCTTAGCCATTTCTGTCATCACGGTTGCGGAACTGTACTACGGTGCTTACAACTCCGCCCAAATAAAGCAGAATCTAGCCCGTGCCGAACAGTTCGTGACTCATATCACTGTGGTGCCACTGGGCTTCGCAGCGTTGGCGATATATGGCAACCTTAAGAGCCAACTCCGTAAAGCTGGGACGCCGCTCGCCGACTTTGACTTGCTGATTGCAAGCACGGCATTAGCCGACGACCGCACCCTGGTCAGTAACAATCTGCGCCACTATGAACGGATCCCCAATCTCAAACTCCAAAACTGGCTGAGATAACCAATGCTCACTCGTAGCATTCTGTTCTGACGAGTTGGCCGATATGGCGAGACCGATACTGACTTTGACCCGATTCGCGACAAGCCTCGGTGGCGATCATGGTTGGAAGGGAAGTCAGGATTAGCCGGGTAGTTGGGTGGCAGAGCTGGTTATGAGCAGGGCGAGACTTGATTCTATAAGATGGCTATAATCCAGCTGTAGAACCAGGCAAGGGAAATGGCAAAAAAGAGAAACTGTTGAGAAAACTCTTGTCAGGTTCTAAAAATGTTCGTTTTGACGAAATGGTTTCGTTGATTGAGGCATTCGGATTTCGACTGTCGAGAGTACGAGGCAGCCATCATAAACCTCATCCAGATTCAGAACTGAAGGTTTGCATCCGACCCAACCTCACCGCCTGTGGCACCTCTCCTTCTCAAGGAGAGGTTTACTCACAATCTGGTCAAAAGTTAGTCCCAAATTGAGCGGGGGCTCCGGTTCCTCTCCTTCTCAAGGAGAGGCTAGGTGAGGTTTTGGCGATGCTCAAAACCAAAGTTTTCAACCTGGAGGTGGTTTATCTTCGAGCATCCTGATATTCCTGATAGGGTTAATCTTCAGAGCGTCAAAGGGCAAGCCAAACCGTACCAAATTCGCCAATTTCTGATTGTGATTGAGCAATACAACCTGACTCTAAAGGATCAAGAAGACTAAGCCATGAGGGATTATCACATCAACATTTTCTATAGCGACGAAGATGAGTGCTACGTCGCTGATATTCCCGACCTCAAGTACTGCTCTGCATTGGGTGATACTCCCGAAATTGCCGTACGTGAAGTCATGGAAGCTAAAACAGCCTGGATTGAAGCGGCTCAAGCAGCCGGTAAGAACGTGCCTGAGCCTGCTTATCGCCCTGCCATTTATCAAATCTCTGCTTAGTCCCCGCAGCCCCTACAGCGGTCGATAGACCCGATAGTTGATATTGGGGAAGATATTGTCGATCGCTTCCAGCTTCACCAGCCAGCCGGAGTCGATTTTGCCATGGTTGATGTCTTCCCAGAGCTTGGTAAACCGGGAGAGGTGCGATCGCGTCCGGCGCACGGCATAGGGCACCATTGTTCCCGTCCGCATGATGAAGGCCCAGTCCGAAGATTGCGCCAGCAGCAGTTCCCGAGCCGCTTGATTGAGCGCCCGCCATTCCAGTTCGTCGGCGGGTTCCCGTTTCGCCAAGTCGATCATGCGCTCCGCCGCCTTGTGCAGGTGGGGGTAGATCCAGGAGTTAGTTTCGTTCAGCCAGTACTCGTGAAAGCCCTTGTAGCCCCAGCTCGACTGGGAGGGTTTGGCTACCTGCTGGGTCGGGTGGTCGCGCAGGTAATCGGCCAGGTGGGTCATTTCGTAGGTGCCCTGGTCAAACCAGGTCTTGCGGAACAGGTAATCGAGGAACCACGGCCCCTCGTACCACCAGTGACCAAACAGTTCCGCATCGTAGGGCGACACGATAATCGGCGGGCGCTGCATGATGCCGTGCAAATGCTCGACCTGCCGCTCGCGGTTGAACATAAAGTTGTCTGCGTGTTCTGCCGCTTTTTCCCGCGCCCAGTAGGGGTCGTACCAGGCTTTGTCGGAGAGGCCCAGCCCCTTACCGGTAATTTTGTGATACTTGATGCCCACGTTTTTCCGCTGACCGTTGGGCATCACATAGGGCTTGATGTACTCGTACTCGGCATCCCAGCCCAGATCGCGATAGAACTCGCGATATTCCGGCGCGCCGGGATAGCCCACCTGGGACGACCAGACCTGCTGCGACGATTCGTGGTCGCGACCAAAGGCAGCGACCCCCGTTTCCGTATAGATGGGGGCATAGGAGCCAAAGCGCGGTCGGGGCCGGGCATAGAGAATGCCGTGACCGTCGGTGAGGAAGTAGCGCAGTCCGGCATCCGCCAGCATCCGCTCGACCCCTTCGTAGTAGGCGCATTCCGGTAGCCAAATGCCGTTGGGAGCGCGATCGAAGTGCTCGGCGTAGCTATCGACCGCCACCTGTACCTGTGCCCACACCGCTTCGGGATACATCTTCATTAGCGGCAGGTAGCCGTGGGTCGCGCCGCAGGTGATGATTTCCAGGTTGTTGCTGTCCTGAAATTGCTTGAACGCTTTAACCAGGTCGCGATCGTACTTTTCCCAGATCTGGCGGACGTGGCTAAACTCTTCTGCGTAGTGCTCTGCCAGGTAGCGCAGGTGGCCGTTGTGGGCGTTGCGCTCGACCTCCATCGCAATCAGTTCTTCGAGCTTGCTGAGATGGTCGTCGTAGCGCTCTTGTAGGAGGGGATCGCGCAGCATCGACACCAGCGGTGGGGTCATGCTCATGGTCAGCTTAAAGTCGACGCCATCTCGCTTTAGCCCTTCAAATACGGTAATGAGGGGGACGTAGGTTTCCGTAATCGCCTCGAAGAGCCATTCTTCTTCCAAGACAAAATCGCTCTCGGGATGGCGCACAAAGGGCAAATGGGCATGTAAGACGAGGGCGAGATATCCAGTACTCATAACGATGATGTTTCTCTAGTGGACGATGAGCGACCAAGCGGCACTTAAACCATATAGCTTGAGAAAAATTGTAAAGCAAATTTAAACCATCGAAGCAACTATAGATTATGGATAAATTTCCCGATGATTTTTTCAGCTTATCTTGCTTAAAATTGGTTCCAACGAAATAGGCATGGTGATTTCTGGTGACTGTCGGCGGGCTGCAGGTTTAATCGGGCAGCGATCGCCATCCTCCCTTCTGTACAGTGCAGACACCCACTTTAGGGACGCAGCTAAGATTAGTCACACTCAATGGGTTAATTTAGGCCTTCTTGCGCGAGTTCGTCTATCAACTCCCCAGGAGTAAGACAGATTTAGCTTTCGGTAGATGTCTAAATCAGGCGACGAAAGTTTAATGAAAATTGAAGTGCTCGAATCAGCAAACCGCAGCGCAATCAGAGGCTGGTCAGCTAGTTAACTTAGATGTTCTCAGGGGCAAAATCGCCGACGATATTACTCATTGATGATGACGCTGATGCTCGTTTTCTGCTAGAAACGGCGTTGGCTGAAGAAGGGTGTCACATTTTGCAAGCCTCAGATGGGACCACTGGGCTAAGTTTGGCGCTAGAAGCCCCCGTTGATATCATCTTGCTCGATGTCATGCTCCCAGATGTCGATGGCTTTCGGTGTTGCCAAATTTTACACGAACAGCTTAAAGAAAACTGTCCTCCAGTGCTGATGATTACCGGGCTTGATGACGAAGAATCGATCAACCGGGCATTCGAAGCAGAGGTGACTGACTTCATTACTAAACCCGTCAATGTGGCCGTCTTAGCCAACCGCATCAAACGCGTCCTCCGAGAGCGAGAACTCGTCCAGCGCTTAGAGACGGCCAATTCCAAATTGCTCCGGGTGGCGCAAACCGATAGCCTGACCCAGATTGCCAATCGGCGTTATTTTCAATCGATGTATTACAAGGAGTGGGCGCGGTTAGCCCGTGAACAAAAACCCTTGGGCGTTCTTTTATGCGATATTGATGCGTTTAAGCAATATAACGATAACCATGGACACCTGGCCGGTGACGCCTGCTTGCAGCAATTTGCCAGGGTGCTGGATGTTTCGGTAAACCGGGCGACTGATTTAGTGGCCCGATATGGGGGGGAAGAATTTATCGTGTTGTTGCCGAATACGGGGGTGAATGGCATTCGCACAGTGGATACGCGCATTCGCGAGCGTTTGGCCGCGCGCGCCCTATCCCATGAAACCTCGTGGATTGACCCGTTTGTGACCTATAGCGCCGGTGGTGTGGCGACCATTCCGCACTTAGAGATCCATCCTGAAAGTCTGATCAAGCAGGCTGACGACGCCCTCTACAAAGCCAAGGACAGAGGCCGCAATTGTGCGGTGATCGAACCCTCTCAGACTAGTCCAACTTGGCGGATCGGCTGAGTTTTTTGAGGGTGCGATGCATCTCTGGTAAGCGGCCAATGACGGCAGAGGCTTTGAGAAAAACTTTATGGGGGAGGGCGGGCGAACCACTGACGATGTCGCCGGGGGCGATATTACCATGGACGCCCGTCTTAGCGGTGGCGATCGCCCCATCGCCGATCTTGGCCTGATTGGAAACGCCGACCTGACCGGCCAAAATGACGCGGTTGCCGACGGTGACGCCGCCCGCAATGCCGACCTGGGCGGCCATCGCCACCCCTTCCCCAATTTCACAACCGTGGGCAACATGCACCATGTTGTCCAACTTGGTGCCCCGTTTGACCCGAGTTTCGCCGACTGCCGGGCGATCAACCGCCGAGTTGCAGCCAATTTCGACCCCGTCTTCCAACACGGTCATGCCCGACTGCTCCATTTTTTCCCAGCCGGTGGCGGTCGGCACAAAGCCAAACCCTTCGGCCCCGATCGCGGCCCCGCTATGAATGACGCAGTCGGCCCCAATTTGGGTGCGTTCGTGAATCACACAGTTGGCGTGGAGCACGGTGCGATCGCCAATCACCGCCTCTGGATAGACCACCACATTGGGGTGAATGCACACGCCATCCCCTAACTTGGCTCCGGTCTGCACGACGACGTGCGCCCCGATCGCTACCGCTGCTCCTAGCTTGACCGTGGGATCAATGATCGCCGTGGGATGGATGCCCGGTTGCGGTTGAAAAGGGCGATAAAACAGCCCAATGGTCCGTGCAAACGCTAGACGCGGGTCGCGAGCACTGAGCCAGGGGAGCCCCCGCTCATCGGCCTGCGCTTGCAGCAATTCATTCGGTGGCAGAATCAGCGCACTGGCCTGGGTGGTGGCCACATATTGACTGAATTTTTCGCCCTCAATGTAGCTCACACTGCCGACTGTGGCCGTTTGCACCGCATCCACGCCAACAATGTCGGGATCACGCTCGGGAAACGCCGATAAGCTTGATGCCTCGGTGATCCCAATACTTTGGGCGATCGCGCTGAACTTCATACCACCAGTTGGAGAAAAGGGCTATCCTACGCTACCAGAAACGCGACACACTCAACATGAGCGGTCTGAGGAAAAAAGTCGGCAGGCTGCACCCGCCGCAGTTGATAGCCCCCTTCCCCACAGAGCCGCTTGAGATCGCGAGCTAACGTTGCCGGATTGCAACTCATGTAGACAATGCTCGGGGGGTGCAGTTCGAGGAGGGCGTCGAGCACGCGATCGCTACAGCCCTTACGGGGTGGGTCGAGCACCACAACGTCGAGGAAGTCTGGCAACGCCTCTGTCACCTGCGGCAGCAGTTTGTCGACGGTGCCCGTTTGAAAGCGCACATTCTGGATGTCGTTTAGTTGGGCGTTCTCCACCGCAATTTCGACCGCTTCTTCCTGCACTTCTAGCCCCAGACAAAACTGTGCCCGTTGGGCGATCGGCAGCGTCAGGGTGCCAATGCCACAGTAGGCATCCACCACAGTTTCCGTCCCTTGTAGTTGCAGCTCATCTAAAATCACTTCCACTAACCGTTCGGCCTGCTCCGTATTCACCTGAAAGAACGTGTTGGGATAGATGTGAAACCTCAAATTGGCAAACCGCTCTTCTAAATAGGGTTCGCCGATGACGAAGCGCGTTTCCTCTCCCCAGATGGCATTGCCAGGTTTGGGGTTGAGATTGATGCAAATTCCGGCTAAGTCCGGAAACCGGGCTTTCCACTCGTCGCATTGCTCTACTAACCCTGGCAGTTCCCAAGTGGTGCTGACCAGCGTGAGCAACACTTGCCCGGTGCGCCGCCCTACCCGCAAAGCCAGATGCCGCAAGGCTCCGGTGCCGGTCGCTTCGTCATAGATCGGCCAGCCCTGTTGTTGAATATCCTGCTTCACCTCGGCGAGTAGCGGGTCGAGGCGATCGTCCTGCACGGGGCACTGGTTGAGATTGATGATTTGATGGGTGCCCTTGCGAAAGTAGCCCGCTTTGACGTTGCCTTCCGCAGACAGTTTGAGGGGATAGGTGGCTTTGTTGCGATAGCTCAGCGGGTCCTCGGCTCCCATCATCGGGCTGATGGGCACGGCGTCAAAATGCCCGATCCGCTGGAGCGCATCCACGACCTGCTGCTGCTTGGCGGCCAGTTGAGCCGGATAGTCCACGGCCTGCCACTGACAGCCACCGCACTTGTCGGCCACGATGCAGGGGGGACGAATGCGATCGCCCGAGGCCTCTAGCACCTCGACTAACTGTCCGCGCCCAAAGGTCGGTTTGACGAAGGTCAGTCGGGCTTGAATGCGATCGCCGGGTACCGTATCCGGCACAAAGACCACGCGATTTTCCCAGCGGCCAACGCCGTCGCCCTCGCTGCTGAGGTCGGTAATGTCAAGTTCTAGGGTGGTCCCTTGTTGCCAATGAGTCATAGATGTGGGGGTGGGGTGATGGGGGCAGGGTGTGAGGGTGGCCGGGTGTGAGGGTGTGGCGACGTGAACAATCGAGTTGCGCCCTGCTGCGGTTCGCAATCTCCGGACCCTCATTATGCCGTCACGATCAGGCGATCGCCATGGCTTGGAGTTCGGCGATGGGGTCGCCTGCCAATACGGAACCATCGGGGGCTTCGAGGACGAAACCCGCATCGCGAATCATTTCAAAATCGGCGGTGGCGGCTTGCCCCGGCGTCGTCAAATAATCGCCGACAAAGATGGAATTGGCGGCGTAGAGGCCGAGGGGTTGGAGCGATCTCAACTGCACCTCGCGCCCCCCGGCGATGCGAATTTCCTGACGGGGCAGCAGCAGCCGGAACAGGCAGAGCATCCGCAAACATTGGCGGGGATTGAGGTCACCACGATCGCCGAACGGCGTGCCCGGAATAGGAATCAAAAAGTTTACCGGCACGCTCGTGACCTCTAGTTTGCGCAGAGAGAGCGCCAGATCGATCACGTCGTCCGCCGATTCTCCCAGGCCGAGAATGCCGCCTGAGCAAGTGGTCAGCCCCGCCGCTTTTACCGCTTCTACAGTGCCCACCCGATCTGCAAAAGTGTGGGTAGTGCAAATAGCGTCGTGATTATTTTCCGCCGTGTTGAGGTTGTGGTTGACGCGATCGACCCCTGCGGCGGCCAACCGTTGAGCCTGGTCTGCGTTCAGCAGGCCGAGACAGGCGCAGATTTTCATCGGGTATTGGGCTTTGACGGCGCGCACCAAGTCCAGCACGCGGTTGAACGTCGGTTCGGCGGGCGATCGCCCCGAAATCACCATACAAAACGTCCCGGCTTTGAGGGTGTGGGCGCGTTCTGCGGCGGCCAGCAACCGGTCCTGGGCCATGAGGGGATACTTCTCAATTTCGGCAGTCGAAATTTTGGACTGGGAGCAGTAGTGGCAATCTTCGGGACAGAGGCCGCTCTGGGCGTTGAGCAGAAAGTGCAGCCGGACCCGATTGGCCCAATAGTGATGGCGAACTCGATAAGCTGCGTGGAGCTGCGCCATCAACTCGGTATCGGGAGCGTCAAGCACTTGATGCGCCGCTTCACGGCTGATCAGCTCTCCCGCGAGGGACTGGTCAGCGAGTTGGTTCCAATCAGGGGTGGACAGCAGTGAAGTCATAACGCAAAACGGGTAACAGGCCAACCTATAGGCTAATACGGCGGCGACATTCCCGCGATCGCGATTGGCAAATTGTTGTCACCAGACCATCGACGAGTCCGCCATCAGCCGCAATCTTGAGAAGGCTCGAATCCTTGGCAGCGGTTCGATCCACCCAGCCACGCAGCCACTCCCCACGACGCCCCACCAGGACGGCCTCGCGCTACTGCCGAACCCAATAGTGACTACAGCCGTCACAAGGTCCCGCCGGATTGACCGCACAGCGCACGATTTCAGACTGGGCATTGTACTGACAGGTGATGTCGCCCATGACCCAGCGATCGCCCGTCCAACTTTTGTCTTGGCTGGCTCCGGCTACCTGCACGTAAACGTCAATCTTGTGCAACTGGTAACGGTTCGCGGTGAACTGGTAGCGATGTCGCCGCTCTAGCACGGTGTAAAGTTCTCCCTCATGGGTGACCTGCACACCGGGTTGGGGCATCCAGTCAAGCTGCACTTGCCCGAGCGATCGCCGAGGAGAATTCAAAATGAGTTCTGTCGGGGGCAGTGTTTGCTCCATGCCAGGATGAGTTGAGGTCGCCTCAAAACTTGAGTAAAGCTTGAATAAATCTTAGGGGCCATTGTCGCAGCCCTGGGCATCGCCATTAAAGTCTCTCAAGGTTGTCTTCATCATCATAAACACCCCCCCAAACTGAACCAGCTAGACCCATCGGCGTTGGCGATGGCCGCGGTGGGTTGGCTAAGATGTCAGCGGAAGCCAGATGACGGGAGTTCCCATGACTATCCAGCAGGTTCAATATGAGAACCTCCTTGCCACGAGCAGCGCCTATGATGGCGCGATCGCCCTGCTCAAGCAATACCGCCCTTATTTGGAAGTCATTCCCAGTATGCGCCGCCCGCGAGAAAGCGTGGTCACCATCCCGTTACCCGTGATTAAAGTGCGTCGTCCCATTGAGCCGACGGGACATGCCGGGATTCACCTCCATGCGGGCGAATCGGTGCTGCTGCCCTGTGACGTTGCCCTCCTCATGTGCGATCCCGAGTGGAAAATCAAAACCGGCATCGAAATCCTGCTGTTCATTCATCGACCGAATGAAGATTTTTCTGACTTGCTGATGCGGTGGCGGCAAACTCAGATTTTGTTAGATGGCGGTTACGAATGGCTCATGCCTGCCCGCTACCAATATCTGCTAAACGATGGCGCTGACACGGTCCGCCCGTTATTTGTAGTCTTTCCTGGCAGTCCCGAACGCATTTCTAAGGGTCTGAAAGGGGCAGGACTGCCCGCGATCACTTACGCTGACGAAACTTTAGAAGACTCGGCCACCGCGGCGACCCCAGCGGCTGACGCTCATGAACTCAACGAAGAAGCGGCTGAAACGTTTGACTTTGCCGACCTTGACGACATTGGCAATGCTGAAATGACGTCGGAATAAGCGGCCATCTGCGATCGCGGCAGATGGCCGGTCGCCAAGGCGGTTTGCCTCGGTTGGTGCGGGCAGGTGGGGCTTCGGGCAATCGGTCTTGCCCATCTGCACTTGGGCAAAAACTGCCGCGAGAGAGGGCTACTTTTTTCTTTTTCAGAAATTTTCAGAAATTTCCTAACCCTTTGCGCCCAGAAACCAGTACGAAGCCTGGGTGAGGTCGGAATGATGCTCCTAACGGTATACTGCAAATACCTTAAATACCTTCAGATTGGATCCCTAACTCGTCTCCTTGCCTAAGGTGCTCACTCAGAACGTTTCAACCGACAATTGGGGCTTAAAATAATGCTAAGTTTTATAGTATCCCCAGTTGATGGGTTTCCCGTTGTCGGTGACTCTATTCTTTTGTTGCTTTCGCAAGGAACTAGATGAAGTTTTTCCTAGTTAGCGAAAAGCACTTCGTTAAACTGTTCAAAGAAGAGGAGAAAACCTTACTTTTTCAGGCAACGGACATAAAATATTTGTTTTGTGCGGTTTGCCTGCTTTATGATAGCTTAGAGCTTCTTTAAGGTCATAGCCTATTATTTAGCAGCCTTCAAAAGGTTTCCCATGAGGCTAGGACTGTTACATGTAATGTGGTCAATACTCTTAGCCTGATGGCATTCTCTTATTGAAAGTTCTATGACAAAGCAAGATTCCCCAAAACCTACCCGTGGCCAACTGGAGCGATCGCTGTCCCAGCGTTTACAAAAGCTCTATCGTGAGTATCTGGGTCATTCCACCGGGAAAGTCAGTTGTCAGCTTTCTGATGACAAGCTGACCATTGTGGTGGAATCTTCTCTAACCCAACCTGAACAGTTATTGTTGCAAGAGGCCGATGCTCAGAAAGTCGAGCAAATTCGAGCCGAACTGGATAATGCCTTTCGGCCAAAACTTATCGCCCTCGTCGAAGAGGTCTTAAGCCTAGAGGTGATTGACTTGATGAGCGATACGACTTTGGAAACTGAAAGAACGGGTTTTGTGATTATTCTTTCTGATGCTCCTCAGCAGTCAGTCACTAGGGAAAAGGCCACCAAAGCCAGAAATGATGTTTGACGATGGGTTATCACTGGTTGGACGTTAATCTGAAGCTACGTGCAGCTAATTCTGGGCAAAACAGTGCAAAATTCTATTGATTGATAGCCGGGTAAGCAACGACTGATTTGTTCATCACGATCCCAAATTATTTCAGCGAAGAATGCAGCAATAATGCCCTTGTCAGAGGGATGCTTCACTGATTCCCCTGTTCTTGAGCAATTTGCTGTACAAAATCAAATATGTGGTGCGCTAAGTGACGCTTTGAACAGGGCGGGACAACGGCTTTCTCCCCCCAACGGCTCAATAATATGGCTTGATTAAAATCGCTACCAAAACCGCTATTGACCTGGTCAATCGGGTTGGCAACGATCGCATCTAAACCTTTAGTCTGCAATTTTTTCAACGCTGGGGGCTCAATGTCGCCGGTTTGCGCAGCAAAGCCAATCAACAATTGGTGAGCTTTTTTTAGCGTCGACAAATGCGCCACGATGTCGGGCACGGGCGCAAGCGGCAACTGCTCAGGCAAAGCGGCCTTGGGGAGTTTTTGGGTCGCGAGATCGCGGGGTTTGACATCAGCCACCGCCGCCGCCATGACAATCCAGTCGGCTTGAGGCTGATAGGTCACTAGTGCCTGCTGCATTTCCGCCGCTGTGGTCACGGCAATTTGTTGCCCCCCGGTCAACCCCTGCCGATGCTCCGCCACCATGGGGCCATGTACCAGCGTCACGGTGGCCCCGCGATGAATGGCGGCCTGCGCTAACGCTACCCCCATTTTTCCGGTGGCGGGATTGCCGATAAACCGGACGGGGTCTAAGTATTCCTGGGTGCTGCCGGTGCTAATGAGCACGTGCTTGCCCGCCAGATCGCGCTGCCCCTGCGTGAGCAGCAGCGAGTCAATTACCGCTAAGATTTCCGGCGGTTCGGCCATGCGCCCCTGCCCGACGCGATCGCAGGCCAGCAATCCGGTGCCGGGCGCGATCGCGTGATAACGCTGATCGGCTAACAGGTGTTGCCAGTTTTGCTGCACCCGCTGCTGCTGCCACATATCGGTGTTCATCGCGGGGGCGAGCAGCACCGGGCAGGTCGAAGCAAGAACGATATTGGTCAATAAGTTATCAGCTAAGCCGTGTGCCAGTTTCCCCAGGGTGTTAGCAGTGAGGGGGGCGAGCACGAGCAAATCGGCAGCTTCTCCCAGTTCGATATGTAGGGGCCGCGGCTGGGTTGCCGACCAAAAGTCGCGATCGGTGTAGGCCGGATGACGGCACAGGGTGGCCAGGGTCAGTGGCGTCACAAATTCTTGCGCCGCTGACGTCATGACTGGAATGACCGTATGTCCCGCCTTTGCCAGGGTTGAGGCCACCTCACAGATTTTGTAAGCCGCAATTCCCCCGCCGATCCCCAAAATAATGCGGCGATTTAAAGCCGACTTCGCTGCCGTCATAGTTGGTTGCAGCCTACTTTCAGGATGAGGGTTTGATTAAATCAACAACTTTGATCGGGGCGCACAACTGTACGCCCCTTCAGAAGAGGATCTTCACAACTTTATTTGTGATCCTTACTCTTCATCAAAGGGCTCATTGTCGAGCAAATAAACATAGTTTTTGACCAATTCTGGTCGCTGAAAGGCTAAAGCTCTCAGCAGATGCCAATCCTTTAAACCGTCAAAGGCGCTTTCGTAAGCATCCTGCTCTAACCGCTTGGCGAGCTCCGCTACTGACTCCTGCGTCATCGCTGAGACAGACTCTTGTGATACATCGTTTAGTGTGCTCATGCTGGCTCCCCCAATCTTTCTTCTTACTGGCAAGGTACTCCCCTGCGGGAGTCACGGTTGGTAACTGGCAAAACAAAGGACTCACGCGCTGACTTTTATACCAGAAAACGCCTCCTTAATTCTGCGGAACATGATTCATGTCACGGTTGCCAACTGCAGAATTCCCCGCAATCAAACCCCGCCAAAATAGTGGGCAATGCTTAATTAATCTTGCTCCAATATCTTTGTCGGTTCTTTTCATCTTAAAAGTCAGGCTGGTTGATGCGATCGCCCTTGCGTCAAAACTTATCGAAGTGTGTCTTAGTGGTCAGCCAGTGGGGATAATTTTCTTGCGTGAGGATTGAGCGATCGCTCTACTCCGCTAGCCGACTTTCCAGCTCCCGAGCGTTCGCGGCTTCGTTGGCCCTAAAAATAACCTCCTCTCAGGGACCCGGTCACTTGGGCTTGCCCTTGATGGGTTGGTTGCTCCGGCAGGGACCGGGTGCCTGACCTTGACCCACATCTTCCCCTGTTCAGGCCCTGTTCAGGGTTGAGGGTGTCGCGCCCGCATCATAGGCCGTTGCTCTTTTTTCAAAAGGTGTGGGCGATGCCTCTAACGGGCTGGGGCATCGCCCCCCGAAGCGCCTAACCAGAGCATATTGAGAAGCACAACAATGTGACGATTGCTTCAAAAATTGGTCGTTAACTTGGGCATCCTCTAAGCGGGAGCGCCCCTAGATAGACGGCTCAGTTTGCTTTGGCGGTCATGAGCTACTATGGGCGCAATTCGCTCCTCTGCGATCGCCCGCTCTTGTTGGTACACCATTTATTCCAGTGGATTCTCTGCCCCCTTCCAAGCCCCTTCCGAGCCCATCGTCACGCCCTGCTTATCGGCAAGATCGAGGGGCCATTCTCTGGACGGCCTTGATGCTGTTGGGGGTGGCCTGGCTCATCTCTTCAGAAAGTCCGCTCATTTTTGGGCGATCGCGCCAGGTTCTGCCCGCCGTCTCTGAACTGGAATCAGCCCCCCTCAAAATGCCGGGGGGCGACCCCTATGTCCGGGCCTTAATGCGTACCATTTCCGCTGCGGAGTCTCATACCGTCGAACCCTATCACACCCTTTATGGAGGGCAGCGCATCAACGACTTGACTCAACACCCCGACCTGTGTGTCAAAATCATGGCCGGACCTAACAGCGGCGACTGCACCACCGCTGCCGGGCGATACCAGTTTTTGAGCACCACTTGGATGGAAAAAGCCAAAGAGTACCATCCAGAGCCGCCTCGGTGGTATTCCTGGTGGGCTGAATATAGCTTTGAGCCGGTCTATCAGGATGAGGTCGTCTATCGCTGGCTGACCGATGCGCAGGCTTGGAATGCCGACATCCCTAATTTGCTCAGACAGGGACAGGTCGAGGATGTATTTTATCTGCTGTCGGGCACCTGGACGAGCCTGGGTTACGGCATTGAAGATAATGTGATGACGCCTTATTTACGGGAAATTTATCAGCAGATACTTGCAGAGGAACTCCAGCAGGTACCGTAGCGGCAATGGGGTTGGGAGGGGCTGACTGACTTCAGCTTGGGCTGAGGGCGCACAACGGTGCGCCCCGATCGAAAAACCGAATGGGTGGTAACAGTAGCCGCAATTCTAAGTCAGAGCAGGAATCAGGCCAATTTGAATCAGGATCCAGGACAGGATGCTGTTGACGATGGTCAGGGCGAAGGCTCCCAGAATGGCGCTCATAATTCCCCAGCGCAACCGAAATCCTTCGATCAGCCAAGCGGCCAGACCAAAGATGACGATGCTGATAATGAGCGGGATGAGGCCCAAGCTGATAATGGCCCCGAAGGTCCGTAACCCTTGAGGTAAAAAATTGATGATGCCATAGAAAAAGCCAATGATCGCACCGCCTAGTAGCGCCTTAACTGGACTATCTATTTCTACGCCAGTGGGCAGCAACGAGACGAGCCAGAGACTAATGGCCAATACGACAACGGTAATCAGAAATCCGATAATCATGTTGAAAACTCCTTATCCTTACCGGTGATCAACGCTAAGCGAGCAACCAGGGAGAGACTCGGTCAGTCAGACCGTTTAGCACTAGCGTGAGCCAGATGCAAAAGCGTTGGTTAGACCGATGTCTCATTGGGGGTTAAATCCCTGCGAAGCTTCTACCTAGCTTGGATTTGAGATTATTTAAGATTACTTCATTTATGCATAGAAATTATTTCAAAGAAACATTAAGCCTGGATAAAGAGAATAAAGCTCGATATTTTTGATGCGATCGGCATTACTTGTGTAATTGAAAAAGTTTTCAGCTTCGTTGAGATATCCCAAAAGTAAATTTGGGGTTTATCTGAAAATTAATTTTAATTAAATGATTTAAGAGGCCGTTAAAGTCCAATTTCAGGTATCGAAATCCGGCTGACAGTATTTCCTGGTTTGGTGAGGTCGATCGCGTTGCTGAGCCATGACCGAGCTACCCATCAAAAGGCTGCCGAATCCGCTGGAGCAGCGCATAAAACGGTTCCCAGTCGTTTTCCGCCATGATCGGTGCCCAGATCGCCTCGATCGCAGGGCGCAGCAGCACCGTGCGGGGATTGGTTTGCTTGAGTCGAGCTGACATGGCGTCTAGGGCTGCTGCCGATTGCATTTGCAACGCCTGCTGATAGTGCTGTCGCCATTGCTCTAGCAACACCTGCGCTCCGGCATCGGAGGCTGGCAGAGTGGTGCCAAAAATTTGGGTGCCATCGTTCGCCCAGTCCGGCGTAAACTGATCCGCCAGCGATCGGAAAAAATCGTGGTACCCCACCGTTACTGAGTTCAAGAGATCCAGGGTTTGGTTGATCAGGTCGGTGCCTAAGGGGTCGGGTAGCGACTCAAAGCCTAGCTTGTGCAACATCCGCTGCGAATAGAACTGCCAGTATTGGGTTTCAAAGCTTTCCAGGGTTGACTCCAGATCCTCCTGGGGGATCACCCGTTTCAGCGGTTTTTGCAACATGCGGAGATTGAGATGACAAATAGCCGGTTGATTGCGATAGCAGTAGCGGCTGGAATAGTCAAAATATGCCGCCGTGAATTTGGGATCGTAGGTGTCAATGAAGGCGTAAGGGCCGTAGTCGAAGCTTTCCCCCGTGATCGACATATTGTCGGTGTTGAGCACCGCATGGCAAAAGCCGACCGACATCCACTGGGCCACGAGTGCCGCCGTGCGTTCTACAAGTTCCCGATAAAACTGGCTGTAGCGCTCAACCCGATCGCTCAGCCGCCCCGCTGCGGGATAATAAACCTCGATCACATGCTCCAATAGCCGCTGAATTAGGTCGGTGCGGTCCAAGTAATCGAGCCGCTCAAAGGTGCCAAAGCGGATGTGCGATCGGCTAAATCGCACCATCACGGCTGATCTCGTCGGCGATGGCTCATCCCCCCGAAACAGTTGTTCCCCGGTTTCGATCATGCTCAACGTGCGGGAAGTCCTGACTCCCAGGGCATGTAGCGCTTCTGCGGCCAATACCTCGCGCACGCCCCCTTTGAGGGTCAGCCGACCGTCGCCCCCACGCGAATAGGGGGTGGTGCCCGAGCCTTTGGTGCCAAAGTCATAGAGGTGGCCATCTTGGTCGCGGACCTGCCCGTAAAGAAAGCCGCGACCATCGCCCAAAAAGGCGTTGTATGCGCCGAATTGATACCCGTGATAGCGCAATGCCAGAAAGGGCGATCGCTCCTGAAACTGGCCAAACGCTTCGACAAAATGCTCGTTACTGACGATCGCGGGATCTAGTCCCAACTGCTGCAAAATGTCATCATTGCGAAATCGGAGAATCGTTTGCGGAAAGTCTGCCGCTGCCACGACATCGTAATAATCGTCTCCAATCGACTCCAACGCGGGCACGTATTCCAGGGACAACAACGGATTAGCTTGAGTGGCAACGGTCATACAGATTCACAGAGATTTGCTTGACTTAAGAAAAGTGTAAGTTGTTAAAGTCCATTTGATCAGGACTGTAGCCGACAAGAACGATCTCCTGCCCCTCAGTTCTAACAATTCGAATTGCGCCCTCCGAATGCCGAATTCCGCTACACTCTACGCAATCTGACAGGGGTAAGGTACCCTTCTCACAGCAACGTCGGGAGAGCAGACATGGTCATGGGAGGCACAGGCAGTTCGAATAATTTGTTGGGTAGCCGTTATCGCATTTTGCGAGAACTCGGTCGCGGCGGCTTTGGCTATACCTATCTGGCCGAAGACGTGAATCGGTTTAACGAACTTTGTGTGCTCAAAGAGTTTTTGCCTCAGGTTAACGATGATGAAGCGTTGCAAAAGGCCAAGCAGCTGTTCGAACGCGAGGCCGATGTGCTCTATCAGCTCAACCATCCCCAGATCCCCAAATTTCGCGAACTCTTGCGAGTCCATACGCGGGGCCGCGGGCGGTTGTTCCTAGTGCAGGATTATGTCGAGGGGCCGACCTATCAAGAACTGCTCGAAACCCGCTTGAACTCAGGCAACCGCTTTTCGGAGCCCGAAGTGGTTCAGCTCCTGCAACAGATTTTGCCGGTGTTGAGCTATTTGCACAATGTGGGGGTCATTCACCGCGATATCGCCCCCGATAACCTGATCTTGCGCAACATGGATGGCTTGCCAGTGCTGATTGATTTTGGCGGGGTCAAGCAGTTGGCGACGGTGTTGCAACAACAGGTGGGCACGAATATTGTGCCGACTCGCCTGGGCAAAGCGGGTTATGCCCCCGAAGAACAGATGGAAACCGGCCAGGTCACGCCGAGCGCTGATTTGTACGCTCTGGGTGTGACGGCGCTGGTGTTGCTGACGGGGCAATCGCCGGATTTTTTGTACGATCGCTTCACCAAGCGCTGGCGCTGGCAGGATTATGTTTCCCTCAGTCCGCGGCTGACAAAGGTGCTGGAACGGATGTTGGCCCCTCGGGTGGGCGATCGCTATTCATCGGCGACAGCGGTCTCGCAAGCCCTCTCAAGTCCTGACACCTATGCGGTGCCCGGTTATCCCCCTGCTAGCGGCTACACCGAACCGACAGTGGCGGTAGCCCCTGGTCTGGCGGATCATCCCAGCACGATGGTCGCTCCTCCGGCTCCCGCGCCGGTGTCAAAACCGCTCAGACAAAATCGCCCAAGCCGCACCGGGGGTTGTTTCCAAGCGCTGTTTGGCTTGTTTCTGTTGATCGGCTCGATTGGTCTGGTCTGGTGGATTGCCAGCCGCTGGGAGCCGTCCCGCCCGGTTACGCCTCCCGACGCCGGGACGACCGAGGATACCCAAACCGGCGACGAGACGAATCCGGCCTTTTCAGCGGAAGAACAGGCCCGCAAGCAGGCGCTCAATCGCCGCCGCGATCGCCTCGGGGTGGAGGAGCGGTATTTGATCAACGTCACCGATCAACTTTTCTACAGTCAATTCCCTGAGTTGCAGTCACGTTTGCTCAGCAACGATCCTGCTGATGCGGAGCTACGGGCAGAATGGGACAACATCGCCAGCGAAGTGTTGGATGTGCTCGAAGCGGAACTCAGCCGGGCTGCCCGTCAGCGCTTGGGCAGTTTTGGGGCGAGCGATCGCGAGCAGTGGCGGCAGCAGGTTAACCAGCGCTATGTCAGCAGCCGTGCCCTTTATGATCTGGCAGATGCAAAATTTGCCTACCTGTATCCCCAGGCGGCGACGCAAAATTTCATTGACCAGCCGATTGGCCAAATCTGGTATGGCCTCGCCTACGATCGCGTGCAGTCCATCCTGTCGGGCGATCGCCTCGAAGAAATCCAGTTCGCGAGGGGGGAGTTCAGTCAATCGTTGCGCGATCGGCTGGATGCTGGGGAAGGTCGTATCTACATCCTCAATCTCAGCGAAGGTCAACTCATGCGCCTCAATCTGCAAGCGCAACCCGGCTCCACCCGGATGTCGCTCTATGTGCCCAGCCCCAACGACGAAATTCCCTACCTGTTAGAAGACTCCACTGAGAGAACCTGGTCCGGTCAACTGCCTCAGTCTGGCTACTACGAGATCACCATCGTCAATATCCAAAACTCACCGCTGAATTACGCCCTGGATGTCAGTGTCGACAATGTCAGTTCATCGCCCTCAGAAGCGGCTCCGGCGGAGGATAAGAATTGATTTGGGCTGGGTGAGGTCGGTGACGTGGGTGAGCGATTATCTTGATTGTCCAGTCGAGCGATCAGCAGTCATTAGCTTTCCTGGAAGGTCGATCGCACCAGCACATCATGCACTTGTACGTACTCCGGCTGACTCAGCACGTAGACCACTGCATTGGCCACGTCTTCGGCCTGCAATACCGGAAATCGCGAATAGACTTGCTGGGCCTGGGCGGCGTTGCCGTGATACTTCTCGGCAAACTCGGTCTCCGTAAAGCCGGGGCTGATGGTCGATACCCGAATCTGACTGTCGGCGGCCCGGAGTTCCTGCCGGAGCCCTTCGGTCAGGGCGCGCACGGCAAACTTGCTGGCGGCATACATGCCGCTTGCCCCCGGCACCCGATGCCCCGACAGCGAGCTGATGTGGACAATGTGGCCGCGATCGCCCCGCTGTTGCATATCCTTGATGGCCTCGCGGGTACAAATGCACAGCGCCAGTACATTCACCTCCAGCATTTCGCGCCAGGCCTCCGTCTCCCCCGACATGAGGGGCGATTTGTGGCCCAAACCCGCGTTATTCACCAGCACATCGACGCCGCCCCAGGTCTGCCGGATGGTATCGAACAGTGCTAAAATTTCGGCCTCTTGACGCAGGTCAGCGGTCTGCATCAGCACCTCTGCGCCTGCCGCTTCTAGCTGGCTTTGCAGCGTAGTCAAGCGATCGCGCCGCCGCGCACAAATCACTAAGCGATATCCCTGCTGGGCGAGCTGCTGGGCGATCGCCTCGCCAATGCCGCTCGAAGTCCCCGTCACTAAAGCTACCGGGGCTGTGCGATCGCCCGCCGTTGAAATATTAACCATAAGAAACCCAGAGCTGCTGCCACCTTGCTGATGTCTAAGGGGCAACGCAAGCTGGCTAGAAAGCGCCTGACCTTGGTGCCCTAAGACACTTTATTGCACTATGCAGTTGTTTCCCGGAAATAACTTCTATCATTGGATTGTAGAAGGTTCATGAAGTCATGAGACGTGCTTGGGTAATTAACATCGGCCTCACCCTCTGGTTAAGCGGTAGTTTTTTGGTGGGCTGTGGCGATCGCAATGCGACTCCTGAGCCAACTCCGACCGAACCTGAAGCCACCGTTCCAGAGCGTGGTGATGTCTCCGCTGAGCCCGACGCGGCAGACCCGTCTACCTCAGGCACCCCGGCAACCGAACCTTCCACCAGTGGCAACGGCACGGCGATTAATCCGCCCAAGGCGGCGAGCTTAAAGGCGCAGCAGGCCGACGCCCAAATCAATTTGCGATCGCAACCCACCACCGCTGCTGAGTCTCCAGGGTATGGACTGGTGGGCGATCCCGTCAAACTGCTGAGAGCTGCCGAGGGCGCAGATGGGCTGACCTGGTACTTCGTTAAATTCGACGAGTCGGGGGCCGAAGGGTGGATTCGCGGTGACTTCATCAACACCAGCGGCACCAGCGCCAACCTCAATCAGGGGGCCAGCGCCAGCATCGATGCCTTCACCACGGATGAAATTTTTGCTGTGGGTAGCGGCGGCTGTGGCATGACCCTGTGGCCCGTTGGTAGCCCCGACGAGTACATATTCTTCAATGGTCTGCCCGATACTGGCATGTGGATGAAGCTGGACGGCACCATGACCGAATTTCGTCGCACCGCCGCCTCTGGTCCTGAGTTTTATGGACAATCAGCGTCCCAAAGCTTTGTCAGCAGCAATGGCGCAATCACGGTGGATGTCACCGCCAGCGTCGGCTCCGAGGAAGGCTACGAGTCAGTCAATATTCAACAGGGTCGGCTGGTCTTAAAAGGCCCCGCTGGCACGACGGAAATCGCTGTAGCCGGGGATGCTGGCTGTTAAGGTCAGGGCTAAGTAGATGGGCTTAATTATTTGTAGGATGTGTTAGCGCCAGCGTAACGCATCAAATCCCTGTGGCATGGTGCGTTACGGCTTCGCCTAACAGCACCCTACAACATTGTTTGTTTATGTCC
>Ga0081535_100415_pt1 | contig 31338 bp, 31 predicted proteins | sample HotLakmasection3_FD_71020 | JGI IMG/M metagenome (GOLD analysis project Ga0081535, IMG submission 71020) | Hypersaline microbial mat communities from Hot Lake, Washington, USA - Section #3 (SPADES assembly) (version 2) | ecosystem: Environmental > Aquatic > Non-marine Saline and Alkaline >... | reverse complement strand
AGGAGATCCAGGACAACAGCGGCGAGACCGACGACGGCACGCTGGCCGCCGACCGGACGCTCCAGGCGCTGGTCGACGCCATCGCCGCCGCCGGCGGGCCGGGCCATGCCTTCCCCTCCGCGGGGGTCGACGAGGGCGGCGAGCCCGGCGCGGACGCCCATGGCGCTCAGGCGCGCGGGGAGGATGGGCTCCATCGCGTTGATCAGGACGTAGCTCAGGGTGAGCAGGACGCGGAAGACGGGGAGGAGTCGCTCGTAGACGGGCGGGTGGGGCTCGGAGGCGTCTCCGCCGTGACCGGCGGGCTCGACCGGAAGCCGCGCGGCGAGGACGGCGCCGAGGACGTGGACGACGCCCATGCCGGCGACGACGGCGAGGGGCGCGAACTCGAGCGCGGGCGCCATGAGCCAGAAGGCGGCGAGGACGGCGGTGGACCAGGTGAAGTTGAAGGCGCCGGTGGCCTTGCGGAGGGCGGCGCCTCGGCGGCCGCCGGAGAGGTAGGCCTCGACGACGGGCCAGAGGACGCCCGTGAGCGGGAGGTAGACGCACGCCATGACCCAGAAGGCCCACTCGGGTCCGCCGGTGAACCAGGGGAGGAAGCTGACGGCGGCGAGGAGCGCGTTGGTCCATCCGAGGCAGGCGCGGGTGGTGAGTCGGGGGCTGCGGCGGACGAGGGCGCGGATGGCGGGCGCGGCGCGCCAGGCGCCGAGGGTGTAGGAGGCGCCCATGACGAGGGCGAGGAGGAGGTTGCGGACCTCGCCGAAGCCGAGATGCTCGTGGGTGACGAAGAAGAGGCCGTTGGTGACGGCGCCGGTGCCGAGGGAGGCGAGCCAGGTGAGCGCGAGGACGGGGGCGAGGGGTGCGGCGCGATGCGGAGCGGGGAGATCGCGGTGGTTTGCCACGGCAGGGGCCCGGTCGTAGGATTGGCCTTGGACGGATGTCCATCACGCGCGCGTGTAGCTCAATTGGATAGAGCGCAGGCCTCCGAAGCCTGAGGTTACAGGTTCAAGTCCTGTCACGCGTATTTGGCGGCGCCCGCGGCTCGTGAGTTGCGGGCGTTTTCGTGCGCCGAGACGGCTCGGACCGGATGCTGAGCGTCCGGGGCGCGCGTGGTTGCGTTTGGTCGCGAGGCGGCGCCGGCGGCGGGCCGGGGCGGGCGCGCGGTCGGGCGCGCGGGAGAAAGGGCGCGACTTCAGCCGAGCGCGTCGGCGAAGCGGGTGGCCTGGATGGGGGCGAGGGACTCGAGGATCTTGAGGAGGACCTCGGCCGGGGCGCCGATGGCGTCGATGTTCTGGACGACGCCGGCGGGGTAGTGGTCGAGGACGGGCTGGGTGTCGGCCTGGTAGATGTCCCAGCGGCGCTGGACGACCTCCTGCTTGGCGTCGTCGGCGCGGCCCTGCTTGAGGGCGCGCTTCTTGAGGCGGTCGAAGAGGGCTTCCTTGTCGGCGGTCGTCAGGTGGATGACGGCGAGGACGTCGAGCGAGGAGTCCATGAGCTCGGCCTGCTGGACGTTGCGGGGGATGCCGTCGAGGAGGAGGAGGTCTCGGGCGGGGTCGTACTGCCCGGCGTCGACTCGCTTGGCGACGCTTTCGCGCCAGAGCTCGATGGTGATGTCGTCGGGGACGAGCTCGCCCTTTGAGGAGTAGGTCTGGACCTCGCGACCGAGGCGGGAGTCCGGCTCGAGGTTGCGGAAGGCTTCGCCCATCGAGAAGTGATGGAAGCCGGGGATCTTCCCGAGGATCTCGCCCTGGGTGCCCTTGCCGACGCCGGGGGCGCCGAAGAGGAGAGCGGATCGGTATCGTCCTGCGCTGGCGTCTGTCACGTGTGTTCCCTGGCGCGGGTTCGACGGTTCGGGATGGGCATCGTCCGGATGGGGCCCGGACGTGAGCGGGGCGAGTGTAGCGTGTCCCGCGGGGGTGGTGCGACGGCTGCGCGGCGCGCCCGGCGGGGGCGCGTGAGCGCGTATATTCGGACCATGCGAGGACTGACGAAGCGTTGGGCGCCGCGAGCGAGTTCGGCGGTGAGCGGCGGGACGCTCGTCGAGCGGGTGCTCGCGGCGCGGGGGCTTGGCGACGCGGCGGCGCGGGAGGCGTTTCTCGCGCCGAGGCTCACGGCGCTGCATGATCCGTCGCTCATCCCGGACCTCGACCGCGCGGCGGAGCGGGTCCTTGCGGCGGCGCGGGCGGGCGAGCGGATCGTGATCTACGGGGACTACGACGCGGACGGCGTGACGGCGTCGGCGATCCTGGTGCGGGCGATCCGGACGCTCGAGCCCGGGGCGGCGGTGGAGGCGTACATCCCCCACCGTCTTGACGAGGGGTACGGGCTGAACGGGGGGGCGCTGCGGGAGCTTGCGGAGCGCGGGGCGCGGGTGGTGGTGAGCGTCGATTGCGGGGTGACGGCGACGGCGGAGGCGCGGCTCGCGAAGACGCTCGGGCTCGACCTGATCGTGACGGATCATCACAACCCGCCGGAGACGCTCGAGGAGCTTCCCGAGGCGCTGGTGGTGCATCCGCGGCGTCCTGACTCGGCGTATCCGTTCGGCGAGCTGTGCGGGGCGGGCGTGGCGTTCAAGCTGGCGTGGCGTCTGGCGACGCTTTCGTGCGGCGCGGAGCGCGTGCCGGCGGCGGTGCGGGAGTCGCTGCTCGAGCTGCTTGGTCTGGCGGCGCTTGGGACGATCGCGGACGTGGTTCCACTGGTCGACGAGAACCGGGCGATCACGGCGTTTGGTCTTCGGCGGCTTGCGGCGGGGACGCTGCCTGGGGTTCGGGCGCTGCTCGCGGCGTCGCAGGTCGGGCGGGATGAGCTTGACGCGGAGGCGGCGGCGTTTCGGCTCGGGCCGAGGCTGAACGCGGCGGGTCGGATGGGGCATGCGCGGGAGGCGCTCGAGCTGCTCCTGACGGAGGACGAGGGTCGGGCGGCGGAGCTGGCGGCGATCCTGGATGGGCACAATCGGGAGCGGCAGAGGGTGGAGCGTCGGATCGCGGACGAGGCGGCGGCGCTTGCGGAGGCGGCGGGGATGACGGGGGAGGATCGGCGGGCGATCGTGCTCGCGCGGGAGGGTTGGCACCCGGGGGTGATCGGGATCGTGTGCTCGCGCCTGGTGGAGCGGTTCGGTCGACCGACGGTGTTGCTCGCGCGTGACGACGGCGTGTGCCGGGGGTCGTGCCGGAGCGTGGACGGGTTCAACATCACGGGGGCGCTTCGGGCGTGCGCGTCGCACCTGAGCACGTACGGCGGTCACGACATGGCGGCGGGGCTGAGCCTGTCGTCGTCGCGGCTCGAAGCGTTCGTGGAGGCCTTCTGCGCGCACGCGGGGGAGCGTCTTTCGGCGGAGGACCTGACGCCTCGGGCGGTGTGGGACGCGGAGGCTTCGCCTGAGGAGCTGACGGTCTCTGCGGCGCGGGAGCTTGGGCGGCTGGCGCCGTTTGGTCGGGCGAACGCGCGACCGGTGCTGCTCGTGCGCGGGGCGCTCGTGGCGGAGGACGCGCGGGCGATGGGCGCGCACGCGCGGCACGCGCAGGTGCGCCTGGCGTGCGGGCGGGGCGCGGTGCGTGCGGTCGGGTGGGGCTGGGGGGAGCGTGCCCGGGAGCTTCGCGCGGGTCGGCGGGTCGATGCGCTCGTCCGTCTCGGGCTCAACGCGTGGCAGGGGCGGGTGAGCGCCGAGTGCGAGATCGTGGATGTCGCGCCGCTTGACGCGATGGGGCGGGCCGAGGTGGTCGTCGCGGCGACGGGGATCAGCCGGACATCGTCTTGCCCATCGTGAAGATGGGCAGGAGGAGGGCGATGGCGACGGCGCCGATGACGCCGCCCATGACGACGATCATGACGGGCTCGATGAGCTGGGTTCCGGTGGAGACGGAGTCCTCGAACTGCTCCTCGGCGACGTCGGCGACGCGCTCGAGGGCCTCGGCGAGGTTTCCGGTGCGCTCGCCGGCGGCGATCATCTGGGCGAAGGCTGGGGGGATGAGGGGGCAGTCGAGGACGGCCTCTGAGATGGATCGCCCGGACTCGATGGACTGATCGAGCCGCTTCATGAAGTCTTCCCACTGGGGGCTTGCGGTGACGCCGCGGACGATGCGGAGGGCTTCCTTGAGCTGGACGCCCGAGGCGAGGAGCGTGGCGAGGGTGCGGGCGACGCGGGTGAGGTAGAAGTTCTGGAAGATCGGACCGATGACGGGGGCGCCGAGGAGGGCGGCGTCGACGATGCGCCTGCCGGCGGCGGTGGCCTTCGCGGCGATGGCGAGGGCGACGAGCAGGGCGAGTCCGAGGAGGATGAGCGGCCAGCTGGAGGTGACGACGTCGCTGAGGCTGAGGAGGAACTGCGTGGGGCGGGGGAGGGCGGCGTCGCGTCCCTCGTAGATTCGGGCGAAGCGCGGGAGGACCCAGGCGACGAGGAAGCTGGTGACGCCGAGGCCCATGACGAGCATGATGATGGGGTAGATGAGCGCGCCCTTGATCTGTCGGCGGGTGCGCATTTCGTCGCCGAGGTATCCGGCGACGCGCTCGAGCATCGATCCCATGGAGCCCGAGGCCTCGGAGGCCTTGATGAGGCTGACCATGAGGGAGGGGAAGACTCGGGGGTACTCGGCGATGGCGGCGCTGAAGGCGACGCCCGACTCGATGCGGTCTGAGAGGACGCCGGCGATGCGTCCGAGCGGTCCGCCTCTGGACTGCCTGGTGTAGGCGCTGATGGCCTCGGCGAGTGGGACGCCGGTCTGGAGCATGACGGCGAGCTGGTTGGCGAAGGCGACGACGTCCTCGCGCCTGACGCGGCTTGCGGCCTGCGCGGTGAGGACCTGGTCCTCGTCGACGAGGCGGGTGGCGATGGCGATGCGGGTGGCGGTGAGGCCCTGGGCGCGGAGCTGCGCGGCGGCGGCGGTCTGCGACTCGGCGTCGATGACGCCGGTGCGGGCCTGTCCGCGTTCGTCTCGCGCCTTGTAGGAGAACTCTGGCATCGCTTGCCTCCGGGGTGTCGCACGCTGGCGGCGGCTACATGGAGCTGACGCGGAGGACCTCTTCGACGGTGGTCATGCCGAGGACGGCCTTGTTGACGCCGTCGTGCTTGAGGGTCTTGAACCCGTGGGCCTCGGCGATCTGTCTGAGCTGTCGCATCTCGGCGCCGTGGGCGACGGCCTCGAGGAGCTGGTCGGTGGGCGTGAGGAGTTCGAAGACGCCGAGTCGTCCGGCGTATCCCTTGCCGTGGCAGCGTGAGCAGCCCTCGCCTCGGAAGAGCGGCGGGCACTCGCCGCCCCTGATCTCGGCGACGATCTCGCGGGTGCGTTCGTCGGGCTGGTACTCGTTCTTGCAGTGGGGGCAGATCTTGCGGACGAGTCGCTGGGCGAGGACGCCGCGGAGGATGGCGGCGACGAGGTAGGGCTCGACGCCCATGTTGACGAGCCGGGTGACGGCGCTGACGGCGTCGTTGGTGTGGAGGGTTGAGAAGACGAGGTGCCCGGTGAGGGCGGCCTGTGTGGCGATCTGCGCGGTCTCGACGTCGCGGATCTCTCCGACCATGAGGATGTCCGGGTCCTGGCGGAGGAGGGCGCGGAGGGCTCCCGCGAAGGTGAAGCCGGCCTTGGGGTTGATCTGGAACTGGTTGACTCCGGCGAGGTTGACCTCGACGGGGTTCTCGACGGTGGAGATGTTGAACTCGTCGCTCGCGAGCTCCGAGAGCGCGCTGTAGAGGGTGGTGGACTTTCCGGAGCCGGTCGGCCCGGTGACGAGGACGACTCCGTTGGGCGCGCTGATGACCTCGCGCCAGGCGGGGAGGAGGTCGGCGCCGAAGCCGATGCGCTCGAGGGGGACGATGGCGGAGCGGTTGTCGATGACGCGGATGACGACCTTCTCGCCGTACTTCCCGGGCATGGTGGAGACGCGGAGGTCGATGGGTCGTCCGTCGATCATGACGTGGATGTCGCCGTCCTGGGGGACGCGTCGCTCGGCGATGTCGAGGCCGGACATGATCTTGATGCGCGAGACGACGGCGGGGTGCATCTGGTAGGGCGGCGAGAGCTTGACGACGAGCCGGCCGTCGACGCGGAGTCGGACTCTTGACTGGTGGTCGTCGGGCTCGATGTGGATGTCGCTCGCGCGGTCCTGGACGGCCTGGTAGATGATGTAGTTGACGAGCTTGATGACGGGCGACTGTCCGGAGACCTCCTCGAGGTTTCCGATGTCGTGCATCTCCTGCTCGACGACGGAGAAATCGCCGACGTGGGCGTCGTCGTAGATCTCGTCGATGACGAAGACGTTGGCGCTTGGGAGGTGGGCCTGGAGGGTGGCTCGGATGTCCTTGGCGGTGGAGACGACGATCTGGGCGCGGTGTCCGGAGAGTCGCTCGATCTCCTCGATGAGGAAGAGGTTGGCGGGCTCGGTGACGGCGACGGTGAGGACGCCGTCGATGAGGAACAGCGGGAGGACGGTGTGCTGCTCGATGAACTCTCGGGGGAGGCTCTCGGTGACGCGGGGGTCGGCGATTCGGGGGGAGAGTCGTGCGAAGGGGACGCCGTAGCATCGGGCGAGCGCCTCGATGATCTGCTCCTCGGTGGCGAAGCTCATCTCGGTGAGGACTTCGCCGAGGAGGCGGTTGTGTCCCTTCTCGCGCTGTCGCTGGAGGGCTTCGTCGAGCTGGGCGCGGGTGAGGACGCCCTGCTCGATGAGGAGCTCGCCGAGCTGGACGCGGGAGGCGCTGGCGCGGGGTTCGAGGTCGCTGGCGCGCTTCATCGCACGCTCCTGACGGCGGCCTCGACCGTGGGGTGATCCTCGAAGGATCGGTCGTGGCGGGTCATCTCGAAGATCTTCTTGACGTTGTCGGAGAGCCCGATGAGCCTGACCTGGCCGGAGCGTCGGCCGACCTCCTCGCTCAGGCGGAGGAGGTGCTCGATGCCGGAGGAGTCGATGAACTCGAGGTGCTCGCAGTCGAGGAGCATGTGGCGGGCGCCGGCGGCGAGGCGTTCGCCGGTGACGCGGGCGAAGAGCCCGGCGTCCTCGGCGGTGAACTCGCCGGAGAGGGTCATGACGCAGATGTGCTCGTATTCCTGGTAGCTGAGCTTCATCAGGCGGCCTCCGATCCGGTGGAGCGAAGGACCTCGGCGAGCATGTCGTCGTAGAAGGCGAGGTCGAGGTCGAGGAAGGCCTCGGCGAGGCTGGGGTCGAACTGCTTTCCGGCGCCGGCGCGGATCTCGGCGAGGACCTTCTGGCGGGGCATGGCGGCGCGGTAGGTTCGGGAGGAGCTCATGGCGTCGAAGGCGTCGGCGACGCCGATGATGCGGGCGATGAGGGGGATGTCGTCCTCGGCGAGGCCGGCGGGGTATCCGCGGCCGTCCCATCGTTCGTGGTGGTGCATGACGCCCGGGAGGGCGCCTTCGAGGAGCGGGATGTCGCGGAGGATGCGGTGCCCGATCTCGGGGTGTCGCTTGATGAGGTCGAACTCCTCGTCGGTGAGGCGGCTTGCCTTGAGGAGGACGCGCTCGGGGACGCCGATCTTTCCGATGTCGTGGACGAGCCCGGAGATGCGGAGGGTCTCGAGCTCGGCGGGCTCGAGCCCGACGGCTTCGCCGAGGCGCCTGGAGAGTTCGCTGACGCGCTGGGAGTGACCGCAGGTGTAGGGGTCCTTGGCGTCGATCGCGCTGGTGAGGGCCTCGAGGGTGCCGAGGAAGAGTCGCTGCTGCTCCTCGTAGAGCCCGGCGTTGGCGATGACGACCTCGGCGAGGCGGGCGGCGCCGTCGAGGAGCTTCATGTCGACGCTCGAGACGGAGGGGTCCTGGCCCTGCTTCTCTCCGGCCATGAGGACGCCGACGGTTTCGTCGTCGCGCTGGATGATGCGCGCGAGGGCCTCGGCGGCGCCGTCGAGCGAGAGGACCATGGTCTCGGGCTTGTTGAAGTCGCGGGCGCGGGCGACGATCTCGGCGAGGTCGCGTCCGCCGGCGAGGTTGAGTCGCTCGGATTCGCCGGCGCGGAAGATTCGTCCGGTGAGCCTGGTGGAGGCCTGGGCGGTGCGGAGGAATCGGGCGGCGACCCAGGCGTAGGGGAGCGTCTCGTGCATCTGCTCGCAGAGGTTCTGCATGAAGGCCTCGGCGCTGACGAGCTCCTTCATGGCGCGGCCGATGCTGTAGAAGAGGTTGATCTCCTCGTAGCTCTCGGCGAGCTGGGCGGAGAACTCCTCGATGGCTCGTTCGGCGGAGGCGAGTTCGCGGCGGTCGTCGAGGGCGTCCTGGAGGAGCGTGGCGAGGGCGGCGGCGCCGGCCTTGGTGTAGGCGGCGGCGGGGGCGAGGGTGAGTCGCGCGGCTTCGGGATCGACCGAGGCGGACTCGCAGAGGGCGGCGAAGGCGGGTCCCTCGAGCGCGGAGGGCTCGAGCGCGAGGGCGACGACGTGTCCGAGTCGCTGGCGTCGCTCGGTGATGGGGAGGATGGCGGCGCGCCATCCGGGGAAGAGTTCGGCGAGCGGCGCGGGGCGTTCGGCCCAGGCGCGGGCGGCGGCGGCGAGGGCGCGCTCGAACTCCGGGGAGTCGACGAGGCGCTGGAGGACCTCTCGGCCGAGGGGGTCGGCGGCGGTCCACTCGAGTCGCCTGAGCGCTCCGGTGTCGTCGGAGTGGACGACGGGGAGGCCGATGGCGGCGCATCGGCGGGCGACCTCGAGGGGCGCGGCGAGGTTCGGAGATGGAGCGGCGTCGCCGATCACGCGGCCTCGCGTCCTTCCTCGAGGATCTGCTGGACGTGGGCGAGGACCTCGCGCGGGCTGAAGGGCTTGGCGAGGATGGCGCGGATGCCGGTGCCCTCGATGGATTCGCGGTCGAGCTTGTAGCCTCGGGCGGTGAGCACGATGACGGGGACGTCGCGGGTGCGCTGCTGGCCGGCGAGCTTTGCGGCGAGCTCGAGTCCGGTCATGTAGGGCATCTGGATGTCGGTGATGATGAGGTCGTAGTTCCCGGAGGAGGCGGCCTCGAATCCTTCCTCGCCGTCGCCGGCGGTGTCGACGTCGTGTCCGGCGTTGCGGAGCTTGAGGGCGACGACGTGGGTGATGTGCGCTTCGTCGTCGACGACGAGGATGCGTGGCATGGTGTCGCTCCTTAGGCGCCTTCGAGTTCGTAGGGGATGGTGAACGAGAACTTGCTTCCGAGCCCGAGCGTGCTCGTGACGTCGACGGTTCCGTGGTGGACGGTCTCGACGATCTGCTTGACGAGGGAGAGCCCGAGGCCGGTGCCCTTGGCGACGCGCTTGTAGTTGTCGATGCGGTAGAACTTCTCGAAGACCTTCTCGAGGTCGTCGGGCGGGATGCCGAGGCCGTTGTCGGCGACGGTGGAGAGGACCGAGCCGGTGGAGTCGTCGTTCTCGATGGAGACGGTGACGCGTCCTCCCTCGGGGGTGTACTTGACGGCGTTTGAGAGGAGGTTGAGGTAGACCTGCTTGACCATGTCGCGGTCGGCGACGGCGGTGCAGGCGAGGGGCCCGTGCTGGAGCGTGACGGAGATGTCCTTGAGCCTGGCCTGGGGCTGGATGATCTCGACGGCGCTGCGGGCGACGTCGACGAAGTCGACCTCCTCGGGGGTGGCGCGGACGATACCGGCCTCGATGCGGGAGATGTTGAGCATGTTGTCGATGAGGCGGCCGAGGCGGTCGGCCTCGCTCTTGATGACGGCGTAGAACTCCTGGCGACTGTTCTCGTCGGCGGCCTCGCCGTCGATGAGGAGCTCGAGGTAGGCGTTGATGGAGGAGAGCGGGGTTCGGAGTTCGTGCGAGGCCTTGGAGACGAAGTCGGACTTCATCTGGCTGATCTCGCGCTCGCGGGTGATGTCGCGGATGATGGTGACGACGCCTCCGACGCCCTCGGCCTTGGCGTCGGGGAGGCAGGCGAGGGTGACGTCGTAGTGGCGGGGCTCTCCGGCTTCGGGGTCGTCGACGGTGTGCTCGACGCGTCGGCGGTGGGTCGGGGAGGCGTTGTCGAGGGCGCCGACGATCATGGAGCGGATCTTGGGGTCGTGGACGATGTCGGAGACGGCGCGGGCCCGTGCGTCGTTTCGGTCGAAGCCCATGAGCTCGGCGGCGGGGGCGTTGGCCATCTTGAGCTCGTTGAAGCTGTCGGTGACGAGGATGGCGTCCTGGATGCTGTTGAGGACGGCCTCGGCGGCCTCGATTTCGGTCTGGGCGATCTTGCTCCGGAGCTCGAGCTGGCGGATGGTTCCGCGGGCGCGCTCGATCTCGGCGGCCATGGCCTCGACGAGGTCGTTGGCGGCGGCGACGAGCGCGGGTGGCGCTTCGGGGACGGCGATGGTCTGGGCGTCTCCCGGCGCGGAGGCGGCGTCGCGGACGGCGTCGGCGAGTCGGGAGAGGGCGAGGGCGCGCTGCCTGAGGAGCGGGGCGGCGGCGGCGACGGAACCGACGGCGGCGGCGACGGCGCCGAGTCCGGCGGCGAGCGTGGAGCCGCTGACGATCCAGACGGCGCCGGCGCTGAGCGCGGCGCCGGCGAGGCCGGACAGCAGCACAGGCGTGTGCTCTTGACTCATCGCGCTCCTCCCCTCGGGCCGGCGGTCCGGCGCCTGTCTCAGTCCAGCGGAACGTTGGCGATCAGTCGCTGCGCTCGTTCGTCCTCGGGGGCGATGTGGAGGGCTCTGGCGAAGCTCTCGGCGGCCTCGTCGTGGCGTCCGAGCTGCTGAAGGACGACGCCGCGGAGCATGGCGGGACGCGGGTCGGCGCGGGCGATCTCGGCGGCGGTGGTGAGGGAGGCGAGGGCGCCCTCGAAGTCGGAGGCGCGGAGGGCGAGCGAGGCCTTGAGCATGTGGCCTTCGTGGCGCTCGGGGGCGAGGGCGATGGCCTTGGCGGCGCAGATGGCGACGCGGCGCTCGTCTCCGAGGGCGAGGGCGACCTTGCCGAGATCGATCCAGACGGAGGCGTCGGCGGAGCCGGCGGGGGTGTCGGTGAGGGCGAGGAGGATGGAGCGGGCCTCGACGGGTCGGTCGAGAGCGGCGAGGCATCGGGCCTGCATCTGCTTGAGGTCTCGGCGGTCCTTGTAGTCCTCGTGGTTGAGGAGCTGGCGGAGGTTGAACTCGGCCTCGACCCAGTCTCCGGCGAGGGTCTGGGCGGCGACGAGATCCTCGACGATGGAGAGGTCGTCGGTGGCGAGGAGGCGTGCCTCTCGGAAGTAGTCGACGGCGCCCTTGTAGTCGTTGCGCAGGAGGGCGATGTGGCCGAGGGTCTGCTTGACTCCGGCGTTGTGCTGGTGCTCACGCGATCGCTCGAGGAGCGTGGCTTCGGCCTTGTCGAGAAGGTCGAGCTGGATGAGCATCTCGGCGGCGGCGACCGCGTACTGGGGATCGGAGGGTTCGAGGAGGGAGGCGGTCTCGTAGGACTCGTGGGCCTCGACGTAGTCGCTGAAGCGCTCGAAGACGATGCCGCGGTAGTAGTGGGGATCCGCGGTGGAGGGATCGAGGTCGATCGCGCGGTCGAAGGCCTTGATGGCGGCCTCGAGCTGGCCGAGCTCGATGAGGACTCGTCCGTGGAGGACGTGGCTCTGCGGGACGGTCTCGTGGAGCTCGATGGACTGGGTGACGTTGTCGAGGGCCTTCTTGAGGTCGCCCGCGAGGTACTGCTGGTGGGCGAGGTCCCAGCGCGTGGCGGCCTGGATGCTGGACATCCGGACGCGGGCCTGGTCGAGCGCTTCGCTCGTGTAGGTTCCGTGGCCCTGGCAGCCGGCGAGCGCGGCGACGGCGCCTGCGGCGAGGGTGAGGATGGCGGCTCTGCTCTGGCGCATGTCACGCCTTCTCTTTCCCGCGGGGACGTTGGGCGCCCGCGTCGCTCGATCAGTTGTCGTCGGGCTCGACGTTGGTGAGGGCCTCGCCCGTGTCGGTCTCGCCCTTGTCGAGGACGACGGCGTCGCGGAACCAGATCCAGAAGCCGCCGAAGTAGGCGTCGTCGAGCTCGAAGGCGTCGTCGCGAGCGTTCGTCGGGTCGCGATCGGCGAAGGCGGGTCCGATGAGTCCGGGCGAGTCGGTACGGTCCGTCGCGTCGCCGCCGAAGCCGTCGGCGGGGTCGTTCCCGAGCGTGTCCCAGGTGCGGGGCTCGGCGCCTGTGGCTCCGGCGAGGGAGCGGGCGTCCGTCGTTGGCGCGGCGGTCGTCGCGGGCTCGGTCTTGAGGAAGCCCTGCTCGTTCGCGTCGCCCTTGGTCGCGGCCCTGGCGGTCGTCGTGGAGCGGGTCGCCTGGTTCTTGCCGAAGGCGCCGTCGGGCGTGAGCGTGACGGTGGTGGGCGAGTCGGTGGTCAGGGGTTCGTCGTCGACGGGGGCGACGGTGACCGTGAGGCGGAGGTCGCGGAGGGCGTCGGCCTCGGCGTCGCTCCTGGTGCGGCCGGTCGCGGTCTGCGTCGTGTTCTGGGAGGCGCCGGCGTCGTCGATGAGCTTGTCGAAGACGTCGGCGGCGTCGTCGTCGGCGGCTGTGTTGGTCGACGAGTCGTCGCCCGCGTCGGCGAAGAGGTCGCCCGAGGGCGGGGCGAGATCGAAGATGAGCGGGGCGTCGCTCGTGGACTGGTCCGCGGCGTCCGCGGTTTCCGGGAAGAGCGCGGCCTCCTGCTCGGGCGGGAGGGAGAAGGTCATGTCGGCGCCCTCGGCGGGGAGGGGGCCGGCGACGATGGCGGCGTCGCCGCCCTGGGTCGGGAGCTGCTTCTGCGCCTGGGCCCACTCGACGGCGGAGAGGGGCTCGATGGAGCTGATGCGGTCGTTGAGCTCGGCGTCGAAGACGTCCTCGAGGACGGAGCGGCTGGGGGTGCGCTGCTGCTGCTGGAGGATCTGCTCGCGGAGGCGGATGGCGTCGGGCTGGTTGGGGTTGAGCTCGAGCGAGCGGCGGAGGAGGTGGAGGGCCTTGGCGGGGTCGCCGTCGAGGGCGGCGCGCTCGGCCTTCATGTTGAGCTCGGCGCTCTGGCGGTCGCGGCTCCAGGGGAGGAGCCCGGCGCGGGAGCCGACGCGGACGTTCTCGACGTAGTCGGCGGCGGTGTCTCCGGCCTCGGTGAGGACCTGATCGTTCACGATCGTGGGTGTGATCATGAAGATGATCTCGGAGCGGCGGGGGTCGTCGTCGTGTCCGCGGAAGGCGGTCCCGAGGATGGGGATGTCGCCGAGGACCGGGACCTGTCGGCGCGAGAGCGTGGTGGACTCGCGGAAGAGGCCGCCGAGGACGACGGTTGATCCGTCGCGGACGAGGACGTTGGTGGTGATTTCCTGGGTGACCTCTTCGGGGATGGTCACGGCGGCGCCGCCGGCGCTCGAGGCCTCTCGGGTTTCGCCCGTGGAGGTCGAGGGGTGGAGCTCCATTCGGATGAAGCCGTCGTTGCCGACGAAGGCGCGGAACTTGAGCTGGGTGCCCGTGTCGAGGAACTCGACGGTCTGCGTGGTGGAGGTCTCGGTGCTGGTGGTGGAGAGGTAGCCGATGCGGCGCCCGACGAGGACGCGGGCGGGCTGGCGGTTGAGGGCGAGGACCTTGGGTCGGGAGAGGACGGTGACGTCGGTGATGTCGTCGAGGGCTCGGAGGAAGAAGCTGATGTTGTCGTCGATGATGCCGAGCTTGAAGGTGGCGTTGCCTCCGGCGACGTTGCCCGCGCTGGAGGTTCCGGAGACGGCCTGGTTGTCGGCGGGGCTGAGTCCGTCGGCGGTGCCGTCGCCGCCGTTGATGATTCCCTGGGTGGTTCCGAGGGGCCCGCCGATGTCGACGAAGTCTGAGAAGTCGAGGTCGGAGATGAAGGAGAAGTCGACGCCGAAGCCGTTGAGTTCGCGGAGGCTGGTCTCGAGGATGGTGGACTCGACCAGGACCTGTGCGGGGCGCTCGTCGAGGTCGGCGAGGAGCTCGACGATCTCTTCGACGTGCTCGGGGTAGTCGCGGACGACGAGGGTGGCGGAGAGGGCGAAGGTCTCGTCGCCGGCGGGGCTTCCGTCGGGGAGGGTCCAGGCGTCGACGTCTCCGGAGGCCTGGATCTGGCCGATCTCGGAGAGGAGCGGCGAGACGAACTCGGCGGCGTCGTTGGCGTTGAGGTAGTTGAGCTGGACGACGCGCGTGACGGCCTGTCGCTCGGCCTGCTCGAGTTCGGCGATCTCCTCGAGGGTGTAGACGTAGATGAAGTTCCCGCGCTCGAGGTAGCCGTAGCCGTTGACGTTGAGGATGGCGTCGAGGGCCTCGTAGAAGGTGACGTTGTAGAGGTTGGCGTTGACGGTGGCGGAGACGTCTCCGGAGACCAGGATGTTCTTGTGGCTCTGGAGCGAGAGGATCTGGAGGACGTTGGCGAGTTCCTCGTCCTGGACGTGGAGGTCGACGGTGAGGTGCTCGCTGACGGAGACCTCGGCGCTCGAGGACTTGAGTCCGCCCGAGGCGAAGGGGTCCGCGTCCTGGGCGACGACCGCGCTTGAGAGCGCGAGCCCGCAGGCGGCGGCGAGGAGCGCCGGGAGGAGTCGGGACGATGTGCTGTTGGCGTGGTCGGACATGTCGTGTCGCTCCTGCGCGGCGGCGCCGCGTGTCTCCCTCATCTGTCCTAGTGAAGCGGGATGGTCAGCCTGACCATCACGCCGTCCTTCTCGAGCGTTGCGGTTCGGTGGCGCACGTCGCGGAGGGTGAAGCCGAAGGCGGATTCGCCGACGCGGAGGACGACGCGCTCGGTCTGCGCCGAGTCGTCGGTCTCGATGACGGCGATCGGGTCGGTTCCCACCACGGTGCTCCTGAGCGTGAGTCTGCTGGCGTGCTCGCGGACCTGTTCCTCGAGCGTCACACGAGGCAAGGTCTGCGGGTCAGGCATGTTGTCGTCGTGATTCCTTGCCGACTTTGCCTCGACCGCGCGGGCGGGTTCGGTCTGGGGCGGCCGCGCAAAGTCTTCCGCTCGGGGAAGAAAGAGATCGCGCGAGAGCGGCGGTGCGGCGGGCGCGGCGACGATCTCGCGTTCGCGGCTCGCGGGGGCGTCGGTCTCGGCGGGCTGCGTGGTCTGGGCGCCTGAGGAAGCGGCGGCGGCCTGTGAGTTGGACGTCGCGGCGCCGCGGGCCCAGAGGCCGAGGGCGGCGATGGTGAGCACCGCGAGGATGACGGCCTGCTTCTTCTCGGCCCTGAGACGGATGACGATCTTCTGAACAGCGGGGTGCATGCTTAGCCCTCCCCGGCGTCGGCGGCGGCGGCGCCCGTGAGCGGCGAGTCGAGTCGGGGGGCGTAGTAGACGTCGATGGTGAGCTCTCCCTCGAGCGGGTCGCCGAAGAGGGGCGCGCCGGCGGAGGCGGTCGGCGTTTCGAACCTGGCCTTCCGGACGCGGACGAGGCGATCGAGGCCTTCGAGCCAGGCGACGGCGCCCATGAGCTTGAGGAAGTCGCCCCTTACCTCGACGGTCATGGGGAGTCCCATGGCGTCCTCGTGGTCGATGGGTCGTCCGGTCTTGATCTCGGGCTTTCCGAGCCCGAGCCTCTCGAAGGCCTCGCTCATGCCGCGGATGAGTCCGCCGACGTCGCCGTCGGCGGGGATGGGGCGGAGGAGGCGTCTGGCCTCGGCCTCGCGCGTGGCGAGGGTTTCGCGGAGTCGCTCGAGGGCGGCGGCGCCGTCGTCTGATCGCTGGACGCGCTGCTCGAGCTCGGCGGCCTGTCGAGCGAGGCGGTCGGCGCCCTTGAGGTTTGGGTAGACGCCGAGGCCGAGCCCGAGGGCGGCGACGGCGGCGAGTCCGCCCCAGAGCTTTCCTTCGGAGAGTCGGTTCATGGCGCGGCCTCCTCGGCGAGCACGAACCGGCGCTCGAGGGAGATCTCGCAGGTGACGCCGAACTCGCGGGCGGGGGCGCCGTAGACGTCGGTCTGGGTGGTGAAGTCGATGGACGCGTTCGTGAAGAGCGGGTTGGTCTCGAGCTCGGCGACGAGCCTGGCGAGGTCGGTGTCGGAGGGCGCGAGTCCGCGGATCTCGAAGAGGATGAATCGCTCCTCGGCGCCGGGCTCGCCGGGCTTGATGGAGCGGTGGCGGACGAGCTTCGGCGTCATGGAGAGGGTGGTGAAGGTGACGGCGTCGGGGGTGGCGGCGGCGAGGGTCTCGATGACGGCGGTGACGGAGAGCGGGAGCGCGAGCCGCTCGTGCTGGGCGAGTGCGGCGTCGAACTCGTCGATTCGCGCGCTGATGGCGTCGGCCTTTCGGCGCTGCTCGACGGTGAAGTCGACCTGCTTCTGGAGGTCGGCGACGCGGAGTCGCCTGGACTGCTCCCTGACCTCGGTGGCGACGATGAGGACGGCGAGCGCGGCGGCGAGGGCGGCGTAGCGGAGCGCCCAGGCGCGGACGCGCGACTTGCGACCGAGTCGCTCGCGGCAGGCGGCGGGCATGAGATCGACGGCGGGGCCGTTCACGCGGCCTCCTTGCGCGTCTCGGGGTGGGCGGGCGCGTCGTCGTCCTCGGTTTCCTTGAGTCGGCGTTCCTCGGGGAGCCCTCTGAGGGCGAGGCCGAGCGCGCCGGCCCAGTCGGCGAAGCCGGAGGCGGGGGCGCCGAGTCGGGCCTTGGCGTCGACCTCGATCCCGATGAATGGCGCGCCGACCTGGTGCTCGATCCGGAGCACGTCGCCCAGGGTCTCGGCGAGTCGCGGCTCGCGGGCCTCGGAGCCGCTCGTGATGACGAGGCTCGGGCGGAGGCCGGTGAAGGCGACGGTGAAGTAGCGGAGGCAGAGGGCGGTTTCCCTGGCGAGCTCCTCGATGAGGGGTCGGACGGCCTCGAAGACGGCGCGGTCGACGCTTGGCTCGCAGGGCGCGGCGCCGGCGTAGGTGGCGGCGAGGCGCTGGGCGCGGAGGTCGACGGCGGAGTCGAAGGCGATGTCGAGGCGCTCGGCGACGGCGCGGGTGAAGTCGTCGCCGGAGACGCGGAGCGGCTTGTAGAAGGCGACGTCGCGTCCGCGGAGGATGATGACGCCGGTGTTTCGTCGTCCGATGTCGAGGCAGACGCGGACGACGTCGCGGTCGCTCTCCCGGCGGTGCCTGAGGGAGTAGGCGCGGGCCATGGCGAGGACGCTCGGCTCGACGGCGATTGGCCGGAGTCCGGTGGCGGCGACGCGGTCGACGAGCGCCTCGACGGCGACGCGGTCGACGCCGAGGAGGATGATCTCCTCGCGGACCTCGTCGCCCTGGCGGACGCGTCCGGCGCTGACCCAGGCGACCTGGCCGGGGGACTCGTCGGAGAAGCCGAGGCGCTCGGCGGCCTCGAGCCTGAGGGCGGCGTCCATCTCGTCGCGCGGCATGACGGGCAGGCGGACCGATCTGGCGGCGAGCCAGTGGTCGGGGAAGGTCATGACGCAGTCGCGGGAGGCGAACTCTCCGGCGTCGACGCGTCGCTTGACGGCCTCGACCATGCGGTCGGTGAGCGGATCTTCGTCGACGTCCTGGGCGCGGCGGTCGATGCGGGCGGCGGCGACGGCGTCGATCTGCCGGCCTCGGCGGCGGAGCTGGAGCAGACGGGCGCCGCTGGCTCCGATGTCGAGCCCGACGGGGGAGAGGCCACGATGGATGAGTCGTCCGAGCACCGCGCGTCTTCCACTCCTGCTCGCTCTGGCCCGCGCAGCGTGCGGGCGGTTGCTCCCGCCGGCGCGGGGGGTTCGGCTAGTCGTCCGGGTCCTCGGGATCCGGTTCGTCGGCCCGCGGGGTGCGGGTGACGACGACGCGTCCGGTGATGGGGAGCACGTCGATGCGGTAGTCGGCCACCCGGCCCATGACCGCGAGCGAGCCTCCCTCACTGGGCGTGTCGCTGGTGAGGTCTCGCACGGGTCCTCCGAATTCATCGAAGAGGAGCGCCTGATAACCCTGCTGCGCCTCGCAGTCGAAGGCGACGCCGGTGAGCGTTCCGCCCTGGAGGATCTCGGAGTTGAAATCGCGCGTGATGGGTCGCCCGGGGGTCGAAGGGTCGGGCATGGCGTCGAAGGCGAGGGAGACCTGGCTGGCGCCGAAGGCGGGGGCGAAGAGGGTGTAGCCGTGGCCTTCCTCGATCTCGATGGTTCCGTCGGGCTGCTCGACGGCGACGGCGCCGAAGAGGATGGCTCGCCGCTCCTGTGTGGCGGCGGCGTCGGCCTGGGCGAAGGTGATGTCGGCGACGAGGGTCCTGACGGAGGCCTGGGCGCGGAGCACGTCGACCTGGCCCATGGCGGGGATGATGAGCATGCCGGCGATGCCGAGGACGGCGACCGTCACGAGGACTTCGATGAGGGTGATCCCGCGGCGCGCGAGGGCGCTGTCGCCCCAGCCGCGGATCCTCCGCGACCTGTTCATGGGGTTAGTCTCCGGTGGGGGCGGCGCCGCCCGAGGGCATGGAGAGGACGTTGACGTCGAAGGCGTCGCTTGAGAGGGCGCGTTCGAGGTCGGCGAGGCGGTCGTTGAGCTTCCTGAGCTGAACGATCATCTCGTTGCGCTGGTCGGCGGGGTTGAGGATGCCGCCCTGGATGGCGCGCTGGGCCTCGGCGGGCGCGGCGTAGGCGGCGTGGCGGAAGCCCTCGGCGAGGATCACGCCGGCGGCGACGGCGAGCGCGAGGCGCCCGAATCCCGCGAGGCGCGGCTGGCTCGAGAGAGCGTTTCGATCGTGGTCGCGCAGGGCCATCGGGCGTCTCCGGAGCCGACCGTCCTTCAGCGCCCGACGCCCTCCACGAGGCGAAGTCGCACGCGGAGGGTGGTCCGGGACGGACCGGCCTCGCCTTGAGCTTCGACTTCGTTTTCCGCCCAGGTGAGCGTGAGGGCGAGCTCGACGACTCCGGGCGCCTCCCGGCGCGGCGCAACCGAGAGAGCCCGCACACCCGTCGCGATCACGCGCGGGCGGACGGTCCCGTAACGGCGGAGTCCGTGTGCGGGGTGGGTCGCGCAGACGTCGGCGACGTCGATGGCGGCCTCGGGGGGGGCGTTGTCGACGTAGAGGGCGGTGATGGTCTCGAGGAGCGGGGAGTGGGCGAGGACGAGGGTCTCGCCCGCGTCGAGGCGGCCTCGGTGGTGGTCGTCGGACTGCCAGAGCGCGATGGCGGGGTTCTCGTCGGTCTGGGCGCAGACGAAGGCGTAGCTCGACTGGAGGAGGTCGCGGAGGCCCTCGACGATGGCGAAGCGTTCGTCTGGGGCGGCGCCTTCGATGACGACCTCGCCCAGGGGCGGGGGATCGGGCTGCATGGCGCGGATGGCCTTGGGACTGACCCAGGCGGCGACGCCCAGCACGACCGCGGAGACGGCGACGGCGACGACGGGCTCGCTCGGGATGAGCGCTCGGATTCTGGCGGGTTTCGCGGGCATGCCTCGCCCATCGTCGGTCGATTAGGGCGGGCGCTTGGGCGGGGCTCGCGAGAGCGGCGGTTCAGGTCGCGGCGACGGGGGCGGGCTCCGGGGCGTCTGAGTCAGCGCGGGGGAAGAGCGGATCGCCCTTTTCGATGGGCGAGCCGGGGGCGATTCCCCCCCACCGCACGCGCTCCTCGAGGGCGCGGTCGGCTGCGGGGTCGTCGCCGAGGCGGATCAGGAGGTCGGCCATCTTGTTCGGCATGGCGGGCAGGAGGAGCGTCGCGGCGATGCGGAGGCTCTCGGCGCAGTGGTAGAGGATGGCGGCGACGTCGTTCTTCTTCGACTCGTCCCTGGCGAGCTTGAAGGGCTCGGTGGCGTGGACGTAGCCGTCGACTCGGCGGGTGATGGTCATGGCGCTGGCGAGGGCGGTCTCGAGGTCGCCGTCGTTCATGGCGGCGACCGACCTCTCGGCGAGTTCCCGGGTGATCGCGGGCCAGTCGTGGCCTTCGTAGGTGGTGACGCCGGCGGGGTCGGGCGCGGCGCCGTCGAAGTACCTGGCGATCATGTTGGTCACGCGTGAGGCGGCGTTGCCGATGCCGTTGGCGAGGTCGGCGTTGTAGACCTCGATGAACTTGGCGTAGGAGAAGTCGGCGTCGGTGGCGCCGAGGGGGCCCTGGGTGAGGAGGTACCAGCGGACCGCGTCGGTGGAGAACTCGCTCGCGTAGGCGCGGAGGGTGGGGAGGTCGATGAAGTTTCCGAGGGACTTACTCATCTTGCGTCCCTCGCGGATCCAGTAGGAGTGGGCGTAGACGCAGCCGGGGAGGGGCTTGTCGAGGGCCATGAGGAGGCAGGGCCAGATGACGGCGTGGAACCAGAGGATGTCCTTGGCGATGAAGTGGACGTCGGCGGGCCAGTACCTGGCGCGTTCCTCGGTGTCGATCGTTGAGAGGTAGTTGAAGAGGGCGTCGATCCAGACGTAGACGCGGTGGGCGTCGTCGCCCGGCATTCTGATTCCCCAGCTGGTGGCGGGGTCGTTCTCGTCGATCCCGCGGGAGACGGGGACGCGCTGGAGGCCCTGGCGGATGCGTCCGAGGACCTCGTTGCGTCGCGCGGCGGGCCTGATGAAATCGGGGTGGGCCTCGATGTGCGCGAGCAGGCGGTCCTCGTACTTGGCGAGGTCGAAGAAGTAGTTCTGCTCGGTGCGCTTGACGAGTTCGCGGCCGGTGACGGGGGACTTGTAGTCGTGCTCGCGGGCGACGGTCTCGGTGACGTACTCCTCCTGGGAGGCGTCCCACCAGCCCTCGTAGTCGCCCAGGGCGATGTCGCCTCGGTCCATCAGTTCCTGGATGTAGCGCTTGACCTTCTCCGTGTGCCGATCCTCGGAGGTGCGGATGAAGTCGTCGTAGCTGAGCTCCATCTCGTCGAAGGCGGCGCGGAAGGCGGCGGCGTTCCTGTCGGCCCACTGGCCCGGCGTGAGCCCTCGCTCGGCGGCGGAGGAGACGACCTTCTCGGCGTGCTCGTCGGTGCCGGTGAGGAAGAAGGCGTCGCGCCCGGCGAGGCGGTGGTGGCGGGCGAGGGCGTCGGCGAGGAGGGTGGTGTAGCAGTGCCCGATGTGCGGGGCGTCGTTGACGTAGTAGATGGGGGTGGTGACGTAGAACTGGGGTCGCGGGGTGGTCATGGGGGCGAGTGTAGCGGGGCGGCTCGCGCCCTTCGGGCGTTGCGGCGGCGGGCGAGCGAGGGGATGCTGTTCGCGATCTGATCGGCTTGATCAGCGGAGGCGAGGGATGCGCAGCTACCGGGTGATCGGGGCTCAACGCGAGACCGGCGAGGCGGTTGACGAGGTGCTGACGGCGACGAGCGTTGATGATGCGGAGCGTCGGGCGAACGCGCTCGGCGTGATGGTGTCGAGCGTGCGCGCGGTTGAGGCGGAGGTGGTCTACACGCCCGCGCGGCGTCGGCGGGAGCAGCGGGCGATGGTCGGGCGGCGGTGGGTTCGGTTGATCGTGGAGATCAACGCGGTGCTGTTCCTGGCGCCGGGGGCGCTGGTGCTGCTTGGCTCGATCGTGGTGGTCATCGCGAACCTGATCGACACGGCGCAGCGCGGCGGCGTCGGGGCGGTGATGGATCAGCTCTTCGGGAACGCGATGGGGCTCTTTGGGTGGGCGGTGATCGCGCTGCTCGTGATGCTTGGCGGGGCGCTGCTCTACCTGTCGCTCATGGCGGAGCAGCATCTCTTTGAGATGAATCGGCGGTCCCGAAGCTGACGGGGCCTGGCCTCGCGGGCGGCGCGCTCCGCGGCGGGTTCCGTCCCTGGAGCGGGCGGGGCGTCGGGAGCGGGACCGTCCCTCGCCCCGCCGGTCCCCCTTCGGGGATGGGGCGGGAGGCTTAGAAGTTCAGTTCCCTGGGGCCCAAGGTGCAGACGGTGAGCTTGCCGAGGTTGCGGCGGGCGAGGTAGGCGTTGAGGTCGTCGAGGGCGACCTTGTCGATCTCGGCGGCGATCTCGTCGAGCGAGCGTGGGCGGCCGAGCTTGGCGAGGTCGGCGGCGAGCGCGGCGGCTCGGGCGCTGGTGGACTCGCCGCTCATGACGAGCTTGCTCTTGAGCCCGATGCGGGCGCGGTCGAGCTCGGACTGGTCGACGGCGCCGGCGGGGTTGTTGATGCGGCGGAGTTCTTCGACGAGGACGTCGAGGGTTTCCTGGGCGCGCTCGGGGGTGGTGCCGGAGTAGGCGACGACGCGGCCGTAGTCGCGCTGGGTGACGTAGCCGGCGCTGACGGCGTAGCAGAGGCCGCGCTTCTCGCGGACCTCGGTGAAGAGTCGGCCCGACATGCCGCCAGAGAGGACGCCGATGACGAGTCGTTCGAGGACGGCGTCGTGGTGGGCTTCGGCGGGGGCGTCGTGGATGACGGCGATGTGGGTCTGCTCGCTGGTTGACTGGACGTGGTGGTAGCCGCGGGGTCCCTCGCCTGACCACTCGGGGGCGCGCGTCTGGCCCTTCCAGCCGGCGAGCTGGGCGGAGAGGACGTCCTCGACCTGATCGGGATCCACGGCGCCGGCGACGGCGATGATGGAGCCGGCGGGGACGGCGTGATCGTTCCAGTAGACGACGAGGTCGTCGCGGGTGATGGCGGCGAGGCCTTCCTCCGAACCGAGGCCCGATCGGTTGATGGGCTTCGGGGCGTGGAACTCCCGGGCGGCGTACATGACGCGGGACTGGGGCTCGTCGGCGAGCCCGCGGAGCGACTGGAGGGCGAGCTGTCGGGCGGGGTCGACGGCGTCGGCGGCGAGGGCTGGGTCGCGGATGGCGCTGACGAGGAGCGGGGCGACGTGCTCGAAGCGGGCGCCGAGGAAGGTGGCGGAGAGTCGCATGTGGAAGGTTTCGACGGAGGCGTCGCGTGAGGCCCCGAGGAGGTCGTAGGCGTCGGCGATGTCGCGCGAGGATCGTCCGGCGGCGCCTCGGAGGAGGAGCTCCTCGAGCATGGCGCCGAGGCCGAGGCGGGACTCGGGTTCGGCGGCGAATCCGGCGGGGGTGAGCCAGGTGAGCGCGGCGGACTTGGCGGAGGGGATGGTCTCGACGACGAGGTCGAGGCCCGCGTCGAGTGTTCGTCGGTCGATGGCGCTGCGCTCGGCGGCGTGGCTCGGCATGTCGTGCTCCCTCGCGCGCGCGGGCGTTGGCGCGGCGCGGATGGGAGTCTAGTCGCGCGGGGGCGAGCGCACCGGAACGGGGGCCTTAGCGGGCGTCGAGGATGCGGAAGGTTCGTCGGGCGACGCGTTCGTGGCCGTAGAGGTCGCGGTGGCGGATCTCGAGGACGTGGGTTCCCGGCGGGAGGTCGCGCAGGGGGACGGCGCCGGTCCAGATGTGCGGCGAGTCGAGCGGGGCGGGGAGCCCCCAGTTCTCGACGAGTTCCTCGGGGAGTCGCTGCTCGCGCTCTCGAGCGGCTTGATAGAGGGGGTCGATCTGGGGGTCGAAGGTGAGCTCGATCCAGTCTTTCGGCGCGGCGCCCGCGGCCGGCACGATTCGGGCGGCGACGGGATCGCCTTCGGCGCCGTGGAAGACGTTGGCGAGCACGCGGAGCTCGTCGTGCTCGCGAGGGTCGACGGCGTCGGGGGCGTCGATGGTCATCTGGTGGGATTCGGGGCGGCGTGCGGGCTTGAACTCGGTGCGGTATCGGGCGCCGTCGAAGTGGACGAGGGTGTAGCCGTTGGGGGCCCCACAGCGCATGGTGGTGTGCGGGAGTCCCTCCTCGTCGCGCCAGCCGTTGTACCAGGAGCCGGAGGCGGTGGCGGCGTTGAGGTGGTGGTGGACGGGAGCGGCGAATCGGGCGGGGTCGACGGCGTTCAGGGGGCCGGGGCGGCTGGGGGCGTAGCCGTGTTCGGCGCCGAAGAACCAGTGGCGCTGGACGTGGGTGTGCCCCGAGAGGCTGAAGGTGTTGGGGTGGGTGGAGAGGACTCGGAAGAGCTCATCCTGCTCCGGGATGCGGTGTCGGCCGCCGCCCTCGATGGGGATGTGGAAGGCGAGGACGACGAGGTGGTCGGTCGGCACGTGTCGGAGGTAGTTCTCGATGAACGTGATCTGCTCGGGGCGGAGGCCGCCGCGGTAGTTGCTGACGTCGGGCATCTGTGGGGCGGGCCAGTTGTCGGGCGTGCGTTCGCGGAAGCCGTCGAAGCCCTGCCAGATGACGTTGTCGAGGATGATGAAGTGGACCTTGGCGTGCTGGAAGGCGTAGGTGGGCGGTCCGAAGACGCGCTCGAAGGTCTCGTCGGCGTAGCGGTCGGGGTCCGCGCTGGTGGCGGAGGTGCTGCCTGACATGGCGTTCATGTCGTGGTTGCCGTAGACGTTCCGCCAGGGGACGCCGAAGAGGGCCTTGGCCTCGATGAGGGGCGTGAAGAGCTCGAGCTGGTCTCCGACGAGGTCGCCGAGGCTCATGCCGAAGGCGATGTCGTGTCGACCGATGACGGGGTCGACGACCTCGCGGCGGAAGAAGGCGATCTGCTCGAGCGTGTAGGGCTGGGGATCGGCGAAGACGAGGACCGCGAAGCGATCGGACTCGGGCGCGGGGATGAGCGGGAAGTCGATCGACCTGGGGAGGTCGCCCGTGGGCGCGACGCCCTTGAAGTGGAAGCCTTCGTCGGGGGAGCCTTCGGGCTTGTGGGTGTAGTAGAAGCGGGGGAGGTTCGCGGCGTCGGTCGGCGCGGCGAAGTCGCGGGGCTTGATGACGAAGATCGTGGCGTCGTGCGGGTCGATGGGGATCTCGTAGGCGCCGCGGTGGTCGGTGAGGACGACGTCGAGGCCGTTGGAGACGGCGACGCCTGGGAGACCGGGCTCGTCGGGCTGTCGCGTGAGGTCGGCGTTGTGGTCGGCGAAGACGACGCCGCGGGCGGTGAGGGGCGCGGGGGCGCTGGTCTCGGCGAGGGCGCCTGTGGAGAGCGTCGCGAGGAGTGCGACGGCGGCGGCGCGGCGGGAGCGGATCGCGTGGATCGTGTGTGTGCCGTGGATCATGTGGATCATGGGATGGTCCCTGTTGAGCCGCCTCGTTGAGCGTGGCGAGGCGCGGGCGGCGCGGCGCGTGCGGACGGTCGCATGGTTTCCGGGCGGGCGGGCGGACGCGAGGGGTTCCGCGTGAGCATCGTGTGAAGTCGGCGGCGGGGGTCTGGGCTATGGGGCGTGGCGCAGGCGTTGTCAGCGGGACAGTCGTCGCGTGCGGCGGGGGCGGGCGTTTGAATCGTTTGCGGGCTCGGCGGCGGGGGACGATGGAAACGATAGTCGGGGCGAGGAGAGCGACCCGTGCGATGGATCCTCTACAGCCTGGCGGTGGCGGCGGCGTGCGTCGTGGCGGGGCTGATCGTCTCGCACCGGACGAACGAGGCCGACGAGGCGACGCGCGTGGCGCAGACTCGCGCGGCGGTGGAGCGGATCAGGCAGGAGGTCCACGTTCGGCGGGCGCTCGAGACGGCGGACCTGAACGCGCTCAGCTGGCCCAAGCGTCCGGACCCGTCGTGGTTCCCGGAGGGGGCTCCGGCGAACGAGCTTCTTGATCGGAACCGGCCTTGGCTTGAGCTCGCTCCGGCGACGCAGGCGGCGCTCGATCATCCGCCTGTGCGCGTGGCGAGCGACGAGTCGATGGCGGCGTTCTGGTACAACCCGTACACGGGCGTGGTTCGGGCGCGGGCGCCGATGCGGGTGAGCGATCGTCGCTCCGAGGAGCTGTACGAGTCGATCAACGCGACGAGCGTTGCGGGGGTGATGGATCTTGAGTGGCTGGCGCTTGACGCGCTTCGGCGCGAGGGATTCCGTGGCGGTCCGGCGGTGGCGGCGACGAACCTGGCGACGCCCGAGACGACGGAGGACGATCTGAGTCCTCTGGCGCCTCGTCGCGAGTGAGGCGGCGGCGCTTCGGGGCGTCGGGGCGCGCTTCGCGCGATGAAACGTTGAAGTGCTTGCGTTTTCGTTCCCGATAACGGTACAACATGCCGTCGGTGTGAAGCGCCGCGCGGCGCTTGCTGACTCAGTCCTCAATGCTCCGAGCTCGATACGAGGAGGCTGAAGCCATGGCCAAGAAGAAGGCCGCGAAGAAGACCGCTCGCAAGAAAGCGACGCGGAAGAAGGCGGCGCGTCAAACCGCCGCGAAGAAAACGACCCGCAAGAAGGCGGCTCGCAAGACCACCGCCCGGAAGAAGGCGGCGAAGAAGGGCACGCGGAAGAAGGCCGCCAAGAAGGCCGCGACGAAGAAGACGACGCGGAAGAAGGCTGCTCGCAAGAAGGCCGCCAAGAAGGCGACCGCCAAGAAGGCGACGGCGAAGAAGGCGACCCGCAAGGCGCCTGCTCGTCGGAAGCGGGCGGCGCGGAAGCGCTGATCGTCTTCGGCTCGGGGAGCGGCGGCGCGTTTGGCGGCCGCGATCCGGGTCGATTCGCTTTGCAATCCGAGGCGGGATCGGCGCGGGCCGGTCCCGCTTTTTTTGTTGGACGGTTGAACCGCGGCGAGGATGCCGTAGGATTTTGCGTCGGCGGGTCTGTCTCCCGCGGCGACTGTGGAGGGACCGAGAACGATGACTCACATCATCGCCGAGCCGTGCCTGGGGACGAAGGACACCTCTTGCGTGGACGTGTGCCCGGTTGACTGCATTCACCCGACGAAGGACGAAGAGGACTTCGAGACGTCGGATCAGCTGTACATCGACCCGGACACGTGCATCGACTGCGGTCTTTGCGTGGACGAGTGCCCGGTGAAGGCGATCTACCCGGAGGAGGACCTTCCTTCGGAGTGGAACAAGTACGTGCAGATCAACATCGACTACTACGAGAACAAGTAGTCTCGGGTCGGGGGCCGCTCAGGCGGCGTCGGCCTGGGAGGCGCGGGTGCGGACGTTGGCGGGCGCGTCGGGCTTCTCGGTCCAGTCGGGCTGGCCCTGGAGCTCGATCTCGCGCGGGAGCGTCTTTCGGTAGCCGAGGAGCCTGACGACCTCGAGGACCTCGGTCCACTGGGGATAGGTCTTGCCGTTGGCGCGCTTGAAGGCGTCGATGGCAGCGACGAACTGGAACTGCTCGGTGGTGAGCTCGCCCTCCTCGGCGGCGCGGGCGAAGTCCGAGAGTCGTCGTCCTGGGCCTCGGCGGCGCTCGAGGCCGGTGGGGCTGAGGCCCTTTTGGACTCGGCGGTCGGGGCCTTCGCGGCGGCAGTGCTCGCCGGGTCGGGGCTCGTTGTGATTCGTGGGCATGGCGGGCTCCTTTCGAGGGGCCCGCCCGCGACGGCGGCGGGGCCGCGCTCAGTCCTCGTCGAAGGGGAAGAACTCCTCGTCGTCGTCTTCCTCGTCGTCGTCGTAATAGTCGTCTTCCTCTTCGTCGTCGAAGAAGTCGTCTTCCTCTTCGTCGTCCAAGTCCTCGAAGACGCTGTCGTCATCATCGTCGTCTTCGTCACGACCGGGCTTTGGCCCGGCCAGGGGGCGGGCGGTCTCCGGCTCTTCGGCGATGGCGAGGGGCCCGAGGTCCGCGAGACGCGCGGCGAGATCGGCTTCGGCGTCGATCGCGTGGTTGAGGTCGTGACGGGGGAGGCTCAGGATCATCAGGCGTGCCCTCGCAGGCGAGATCGCTCGTGTGTGGTTCGACGCGGGCGTCGCCATCCAACCCTGGGGACGACCCGTCTGACGGGCAGTACACTACTGGTCGCCGGTGGCGTGTCAACGGGAAATCGGCCCGGGGGCCTGGCGGGCGCAGGACGCGAGCGGAGGGCCTTTGGGCGTGAGCCGATCTTCAGATGAATCGCTTCAGCTTGGGGCGGGGGTTCTGGCGATCGTGCTGCCGGGCCTGGGGCACGCGGCGCTCGGGCAGACGAAGCGCGGGGCGCTGATCGCGCTTGGGGTTCTCGGGCTCTTCTTCGGGGGGATCCTGATCGGCGGGATCGACTCGATCGACGCCAAGAACGACCGCTGGTGGTTCGTTGGTCAGGCGCTGGTGGGCCCGACGGCGTTCGCGGCGAACTGGGTGAACCAGTCGCTCAGTTCGTCTGATCCGAGCGAGACGGCGGGCCCGGGGTGGGAGGAGACGTCGCCTCCGGCACGGGTGAAGTCGATCGCGCACCTGAACGAGATGGGGATGCTGTTTGCGACGATCGCGGGGATGCTGAATCTGATCGCGATCATCGACGCGCTCTGGAACGCGCCGGCGGAGCGGCGCGGCGCTCGTGGCGTGGTCGGCGATCTTGAGGGCGGGCGGCGGTGATCTGGCTCCTGCTCGCGTACCGGCCGTTCCTTGATCCGCTGCCGCTCCCGAGCGGGTGGTGGTGGCTGACGATCGTGCCGATGGCGGCGCTGATCTCGATCGCCTACAAGGCGGTGCGGAAGCCGTCGCTCAAGGGGTTCTGGGTGAGCGCGGGCTCGATGGCGGCGCAGATCGTGGTGTTCATTGCGCTGGCGGGGTTCGGGGTCCACGCGCTGGTGGAGTGGATCGTGCCGGCGCTTGGGGGGTGAGCGTGGGGGCTCGTGGTCAGGCGTAGCGGGCGGAGTGGGAGCGGTAGGCGCGGTCGATCGAGACGACGAGGTAGCGGAGGGCGTCGACGGCGTGGTCGGGGCCGTCCTTGACGGGGATCTCGCTCGTGGGGTCGTCGTCGGGGTAGTGGTAGCGCTCGAGGCTCTCGATGAGCGTCGTGCAGCGGGGGTGGATGGTGAGCGTCGGGGCGCCGGTTGCGGGCTTCAGGCGGGCGCGGAGGGCGGCGAGCCCCTCGGCGAGGGAGGCGCGGCGGTCGCGGACGGCGAAGCCTGCGCGGCGGATGATCGCGGCGCTCGAGAGGCCGGTCTGCTCTGAGCGCTGGCGGCCCGCGGGGTCGATCGCGATGAAGCCCGGGCGCGGGGGCCTGGCGAGCGCCTCGAGGTGCTCGGCGAGGAGGGATTGGCGCTTGGCGGTTTCGCGCTCGATGTGGAGGTGGCCTCCCGGGAGGTGGGCGGCGAGGAGGACGACGGTGGGCGCGCGAAAGCCGAAGTCCATCCCGGCGCACCAGGCGACGGCTTCGCCCGCGTCGTGGAAGGCCGCGGCGGCGACGTGGAGGTTGCGGTCGAACTCGGGGAAGACGAGGTCGTCGCGGCGCGGGGCGAGGCAGAGCATCTCGGCGTTCCAGGCGCTTTGCGAGACGCGTCGCTTGAGGGTGATCGCGTCGTCGATCGTGATGTGACCGCGGCCGAACTTGGCGGCGCCGTTGCATTCGGGCTGAAGGGGGCAGGTTGCGCAGGGTCGAGCCGGCGGGCAGGTCTCGAGGACGTCGACGAGGCCCCAGCGGAAGAGCGTGCGCGCGGGGGGGTCGCTTGCGGCCTCGGCGACGACGCGGCTCATGAGGCCGCCCGGGCGGTGCATGGTGGAGAAGGCCTCGACGGCGCCGGCGACGTCGTGCGGGCCGCAGCGCCTTGAGCGGGTGACGAGCTGGGCGGCCTGCCAGAGTTCGGGCTTGAAGAGCTCGATCTCGTCGCAGCGGAGGATCTGGGGGCGGAGGCCTCGGATGGAAGCGTCGGAGGCGGCGACAATGCGGCAGCGGGAGCCGTTGCGGAGGGCGAGGCCGCGCTCGGTGGGCGGGGCTTCGAGGAGCCGGGCGAGCGGGTCGCGGGCGAAGAGAGCGCGGAGGTGTTCGTACATGCGGGAGGCCTGCTCTCGGGAGCCGGCGAGGATGGCGACTTCGATCTCTGGCTTGAAGAGGAGGTCGAGGGCGGTGGCGAGGGCGCCGAGGAAAGTCTTGCCTCCGCCGCGGCCGGCCCAGACGACGCAGTCGCGGGGCTGGCCCGGGGCGGGGCCGAAGAAGGCGTGGGCGAGGTAGTCGAGGGTCGCGGCGGCGCGGGGGGTTCTGGGGCGGTCGGTGAGGGCGAGATCGAGGAAGAGGGCGAGCCAGGCGCGGAGCTCGGCGCGGCTGGTCGGCGCGGCGAGGGGGGAGAGCGGCTCGCGCGGCGCGAGGGATCGCGTCATCGGCGGTCGTTCTCCGAGGGCTGGTCTTCGCGGTCGAGGTCGGCGGCGGCCTTCTCGAGGAGGGCGCGGGTGCGCTCGATGGCGGCGGGGTCGTCAAGGAGGGACGCGATGGGCTCGGGGTCGAAGCGTTCGAGGAGGGTCATGGCGGCGCGTCGGGCGGCCTCGGCGTTGTTGGTCTGGGAGGCGGCGGCGATGAGGGAGCGGAGGGCGACGGCGCGGCAGCCGGCGGAGAGGAGGAGCGCGGCGGCGGGGTCGTCGAGCGCGGCGGCGATCGCGGCGAGCCGCTCGCGCGCGGCGGCGTCGTCGGGCGCGAAGAGGTGGGCGAGGGCGGCGATGGGGTCGTCGGTCTTCACTCGGGGTTCTCCGGGTCGATGCGGAGCGCGGCGAGGAGGGCTTGGGCTCGGTTCCTGTGGCGGCGTCTGAGCGCGCGGAGGACGGCCCGGCGCTGCGCGCTGGTCAGGAAGAACGTGAGCGGGTGCGGGAGCGAGCCGGGCTCGGGCGGCGGGGCGGGGGGTGGGCCCCCAGGCGTCGCGGCGTCTGGCGACGAACTCGTATCGTGGGGAGAGGAGGCGCTGGACGAGGGCGCGGATGCGGCGTCGGACGGCGCGCGGGGAGCTGCCCAGGAGGCGGGCGACGTGGATGGCGGAGAGGTTGTCCTGGTAGACGGCGGCGATGAGGGCGCGGTCCTCGGGGAGGAGGTGCTCGGCGCGGAGAACGAGGAGATCGGCGAGGTCGCGCGGGATGCGTCTTCTGAGATCGGACGCTGTTTGGATATCGATCCGGGTGGCGTGACGGGCGGTCTGGGATTTGGTGCTGAACATAAAGCACACTCCTATACCAGTTTGTAGTAGCACGACACGGATTTGGGTTTACCTTGGAGTTAACCTTTCTCGCGTTTGTTTTATATCCTGACGGCCATCGTGCAAGGTTTTTGTCTGGTATAACACCGAACCGGCGCACAGGGGGCGAAGATGCGATCGCTTGGGCTCCACATCCGCGCACGACGGCACGCGCTTGGGCTGACCCTCGAGGCGCTCGCGGAGCGTGCGGGGTGCACGAAGGGGTACCTGTCCGCGATCGAGACGGGGCGGCGCGGTCGTCCGCCGTCGGAGCCGCTGCTTCGGCGGCTGGAGACGGCGCTTGGTCTTGAGACGGGGACGCTGCTCTCTGAGGGGTGGTGGGCGAGCACGCCGGCGGAGGTTCGGGAGCGGCTTCGGGGGCTGGAGCGCCGGACGCGGGCGGCGGCGGAGCTGGCGGAGCTGGTGCTTCGGGAGGGTCGGGGTCGCGGGGTGTGGTCGGAGGAGCTCGAGCGTCTTGCGGCGCGGGTCTCGAGCGCGGCGGGGTGGTCGGGGGGCGAGAGCGGGGCGGACGCGGGGGCGGTGGGCCGGGCGCCGGTGATCAATACGGTCGAGGGCGGGTACCCGACGTTTCCGGACGAGCGGTTTCCGTGGCGGGCGGGCCTGGGTCACGTGGCTGCGCCGGTGGAGCTTGGGACGGGGGCGTTCGCGGTGCGTGGGGTGGGCGGCGCGGTGGGGCCGGGGCACGCGGGGGGGGTCGCGGTCGGCGGCCCGGGCCCGGCCCCCCCATCGCCGGCGACCGCTCCTGACCGGCGCCGAGATGCGCCTTCCGGCAATTGCCCCCGGCCGGCTGCGGCCAATATACATGCCGTCCCGTCACGCCGCATCCACACCGATG
>Ga0081535_100413_pt1 | contig 31576 bp, 30 predicted proteins | sample HotLakmasection3_FD_71020 | JGI IMG/M metagenome (GOLD analysis project Ga0081535, IMG submission 71020) | Hypersaline microbial mat communities from Hot Lake, Washington, USA - Section #3 (SPADES assembly) (version 2) | ecosystem: Environmental > Aquatic > Non-marine Saline and Alkaline >... | reverse complement strand
GGCCGGGGCCCTCTCCCCGCGGCGCCGGGGCGGGCGCCGGATCCTGTCCCGGCGCCGGATGCGGCGCCGGCGGCCGGCTGGCGGGGCTCCGGACGGGGCCGGTGCGGAGCGGGACGGGGCGCGGGCTGATCGCCGTTGGTGGGGGGCTGGCTCATAACGTCACCGCATGTTCTCGATGGCGTCGATCAGGTCGGTGTCGGGGCGCCGGTCGTTGGCGCCGCCGTGCGGTCCGCCGCTGCGCGCCGTGCCGGAGGCCCCGCCCGGCGCACCGGCCGCACCGGCCGCCTTCGGCCGCGGGCCGTCGCCGGCTGCCGGGGCCGCCGTCCGGCTGCGCGCCGCGCTTTCCAGGCGGGCGGCGAGCGACTCGCCGGCGTCGACCAGGAACGCGAGCTCGTCGCGCAGCCCCTGCGCCCGGTCGATCTGGCGCTGAAGCCTGGCACCGGAGTCCTCCGCGGCCGCGCGCAGACCCTTGATCCCGGAGTCGGCCTTGCCCGCGGCCTCGGCCAGGCCGCGCGCCGCCGCGTCCAGCTCGGCCCGGTTGTTGCGCAGCTGGGTCAGCCGGCGGCTGAGCGTCGCGGCATAGAAGATCGTCGCGCCGAGCAGGCACACGACCAGGATGTCCAGGATCAGGCCGAAGTGCTCGGTCACCGCGGGAACTCCTCGCCCTTGGGGATGTCGTGGTCGATGCGCACCGCGATGTGGCCCTTGAGCCGGCCCATGCGGCCCTGGAACATCGGCACGTCGCCGCAGCGCAGGTCGACCAGGCCGTCCGGCGACGTGTTGAGCATGAGCCGCGAGCCGACCTGCCATTGCAGCACGTCGCGGAGCGACACCGACGTTTCGTCCAGGACGGCGCTGAGGTTGACCTCGGTCTGCCACAGCTCGCTGGCGAGGTGGTTCTCCCAGATGGAGTCGCGGCCGAACTTCTCGCCCATGAACATCTGCAGCAGCAGCTCGCGCACCGGCTCCAGCGTGGCGTAGGGCACGAGCAGCTCGAGCCGGCCGCCGCGGTCCTCCATGTCGATGCGCAGCTTGGCCAGCACGGCGGCGTTGCCGGGGCGCACGATGGTGGCGAAGCGGGGGTTGGTCTCCAGCCGGTCGTACCGGAAGGTGACCGGCGACAGCGGGTCGAACGACGCGCTCAGGTCGGACAGCACGACGTGCACCATCCGCTCGACCAGGTTGCGCTCGATCGTCGTGTACGGCCGGCCCTCGATGCGCATGGCCGCCGTGCCGCGCCGGCCGCCCAGCAGCACGTCCACGATCGAATAGATCAGCGCGCTGTCCACGACCAGCAGGCCGAAATTGTCCCACTCCTCCGCCTTGAACACCGACAGCATCGCCGGCAGCGGGATCGAGTTCAAATAGTCGCCGAACCGGATCGAGGTGATCTGGTCCAGGCTGACCTCGACGTTGTCCGACGTGAAATTGCGCAGGCTGGTGGACATCATGCGGACGAGGCGGTCGAACACCACCTCGAGCATGGGCAGGCGCTCATAATTGACCATGGCGCTGTTGATGAGCGCCATGATGCCCGCATTCTCGCCCTCGCCCTCGTCGCCGCTGTCGAAGCCGAGCAGGCTGTCGATTTCGTCCTGGTTGAGCACGCGGTTGGAGGCCAGACCGTCGTCGTCGTCGGCCTCGGCCATCGCCGCCCACTCCTCCGCCAGGCCGTCCTCGTCGCCGCCGTCCGCGCCGCCGGAATCGGGGCCGTCGCCGCCGTCGTCGTCGCCCCCCAGCGCGGCCGCCCACTCGTCGGCCAGGGCTTCCTGTTCGTCCTTCGGATCGGGCATGGCGCCTCTCGCACGGACCGGGTCGCGCCGGCCTGGGCTACTGTTGGACCAGCATTTCGCGGAACAGGATGTCGCGCACCTCGACCGGCGCGGCGGCGGCGTGGACCCGGCGCAGCAGCTCCTCGCGCAGACGGTAGAGCCCGGCCGAGCCGCGCAGGTCCGCCAGGCGCAGCTCGCGCAGGTAGACCTGGAAGTTGTCGATGATGCGCGGCAGCATGCGCTCCAGCGCGTCGACGGCGGTGCCCGGCTCCAGCTCCAGGCTGACGCTGATCTGGAGATAGGCCTGCCGGCCGCCGTCGGCGTTCAGGTTCACCAGGATGTCGGGCAGGTCGTAGAACACGCCGGGCGCGGGCGGCGGGGCCTCGGCCTCCGCCGGCTCCGGCGCCGCCGCGAACAGCGCATCGAGCGCGCCCGTGACGAACAGCGCGGCGCCGCCGCCGCTGAGCACCAGCAGGGGCAGGATGATGTAGAGCACCAGCTTCCGGCCGCTCATCTTGCGGCGCGGCAGCTCGCCGGTCATCTCGTTGACCGCAGCGTCCAGAGTGTCGGCGGCCATGCCCGCTGTCCTTCCGTGCCCCCGTGGCTACGGCGGGACTGTAGGCCCGGCAGGGTTAAGATAGCGTTGCGCCGTGGGCTGGGGTTGGAGGCATTGTGCGCGTTGCGGAATGACACCGGCCGGGCATGTGCCGATATTGTGCGTGAAATGTGCAAGAGGCTGTCATGCCGGTAGCCGTCCACGATGCAGCCGGGCCGCCGAATGCGGCACGACGGATCTCCGCGTTTCTCAACCGGGTTCAGGAGCCGCGCAGCCCGTTCATTTCCCCTGCCCGCTTCGCCGACGCGGCCGGGTTTTCCCTTGCCGCGTTGGCGGCGCTCAGCGGGGTGCATCGCAATACGATCCGGCAGAACCCGGGGTCGGAGCGGCTGCAGGACAGGCTTCGGGACATGGTCAAGGTCATTGCGTCCGCCTGCGAACTCACCGGCGACATTGAACGCGCCATTTACTGGTTCCGCAACGAGCCGATCGCCGACTACCGCCACAAGACGGCCGCCGAACTGATCGCGGCCGGACACGCGGACGCGGTGCTGGCCCATCTGGAAGATTTAAGGAACGGGGCGGCAGGGTGAGGCTGACCCGCATCGGTCCGTGGGCCAACGGCTACCGATTCTTGTTTCTTGTCGCAGCAACACGATCGATGCGCCGTGCCGGTTTGCCGGCCGGATCTATCGCGAACGGTCAGGCGGTCTTCCGGTCCCGGTCGTCCAGCGCATGCCGCAGCGCCTGAAGCGCCTCGACGATCACGTCGGGATGGCGCGACGCGAACTGGATATCGTAGCCGACCGGCCGGCCAAGCTCGTCCAGGTCGATCACCAGATCGCGCGCGTCGTCCACCCGACTGTCCACCCCGACGGAGCCGCGGACGGACACGTACATGCTGTCCGTCTCCGGGTCGTAGACAATCGGCGACCGGCGATCGCTCATGGCAGGGGATCGCGTCCGCCGGACGGGCGGCGGCGGCAGGGGAGGCGGAGTATCGTCCGTCATTCGCTTGCTCCCGGCACCATGACGACGGCCGCTACGGGGATCCCGGCAAATCCTGCCCGGTAGACGCTGCCGCGCCAAGCGCTTCCTGCCCTGGGTCTGCCCGGACCGCCGCGGAAACGCGGGCCCGGAGCCGGCCCCCGTGCTGGCACGGCCGGTGCAATGCCCCTGGGCGACCGGGTCCCCGCGACCCGCCGCCTTCCGCAAGACGGGCTCCGCCACGCGCCATGGAAAACACCCTGTACATCGGCCTGTCCCGCCAGATGGTGCTGCGGCGCGAGATGTCCGTCGTCGCCAACAACATCGCCAACATGAACACGGCCGGCTACCGCTCGAACCAGATGCTGTTCCTGGAGCACGTCATGGAGCCGGAGCGGCCCGGCGCGCGCGACGGGCACGCCATGTCGATGGTCATCGACCAGGGCGTCGTGCGCGACACCCGGCCCGGCCCGCTGACCCGCACCGGCAACCCGCTCGACATCGCGCTGCGCGGCGAGGGCTACATGGTCGTCGATACGCCGGCGGGCCCGCGCTACTTCCGCGGCGGCCACCTGGAGATCGATGCCGAGCGCCGGCTGGTCGACGGCAACGGCCTGCCGGTCCAGGGCGCCGGCGGCGGCCCGATCCTGATCCCGCAGACGGCCACGGAGATCACGATCAGCGGGACCGGCGAGATCTCGATCGTCCAGGGGGACGACCGCACCGAGACCGTGCCGATCGGCAGCCTGCGCCTGGTCGCCTTCGACGAGGAGCAGCGGCTGACCACCCTGGGCGGCGGCCTGTACGTGACCAACGAGATGCCCCGCGACGCCGAGGAGACCGAGGTGATCCAGGGCACCATCGAGGCGTCCAACGTGCAGCCCATCGTCGAGATGACCAACATGATCGAGGTCGCCCGGCAGTACCAGTCGACCCAGAGACTCATCCAGGACGAGCACGAGCGCGTCCGCACCGCCATCCGCCGCCTCGGCCGGATGCAAGGCTAAGGAGCCACCGTCATGCGATCGCTCAGCATCGGCGCCACCGGCATGCTGGCCCAGCAGCTCAACGTCGAGGTCATCTCCAACAACATCGCCAACATGAACACGACCGGGTTCAAGCGGCAGCGGGCCGAGTTCCAGGACCTGCTGTACCAGAGCCTGCGCCGTGTCGGCGCCGCGTCCTCGGATGCCGGCACCATCGTGCCGTCGGGCGTGCAGATCGGCGCCGGCGTGCAGACGGCCGCGGTCTACCGCATCCATCAGCAGGGCAACATGCAGGTGACCGACAACCCGCTCGACGTGGCGATCAACGGCGAGGGGTTCTTCCTGGTCCAACTGCCGAGCGGCGACACCGCCTACACCCGCGCCGGGTCGTTCCAGCTCAACGCCGAGGGCGAGGTGGTCACGCCGGACGGCTACCGCGTGATCGGGCCCGACGCCGTGCCGGCCGAGGCCGTCGAGATCTCGGTCAACGAGAGCGGCGAGGTGTTCGTCGTGCTGGACGGCCAGGTCGAGCCGCTCGACGTGGGCCAGTTCGAGCTGGCCACCTTCGCCAACCCGACCGGCCTGGAGGCGATCGGCGGCAACCTGTACGTGGAGACACCGGCGTCCGGCGACGCGGTGGCCGGCACCGCCCAGGCGGAAGGTTTCGGCACGCTGAAGCAGGGCATGCTGGAGACCTCGAACGTGAACATCGTCAGCGAGATCACCCAGCTCATCTCGGCCCAGCGGGCCTACGAGATGAACTCCAAGGTCATCACCACGACGGACGAGATGATGCGGTCCGTCACCAACCTGCGCTGAGGAGGGCGGGTCCGATGAAACAGATCCTGGCCATGCTGTCCGCCGCGGTGCTGTTCATCGTCGCCGTGGCCGCCGACGCCGCCGAGCTGCGCGAGCGCGTCGTCCTGGACGGCGAGGAGGTCACCCTGGGCGACCTGTTCGAGGGTTTGGCGCCGGAGCGCGCCGGCATCCCGATCGCCCGCGCCCCGGCGCTGGGCCGCGAGGTGACCCTGGAGGCGCCGTGGGTGGCGCGCGTCGCCCGCGCCTACCGGGTCGACTACCGGCCGGCCGGCCCGTACGAGCGGATCACCATCGTGCGCGCCAGCCACCGCGTCGATCCCGTCGCCATGGAGTCGGCGCTGGTCGAGGAACTGCGCCGCCGGCTGGGCGAGGGCCGCATCGAGCTGACCTACGACGGCCGGAGCGCCGAGCTGCACCTGCCGACTGCGGTCGAGCCGACCGTGACCGTCGCCGAGTTCGCGTTCGAGCCGGTCACCGGGCGGTTCAGCGCGACGCTGGCGGCCCCCGCCGAGGGCCCGGCCGCGGCCCGCATCGCCGTCAGCGGCCGCGCCGCGGTGATGGTCGAAGTGCCGGTGCTGGCGGCGCGGCTGCGCGGCGGGCACGTGATCGGCGCCGACGACATCTCCCTGGTCGAGGTGGACGGCAGCCGCATCGACGACGGCATGGCGCTGAGCGCCGACGAAATGATCGGCATGAGTCCGCGCCGCACCCTGTCGCCGGGCGCCCCGGTGCGCCTGGACGACCTGCAGCCGCCGGCCGTGGTCGCCCGCAGCGACCGCGTGACCATGCGCGTCCGCCACGGCACCCTGACCGTCAACGCCCGCGGCCGCGCCCTGGAAGACGGCGCGATCGGCGACGTGATCCGCGTCACCAACGTGGACAGCCGCCGCACCGTTGAGGCCGTCGTGGCCGGCCCCGGCCTCGTCACCGTCCAGCCGATCGCCAACCTGGCGCTCGTGAACTAGGAGACCGATCGATGACCGCCACCCCGATGCTCCGTTTCGGTCTCGCCCTGGCCGCCTCCGTCGCGCTGGCCGCCTGCACCGCAGCCCAGCGGGTCGAGGACCTGGCCACCGGCGGGCCGCACCTGACCCCCGTCGAGAACCCCGTCGAGCGCCAGGACTACCACCCGATCCGCATGCCGGTGCCGACGCCGCAGGTGGTCGAGCAGAACGCCAACTCGCTGTGGCAGTCCGGCTCGCGGGCGTTCTTCCGCGACCAGCGCGCCGCCAACGTCGGCGACATCCTGACCGTGCTGATCGAGATCGACGACGAGGCCCGCCTGAACAACAGCACCGAGCGCGAACGCAGCAACGCCGAGACCGCCGGCGCGCCGGCCCTGATGGGCTTCGAGACGGAATGGCTGGAGGAGATCCTGCCGGACGAGTATTCCGCCGAGGACCTGGTCGACCTGGCCAGCACCAGCCAGTCCCGCGGCGAGGGCGAGATCCGGCGCAACGAGGAGATCGAGTTGCAGCTCGCCGCCGTCGTCACCGACGTGCTGCCCAACGGCAACATGGCGATCTTCGGCCGCCAGGAGGTGCTGGTGAACTACGAGCGGCGCGACCTGGTCGTCGCCGGCGTGATCCGGCCGGAGGACATCACCTCGCAGAACACGATCAGCTATCAGCAGATCGCCGAGGCGCGCATCTCCTACGGCGGCCGCGGCCAGCTGACCGACGTGCAGCAGCCGCGCTACGGCCAGCAGCTCTACGACATCGTCTTCCCGTTCTGACGCGGACGGACTCCGCACCATCCCTGCCAGGGCCGCGGCCGCGCTGCCGCGGCCCTGGGCGCGTCGGCGCCGCCGCGGGTCCGGACGCGACGCGACGGCGGAACCGGGGGCCGCTCCGCGGGTTGAGGTTTGACAGGCGCCCGCGCGTGCGCGTCACACCGTCAACCGAACAAAGGACACCAGGGAGGTTCCCATGGACGATCGCGACACCGAGCACGAGAAGTCCCTGACCACCATCCGCCCCGAGCACTTCGGCACCGGCGCGTTCTTCTTTGCGGCGGCGCTGATGGAGGGCCTGGTGAAGAAGGGCGTGCTGTCCAAGACCGACGCCCAGGAGATCATCCAGGACGCCCTGGACAAGGTCCGCGCCGGCACCGTGCCCGAGATCACCGGGGCGTCCGACATCTTCCGCCATTTCTACGGGTATCAGACGTTCTAGCGGAACCCGACGGCCGGGGCGAGCCTGCGGCATTGCCCCGGCGCAGCCGGAAAAATCGGGTGCGGCACCATGACGGCATTGCAATCGGTGCCGGGGATCGTCAGTGTCATCGATAGGCAGGCACGCGCCGGAAAAACCCCGAGTTGCCCTCGAGGCGGCAGCATCCGATGCGATGTGGATCAGGGGCCGGGGGCCTGCCTCCGCCGTTGGACCTCTTGAAAAAATTCACGTTGCTGTTGATTCAATGGATTCTTGGACAACGGCGGAATCGGCGTGATGCCGTTGTCTATTATGTGGTTGTTATTGGTACCAAACCGGTCGGCCAGTTCCAGAGCATACCGAGGCTCACAATTCCCATAATAGTTTGGCTCCACGGCACAAAAGACGGCACTTGTTACCACATCAGCGATCTGAAGGCCGGCCCACTTCGAATGATTTTCAACCTTGATGCTTTCTATGTCCAACACATCCCAGTAAGCACTTCTTCCATGCTTGATAAGCTCGCGCCCCTCCTTTATGAGAAGGAGGTATTCCTTCATTGACTGGTAATCTGTTCCGCCTCGGCGAGAAAAGATAACTTTTAGTTTTGCGTTTCCGTGTTTTTCTTTCTCTGCCGCTTTGACGCAAACCTGCGTGATCCTCTCCAGTAAATAACGGATCATGTAGTTGTACAAATATCCTCTTTTCTTGAAGATCGGGAGCTTGTCATGATCCAGGAGCGTCCCTTTATTGGATATAACTACTGAAGCGCCAAACCTCTTGGAGGCAAGGTGTTGACATGCCACGACCTTCTGATCATGGCTCAGATCCCTGAAATGTAGATACTGACGATTTGCTTTCCCTATTTTCGCGAGGATCTCGTTTCGCCAGCGCGGCAACGACAGATCATGCTCGTGACGCACAAGACATGCCCCAATCGCAAGCCAATGCGATTGACCACTGTTGCCTTGGGTGCGAAGCTTGCCAAGTCCTTCGTCTCCAGCCTCATCAACATACGCGGTACATTCCAGCATTGCTATCGCAGCTTTCCAATAGGCATTTATGCGGCAAGGTCACCATTTGCTCTGGATGTAATGTGCGGCTATCGACCTGTTGCAGCAAGAATTGCACCTTCACTCGCTCATCTCGCAGCGGCGCTGCGCGGCTTGGCAGAGGGCCGGGATCCCGGCTCGACCAAAGACGGCGAGATTTTGACGTGGCTGATCACGCCGCTGTCCTGATAGGGTCGGCGCGCCGCCGCCAGGGTACTCTATCAGACATCGCGCATGGCCGTCCGGTTTCCTCCGCGCAGCACCGCCCCGATCGACGCGATGCCCGCGCCCGGCCGCAGCGGTCCGGGCCGTGCGAACGCGTCCGATGCAGCCGTGCCGAGCGGGATCGCCCGCGCCGCGGACCTGGCCGCGATCGTGTGCGCCTGGGCGCTGCTGTTCCTGCCGGCGGCAGCGCTGCGCACGCTGCACTACGAGGAGGGCCGGCGCGCGCTGGCGGCGCTCGACATGCTGACGCACGGGCACTGGATGGTGCCCGAGGTCCTGGGCCTGCCCTACGTCAACAAGCCGCCGCTGCTGCCCTGGCTGATCGCCGCCGTGGGCTGGGTGTCCGGCGGCGTGGACGAGTGGGCCGTGCGCCTGCCGCCGCTGCTGGTCACCCTGGCCGGGGCGCTGCTCGTCCATGCGGCGGCCTGGCGCCACGGCGGCCGGGTGGCGGGACTGGTCGGCGCCGCGGCCTTCCTGCTCACGCCGATGATCCTGGAGAAGGCGGCGGTCGGGGAGACGGACACCACCGTCACCGTCGCCGCGTTCGCCGCCGTCCTGGTCTGGTGGGACGGCGCGCGCACGGGCCGGGTGGCGGCGTGGCGCTGGCTGCTCGCCGGGCTGCTGCTGGCGCTGGCGGCGCTGGCCAAGGGGCCGGTGCCGCTGGCCTATGCCGCGGTGGGGATCGGGCTGTTCGCCCTGTGCCGGCGGCGCTGGCACGACCTGCCGGGGCTGGCCGCGGCGCTGGTCCTGGCGCTGGTGCCGGTCGGGCTGTGGGCGATGACGGCGTACGAGCCCGGCCGCGCCGACCACTGGCAGGGGGAGATGCGGCTGGGCGCGGCGCTGCCGCCGCTGTGGGCCTATCTGGAGGACCGCATCGACCTGGTCGGCGAGCTGGCCGCCCTGTTGATGCCGTGGCTGGCGCTGGCAGTGCCGGTGTTCGTACCGGCCTGGCGCCGGCGCCTGGGGGTGGACCCGGACGCGGCGCTGGTGCTGGGCCTGTACGCCGGAGGGTTCACCGCGCTGCTGCTGGCCTGGCCGAACGCCCTGCCCCGCTATGCCATGCCGGCGGTGCCGGCGGTGGCGGCGGCGGCGGGGCTGGCCGCAGCGGCGCTGTGGGAGCGGCGCCGGGTGCGCCGGCTCGTGGTCGCCGCGGTCGCGGTGATGGCGGCGGGGCAGGTCGCCGTCGCCACCGGCCTCGTCCCGCTCAAGGCCGAGCTGTACCGCTATGCGCGTCCGGCCGGCGCGGCGCTGGCCGCCGCCATGGCGGACGACCCGGCGCCGGTCTACCTGGCCTCGCCGACGATCGGCGACCACAACATCATGTATTACATCGGCCGGCCGGTCACGGACGTGCCGCCGGCGGCGGCCGGAGACCTGCCCGCCCCGGCCTGGATCCTGACCACGCCGCAGTACCTGGCCGACGTGCGCGCCGCCCTGACCCGGCTGCCGGCCGAGCCGGTGCTGACGGTCCATGGCCGGCGCGACCAGCCGTACCTGCTGTTCCGCCTCGAGCGCCGCTGAACCGCCGCCCGCCGCGTCGCCTCTGGCTTTGGTGACCGGTGCGCCTACATACGCGGTGAACCAGGTCGGCGGGCTGCGGTATGGACGCCGGCGGCTCTTTTCCTTTGCAGGTCCGGGAGACCCCAGGCGTGAACTTCGCCAGCGACAACGTCTCCGGCGCAGCGCCGGAAATCCTCGAGGCCCTGACGGCCGCCAACGCCGGGAACGCCATGCCCTATGGCAGCGATCCCGTCACCCGCCGGCTTGAGGCGCTTGTCGCCGACGTATTCGAACGCGAGGCCACGGTGTTCCCGGTCGCCACCGGCACCGCGGCCAACGCCCTGGCCCTGCAGGCGCTGATCCCGCCCTACGGCGCCGTCTACTGCCACCGCGAGAGCCACATCAACGTGGACGAATGCGGCGCGCCCGAGTTCTTCACGGGCGGCGCCAAGCTGGTCGCGCTGGACGGGCCGCACGGCAAGCTGCAGCCGCACACCGTGGCGGCGGCGCTGACGGCCGGGGTGCGCGGCATGCCGCACCGGGTCAAGCCGGCCGCGCTGAGCCTGACCCAGGCGACCGAGGCCGGCACGGTCTATAGCATCGACGAGATCGCCACCCTGGCCGACGTCGCCGCCCGCCACGGTCTGGCCGTGCACCTGGACGGGGCCCGCTTCGCCAACGCGGTGGCGGCGCTGGGCGTGGCGCCGGCCGAGCTGACCTGGCGCGCCGGAGTCGACGTGCTCTGCCTCGGCGGCACCAAGAACGGCTGCCTGGCGGCCGAGGCCGTGGTCTTTTTCGACCCGGCGCAGGCGGAGGACTTCGCCTACCGCCGCAAGCGCGGCGGCCAGCTGCTGTCCAAGCACCGGTTCGTCGCCGCGCAGCTGAACGCCTATCTGCGCGACGGCCTGTGGCTGCGCCTGGCGGACCACGCCAACGCGCAGGCGCAGCGCCTCGCCGCCGGGCTGGAGGGCCTGCCCGGCCTGTTCGTCGTCCACCCGGTCGAGGCCAACGAGGTGTTCCTGCGCGCGCCGTCGGCCGTGGTCGCCGGGCTGGAGGAGGCCGGCATCGGCTTCGCGCCGTGGGACGAGGGGCTGATCCGGCTGGTCACGTCGTTCGACACCGACCCGGCCGCGGTCGACCGCCTGCTCGCCGAGCTGTCCCGGCTGACCGCCGCCGCCGCCGACGAGGAGCCGGTCGCCGCCGGCGAATGACGGCCGCGGCGCCATCCGACGCGGGCGACCGCCGGCTCAGCCGGCTTCGCAACGCGGGATGCCGTCCGTAAAGAAGTCGTCAGGCAGGAGACGGGCGTCGCTGACGAGACCGTTGCGCTCGTCGTCGTAGACGTTGCTGTAGGTCCAGACCGTGCGGCCGTCCGGCGTCACCTCGAGCACGCGGCCCCGCTCGGTCTCAACGACGAGAAGATTGCCGTTCGGCAGCGTCTCGTGCATGCCGCGCCGGTACGAATAGAAGCCTTCCGGCGGATCCGCCTCGAAGGTCGTCCAGACCCGGTCCGTCGCGGGATCGGCCCGGCGGATGACCGAGCTGCCGGCCCCCATCCGGTTGTCGTAGACGGAGATGGTGCCGTCGGGCAGGAAATCCGGATCGTGCTGGCGGAACCAGGGGCCGATCCGCGCCCATTTCAGGCGCCCGTCGGCCGGGTCGATGACCGCGATCATGTTCAGGGAGCGAAAGCTGAGCAGCAGGTCGCCGGCCGCGAACATCGGGAAGGCCGGCGCCAGCGCGGGCGGGAGCTCCTCGACGTCGTTCGGGTGAAAGGCGTCGCAGCAGTAATCGACGCGCTCTTCCGACTCCAGGGTGTGCAGGGCGAACCGTCCGTACAGGGCGTGCGGCGTGATGACGTCATGCTCGAGCGATACCCGGCGCAGCTCCCGCCCCGTCTCCGCATCCAGCTCGACCATGTATTCGTAGTGGTTGTTCCGGTCCGGATCCGCCGGATCCTCGATCGCCTCCCAGGCCCAGAGCGTTCCGCGCACGGTCCGCGTGACGACATGATGAAAGTTGCCGTCCGTGATCCAGAGCGGGTTGCCGCAGGCATCGACCCGCGCAATGACCTCCCCGTTGTCGAAATTGACGACGATCGAGCCGTCCTCGAAGGGTTCGACGCCGTGCAGAAAGACGTTGTTCGGGCTGCGCCCGCCGGGCGCCAGACGGGCATAGTCCACCGGCCAGTAATGAAGCTCCGTCCCCTCCCGGTCGATCAGCCGAAGCCCGGCGAGGGCCTGCCGATGCGGGGTCAGCTCCGAGATCAGCCGCAGCCCGTCCGCCGTGCGGTCCGGGTCGAGCACCGCCACCCCGGGCTCCCGGCCCTCCGGCGCCGCCACCAGCAGGCGGGTCGGCTCGACCCCCCAGTCGTTTTGCCAGTTGTCCCACAGATCGACGGCGTCGTTGTGGATGCCGATCAGCGTCTCGGCAGGCGGAAGGTTGCGGACGACGACGAAGACGCCCGCCAGGAAGGCGAGCAGTGTCAGGGACACCAGAAAGACGGCGAACGCCAGGCGATCCTTCATCGGTCAACCCGCAAGAGCTTTGGCCGGCGGATTGATCGCGCACCGCCGGAGCCGTTCGTACAGGCCGCGCGCTTCCCTGAGGGCGCCGCTTCTGTCCGGGTCGCCCGACCCGGCGCGGTCTTCCGGCGGCCGGATCAGCCGCGCCTGCGCCCGCACCTCATCCGACACCGCGATGCCGAGTGCGGCGGCGAGCCGGTCGAGCGTCCGGTCCGGACGGGCGCAGAGCGTGGCGTAGTCGACCAGGATCACGCGGTCGCCCAGATACTGTTCGATCCAGTCGTGCGCCGCGATCCAGTAGTCCAGCCAGAAGCCCGGGTCCTCCGGGTCGCCGGAGATCTCGGCAAAGCGGATCGGCTTGATGTCGGCGCCGAACTCGAAGTGCCCGAGTGCCGCCATGTAGCGCCGCGCGAAACCGTCCATGGCATGGATTTTCCGGAACCGCCGATGCTGGCGATGCAGCGACCGGGCATGGGACAGCGGGTCGCGGATCGGCACCAGGATCCGGCAGTCCGGGTACAGCGCCGGCAGCAGGCCGAGACGCGCAATGTTGGCGTTGTTCTTCGACAGGTACCGGTGCGGCTGCGGCCCGTCCCGGTCCTCGCACCGGGCGGCGATCAGTTTGCGCATGTGCCGGTCGAAGAAGGTCTCGAAGGCCGCGTGGCGGTCCTCGGCGTGCCAGACCTCGATGTGGTCCGACCGGTATTTGTCCTGCCAGAACGCGAGCCAGAGCATTTCCTCGAAGGCCTCGGCACTGTCGTACCCGATCGCGACGCCGTCGCCGTGCGCGCGCTCGCGCTCGACCGCCGGCTTGCGGAAGGGCCGCGAGAACCGGTTCCACAGGATCGGCGTCATGACGAACGGCATGTCCCGGTAGCTGTGGGTCGCAAACTCGGGGGCGGCGGCCAGGATGTTGAGCAGGAGCGTCGTCCCGGCCCGCGGCAGGGCGCACACGAACACCGGCCGCGCCGGCGCCGTGCGGGCGTTCCTGTCGGCAAGGAACCGGTCCTCGATGTCGGCGAGGGCGACCTGCACGGGGACGGTGTTGAAGGCGAGCCGGTGCAGCAGCCGCTCGATCACGCCGTAGTCCGCGGTCGCGCTCAAACCCGCACCACCATGGCGATCACCGAGAGCACGACCGCGACACCGATGACGATCGGATCGACCGCGGCCGCCGCGATCTCCTGATGGCTGTACAGGTTCAGGACGGCGCCTGCCCACATCAGGGCCAGCGCCGCGGCGACCGCCACCGCCGACCGCCAGCAGATCTCCAGGAACACGCGGGTCAGCGCGATCGCGGCGGTCCGTGCCGCCGCCTCCTTTTCCGGATCGCTCACCTCGGGTGACCGCAGCAGCGCGCCGACATGGCGCACGCGCCGACCGCCGCGCGCGACGATCGGCACCAGCTTGAGCCACCTCAGGGCGAGCGCGAACGCCAGGATGCCGAGGCCGAGAAACAGGATCGCCATCGTCCGGCCGCGCTCACCGCACCGACCGGGTGTCGTCACCCGTTTCGAGCGCAGGCCGCCGGCGCGGCTTGCCGCCCCCGCCGGCCTTGCGCGCCGCGATCAGCCGCTTGATCGGAAACCAGACGAAGCCGACCAGCGCCAGGACGACCGCCCCGATCAGCGCCAGCACCGCCCCGATCGCCGACAGCCCCGCACCCGGGCCGGTATATGCAAGCGCCGGCGACGCCATGAAGATCATGACGAAAGCGCACCACAGGACCAATCCGCAGCGCCGGCCAAGGCCGTGCAAGAAATTCGTCATGCAGATACTCCTCCATATCCCCCGCTCGCGGACCGCCATCTTACGGTTCACAGTGCGGTACCTTACAATACTATTCGTTAACCATAATCCTGACCACGCGGCACGGCACGTGCAAGGTACAAAAATGGGTCACGCGGTGCGCCCGGATCTCCGGGCCCGGCTCACACTGCATCATCCTTTCGAGCAGGGAGGCGCCGGGCATGCGTTGGTTCACGGCGTTTCAGGGATCGCGATCATACCCGCCGAGGTGCCCGTCCAGGGACCAGATCATGACTCGCAGGCGGGGATGCCGGTCGCACGCCTCCTCCCACTGCCTGACGATGGACAGGTCACCGGTGCCGGCGCCTTGCATGGCGAACTTCGGGAAGTCCGCCAGCCAGTCGCGAACCCGGCCGATGTCCGGCATCTGGATGGGCCGCCAGGGGGCGTCGCCGTCCAGGGCTTTCGTGACCTGGGTGACGAAAATCTCGGCATACCGGCGCCGCTGGCCGCCGTCGGAAAGTTGCGCGATATGGTTGCCCGCCTCGAATATGGCCGCCATCGGCAGCAGGAAGTTTGCCTGCTGCTCCACGAAGTCTTCGAACTGCCGCGAAACCTCGTCCCGGCGCTGATTGAACGCGGCAACGTTAAGCAGATTAAGGAATACGGACGTATCGACAATGACGACCACGCCCACGGCCGGCTAACCGACCTGCTCGTTCAGCTCACGGAGCCAGTCCTGCGCCTGTGCCCGCCGTGCAGCCGGGCCTGGATGGCTCTTCACGAACCGCTCGATCAGGCCGTGCGACATCAGATGGCCGACAGACCCTTGTGCAATGAGTTCCGGGTAGTCCGGCACGTCCATCAGCCGCGTCAGACGGCTCGAGCCGTCCACAGGATCGCGATAGCAAAACACGACATTCGGAACCGCATCGTTAGGCAAAGCATCCAGCAGTGCTGGGTTGTGACTGCTGAGGAGTACGCGCAGTTTGCGACGCTTGGCAATTTCGGAGATGCGCTCCAGCAACTGTTCGGCCCGGCTGGGATGTACGCCGTTGTCAATCTCTTCGATGACAACCAAGCTGCCTTCCGGCGCCGACAGAACGGCGGCGACGATCGACAGCACGCGCAACGTCCCGTCCGACAGCAGCGTCGCATCATAATCGCTCTCATGGCCGCCAAAGGTTTCGGTGAGCTGGACCATGACTTCGCCACGCGGCGTCTCAATGAAGCCTACCTTTGCGATATCCTGTTCCGGAAGACTGCGGATAAACTCCAGAATAGTCGGTCTGCAATCCTGAATCTTGCATAAATTGTAGAGCACGCCAGAAATGTTGCTGCCGTTTTCCCGCAAACTCTGATCGGTGTTGAAGCTGTAGTCACGCATGGCCGTCGGTTGCGGATCCAAAAAGACGATGCTGGAAAGAAGTCTCTGATAGATCGACGTGACCATTGGAATGGTGTGCTGCGCGTCCTTGTGCCCGCCCTCGAACCGGGCCGAGCTTTGAAGTTGCACAAGGACCGCCATCTGGTCATTGCACGTGACCTGAGGCTTCTTCCTGCCACGGGCAAAGTTGTTGTACGCGACCCTTATGTCGCTGCCGGCAGCTTGTGATGGTGCCACGACCTCGTACAGCGGAACATGAGACTCCGGCCCGGTCAGGCGTTCATCCCTTATGTGCAGATCGTCGTCCGGTCTTCGCTCAAGCGTGATAGAAAATCGGTCCCAGCCGGGAAGGTCTGCCTGACAAGACAGGGAGAATTCAGACCCGCCACGATAACCCAGATCAGAGACCTTGCCGCGAATGGCACGGTCGGCCTCCTGAATTGCATACCGGATCGAGCCGAGCTTGTTGCCCTGGGCGATCCACGACAGCAGGCGCAAGGCCTCGATCGCGTTGCTCTTTCCCGAGGCATTGGCGCCGATGAGCACCGTGAGCGGGCTGAGCGGCAGGGTCGCATCCCTGTAGCTCTTGAAGTTTCGCACCCCGAAGCTGACCAGCATGCCACCCTCCAGCCCGATCCCCGGCCGACCGCCCCTCACGGCCCCTTCCGCCGCCGCCCCGCGTACCGCTTGGCCGCCGTCTTGGCCCCGCCGGGGTCCTTCGCCCGCCGCGGCCGCGCCCCGCCGGAGCCGGCGCCGCCGGGTTCCTCCACCGTGCTGCGGTGGGTGCCGCCGCGGGCGCGCATGGGCAGCAGGCCGCCGACGGTGGCCGGGTCGGCGAGCTCCAGCTCGGCGGCCTCCAGGCGGCGGATCTCGTCGCGCAGGCGGGCGGCCTCCTCGAACTCCAGGTCGGCGGCGGCGGCGCGCATCTGCTTTTCCAGGTCGGCGATGGTCTCGTGCAGGGTCTTGCCGGTGACGTGGCCGCCGCCGGGGGCCGCCTTGACCGTCACCCGGTCGCCGCGCTCGTAGACGCTCTCCAGGATGTCGGAGATCGCCTTCTTGATGCTGGCCGGCGTGATGCCGTGCGCGGCGTTGTAGGCCTGCTGCTTCTCCCGCCGCCGCCCGGTCTCGTCGATGGCGGCGCGCAGCGAGCCGGTGATCGTGTCGGCATACAGGATGGCGCGGCCGTCGACGTTGCGGGCGGCGCGGCCGATGGTCTGGATCAGGGAGGTGCGCGAGCGCAGATAGCCCTCCTTGTCGGCGTCCAGGATCGCCACCAGCCCGCATTCCGGAATGTCCAGCCCCTCGCGCAGCAGGTTGATCCCGACCAGCACGTCGAAGGCGCCGAGGCGCAGGTCGCGGATGATCTCGATGCGCTCCAGCGTCTCGATGTCGGAGTGCAGGTAGCGCACCTTCAGGCCGCTCTCGCCCATGTACTCGGTCAGCGCCTCGGCCATCTTCTTGGTCAGGGTGGTGACCAGCACCCGCTGCCCCTTCGCCACCACCTCGCGGCATTCGGCCAGCAGGTCGTCGACCTGGCTGGCGGTCGGGCGGATAATCACCAGCGGGTCGATCAGGCCGGTGGGGCGGACCACCTGCTCCACGAACACGCCGCCGGTGCGCTCCAGCTCCCAGTTGCCGGGGGTGGCCGAGACGCACACCGTCTGCGGCCGCATCACGTCCCATTCCTCGAACTTCAAGGGCCGGTTGTCGATGCACGCCGGCAGCCGGAAGCCGAAGTCGGACAGCGTCGCCTTGCGCGCATAGTCGCCGCGGTACATGCCGCCGATCTGCGGGATCATCACGTGGCTCTCGTCGCAGAACAGCAGGGCGTTCTCGGGCAGGTATTCGAACAGGGTCGGCGGCGGCGCGCCCGGAGGGCGGCCGGTCAGGTAGCGGGAGTAGTTCTCGATGCCGGCGCAGCTGCCGGTCGCGGCGATCATCTCCAGGTCGAACTGGGTGCGCTGCTCCAGCCTTTGCGCCTCCAGCAGCTTGCCGTCGCGGATGAACTCGTCGAGGCGCGCCTTCAGGTCGGCCTTGATCTGGTCCACCGCCTGGATCAGCGTCGGCTTGGGCGTCACGTAGTGGCTGTTGGCGAACACGCGGATCTGCCCCAGCGCGTGGCCCTTCTCGCCGGTCAGCGGGTCGAACTCGTGGATCGCCTCGACCTCGTCGCCGAACAGCGACAGCCGCCAGGCGCGGTCCTCCAGGTGGGCGGGGAAGATCTCCACGGTGTCGCCGCGGACGCGGAAGGTGCCGCGGGCGAAGCCCATGTCGTTGCGCTTGTATTGCAGCTCCACGAACCGCTTGAGCAGGTCGTTGCGGTTGACCCGGTCGCCCGCGGCGACGGGGAAGGCCATGCCGTAATAGCTCTCCACGTCGCCGATGCCGTAGATGCACGAGACCGAGGCGACGATGATCACGTCCTCGCGCTCCAGCAGGGCGCGGGTGGCGGCGTGGCGCATGCGGTCGATCTGCTCGTTGATCGACGATTCCTTCTCGATGTACGTGTCGGTGCGCGGCACGTACGCCTCGGGCTGGTAGTAGTCGTAGTACGAGACGAAGTACTCCACCGCGTTGCTCGGGAAGAACCCCCTCATCTCGCCGTAGAGCTGCGCGGCCAGGGTCTTGTTCGGCGCCAGGATCACCGCCGGGCGCTGGGTCTCCTGGATGACGTGGGCCATGGTGAAGGTCTTGCCCGACCCGGTGACGCCGAGCAGCACCTGGTCGCGCTCGCCGTTGCGCACGCCCCGGACCAGCTCGGCGATCGCCTGCGGCTGGTCGCCGGCCGGCTGGTAGTCCGACGCGATCTCAAGCCGCCGCGAGCGGTCCCGGTCGGGCAGCGCGGGCCGGCGGACAGAGGGCAGCGGGGCGGTCGGGGTATCGGGCATGGCGCCCTTGATATGGGATCGGCGCCGCGGGCGCAAACCCGGCCGGTGCGCCGGCCGGCCGGGCGCGGACCGGGGCCGGCCGGGGCCGGCCGCGGGCAGCCGCGGACGCGGGTGCCATTCGCCTGCAGGGCGCCGCCATCCGCGTCCCGATCGGCCGCCGCGCCGAACGCCACGCCCCCCGCCGCACCGGAACCGCCGCGGGCCGAGCGCGACGCCCCCCGCCGCACCCGAACCAGCCGATCGACCCTTGCGCCGCGTCCGGCTTTGCACTACATGTCAGGGCCGAGGCGCCCGGCGCCCCGGCCTCCGCGTCCCCTTCGTCTAGAGGCCTAGGACACCGCCCTCTCACGGCGGCAACAGGGGTTCGAATCCCCTAGGGGACGCCACTCCTTCCTCAGGATGTTCGAGAGACAGCTGCCGCGGACCGGCGGTCGCAGGTGCGATCCGGGTGCGCAGGGTCGGCATTTTCCTGTGAGATGCCCGCACACGTGGGCGGACGATTGCGGATCGGTTGTCCGGGCCGCAGACGTGCGATCATAAAAAAAGCATGTCGAACGGGACACCATCCTGTGGCACGAAACCATCCATGGGAGTGGCCGTTGCGGGGAAACTGTCAATTACAGCCGGGGTGTTTGACAGATTATAATTGGGCTCCATGCCGTAAATATGCAATCCGTTCCAATTGTCAGCCCGCGGGCTGTAGACGTCGTTCGGCGGAAGGTCTACGCGGCCCATGAGACCATTTAGGAGCAGCATTGGGATCATGTGATTGGGTCCTTTGCCGAGGATTGCTTTTTCTTTCGCTCCGAATTCGGCACGCCGGGCTACAGGTGTCCGTTGACGAAGCGGGATGCATGCTGCTTGGCAGAGTTGACTGCGTCAATGCATCAGAAGGCGGATCAACAAACGGGGTAACGGAGTGCCTTCGGCTGAACATTGGAATGAAAGTATAACAACACCAGCGGCCACCAGACGGCGGCTCGCGGTGTGGATGCCGGCACGCTGCAATGCAATCTAACAGCATGCCGATGAATTCTATGTTCTCCCTTGAATTGTGGCGCGCATCTCAGCATAAACAGCCGCGCGGAGCCAATTCGCCTGCTGTCCGGCACAGAAAATGCCATGATGGTTTTTACGATGCGCAAACGGAGAGGACCTCAGAAAGATCTCATTCTTATACGCCGTAGATCTGTAAATTTTAGTTCATTATGCTGACACGGGTAACCAAAACATTCAACCGCCGTAATGTTGACTTGCGGCATATTCCCAATTCCTGCTTTTTTCACATCGCTCTGACTTCGGGGCCATGCCGGCAGGTTCAAGAAGAGCCGGCATGCCATCGAGAGCCGCTCAGGCTGACAACAAGACGAATGGAGCAGACCGTGAAAAGAATCATTGTCTCGATCTTCGCGCTTGGCGCGCTGACGACCGGCGTTGCGGCCGGAGAACGCGCAAATGACCAGATGGATCAGGTTGTCGCCGGTACCGGTGGCATGGACGCCGCCGTCGACGTGGGCAATCCGCCGGAGACGGTCCTGGATACCCTTCCGACCCCCGACGAGTATCCCCCGGAAGGCGTGCCCGATATCGATGTGCCAGACACCGACAATCCGCCGGGCACCGTTTTGGACAGTCTGCCCGCCGGCGCCGACATGGGCGGGTAATAACATAACCTTGGCTCAATAAAGCGCCGAAGGACTTGAAAAATCTTATCCCTCCTGCGGACGGCGCGGGAGGTTTTTTTGACACCAATCGCTCGACGACGGCAATGTCCGCCCGATACCGGACATGTAACGGGAAACGGAGGAAAGTCCAATGAAAGCATGTCTGTTATATTCCGGCATTCTTGCAGCCGCAGCGGCTTATGCAACCGCGTGCTCCGCGGAACCGCGTCTGATTGAACTGACCGAGGTGCAGATGGATCGCGTCTCGGCAGGGTCCATGCTGGCGTCCGCCGACGGTTCCGCAACAGCGTACGGCGATGATACGCTCGCCGACACCTCGGCAGTCGCGACAGCATCCGACGGGGAAACCGTCGACATGGCGATCGCAACCAGCGAAGCAACGGCCGCTGGTGATCGCTACGCCGAAGCCGATACAACGGGCACGGCCGGCGGCGACGGCACGGCGGTCACGGTCGCAAGCGGGGGCACTGCATCCGGCGAGTCGTCCGTTACCAGCAGTACACAAGCCCTTTATATCAGTACCGACGGCGCAACTGTTGCCGTGGGAACCAGCCATACAGTGGCGTCGGGCAGCCTCGATGAGTCCACCTACAGCGAAGCAAGCGCAAGCGGCGAAACAGTCGAGATTACTCAAACGAACACAGCGGACTCCCCGGCAACTTCAACCTCGACGTCCGTGGGCGTAGCGGTCACCACCAATAACTGATACCGGCGGCCCGACCGATTGACCCGTATTCCGCGACCTGGCACGCGCTCCGCAGCCGTCAGTTTTCCAAAGGGCTGGTCAGGCAGAGCGCCGACATGTCGGATTGCAATCCAGTAATGCCGTGTCTGGAGCACAATTATAGAGGTAAGACAGCAGTCACTGCGAGCGAGGCGAAGCAGCCCAGGCCCACCGCCGCCATCAACGCCGAACATGGATCGCGCTTGCGGCGCTACTGGATTGCTTCGCTTCGCCAACAAGAAACAACGGGCCGAAGGCCCGGTCCGCCGCAGCTCCCGGTTTCATCCAACCGGATCGGTCGGAACGGACGGCGCGAACTCGCAATGATTTCTTTTTAAAACATAAAAAAGCTTTGCACAGTCGCATGTGTTGCACCAAGCACGCTGGCAATTGACCTGCTTCCCGTGGGCTTGGTTCAGCGGCGGCGCCAACGACAGGGCTGAGCGCCGCGCGCCGACGGCAGCTTCGGCGGCGCCGGCCCCCGGTGCCGATCGGGCGCTCATTCAGAAACGTATTTCTGCAGCCGTTGCGCGTCGGTCTCCGCCAGGGCCCCGGCCGCCTCCGCCGGATCGGCATCGGCGAGCAGCCAGTCGATCATCCGATTGCACAGGGCACCGCCCGTCGCGCGGTCGAAGGCGGTGAACATCGGCGCCGAATTGACCTCCAGGAACAGGTATTGGCGGGTCTGCGGGCAGCGCTTGTAGTCGGCGGCGCCGAAATCCAGGCCGAGCCGGTCCATCAGCCGGGCCAGCGGCACGACCAGATCGACCGGCACCGGCACCTGCCCGAGGCGCAGCGACCGGTCGATGCGATAGTCGATCATGTCCGAGTCCAGCGTGAAGGCGAACCAGTGGCCGCCGACGCGGTAGAGGCGCAGGTCGGGGCTTTCCAGGCGCTGCTGCACGAGCGCGGGCTCGCCGGCGGACCGCCGCCGCCAGGCCTCGTCGCCGACGGCGTCGGCCAGGACGCGCGTGTATTCGCCGCCGTCGACCGGCTTGACGATCCAGCGCTCCGCCGCCGCATCCAGCCGCGCCGGGTGGCTGGCGACGACGGTTTGCGGGACCGCGATGCCCGCGCGCCTGGCCAGATGCAGCAGCAGCGGCTTGGTGATGTGCCGGGTGCCGTAGCCGCGGTTGAACATGGCGACATCGTCGTGCGCCAGCGCCCAGCACAGCACGAGCTGGTACCAGCGGGCCGCCCGCTTCCGGGCGTCCGGCCGGTCCGTGCGCTGCTGGCCGAACACGTCATAGCGCAGGAACACGGCCCGCGGCGCCACCGCGGACCCGTTCACCACCAGCCGGTCGCGCGCGATGTCCCAGACCACCTCCGGACCCGCCTCCGCGCCGACGAGCAGCGGCACGTGGGGCACCCCCCGCGCCGCCGCCCGCCGGGCGAAGCCGACGATGTTCGGGTCGCTGTCGCCGCCGGCAATCAGGATCATCGGTCGTCGGCCCGAGGGGTTCCGGTCCATGCCGCGCGGGGACCTTCGGGCCCGGCGGCTGCGCCGCCTGCCGGGCCGCGGCTGGTCCGCTTCGCGGGCGGGTTACGCAAGCAGCGCGTCCGTTTCGGCGGTGGTCACGGTCCCGGCCGGTTCGGTCGGCGGCTCCGTACCGAGTATGTAAGGGAAACCGCGGTAGACTGTGACCCAGGCCTCTTCCGAGCTCAGGTCGCCGTCCGTCGCCGTATAGGTGAACAAGTCGGCCAGCAGCGGATAGAGCGTAAGCTGCGAGTCCGGCACCGCCACCGGGTCGATGGGCACCAAGTCGCTGCTGCCGTCGGCGTTCGCCACGAGCGTGTAGGCCTCCCCCGTCGCCGGCAGTGGATAGGGATCGGCATACGTCATAATGCCCTTGCTGTAGGTCAGCGACCCGTCCTGGTTGACCTCGACCAACGCGCCCGAAGGAAGGTTGACCGTGCCGCCGGGGTTGACGACAATCGAGTCCTTCCCGTAGGGCCTGATCGTGGCCACCGAGAGGGAGTCACCGTCCGGATCCTCGTCATTGCTCAGCACGTCCAGGTTGACGGGGTAGGGGTCCGGATCTCCCTCCTCGCCGATGGCGAGCGTCGTGTAGATCGGCGCATCGAGGTCGGTGGTCAGCGCGGCATCGGTCGTGGCCGTGGCGTCGGTACCCTCCGCGGACAGCTCGATCGGATACGGATAACGATAAGTATAGGGCACTGAAAAAGCATCGTCGTGGGCGATGGGCGCTTCGTTTTCGCCCGTATCGTCGTCTTTTCCGAATATCGTCACATCCACCTTGGCCGTGTCGGTATGCTTGCGGTAGCCAACGACGGTGTAGGTAAACGTGTCGGAGTCGGTGTCGTTGCCGGTGAGGCTCTGGAACGCGTCGCCGGGATCATAATACAGCTTGTAGTCTTTCAGATAGACCTTGGCTCCCGAATCGAGCGTAACGGACTGGCCCGATCCGATCGCGGTGCCGTCGACCTTCGTAATGGCGTAGGCGCCGACATCGTTGTCGAGCACGTCGATCGCGACCGGAGAGTCCTCGTCGGTTTTTGCCTCGTCGTCGATGGCATCGGGACGTTTGGGCGGCCAGGGCCAGTAATAAATCAGGTCGCTCGCCGCCGCGTCGAGTGTGTCCGCCATGAAATTTCCCCGTTCCAGTGTGGTGGAGAGCGCCGTGCCCTCCTTTGGACTTTTCGGCGGGGATCATGCACGCCAAGCCATGGGCGGTCGAGGCAGCAATCGGTGTACCCCCAAAGCATTCGACGAAAGCGGCAAGTGTCTTGTCTGCTATACGCTTGGCCTATCCGCTCCCGGTGTAGTCATCCATGGGATCCTTTTTTTGGCGGTGCCTTGCATGGATTGCGAGCGGACGACGGATACCTGCGCTCGCTCCCCTGATGTGGCCGTGACGGCGGCGCAGATGGCAGATCCGCGGCGCATCCTTTGCCTGCCGGCCGGCGCGCCGGGGCCGGGCCGTTCCCGGCGGGCCGGCGCAGGCGGTCGGGATTGCGTTCCGGCCCCGGAACGCTCAGCGCGCCGCCCCGTCACGGGGCGGCGGCCGGGGGCGCCCTCCGGGCGCCCGCCCGGCCGGCCCTCCGGGCCGGCTCCCGTCCCGGCTTGGCTCGATGGACCTCAGGCAAGGACGGAAGCCCAGGAAGTCGTACGCGAGGCCCGGATGGAACGCGTGCCGGACGGCCGAACGCGCCCCCCTGGCCCCGAAGCTCCAGGAGCCGCCGCGCACCGCACGGTGCGCCCCGTCTTGATCGCTTGGCAGGTCCGGACCCCGCGGGTCCACCTGGTCCTCGCTGTCGTAGCGGCGCTGGCCGTCGGCGCACCACTCGTCCACGTTTCCGTGCATCTCGTACAGACCCCAAGGGTTCGGTGGCAGGCTGCGCACCGGTACGGTCTCCTCCCGGTACAGCCCCTTGGCGCCATCGGCATAGGGAAGGTTGCCGTTATAATTCACCTGCTCCGGCGTGATCTGGTTGCCGAAGCTGAACGGCGTCTCCGTGCCCGCCCGGCACGCGTATTCCCATTCCGCCTCGGTCGGCAGGTCCGCCCGGCAGCCCGGCACCAGATCCTCCAGCCGGCGCAGGAAGCCCTGCACGTCCTCCCAGCTCACCCGCTCCACCGGCCGCGCCTCATCGCCCGTGAACCGGCTCGGGTTAGTCCCCATTACCGCCTGCCACAGCGCCTGGGTGCAGGCCGTATCCGCCAGCCAGAAGCCTTGTGTCAGCTTCACCCAGTGCTGTGGTCCTTCCCGGTCTTGCCGCTCCGGCTCGTCCTCCGGCGAGCCCATCCGGAACCGGCCCGGCTCGATCCAGCGGAACCGCTGGATCACGTCGGACGCCGATGGATCGTCCCCCGGCCCGCCGGCCAGCACGAGGTTCGCCCACAGCCCATGGCGATCATCGCCCCAGGCGTCGGCGAAGACCGGCGGGAACGGCCTGGGGTACCGCTCGTCCGCATCCGGCCGCAGCAGGGCGAGGGTCACAGCAACCGGTCTCCGGCTGCCCGGGGAGCATTCGGCACGCCGCATCCGCCGGCGCGCCTACCAGCACCCCGGGAGCCTTGCGGTTCGGCACCGGGCACACGGGCACGGTGCGCGGGACGCACGGGGTCGTGCCCTGCCGCCACGAACTGGCGCTCCATGGCGACGACGCGCCGTTCGGTGCACAGGCGGTTGACTGCCACATGTCCCCTCCCCCGCTTGCGGGGGAGGGGACTACTTGTTCTGTGGCACCAGCCGTCCGAACAGGCTGGTGTCTTGCATCCGGCTCCAATGAGGACCCTCATCCTGGTCAATCCTGTTTGCGTTTGCCGAAGCGAAGCCAGTCCGGGAGCCGCAGGCGCCGCTATTCGCGGGCCGCTCCGCCTCGTCCCGAGGCGGAGCGGCGGGGTGCCCTCCGGGCGCCCCCTCGGCCGGCCCTTCGGGCCCGTTCCTGTCCTGGCCTGACTCGACGGACCTCAGGCAAGGACGGAAGCCCTGGGAGTCGCGCGCAAGACCCAGAGGACGGTAAGCGCCCCGGTCGGCCGAACGCGCATTCCTGGCCCAGCCAAACCAGGAGCCGCCGCGCAACGCGCGGTGCGGCTCCTCTTGCCTGTCTGCTAGATCTGGACCGCGCGGGTCCACCCGCTCCTCGCTGTCATAGGGGCGCAGCCCGTCGGCGCAACACTCCCACACGTTGCCGTGCATCTCGTACAGACCCCACGGGTTCGGGGGCAGGCTCCGCACCGGCACGGTTTCCCCGCCGCCTAGGCCTCGGGCGCGCCCGGCATAGGGATGGCTGCCCCCATAGTTCACCTGCTCAGGCGTGATCTGGCGACCAAAGCTAAACGGCGACTCGGTGCCCGCCCGGCACGCGTACTCCCATTCCGCCTCGGTCGGCAGGTCCGCCCGGCAGCCCGGCACCAGGTCCTCCAGCCGCCGCAGGAAGCCCTGCACGTCGTCCCAGCTCACCCGTTCCACCGGTCGCGCCACATTACCGGTGAACCGGCTCGGGTTGGCCCCCGTCACCGCCTGCCACAGTGCCTGGGTGCAGGCCGTATCCGCCAGCCAGAAGCCTTGCGTCAGCGTCACCCAGTGCCGCGGCCCCTCGTTGCCGAACCGCTCCGGCTCGTCCTCCGGCGAGCCCATCCGGAACCGGCCGGGCTCGATCCAGCGGAACCGCTGCGTGGCGCGCCTGTGCCCTGTTGCCACTGTCAGGTCGGCGTAGACGCCGAAGGCGGCGTCGATGCCCAGGCTGACCGTGCCGTCGCCGGCGGGATACGGAACCGGATCGGCCTCCAGCACCCAGCCAGCCCCATGACGGATGGGGTGCAGCGCCGGGCCGCGCCAGGTCGTGCGGTGCCCGGCCAGAGGCGCGCTGGCCACCTCGATCCCGCCGCGGCCGCAGTGCCAGCCTTCGGCGCCGCGGGGCCGGCGCACCGCCGCCAGCTCGATCCGGTGCGTCGCCGTCTCCAGCCGCAGCGAAGCCGGCTCGCCCGCCGGCGCCCCCGCCGGCGCCAGGTCGATCGGCAGCGCCTCGGCCGCGACCCAGCGGTCGCCGCCCGGTCCGCCGACCCGGACGCCGCCCGCGTCCACGGGCACGGGCTCCGCCAGCGGCCGCTGGCGCGGGCCGGCGGCCCCGGCCTGCAGGCGCAGGCGGCCCGTGGCGGCGTCCTCCACCAGGGCGCAGAGGACCGGCTCCGCGTCCGTCCGGCCGCGGGCCAGCAAGGCGGGATCGGCCCAGCCGGGCATGGAGCGCTCGCCGGCAAGGGCATGGACACGGTCCGCCAAGCGATTGAAGGCCACGCGGTGGCGCTCGGCCATCTGCCGGTCGGCGCGGCGGACGATGGCGTGCGCCACCGCCAGCCAGTCGCCCGCTGCGCGCGTCGAGGCGGGCGTGCTCAGGGTTTCCGCCAGCCGGCCCAGGAAGTCCTTCGCCTTGTCGATGCGCGCCTCCGCCTCGGGGTCGGCGGCGACCGCCCACGGGTCGGCATGGGTGGCCCAGAGCAGGGTTTCCTCATGCTCCAGCACGGCGGGCAGGTGGGCGTGGTGCGTGCGGCGGAGACTGTCAACCGTGCGGTGCCGGTCGGCGAGGGACGCTGTGAAATGCCGCAGATGGCGCTCCCGCCGGTCGTCCCGCACCTGGACGCTGAACCCCGAGGCCTCGGTGTCGGGGTGGACCCAGAGGGCCCCTTCCAGTCCGGCGTTCAGCGCCCCGTGGCGCGTCAGCCGGCGCAGGGCGCGCAGCAGCGGCAGGTCGATGCGGCGGACCGCGGCGACCATGGCCAGCAGGTCGTTCAGCCCGTCGGGCAGCGGCTGCGCCGGGCCACCCTGGCCCCGGGTCGGATGGGCCGGGGCGTCGAGGCTCCAGCGCAGCACCGGCAGCGCCCGCGTCAGCGCCGGGGCGACCTGGCCGGCGCCGAGCGGCACCAGCGCGCACGGCCGCGCCCCGGCCCGCCGCAGGTCGGCGACGAACCGCGCCCAGGCGCGGGCCGGCGGGGAGCCGGCGCCGGACAGCAGGCCCAGGTCGCCGACGATCAGCACCGGCGTGCCGGGCGGCGGCATGGTCCACGGCCGCTCCGGGGGCAGGGCCCGGCCGGCCTGCACCGCCTGCCAGTCGCTCCACGGCCCGGCCGGGCCGTGCTCCAGGATGCGCAGGGACAGGCCCGGCCCGCCGCACCGGCGGCGCAGGGCGTCGGCCAGCCGGTGCATGTCCCGGAGGTACGGGGTCAGCCGGCGGGCGAAGTCCAGCACGACGACCAGGTCGGGGTGCCAGCGGCGCAGCACCCGGCGCGGCAGCCGGCGCGGCACCCGCCCGGCGGCGAGCGCCCGGGTCAGCCGCGGCAGGTCCAGCGGCCCGGTGCGGACCGCCCCCAGGTGCCGCCGCAGCGCCGGCAGCAGCCGCGCGTTGGGCACCAGGGGCTCGAAGTCGATCCGGCGTTCGGAAGAGGCCGGAACCAGATCGGGGTCGTCCGGCACAAAGGGCCTGGGTACAGAACCATCGCCCAGGTCGTCCGCCGGCGGTGCCCGCGTTTCCCGGTGCACCACGCACCAGGCGAACGGCATGCGCAGGGGCAGCCGGTGCGTCGGGGTGGCCGGCACGGCCGGGCGCGGGACATGGGCGGCCGGCGGCGGAACGGCCGGCAGCGGCGGCGCATCGTCCCGCCGCACATAGCCGAACCAGCCGGACGGGCAGTCGTCCAGGGTCAGGTGATCGCGCGGGCCGAGGTCGCGCGGGGCAGCGGCCAGCGCCCGCAGCAGGTCGGCCCGGCCGACCGCGCCGGCTCTCACCGCAGGCCGTCCCCGGTTTCCGGATCGGCCGGGGCGTCCGAGTCGGGCCCGCCGGCCGGTTCGTCCGTGGCCTGCGCCCCCACGGGCGGGCGGCGCTGGTCCTGGTCGGCGTTCTTGACCAGGGCGTAGGCGCCGATCCGGCGCAGCCGGTCCATCTGCGCGGCCGCCCGCCCGGCCTTCGGCTCGTCCCGCGTCAGCTCGTGCAGGGCGGTCAGCAGGTCGATGTACTCGGCCAGGCCGACGGGGGGATAGCCCGCGCGAAGGGAATTTTCGCGGTCGGCGTACACCTGCCCGGCGGCCAGGGCGCGCGCCGCGTCCTCGACGTGCAGGTGGGCGTGCACGCGGCCGCGGCTGTCCAGCCATTGCATGAAGGCGTCCTTCCCGTCGGGCGGGTTGAGGTTCAGCACGGCGCAGCGGCGCACGAAGGCGGCGGGCAGCTCGCGCTCCTCGTTGGTGGTGATGACGATCAGCGGCAGCCGGTCGCTGCCGGCCGTGACCGTCCGCCCGCCCAGCGGCGGCACCGTGAAGCTGCGGTTGCCGAGCACGTCCAGGAGCGCGTTCGGCACGTCGGCGTCGGCCTTGTCGATCTCGTCGATCAGCAGCACCGGCGTCGGCCCATCCGCCCCGGTCGCCTCGATCGCCTGCCACAGAGCACCCTTCCTGACATAGGACTCATTCGTCGGATCGAGTTGCTTCACGTTCGCATCGGCAAGACGCCGGACTGTATCCTCCTGGTACAGCAGGTCCAGCGCATCGAAGCGCGGATGGATCACCTCGACGAACGGCGTGCCGCACCTCAGCACCGCCGCCGCGGCGCGGGCGATCTGGCTCTTGCCGCTGCCCGCCTCGCCGCGCACCAGCAGCGGCCGCCGCGCCGCCCAGGCCAGGATCAGCGCATCGATCACCGCCTGCGCCCACAGATGCCCGGCCCGGCCGAACCGGTCGCCGGGCTCCAGATCGAGCTTGTCGCCGGCATTGAGGCCGATGAACGGGTTGCCGGAGCGGCGGGTCATCGGGAGGGTCCGTCGCCGTCAGGGGGTCCGGCCGGCGATGACGGCTGGGCCTTCCCATCCTGCTCTCTCTGCCTCCCGATCTCCGGCCAATGCTTGAGCTCCCTCATGAAGAATTGGATCTCCGCTATCAAGTTTTTCGGAGGCATCCCGAGAAGGTCGGTGCCCTCTTCGCTGTCCTCGATCAAGGCCGGCAGTTCGTGCTTCTCGACAAATTGCCTTGCCAAGGCCGTATTGGACAGTCCCCTGATGACCAGCGTCAGGGCGCTTTCGGTGAGCCGCACCGTGTTGATCGCCGTCTTCAAATGGGCACTTTCCTCTTCCGTCAAGGCACCCGCTTCAAGCGATGCCTCCATGACGTCCGGGAACTTGCGCCTGAGCTGCTTGTACAGGGCACGGTCAAGCTCCCCTGCCAAGTGCTCGCTGCCCGGCTGGGCGCTGAGCTCGAAATAGTATTCGGGAACCTTCTGGTCTCTTTCGTCCGTGCACCAGATGTCGAGGTGTCCCCCGAACAGCGATGCCGCAATGATCGCGCAGACGAGAGGCGCCTTCTCGTAGGGGACTCGGACCAGCAGGTCCCTTTCTCCACAGGCCTTGCCATCCACTAGCCGGCACGCAGCGAGGAAGTAGAGAGCCGCGACGGCCCGCTCGACCGCCGCCCGGTCCGATGGCCGATGGTGCAGCTTCGCAGTTACATCGCGAAGCGCCTGACGGATGCCATTAAAATGCTTTTGGACCTCCCCGGATTCGGCATGTGAGATCATGTCGACCACGGCCGCCGCCGATTGCGGGATACTTTCCCGCCCGAAGCTCTTTCCAATCCTTTTCTGGAGAGCTTCAAGATAAACTTCTACCTCCTCGGCCTCCAGGCGTTCTTGCGCCAGACTTTCCTGCTCTAACCTGCGTTCCTGCTCCAGCTCCGTCAATATTCTCCTGATCTTGTCACGCGAAAGCTCTTCCCGGAACCCGGCATCCGCAAGCAGCCGGCAAGCCGGGATGCAGGTCAGGCTGTTGGTCATGCCGGTCGGCACCTCGGCCGCGAGGCCGATGATCTTGTCGTCGTGGACGATCGGCATGCCGGAGGCGCCGCACCAGCCCCTCGGCGCTCTGAAGTCCCGCGTTACATACACGTCGAACGTCCGGTCCTGCGCGCCCATGGCTTCCATGGTGCCGCTGAACGACAGCTTGGTTCGCCGATCGTTCCGACGGCCGCCTCTGGGAAACCCTGCCGCCTCGTACGGCATGTGGGCCTGCGGGACGATGTCGGTCAGGTCGAGGTGGCCCCGGGCTTCCGGCGGCCGCGGTACCCGCACCAGTGCGGCGTCGAGGTCGCCCGCGCCGCACCAGACGATCGCATCGTCCTCGATCGAATACCAGCCGCCGTCAGGAGTCGCATCCTGGAAGACATGCCAACGGACCTGGATGGAGGAATCCGGGTCGCGGGCCGGTCGACCGGGTCCGGGGCGGACCACGTGCCGCGCGGTCAGCACCAGGGTCTCGGATATCGGGTACGCCGTGCCGATCGCTCCGGCCCCGCCAGTGCGGGAGCGCCCGCCTTCGTCCAAGGTCGGCACGAAGATCTCGACGAACAGGTCGTGGTCCATGGCCCGGCCTCAGTTCCGTGCCAGTGTCGTGCAGTCAATCGCGGTCATCCGTATCCGCGATCGGCTCTTGTTTTCCTTCCTTGTCCACAACCTTGAGCTTGAGGCGCAGCGTCTGGGTGACGGCGTGGGACGCCTCGGCCCCCGCATTGGCGTTGAACACCCAGAAGGCGGCGCCGCCCTCGGCCTTTGTGCCCCTGGTCACGCCGAACTTCAACTCGACCTCGGTCTCCTCGATCAGGAACTTGATCTCGGACTCCTCGCCTTGCTGTTTGACTGCCACCAGCTCCTCGCGCAGCTTCGTCAGCACATCAGACAAGGCGGCCGCATCGTCGACCGGGCGGCGGCTGGACATGGACGTCTCCATGTACGGTTGTTGACCCGGCGATCAGACAGCATACACGGCGACGGTGCAAAGACGCACACGTAACGGTTACGACGCCGGTTCACGTTTGCGGCTCTGCGCCCATCAAAATCCGAGCGCTCAGGCGGTGGATCGGGCCATCGGGGCCGGAACCGTTGATCGCAAACGGATGCGCCGGAGAAAATATTAATATAAATCAATACGTTATTAGGTAATAGGGTACGAGGGGCAAAACCGCGGGCAATCAGGCCTGGGCTGACTGGAGACGGACCAGGTCGGGCAGGTCTGGCGCCTCGGCGCCGGGGATCTTGAGGCGGTGGCCGAGGAAATCCCAGAACGAGACGCC
>Ga0081535_100411_pt1 | contig 31724 bp, 28 predicted proteins | sample HotLakmasection3_FD_71020 | JGI IMG/M metagenome (GOLD analysis project Ga0081535, IMG submission 71020) | Hypersaline microbial mat communities from Hot Lake, Washington, USA - Section #3 (SPADES assembly) (version 2) | ecosystem: Environmental > Aquatic > Non-marine Saline and Alkaline >... | reverse complement strand
CTCGACCTGCCCATCCCGCCCGAGCACCTGGCGCGACCCGACACGCAGGACCGAGCGCTCGCCGCGCTCGCCGCCGCGTGCGAGCTGCTCGTCGAGTGCGCCGCCCTGGTGGAGACGAGCCCGGTCATCGCCGCGCCCGAGCCCATGGGCGAGGGCGACGACGAGGAGGCGCGGGCGCGGGAATCGGCTCGGGGCGCCGGGGAGCGCGCCGGGAACCTCGGCGTCCGTCTCGCGGCGCCGGAGGCGCAGGAGCTCCCGCCGGGCTGGGCGACGAGCGTCGATCTCGCCCGGGCGATCGAGGCGGGGCGCAGCCCGCTCAAGGCGATCTCCACGGCCCGCGAGGTCGCGATGATCAGGCTCACCGACGCGGACCACGCGGGTCGCCGGCCGCTCGGCGCCGGACGCGTCGACGTGGGGCAGCTCGCGGCCGTCATCGCGACGACCGCCGCGGACGCGTGCCTCGTCATCGACCCGGCGGGTCTGCCCGACCCGCTCGCCGGCGCGTCCGCCGCGCTCCAGGGCTGGACGGACGCTCACGATCCCTTCGCTCGCTCGTAGACTGCTCAGATGCCCGGAGCCAAGGACTACTACGAGATCCTCGGGGTCGCCAGATCGGCCAGCGCCGAGGAGATCCGCAAGGCCCACCGCCGCCTCGCCCGCAAGTACCACCCCGACATCAACAAGGACGCCGACGCCGCCGACCGCTTCAAGGAGGTCCAGGAGGCCTACGACGTCCTGGGAGACGAGGAGAAGCGGAAGCAGTACGACCGCGTCGGCCACCGCGCCTACGCCGCGGGCGCCGGCGGCGACGCGAACCCCTGGGGCCCCGGGGGCGGCGTGCGCTGGAGCGCCTCGGGCGGCGAGGGCGGCTTTGGCGGCGCCGACTTCTCATCGGTGATCGAGGAGATGTTCGGCGGCATGGGCGGGAGCGGCGTCGGCGGACGAGCCGCGAGCGGCGCCCGGGCCCGGTCCCGACCGCGCTCCGGCCAGACCCTCGAGCGGACCGCCCTGATCCCCTTCGAGCTCGCCCTCACCGGGGGCGCCCACGAGGTCAGGATCGCCCGCGGCGGCGGGACGCAGACCTACACCGTCCGCATCCCCAAGGGCGCCGACGAGGGCGCGAAGCTCCGCATCAAGGGCGCCGGGGGGCCGAGCCCCACGGGCGGTCCGCCGGGCGACCTCATCCTGAACGTCCGCCTCGGCGAGCACCCGATCCTCAGTCGCGAGGGACTCGACCTCATCGTTGAGACGCCGCTGACGATCGCCGAGGCGGCCCTGGGCGCCCAGGTCGAGATCCCCACGCCCCTCGGGCGGTACACGGTGTCGGTGCCGGAGGGCACGTCGTCCGGCGCGCGCCTGCGTCTCCGCGGCCGCGGCGTGGAGGACGAGTCGGGCCGGAGGGGGGACCTGCTCGCCGAGATCCGCATCGTCGCGCCGAAGCAACTGACGGACCAGGACCGGGCGCTCCTGCGGGAAATCGGCGGGCGACTGGGCAACCCGCGCGCCGGGCGCGGGTGGACCTGATCGTCAATCGAGGGGCGCGTCCGCGATCACGCTCGCGACCCCGAGCGACCGCTGGACGCGCTCGGCCTGCGACCGCGAGGGGAACTGCCCGAGGTGGACGAGGTAGAGCGTCTCGCCGCCCGAGCCGCGGGAGAGCTCGACGCGCGGGGCGCCCAGATTGTGCGCCGCGGCGAGCCCGCGGGAGAGCTCGACCAGGCGCGCCGCGCGGGCGCGACTCGAGAACGCGCCGAGCTGGATCGCGTAGGCGCCGCGGTGGTGGACGGAGGTCGCCGGCACGCGCGACGCGTCGAGATCGCGCATCGCCAGGCGCCGCTGGAGCGCCGCCTCCTCGTCGCGCCCGAGCCGCTCGTAGGACATCGCCGCGTGCACCCGGGCCCGGACCTCGTCGTCGCCCGTGAGGCGCTCGGCGGCGGCCGTGAGCAGCCGCGCCGCCTCCTCGTGCTGCCCGCGCTCGGCGGCGATGAGCCCGAGCGTGGCGGACGCGGGCCCGGCGATCTGGTCGTCCCGGTGGTTCGCGAGGGGGGCGAGGCGGAGCGCGGCCTCCGAGACGTCGCCGCTCGCGTGGGCGGCGAGCCCGGCGATCAGCCGCGCCCGGTCGGCCTCGGCGCCGCCGCGGTCGGCCGTGCGGCTCGCCTCGCGCTGCGCCTCGGAGAACCGCCCCTGCTGGTAGGCTTCTTCATAGTCGATCGACGTCCGCGTGGACGACCCGCAGCCTGAAACCACGGCTGCGGCGAGAGGAACCATGAGGACGATGAGACGACGGGCGGTAACCACGGCGGGCGGCTCCTTCTCTCCCCCCGCCGAGAGGCGGAGGGTCCGGACATGACGACCGTTCACTGGCCGATACTTCGGACGATGGCCCGTCGGGCTCTTAAAACAGCCGTCATCGACGACCAGCGGGCGTGGAAAAACATCGAGATCCTCGTCGCCGCGATGCACCTGGCGGGGGAGATCGAGCGCCGGAGCCAATCCCGCACGATCGCGACGCTCCTGCCCACTTCGGGGCTCTTCCCGATCGCCGCGCTCGCGGGGTGGATGCTCGGGCGCGTCGTCGTGCCGCTCAACTACATCCTCTCGCACGCGGAGATCGACTGGATCACCCGCCACTGCGAGACCGACGCGGTGGTCACCGTGGGCCCCATCCTCGACCACCTGAAGTACACGCCCACGGTCCACGCGATCCGCCTGGAGGAGATGTCCTTCAAGGGCGTCCCCGAACCGCGGATTCCCGCCTCGGCAATGGCGGACGACCTGGCCGCCCTGCTCTACACCTCGGGCACCAGCGGACGGCCCAAGGGCGTGGAGCTCACCCACGGCAACCTGCGCGAGAACGTCCGCCAGATCGACGAGTGGGTCGATTTCGGCGCCAACGACCGGATGCTCGGGGCGCTCCCGCAGTTCCACTCCTTCGGGTTCACGGTGCTGACGCTGCTCCCGATGACGATCGGGATCCCCGTCGTCTACACCGCGCGCTTCGTCCCGACGCAGATCGTCCGCCTCCTGCGCGAGCACCGCCCGACGTTCTTCGTCGCGCTCCCGTCGATGTACAACGCCCTGGCGACCGTCAAGAGCGCGACGGCCGACGACTTCGCCTCGCTCCGCTACATCGTGTCCGGCGGCGAGCCCCTCCCCGAGAGCGTCTTCCAGCTCTACCAGGAGCGGTTCAACAAGACGATCAACGAGGGCTACGGGCTCACCGAGACCGCGCCCGTGACGAACTGGTGCCGACCGCACGAGTTCCGCCGGCGCTCCGTGGGCAAGGCGCTCCCGCGCGTGACGGTCGACGTCGTCGACCTCGAGACCGGGCGCGAGCTGCCGCCCGGTCGGGCGGGCGAGGTGCGCATCGGGGGGCCCAACGTCTCCCGCGGCTACTTCAAGAACCCCGAGGCCTCGCGAGCGATGCGCGACGAGAAGGGGCGCCTGCGCACGGGCGACATCGGGCGCCTCGACGCGGACGGGCACCTCTACATCACCGGGCGCCACAAGGAGATGCTCATCATCGCGGGCGAGAACGTCTTCCCGCGCGAGATCGAGGAGGTCCTCAACCAGCACCCGAGCGTGCGCGCGTCCGGCGTGGTGGGGGAGATGGACGACCACCGCGGCGAGGTCGCGGTCGCCGCGGTGGAGATGATCGACGACCTGCCCTTCGACGAGGCCGAGCTGCGCCGGTGGGTGCGCGAGCGCATCGGCGCCGCGCGGACGCCCCGCAAGATCGCGGTGATGAGCGAGCTGCCCAAGGGCCCGACGGGCAAGGTGCTGCGCCGCGAGATCAAGCGGATGCTCGACGCGGGCGAGCTGTTTCCGGACGAGCCGGCGGCCGAGGCGCGGTCGACGGCGGGCGCATAGAAAACGCCGACCGGTCGGTCGGCGTCTTGGAAGTGCCCGGGAGAGGACTCGAACCTCCACCCTCGATATATGAGGACCAGCACCTCAAGCTGGCGCGTCTGCCAATTCCGCCACCCGGGCGTGGGCGCTCGCGGCAAGGGGTCTCGCGGCAAGACGGAACAGTGAACGCGCTGGCGCCCGTCCTGTCAAGCGATCGCCGTGGAAGGGGCGTCAGGACCAGCCGTTTCGCGTCGAGGGCCCCTCGTTCCACGGGTCGCCCGGTTCCTCGTCGGTCGCGGGCGGCGTGGCCATGCGGCGGCCGGCCTCGTCCCAGGCGCTCACCGCCTCGCCCCGGTCGCGGTCGGCACGCGAGGCGGGCTTGCGCCCGAGCACCGTCCCGCGCGCCAGCCGCAGGAGCGCGAGCCCGATCAGGAGCGCCGCGAGCACGCCCGCGAGCCCGAGCAGGAGCGTCGCCGCCGGAAGGGGGCCGATGGCCTGGGCGAAGAGAACGGCGGCGGAGTCGGGTGGCTTCACCGGAGGGTCTCGCGAGGGGGAGCGTGCGGGCGACGTGGATGGTAGGTCCGGCCCCCGCTCCAAAGCCGCAGGCCGCAAGACGTGGAACTCGGGGATCCTCCGCCCGTACCATGCCCCGGTGCGTCGCGTCCACCCCGGGATGCGACCGGACGCACCCGACCGCGCGTCGATCCGGATCCAGGTCCGGGAAGGCGGCGAAGGAATCGGGTGGGGCGTCCTGAATCGGCGTGGGCGTCAGAAATGGCGCCGTGGCCGTCTTTTCCTGCCCCTCGGGCGAGTCCTCGCCCGATGCAAGGGCGACGACGCCCGCGGTCCCTCCGGGTTCACGCCCGGGGCCGATAAACACCAAGGGAGCACGATGAACCTGAAGCGTCACGCACACCGTTGGACGGCGGGCCTGCTCGCCGTGATCGCGACCGCCGCCGCCGCGCCCGTGGGCGCCGCCGGGCCCGAGGACGCGTGGCGACTGGCGCTCTCGGGTCAGGGCGAGGCCGCCTTCGCGCTCATCGAGCGACAGGCCGAGCGCGACGGGGCCGAAGCCCTCCGGGCGGCCCTCGAGCGCCGCACCGAGCACCTGCAGACCATCGAGGCCAAGCGCGCCGAGCGCCTTCTCGAGGCCCGCGAGGAGCTGGCGACGCACCTCGTGGAGGACGACGTCATCCAGGCGCTCCGCAGCGCCGTCGAGATCCACACGCTCTCGACGGACAAGGGCGCCGTCATGCAGGACGCGAAGATCCGCCGACTCGTGGCGGACGCCGAGGGTCGCGCCGAGGCCGCGGAGCGCGCCGGCGACTGGCTCGACGCCTACGAGCTCTATTACCGCCTGAACCTGCTCCACGAGCAGGAAGGCTCCTTCAGGGAGCCCTTTGAGCGCGTCGGGCGCCGCCTCATCATGCTCCGCCTCTACGTGCCCGAGACGCTCCACGAGATGCGGAGCGCCAAGCAGGTCGCCGAGGGCGAGGACCCGCTCCCGGCGTACAACAACCTGGCGGACGACTGGCGGGCCAAGCTCGAGGGCGTGAGCCAGGCGATGGTGATCCGCGCCCTGAGCCGCGCCGAGCGATCGCACGTCGAGGGCGCCGACCTCCGCGCGATGCTCGTCCGCGGGCTCGAGACGCTCGAGACCTTCGCGACGACGACCGACCTCTCCAAGGCGTTCCCGGCGCTCGCGAGCGAGCGCCTGGTCGACCGATTCGTCGCCTCCCTCGAGGAGCAGCGCCGCGAGCTCGTCGCCCAGCGCGGGAAGGCCGGCTACTTCGAGCTGGTCTCCGTCCTCAAGGCGATCGACCGCGCCAACGAGCGCTCGCTCGAGCTCCCGGACGAGGCGATCCTGCACGAGTTCGGCAACGGGGCGATGGCGGAGCTCGACGAGTTCTCCGCGATCGTCTGGCCCGACGAGGTCGAGCAGCTCCAGCGCTCGACGCAGGGCCGGTTCACCGGCGTCGGGATCAAGATCTCCCTCGATGAGTCGCAGGCGATCAAGGTGGTCACGCCGCTCCAGGGCACGCCGGCGCAGCGCGCGGGCGTGCTGCCGGGCGACGTGATCGTCGCGGTGGACGAGGAGCCGACGATCGGCATCTCCCTCCAGCAGGCGGTCGACCGCATCACGGGCGATCAGGGCACCCCCGTCACGCTCACGCTCGAGCGCGAGGGCGTGGCGGAGCCCATCAACGTCACCATGCGACGCGACGAGATCCCGATCTATTCGGTCAAGGGATGGGAGCGATCCGGCCCGGACGAGACCGACTGGAACTGGTTCATCGACCGGGAGAACAAGATCGGTCTCCTCCGCGTGACCCAGTTCGCCGACGACACGACCCGCGAACTCCGCCGGGCGATCCGAGAGATGCGCGCCCAGGGCGGCGTGAACGGGATCATCCTCGACCTGCGCTACAACCCGGGCGGGCTTCTGAACGAGGCCGTCTCGGTCGCGAACCTGTTCATCGAGCAGGGCGTGATCGTGAGCCAGCACGACGCCGAGGGCGTCGAGCGCGAGAGCCAGGTCGCCCGTCCGAGCGGGGTCGAGCTCGGCGACGTGCCGGTGGTCGTCCTCATCAACGAGGGCTCCGCCTCGGCGAGCGAGATCGTCGCGGGCAGCCTCCAGGACTACGAGCGGGGCCTGATCGTGGGCGCCCGCAGCTACGGCAAGGGCTCGGTGCAGAACATCTACACCGTCGGCTCCATCGAGATGGCGCTCCTCAAGCTCACCACGCAGTACTACTACCTCCCGAGCGGGCGGCTCATCCACCGCCGCCCGGGCGCGGAGAACTGGGGCGTCGAGCCCGACATCGAGGTCGAGATGCTCCCGTCCCAGATCGCCGACGCCCTGGTCATCCGGCAGGACGCGGACCTCTTCGAGCCCGCCCGCGGCGAGGAGAAGGTGCTCCCCGGCAAGCTGCTCGAGGACGGCGTCGACACCCAGCTCGAGACCGCGCTGATCTTCCTCCAGAGCCGGGCCGCCGCGAAGAAGAACCAAACGGCCGTCTCGCTCCGCGAAGGCGCCTGAGCCCGCCCGTGAGAAACGTTCTCGCCCCGCCGGCCGACCGGCGGGGCTTTTTTCTGCGCGGCGCGGGCGAGCGTCCGATAGCTCTGGCATGAGCCAGATCAAGGGACCCGTGCTGCTCATCGATGATGGCGGCGTCGCCTCGCTCGCCGCCTGCTGCCTCGCCGCCGATCCCGCCCGGGTGACGGGCGCCGGCGCGACGGGCCGCGGACCGGGCGCCCGGAGCCGGGCCGCGGCGGTGCGCCGTCGGGCGGAGCTCCTCGGGCTCGCGGATCCGATCTTCCTCGACCCGCCCCCCGCGCGGGACGAGCCGGTGAGCGTCGAGCCCGCGGACATGCCGGACGGCGCCGTGGCGACCGACCTGCTCCTCAAGGCCGCCCGCGAGGCGTGGCGGCTCGGCGTGCCCCAGGTCGTGTGGCCGGTTCATGTCGGCGCGGACCTCGAGGGCATGGACCGCGCGCTGGCCCGGGCCCGGCTCGTGGAGCGCCTGGTGAACCTCGATCTCCCACAGGAACACGAGGGCGAGCCGCCGCTGCGGATCGAGACGCCGCTCCTGGACCTGACCGACCGCCAGATCGCCGAGCTCGCCGCGGACCTCGACGCCCCGCTCGACGTCTGCTGGTGGTGCGACAAGGACGGCCCCGCCCCCTGCGGGCGCTGCCCCGGTTGCCACCGGTGGGAGCCCGCCCTCCGCGAGACCCGGGGCGTGTGGCGGACGGCCGCCGAGTAGGCGGAAGGACCCGCGCCGCGCCGTGCGGCGGGCGGGGCCGCTTGTCGGCGAGGTCGACCGGCGGTATGGTGTTCGGCTCGCCGCGAAGGACGCGGCCTCGAGCAGGAGCTTCCGCGATGTACGCGATCATCGAAGACAGCGGCGCCCAGATGCGCGTCAAATCCGGCGACGTCATCCAGATCGACCTTCGCGACCTCCCCGAGGACGCCAGGAGCGTCACGTTCGACCGCGTGCTCGCCTTGGGCGGCGAGGGCGACCTCACCCTCGGTCAGCCCTACGTCGACGGCGCCACGGTCACGGCCGAGATCGTCGAGCGCGAGCACAAGGGCGAGAAGCTCGACGTCATGAAGTTCAAGCGCCGCAAGGGCTACCGTCGCAAGACGGGCCACCGCCAGCGCTACATGGTCGTCAAGGTCGGCGAGATCAAGAAGTAATCGCCGCGCCCCTCGGCCCCGCCTAGAGACCGATCCAGACCCCGACGAGCAGCACCACCGTGGTGTACGCGCCCGCGATGAGGTCGTCGATCAGCACGCCCCAGCCGTGCGGCAGACGCTGCGCGATGTTCGCCGGCTGGATCTTCCCGACGTCGAAGAACCGGAAGATCAGGAACGCCGCGGCGAGCCACGCGGTCAGGCGCAGGAAACCGCCCGCGGTGAGGGGGTCGGCGATCGCGGGGACGACCAGCAGCGGCAGGCACATCCCGGCGACCTCGTCGATCACGATCTGCCCCGCGTCCTTCTTGCCCCACCGTGCCTCCCCCCAGCGCGCCAGCGCGATGCACAGGACGCAGGAGAGCAGGCACACGACGACGAGCGTCCACCGCGTCACGTCGACCGGGGCGCCCGCGAGCGTCATCACGCCGAGGAACGCCGGGGGCGGCGTGGAGCCCCAGGTGCCCGAGGCGGGGCGGAGAAGCCCGAGCCCGCCGCTCGTGAGGGTCAGCAGCTTGAGGGTGTCCGCCGCGCTCATCCGGTGAGGTCCTCGGCGGCTTCGCGCGCGGGACGCTGGTCGGCGATGTGGGCGAGCATCCGGGCGGCGTAGGGGATGCTCGAGGCGATCGTCGCGAGGGTGACCGTCCAGAACAGGACGTCGAGCGTCCACCGCGCGGGGCCGCCGACGTCGAGGGATTCGGCCGGGACGAGCCACACAACGGCGAGCGCCGCGGGCACGCCGATCGACTGCAGAACCATCTTGATCTTGCCCGAGAGGTTGGCCGAGAAGTCGATCCCCTCGCTCTCGAGCACCGCACGCAGGCTCGAGACGACGAGCTCCCGCCCGAGGATCACGATGACCATCCACGGCGCCACGCCCGTCACGACGCGCTCGAGGGCCATCCCCGAGCCGGGCGCCGGGAGGAACGCGGGGGAGGCCATCATCACGAGCGTCCCGAGGACGAGGAGCTTGTCCGCGGCGGGATCGATGACGCGACCGAAGAGCGTGATCGCGTTCCACCGACGCGCGAGGTAGCCGTCGAGGGCGTCGGTGCACGCGGCGACGACGAACAGCGCGATCGCCGCGGGCAGGGCCCAGGCCTCCTCGCCCGGGAAGCGGTAGACGCTCAACGCCGCGACGAGGGCGGCGGTGAGGACGACCCGCAGCAGGGTGAGCAGGTTGGGAATCCGGCGTTGCAGCGCCGATGGTGTCGGCGGTCCATTCGACATACGACCGATGGTATCAGCCCCCGCGCCGGCGCGAGCGCGGGGCGCCCGGCCGAGGCTGTTGCCGGGCCGCGCGCGTGCCTCTATCCTGCCCGCCTTCGGAGGCGCCGGGGCAGGTCCGGGCGCCGGGGAAAGGCGCCGCTGTGCAGCTGGATCTCAGCACCCTGTTCGTCCATCCCGTGCTGCTCTTGCTCGGCCTCGCGCTCGGCGCGATCGGCGTCTGGTACGCCATGCCTCGGGCCAACCGCGCTCCGCGCGAGCTCGGCGGGATCGTCGCCGCCGCGGGGATCGCGCTCGTGTTCCTGGGCGTGCTCATCCGCGGCGCCGAGGCGTTCCCGAACGTCTTCTTCTACGTCTTCGCCCTGATCGGGCTCGGGTCGGCGCTGCGCGTCATCACGCATCCCAAGCCCGTGTACGCCGCGCTCTTCTTCATCCTGACCATTCTCAGTTCCGCGGGCCTGTACATCCTGCTCTCGGCGGAGTTCCTCGCCTTCGCGCTGGTGATCATCTACGCGGGCGCGATCCTGATCACCTACCTCTTCGTGATCATGCTGGCGACGCAGGCGCCGTCGGAGGACTCGCCGAACGAGGGCGAAGAGGCCGACCGCGTGAGCCGCGCGCCGAACGGCGCCGTTCTCGCGGGCTTCCTGCTGCTCGCGGCGCTGACGGGGCTCTTCAACGCGGGCGTCTCGAGCCTGCCGCCCTCGGGCTCGCTTCCGAGCGTCGTCCACGCCGACGAGCCGCTCGAGCGACTCCCGGGCAAGGTGAAGGCGGCGCTCGTGGCCAGGGGCGCCCCCGAGGAGATCGAGGTCGCCAACGACGCGGCCCGGGGGCTGGCGATCAACGCGAGGCCCGGGGCGCGGAACGTGCTGACCCGCATCGACTACGAGGCGGGCATCCCCTTCGTCAAGGCGTACCACGCGGCGCTCGCCGCGGAGATGCCCGAGACCCGCCGCGCCGCCTACCTGAGTTCCCAGCGACTGCTGCGAGACGGTCAGGCGGAGCCCATGTTCGCGGCCAACGAGGTCGTGGAGCCGCTCCCGCCGGAGACGCTCGCGCTCCTGCGATTCGAGGACCGCCCGACGATCGTCCTGCCGAACACCACGCGCCCGGCGCGGCTCGCCGAGGGCGATCCGTGGTCGCCGTCGTGGGTCGTCCAGTTCCGCATGCCGGACGACCTGACGGCGGTGAACCTCGAGCGCGTCGGCTTCGCGCTGCTCTCGGAGCACCCGCTCGCGCTCGAGCTCGCCGGCGTGATCCTGCTCATGGCGCTGGTCGGCGCGGTGGTCGTGGCTCGCAAGCAGATCGAGGCGAGCGAGGCGGAGACCGAGGCGGCGGCCGCTGCCGCCGGAGGGAGCCCCGCGTGATGCTCGAGACGGCGCCCAGCCTGCTCGCCCAGCTCTCGTTTCCCGCGCCGATGGCCGGGGTGACGCTGTTCCACTACCTGTTCGTGGCGGCGTGCCTGTTCGCGATCGGGGTCATCGGCTTCCTGAGCCGGCGCAACCTCATCATCATGTTCCTCTGCACGGAGCTGATGTTCCAGGGCGCGGCGCTCGCGCTGATCGCCCTCGGCCGCTACCACCTGAACCACACGGGCGAGGTGTTCGTGATCTTCGTCCTGACGATCGCCGCGGCGGAGGCGGCGCTCGCGCTCGGGCTGGTGGTCTACCTCTACCGCCGCAAGGGCACGCTCGATTCCGAGGCGTGGGCCGCACTCAAGGGATGACGCCGCTCATGAGGCAGGGGAAGACGCGTGCTTGAACCCGTCGCACAACTGGCGACCCGGCTCCTCTCGAGCGCGGCCCTCGCGGCCGAGCCCGGGGAGAAGGCGGTCGCCCACCCGATCCAGCTCCCCGAGCTGACCAACGCGCCGGGCGGGCCGTCGCTCGCCTACCTGCTGCTCATCCCGCTGCTCCCGCTCATCGGGGCCGTCCTCTGCGCGATCTACCGGGCCCTGGGCCTCCGCAACAAGTCCGCCGCGTGGACGAGCGTGGCGCTGCTCGCCGCGAGCTTCATCCTCTCGGTCATGGCCTGCCTGGACGTCGTGGCGAGCGGCACGGGCCGGGCGATCGTCCACGGCTTCGAGTGGATCAACATGACGTGGGGCGCGGGCGAGGGAAGGTCGATCTCCGCCGACTTCAGCTTCTACCTCGATCCGATCTCCGGCCTGTGGATGCTCTTCGTCACCGGTCTCGCCACGCTCATCGCGCTCTACGCGAGCGAGTACATGTCGGGCGATGTCAGGAACGCCCGCATCAACCGCTTCTACGGCGCGTTCTGCCTCTTCGTCTTCTCCATGGCGTGCCTCGTGATGGGCGACAACCTGCTCCTGCTCTTCCTCGGCTGGGAGGGCGTGGGCCTCTGCTCGTACCTGCTCATCGGGTACTACCACGACAAGCCGAGCGCGGTCGCCGCCGCGAAGAAGGCGTTCATCCTCAACCGCGTGGGCGACGTGGGCCTCGCGCTCGGGATCATGTTCACGTTCGTCGCCTTCGGCTCGATCGAGTACGACGTGATCTTCCGCAAGACGGCCGAGCTTCAGGAGGCCGCCCTCGCCGGCGCGACGATCCCCTGGTTCGTCGAGGCGATCCCGCTGCTCTTCATGGTGGGCGCCTTCGGCAAGTCGGCGCAGCTCCCGCTCTACGTCTGGCTCCCCGACGCGATGGAGGGCCCGACGCCCGTCTCGGCGCTCATCCACGCCGCGACGATGGTCACCGCGGGCGTGTACCTCATCGCCCGCACGCTCCCGCTCTTTGCCCTCAACCCCGACGCGCTCGTGTGGGTGGCGTGGATCGGCGGGCTGACGGCCCTGCTCGCCGCGACGATCGGCATGGCGGTGTTCGACATCAAGCGCATCATGGCGTACTCGACCGTCTCGCAGCTCGGGTACATGTTCCTCGGGCTGGGCGTCCTCGCGCCCACCGGCGCGGCGTACCACGTCTTCACCCACGCCTTCTTCAAGGCGACGCTCTTCCTCGCCTGCGGCGCCGTGATGCACGGGTTCGCCGGCCAGCTCGACCTCCGCAAGCTCTCGGGCCTGTGGGGCGTGAAGGGGTGGAAGGTCGTCAGCGCCGCGATGCTCGTCGGCTGCCTGTGCCTGGCGGGCGTGCCGTTCACGAGCGGCTTCTTCTCGAAGGACCAGATCATCGCGGAGGCGTTCGTCACCTCGGGACCCGGCTACACGCTGCTCGGGCTCATCGCGCTCCTGACGGCGGGCCTGACCGCCTACTACAGCTTCCGCGCCTACTTCCGCGTCTTTCACGGACCGGTCGAGTACCACCCGGGCGCGGACCACCACGGGGACGAGCCGCTCGCCGAGGAGGAGGCCAAGGAGAACGAGGTCGCCCACGGCCACGCCCACGACGACCGCCACTTCCACCCGCACGCGCCGGGGTGGGCGATCAACGCCGTCCTCGCGGTCCTGCTCGTCGGGTCGCTGCTCGCCGCCGTCCCGTACTTCATCGACAAGGACCACAAGGGCTGGGTCGGCGGTCTCGTTCACGCCTCCCCGACGGACGCGAGGGTCCTCCCGGACGGCGCCCAGGTGATCGCGGGCGCGAAACACTCGTTCTTCGGCCTGGGCGACCCGCACACCGTGATGTACTTCGTGTCCGGAGCGATCGCCCTGATCGGGATCGCCGTCGCGTGGTGGCTGCACCTCGCGGGCCGCACGAGCGCCGCCCACTCGCGGGCCGACGCGCTCAAGCGGCGCCTCGGCGCGATCGGACGAGCCGCCGAGCACAAGTGGTACGTCGACGAGATCTACAACGTGATCTTCCGCGTGCCGCTGCTCGTCCTGGCGAACCTCTTCTACCTGCTCGACAAGCTGCTCATCGACGGGCTCGTCGAGCTCTTCGGCGCCCTCCCGCGCTGGTTCGGGCGTCGCGTGCAGCCCATCCAGTCGGGCTCGCTGCAGGGCTACGCCGCCGGGATGGCCGCGGGCGTCGCGCTGCTCCTGTTCCTCGCGTGGGCCGCGCCCGCGCTCGTCGTCTGGATGGGGCGCTGATCCATGCTGATGCTCGCTCTGCTCCTGATCCCGCTCATCGGCGCCGTCGTCGTCGCCGTCGGCGGCGAGCGTGAGTCCAAGCACGTCGCCCTCGGGTGGACGCTGCTCGCCTGCGTCGCCGCGGTCGCGTCCGTCTTCGCCTTCAACTGGTCGGACGCCGCGACCGCGCAGTTCGAGATGAGGGCGCCCTTCCTGCCGCACTACGGGATCAACCTGTGGATCGCGGCGGACTCCGTCTCGCTCCTGCTCGTGCTGCTCACCGCGCTCCTGGGCCCGCTGTGCGTGCTCGGGTCCTACAGCTCGGTCCACCACCGCCAGAGGCTCTACTACGCGTCGCTGCTCGCGCTGCAATCGTTCGTCACGGGCGTCTTCCTCGCGCAGGACGTGATCCTGTTCTACGTCTTCTTCGAGCTGACGCTCGCGCCGATGTTCGTCCTCATCCGCGAGTGGGGGGGCGCCAACCGAAAGAAGGCGTCGGTCAAGTTCTTCCTCTACACCTTCACCGGATCGATCCTCACGCTCGCGGGCGTCATCTACGTGGCGTGGGCCCGCACCGGCCTCATCGAGACCGCCGCGGTCAACGCGGGATGGACCTTCTCGCTCGAGTTCCTGACCGACACCGCCCGCTTCATGAGCTCGAGCGAGCAGACGGTCGTCCTGCTCGCCCTGCTCGCGGGTTTCGCGGTCAAGGTGCCGCTCTTCCCCGTGCACACCTGGCTCCCGCTCGCGCACACCGAGGCCCCCACGGCGGGCTCGGTCGTCCTCGCGGGCGTGCTGCTCAAGCTCGGCACCTACGCGCTGTACAAGATCGCGATCCCGCTCGCCCCCGCCGCCTTCGTCGCGTTCGCGCCCTACGTCGCCGCGGTCTCGATCATCGGCATCCTCTACGCCGGGCTCATCTGCTGGACGCAGCGGGACGTCAAGAAGCTCGTCGCCTACTCGTCGGTCTCGCACCTGGGATTCTGCATCCTCGGGCTCGTCGCGATGAACGCCGTCGGCGTCGGCGGCTCGATCCTCTACATGATCAACCACGGTCTCTCGACCGGCGCCCTCTTCCTCTGCATCGGGATGATCTACGAGCGCTACCACACCCGCGACATGGACGAGCTCGGCGGCCTCGCGAGCAAGATGCCCGTCTGGGCCTTCTTCATGGTCTTCTTCTCGCTCGCCTCGGTCGGGCTCCCCGGGCTCAACGGCTTCGTGAGCGAGTTCATGTGCATGCTCGGCGCGTTCCAGGCCGGCGCCGCGTGGGGACCGGGAGGAACGGGCGGCGTGCTCGGACCCTGGTTCGCCGCCTTCGCCGCCACCGGCATGGTCGTCGGCGCGATGTACATCCTCTACATGGTGGGCAAGGTCGTCTTCGGCCCGCTGACCGAGCCCAGGGGCCACCACCCGCACGAGACGCTCCCGACCGACCTCAACCTCCGCGAGATCACCGTGCTCACGCCGCTCGCTGTCGCCTGCCTCGTCCTGGGCGTCTACCCCACGCCCGTCATCCGCTCGCTCGAGGCGCCCATCATCGAGCAGCTCGCCCACGTCGAGCGCTACTTCCCCGAGGCCGAGGCGGTCGAGACCTCTGAGCTCGAACGCCCCGAGCCGGCGGGCGCCTCGATCGTGGCCGCGGAAGGGGGGCTCCGGTGAAAGAGAAGCTCCTTCTTCTCCACCCCGAGATCGCGCTCTTTGCCGGGGCGTGCCTGCTCATGGTGCTCGGGCTCTCGAAGTCCGCCACGCTGCGATCGCTCTGCGCCCCGGTGACGGGCCTGGTGATCCTGATCGCGGGCCTGCTCGCGATCCCCGAGGTCGCCGAGCGGCTCGGGCTGCTCACCGCGGAGCAGCGCTCCACGGCGCCCCTCCTCCTGCCCTACGCCAAGGCGATGGTCGCGGGCGTGGCGCTCCTCCTGCTCCCGCTGATGACGGGCGTGGTCGATCGCGCCCTCGAGTCCCGCGCCGTCCGCGGCCAGCCCTTTGACCCGGGCCGATCCCTCCGCGGCGAGTTCTACGCCTTCCTGCTCTTCTCGCTCACGGGCGTCATGCTCTGCGCCTCGGCCGACGACCTGATCTGGCTCTTCCTCGCCCTCGAGCTCACGAGCCTCCCGACCTACATCATGGTCGCCCTCTCGACCGAACGCCTCCGCTCGATGGAAGCCGGCGTCAAGTACTTCTTCCTCGGCGCGTTCGGCGCGGCGACGTTCCTCATGGGCTTCGCCCTCCTCTACGGCGCCGCCGGCACCACGAGCCTCACGGGCCTCTCCCAGATGATGACCCTCGGGATCATCGAGACCGGCGCCACCGAAGCCGCCCGCGGCGTGCAGGTCTACGAGCTCAGCCCGATGTTCATCGCCGGGATGACGCTCGCCGTCCTCGGGATCGCCTTCAAGATCGCGGCCGTCCCCATGCACTTCTACGCGGCGGACGTCTACCAGGGCGCCGCGGCGCCCGTCTCCGCCTACCTCGCCTTCGCGCCGAAGGCCGCGGGCTTCTTCGCGCTCGTCTCGCTGCTCTCGGCCGTCACCTGGTACGCCCCGATCGACGGCGGCGCGACGACCCTCCCCGAGAGCCTCCGCGTCCTGCTCTGGGTGATGGCGGCGCTGACGATGACCATCGGCAACGTCCTGGCCCTCCAGCAGCGGTCCGCCAAGCGCATCCTCGCCTACTCCTCGATCGCGCACTCGGGCTACATGCTCGTCGCCCTCATGGCCGGACCGGGCCGCTCGCCCGCGAGCGACGGCCTGGGCGCCGTGCTCTTCTACCTGCTGGTCTACGGCGTCTCGAACGCCGGCGCCTTCGCCGTCATCGGCGCCCTCGAGAAGCGCAACGCCCGCGGCGAGATGGTCGAGGCGGAGAACCTCGACGACCTCCGCGGGCTCTGCCGGAGCCACCCGCTCCTCGGGTGGAGCCTCGTCATCTCGGCGCTCGGGCTCCTCGGGCTCCCGCCGCTCTTTGGCTTCTGGGGCAAGCTGCCGCTGTTCTCCTCGGGCCTCGCCGCGGGCGAGATCGCGCTCGTCGTGATCCTCGCGATCAACTCCGCCGCCGCCGCGTTCTACTACCTGCGTCTGGCCGCGGCCCCGCTGCTCGACCGCCTCGACGACCACCAGCCGCGCCCCGTCGAGTCGACGCTCTCGGGCCGCCGCGTCACCGCCGTGCTCTCGGCGATCGCGGCGATCGGGCTCGTCGCCTTCACCGCGCCCCTTCAGGTGACGACGCACCGCGCCGCCGAGGACGCCTACCAGCGCGTCACCCTGGGGGAGCGGGCGAGGGACGTCATCTTCCGACCGGCGCCCGAGGTCGCGAGCGATGAGCGGGCGGGCGAGCCCGTCGCAACCGCCGCGGAGCGCTGAGCGAGGCTCAGCTCGTCGCGGGCTTGGGGCGCGCCTTGGCCTTGGCCGGGTCCGCCTTGTCGGCGCACTCCATGAGGCCCTTGAGGCCGCCGCCCTGCTGGATGACGATCCCGACGATCGCCACGACGCCCGCGATGAGCGGCGCCATGCGCGTGTTGTCGCTCATCGCGTCGACGATCGGTCCGCGCCACGCCTCGACGTGCAGGAGCGCCGCGAGCGTCCCGAGCGTCAGGAGCGCGGCCCCGCCGATCGCCGTGAAGGCGATCACCACGAGGCGATAGGCGATGAACGCGAGCATCGCGAGCGCCACGAGCCCGATGATCGAGCCGATGTGGTGCTGGTCCGCCGGCTGCCCGATCGCCGTCCACACGTTGGCGCCGCAGAACGCGCCGGCCGCGCCCGCGAAGGCCGCGATCGTGAACTTCATGAGCGGGTAGGCGAGCACCGCAAAGAGCACCGCGGTCATCATCGCGGCCATCGGCGCCGCGACGTCGATCTGGCGGCTGGCGATCACGCCGACCGCCGCCCCGCCGAGCACCGAGAGCACGAGCACGATCGTCTTGTGCCACCGGTAGCCGTTGAAGACGCAGACGCTCCCGAGGATCACGAAGATCAGCGCCCAGAGCAGGCCGAGGTCGCCGAGCGCCGTCGTCAGGTCCTGCGCCCGGTTGAGCATGTCGACCTTGCTCTCGCGGATGAGGTCGAGCAGGGGGACGGGCGTGCCCATCCAGGCGCTGTCTCCCGAGCCGGACTCGGACTGGGCGAGGAGTGAAAACGGGAGCGATGCGGGCATGACGGACCTCCGGCGCAGCGTGCGTCCGGGTCAGCTATCGGTCCGCCGCTTGCCCCCGGTCCACTGGATCGCCGCGCCGACGACCGATAACCCCGCCCACAGCGCCAGCCACACGCTCGCCGCCGTCGGAAGCTCGGCGCCCACCGCCGGGACGAACGCCTCCAGGAGCCACGCCGCGCTCGGGAGCAGGAGCCCCGCGCCGAGGGACGCGCTCATCAGCGCCGCCACGCGCCTGGGGAACATCGCCCCGAAGAACAGCCCGAGCGCCGCCCCGAGCATCGACGAGCCCATCAGGACCGACTTCTCCCGCGTCTGGAGCGAGTCCCACTGCGTCCGCGCCGACTCGAGGACCGCCGACGTGAACGATCGCACCCGCTGCCACGCCTCCTCCGCCGCCGCGTCGAACGTCTCGCTCTCATTGAGCCCGAGGGCCAGCGCGCTCTCGCCCGCGGCCCGCGTCTCCTCGGCAAGCGGCGTCGCCGCCGCCAGCCGCATCGCGCCCGCGGCGATGAGCGGCCCCGCGATCGCCAGGAGCGCCATGAACGTCAGGCTGATCGTCGCGCGGTAGAGCACGAGGCCCGCGATCGCGCCGAGCGCCAGGCCCGCCGCCAGCATCAGGTGCGGATCGAGCGCGATCCCGAGGCTCGGCGGGGCGTAGAAGCCCAGGGCGCCCCCGATCACGGCGGCCGCGAGGACGATCCCCGCGCGGAGCAGCTTGCGACCCGCGAGCAGGAGCGCGACGCCCACGAGCGCCCCCGCGCCCGCGATCGCGTGCGCGCCCCACGGGAGCGCAGCGAGCGCTCCGCTCGCGTCCTGCGCGAGCGTCGAGAGATGAAGGAGATCGATCGGCACGTCCAACGCTTTCCGGCGGCTTCCGCGGCGCCGCTCTTGCGGCCGCCGCCGCCGACCGATTCTATCGGGAACGCGGGTATCCTCTTTCGCTCTTCGCCCCCTTCCGGAAGGAAGCGCCCGTGAACGACGCCTCACCGTCCGAGAACCCGCCCGCCGATCCGCTCGAGGATCTCCGCCGGAGCATCGACGACGTCGATCGCCGCCTCATCGAGCTGCTCAACGAGCGCGCCCGGATCGTGGTCGACGTCGGCCGGCTCAAGCGCGAGTCGGGCGCGCCCATCTACGCCCCCGACCGCGAGGCGGCGCTCCTCCGCCGGATCCTCGACGCGAACCCCGGGCCGCTGCCGGGACGCACCATCGAGGCGATCTACCGCGAGATGATGAGCGGCTCCTTCGCCCTCGAGCGCCCGCTCCGCATCGGCTACCTCGGGCCGCCCGGCTCCTACTCGCATCAGGCCGCCGTCGCCCAGTTCGGGTCGTCGGTCACGTTCGACGATCTCGGCGCGATCGAGTCCGTCTTCGCGGAGGTCGAGCGCGGGCACATCGACTACGGCCTGGTCCCCATCGAGAACACCACGGGAGGCGGCATCGCCGAGACGCTCGACGCCTTCCGCGATTCCACGCAGAGCCTGCACATCTACGCCGAGGCGCAGCTGGCGATCCGCCACCACCTCTTCGCGTTCTGCGAGGTCGACGACATCGAGCGCGTGTACTCCAAGCCCGAGGCGCTCACGCAGTGCCGAAAGTGGCTCCGGGCGCACTGCCCGCGCGCCGAACTCGTCGCGGAGGCGTCAACGAGCGCCGCGGTGGAGCGCGTGCGATCCGAGGCCGGCTCGGGCGTCAAGCCCACGGGCGCCGCGATCGCGTCGGAGCTCGCGGGCAAGATCTACGCCGTCGGCGCGCTCTACTCAGGGATCGAGGACAACCCCAACAACATCACCCGATTCCTCGTCATCTCCCGCGAGGAGGCCAGGCCCTCGGGCGACGACAAGACGTCGATCATGTTCACCACGACCGACCAGCCCGGCGCGCTCGTGCGCGTGCTCCAGGTCTTCGATCGCGCGGGGGTCAACCTCTCCCACATCGAGAAGCGCCCGAGCGGGCGGGAGAACTGGCGCTACACGTTCTTCATCGACGTGCTGGGCCACCGCACCGACCCGCGGATCGCCGAGGCGATCGGCGAGGCCCGCGCGCACTGCGAGCAGCTCCGCACGCTCGGGAGCTACCCGCGGTCGAGCCGGATTCTCTAGGACGCGTCGGGCCCGGGCCTCAGCCCTGGCCGCCGCCCTCGCCCTGCGCCGGCGCGTTGCTCGGACGTCCGACCTGGATCTCGCCGTGACGCTGCTCGTAGGCGCCAACCGCCTGGTTGAGCGTGAGCATCAGACGCTTGGCGCCGGACCAGTTGAGCACCACCCGCGATCCGATCGAGAAGATCATGAACGGATCCTGGTTGGGGCCGCCCTGCATGGGCAGGTTCAGCCCGAAGTCGAGCACCACCTCGTCCATCGTGGTCGCGGTGCGGATGGTGTTCGCGTAGGTCGTGTCCATGTGCGACTCGTCGATCCGGAGCTGCACCTGACGACCCTCGTTGGGCTGATCGGCCATGAGATCCCTCTTTCCGTGGTCCCTGTGGGTAATGGAAGCGAACGCCGCATGCGGCGCAACGCCGGCGAGCGGGGGAGGGATTGTCGGTGGCCCCGCCCGCGAACGCAAGTCGCCCGATCGCGATGCCGCGCCCAATGCCGGAGGCGGGACTCGAACCCGCACTCTGTCGCCAGAAGCGGATTTTGAATCCGCCGCGTCTGCCAATTCCGCCACTCCGGCTCGCCGATCAGGATACCCCCGCGAGATCCGCCGCGGCGAGCGCCGACTCCCGATCCACCCCCGCCAGCCCCGCGAGCGCCCGAACCCGACGCGCGAGCGACCCGCGGTCCGCGTCGACCACCGTCACGTGCCCGACCTTCCGCCCCGGTCGCGCCGACTTCCCGTACAGGTGCACGCGCGCGTCCGGGTCGATGGAGAGGATCGCCCCGGCGCGAGGCGCCTCGCCGATGAGATTCAGCATCACGCTCGGCGCGGCCGGATCGGTCGGCCCGAGCCCCATGGCGCCCACGGCGCGCAGGTGATTGACGAACTGGCTCGTCCGGGCGCCGTCGATCGTCCAGTGCCCCGAGTTGTGAACCCGGGGCGCGATCTCGTTGACGATGAGGCCGCCCGCCGTCTCGAAGAGCTCCACGCACAGCGCGCCGACGTGCCCCAGACGCTCGGCGATGGAGCTCGCGATCCTCGTCGCCTCCGCCGCGACGCCGCGACGGTCGCCCGCCGGGGCGATCGAGGCGCGGAGGGTCCCGCCCGCGTGCAGGTTCTCGGTCATCGGGTACGCCGCCCACGCGCCGTCCGCCGAGCGGACCACCACGACCGACACCTCGCGCTCAAACGCCACGAACGCCTCAAGGATGCACGGCTGACGCTCGGCCATCACCCTCGCCGCCTCCAGATCGCCCGCCGCGCGGATCACCGCCTGCCCCTTGCCGTCATAGCCGAGACGCCGCGTCTTGAGCACCGCCGGAAGCCCGACCGCCTCGACCGCGGCCTCCAGCGCCGCCGCGTCGTCAACCGCCGCGAAGGGCGCGGTCTCCGCGCCCGTCTCCCGCACGAACGCCTTCTCGACGAGCCGATCCTGCGTCAGCTCGAGCGAGCGCACGCCCGGCGAGAGACGCACGCGATCGGCCACCGCGCCCGCCGCGCCCGCCGGGACGTTCTCGAACTCGAAGGTCGCGGCGTCGAGCCCGTCGCAGAACCGCGCGAGCGCCGCGGCGTCCTCGTACTCGGCCCGGACGTGCTCTCCGAACGCGGCGGCGCACGGCGAGTCCGCGGGGTCGAGGAACCGGCACGAGATCCCGAGCGGCGCGCCGGCCAGCGCGAGCATCCGCCCGAGCTGCCCCGCGCCGAGCACGCCGATCCTCACGAGCCCGGCTCCGGCTCCCGCGGGTCGGGGTCGTCAAGCACGCGCTGCGTCTGCTCCCGGCGGAAGGCGTCCAGGGCGCCCGAGATGTCGGGTCGATCGGGCGCGAGGATCGCCGCCGCGAGCAGCGCCGCGTTCACCGCCCCCGCCTCGCCGATCGCGAGCGTCCCGACGGGCACGCCCGCCGGCATCTGCGCGATCGACAGGAGCGAGTCGATCCCCGAGAGCGCCCGCGAACGCACCGGGACGCCGAGCACGGGCAGCGCCGTGTGCGCCGCGATCATCCCCGGCAGGTGCGCCGCGCCCCCCGCGCCCGCGATGATCACGCGAAGCCCGCGCCCGCGAGCCTCGCGAGCGTAGTTCGCAAGAAGCTCCGGCGTCCGGTGGGCGCTGACGACGCGCGTCTCGTGCGGGACGCCGAGCCGCTCGAGCGTGCTCGCGGCGCGCGACATCGTCTCCCAGTCGGAGCGCGATCCCATGATGACGCCGACGAGCGGCGCTTCGGCGGTCGCGTCAGTCATGCGGGGAAGCGTACCCGAGCACGGTCGCCCGCGCCCGCCTCACCGCCGCCCGTGCCACGCGGCCTTGGCCTTGTCGAGCCGCCGGCGCACCGCGACCTTGACGCGCTTGGCCGCGCGGTCGATCGCGTGGTAGAGGTCGGCGTCGGTCTCCTCGATCACGACCGAGCCGAGACGCCCGAGGTCGCACTCGACCGCGCAGCGCTTCTCCGCGCCGCCTCGCGGCCCGAGATCCCCCAGACGCACGCGAACCTGCAGGACGCGGGTCGCGAAGCGATCCAGGGCGTAGCCGAGACGCCGGTGGGCGTGCTCGTCGACGGCTTCGGAATTCGGGAGGTTCCCGGTGAGGACGTCCATCCGCATGGCGAGGTCTCCTCAAAGGAAGGTGGCGAACCGAGATCTTCTCGGAACCTAGGGCGCCCCTCGCGCCCCGTCGAGAGGAAAAATCCGGATAAGCCGTCCCCGGACGTGCGAGCGTTCGTCCGCGCGTCCGTTATTGCCGGGCGCTCCCCCGGCGTGCCCGGGCGGAAGCTCTCGGACCCGCGCGCCGGTCGTGCGGGCGGCGCGGTCCGCGCCTCTGGCGCCGGTTGGTCGAGCTGCGCCGCGTGCGTTCGCTCGACCGTCTGATCAGTCCCTTCAGGGGCTTGCGGCGACGGACGATTCGATCGAGGCCCGGTCGCAGGGATCGGTCAGGAGTCCACGAGAATCAGTCACCAGTCGCGCCCCACGGCGCGGCGCGTCACGGAGCCGAAGCACAACCATGTCCACGCACAATCACGACGTCAGCTCGAGCGAGCTCGTCCGCCGTCCCCTCTTCGTCACGTCGCTGGTCGCGACGCTGGCCGCGGGCACGATGGTCGGCTGCTCCTGGACCGGCTCGAGCGAGTCCCGCTCGGACCGCGCGTTCCAGGGCTCGCAGTACTGGAACACCACCCGCGCCCAGCTCGCCGACGCGTCGATCGACCCGGCGTCCACCGCCGGCCGCTACGACGCCGCCTGGTTCGACCGCACCGGCGCCGAGAACCAGCTCCCCGACTGGTACGTCGCCGAGGCGAAGCTCGGAACCGCCGAGCTCGAGACCCAGCGCGCCGAGGCCCACGCGAACTACCTCGCCGAGCAGGCCAACCGCGCTCAGCAGTACGCCAACCTCGACGCCGACCTCCAGCAGTCCTTCACCAAGGAGCAGCTCGTCGCCGCCGACGCCGACGCCCTCGCCGAGGTCAACGCCTCCGAGGCCCACAAGCTGCTCGCCCTCGTCTCCGCCCGCGAGGCCGAGATCGAGAACCAGGCCAACCTGGGCGACGCCGTCATCCGCGCCACCATCCGCGAGCGCGAGGCCGAGTACGACAAGCTCCGTTCCGAGTCCGGCAAGGAGTGGGAGCAGTCCCAGGCCGAGCACCAGCTCATGGTCGCCCAGCGCCGCCAGGTGCTCGAGGACGGCCAGGCCGAGATCCAGGACATGATCAAGATCGCGGACATGACCGAGTCGCGCACGCGCTCCAAGCTCTCGGCCATCCGCGCCGAGGCCGGCGCCATCGAGGAGCAGACCGGCGCCCGCGTCGACGACCTCGAGCAGCAGATCGCCTCCGCCACGAGCCGCGTCAAGGCCCAGTCCTCGCAGCTCCGCCAGCAGGCCTCCGCCCTCGAGGAGCAGGCCCACGCGACCGCCGCCGAGCTCCGCGCCCGCGCCGAGGCCCTCGAGTCCGGCAAGACCGGCGCGGACTTCGAGCACCAGGTCGCCGCCGCCGAGCTCGACTTCCAGAAGGTCCGAGCTGACGCCGCCCAGCTCACCCAGAAGGCCGCCGCCACGCAGAGCCAGGTCGAGGCCGAGGTCGAGCGCCGCTACGCCTTCGCCGAGAAGCACCTTCAGGTCGCCGAGGCCGACTTCCAGCAGCAGCGCGCCGGCATCGAGCGCGAGCGCACGCACGGCCTCGCCGATGTCTCGGTCATGCGCGCCCGCGCCGACCGCCTCGAGCGCGAGGCCCGCGCGGACTTCGTCCTCGCCCAGGCCCAGGCCCACGCCTCCGCCCTCCGCGAGGAGGCGGCTCACCTCTCCGAGCTCGCCGACGCCGAGTTCGAGAAGATCCGCGCCGAGGCCGAGAGCGAGGCCGCGCAGATCCAGTCCGAGGTCATCGCCACCCTCGCCACCCAGATCCGCAACGGGCAGGTCGTCTTCCCGAACCGCGAGCGCTTCCAGACCGACCTCGACTACGACGCCCCGGCCCCGGCGCCCGCCGACGTCGCGACGGTCCCCTCGATCGTCGAGCCCGCCCACGTCGCCGCCTTCAAGACCGCCCTAGGCGAGGCCGCCATGCTCCGCGCCCAGGCCGGCGCCTTCGAGCGTCAGCTCCTCGCGGACTTCCAGGAGAACTCCACCCGCGTCGAGAGCGAGTGGGCGATCGCCCAGGCCCGCTACGACGAGATGATCGCCGAGATCCAGGCCCTCGAGGTCCAGGGCGGCGTGAACGTCGAGGGCCTCGCCTCCGACGCCGCGAACATCCTGATCACCGGCGAGGCCGCGAAGGGCTTCACCAAGGCCGACGCCCAGTCCATCAAGAAGGAGATCGAGGCCGCGATCATCAACCTCCGCGCCGAGGCCGACGCGACCCTCGCCAAGTCCGACGCCGCGGTCACCCAGCTTCTCTCCGAGGCCAAGGTCGTCCAGACCGCCGGCGACGCCGAGATCCGCTCCCTCACCGCGCGACGCGACGCCGTCGCCCGGCGCGGCGGGGCCAAGGTCCGCCAGCTCACGGCCGAGGCCTCCGCGATCGAGACCACGCAGGGCGCTCTCATCGCCCAGATGCGTCAGGAGGTCCGCTCCGCGCAGGCCATCCTGAAGGCCGAGCTCGCCCGCCTCGACCAGGCCGCCGAGAGCTACATCCAGATCGCCGAGGCGAACTACCAGGAGAACATCGCCTCCGCCGACAGCTTCAACGCCAAGACCAAGGCGCTCGTCGAGAAGATGTACGCCGAGAACGACGCCACCCGGCTCGCCGCCAAGGCCGACGTCGAGCACCTCCGCACCATCGCCCGCGCCGACGAGCTGATCGGCGAGGGACAGGTGCAGCGCATGCTCGCCCAGGCCGAGGCCGAGACCAACATCTTCGCGTCCTTCGACACCGCCCGGCGGGCGGCCATCGACGCCGAGGCCCGCGTCGCCGAGGCCCAGCTCGCCTCCGCCCTCAACAAGGCGGACGCCCGCGAGGACACCGTCAAGGCCGTCTTCGACACGCGCCTGGCGAGCGTCAGGGCCGACCGCAACCGCGCCTACGCCCGCCAGTTCGCCACCGACGCCCAGCGGGAGGCCCGCATCGCGCAGGCCCACGCCGCGGCCGAGGCCTACCGCCAGCTCTCGACCGACGCGCTCGCCCAGCTCCAGGACAAGCGCGACCAGTTCGAGACCGCGGCCCAGCAGAACTGGGACTCCCGCCTCGCCCTGCCCACGCGGCTCCTCACCGACGAGCCCGCGGGCGCCCCCTGGAACAACGTGACGCGCTCCATCGGCGTCGCGAACGTTCCGCTCGAGGACTGATCCTCTCCCGGGCGCCGCCCGGAGCGAGACTCCTGAGAAGCACCCTGCAGGGGCGGGTCCGAAAGGGCCCGCCCCTTCTTCATGCGCTCACAACCGCGCGGACGCGCGGTACGTCGGCTGCCTCAGACTCGGCGCCCGCGCTCCGCCGTGCGCGCCGTAGCGGGGCGCGTGCAACGCCGATGCGGAGGACGCGCCGACCGGACGCAGCGGCGCCGTGTGCGCCCGCTGCTTCCCGGGGGTTCTCGAAAGCGACGCCGGCGCCCGATCGAAGAGGTCGATCGTCCGCCGCTGGTAGATCGTGTACGCCGGATCGTTGAAGGCGTTCGCCCGGTTGTAGACGAACTCGCCCGTGTGGTGGTTGAGCGTGTAGATCGGACGCGACATCGTCGCCGTCGGCTGCTTCGGGTTCACCCGCCCGCCGCCGACGCGGCTCGACGCGTCGAGCGCATGCTGCGCCCCCGCCGCGCCGCAAACGAGCACACACGCCGACGCAAGCCACACGACCCTCTTCATCGCGACACGCCCGCCACGTCCACCTCGTAGATCACCGTCTCGTTCGGGCCCACCACGGGCGGCTGGCCGGCGAGCCCGAACGCCTTCTCGGGCGGCACCACGACGATCCACCGGTCGCCGGCGCGCATGCGCTGCATCACCTCGCGGCCGCCAGGGAGCAGGCTCCCCACGCGCACCTCGCGGTCCGCGCCTTGCCCGAACACGGTCCCGTCGATGAGCCGCCCCTCGAAGCTCACGGTCACTTGGTCCGTCCCGCGAACGCGCTCGCCTTCCCCCGCTTCGACCACCCGGTACAGCACGCCGCTCGCCAGGCGCACCACGCCCTCCTCCTCGTCCGCGAACCGCTTGCGGAACGCCTCCCCGCGACGCGCGTTCTCCTCGGCCATCGCTCGGAACACCGGGTCCGTCTCGAGCCGGCGCTCCGCCTCGCGCGTCATGACGCGCCGGTGAACCTCCGCGAGCAGGTCCTCGATCTCCGCCTCCGAGAGCGAGCCCTCGGACTCCCGCAGCGCGTCCTCCACCCCCGTGAGCAGGGCGTCGACCTCCACCTCCACGCCGTCCGCACGAAGCCGCTCGAGCGCCTGGGCGCCGAGGTCGTGCCCGATGGCGTAGCTCTCCCGCGCCCGCTCCGTCTCCAACGGAGCCGCGCACGCCGCCCCGACGAGCACCCCCGCGCCAACCGCCAACGTCGCCGCTGTCATCTTCATCTCAGGAGTCTCCTCAGGAGGCCGATGGACCTTCCGACAAAGCCTACCGGTTCCAAGCGGGGGTCCACAAGCCGCATCCGGGAACCATCCGGACTCGAACCAAGCGACGATGCCGAACCCCGAATTCACCATCCTGATCGACGGCGAGTGCCCGCTGTGTCGCCACGAGGCGAATCTCCTCCGCCGCCTCGATCGCGGCAGGGGGCGCCTCCGCCTCGTCGACATCGCCTCGAGCGACTTCGACGCCGCGGCCTACGGCACGACGTTCGACCACGTCATGGGCTCGATTCACGGGGTGAAGCCCGACGGCTCGCTCGTCACGGGCATGGAGGTCTTCCGCCGCGCCTACGCCGCGGTGGGGTGGGGATGGCTCTGGGCGCCGACGGGCTGGCCGGTGGTCAAGCCGATCCTCGACGCCGCGTACCGCTGGTTCGCGAAGCGCCGGCTCGTCCTGACGGGCCAGAAGCACCGCTGCCCGGAGGCGCGCTGCTCCATCAGGTGATCCGTCCCGCCGTCACGCGCGCTGAGCCTCGCCGCGATGCGTCCCGTGCGCACGGGGCCGCACGGCGCAAAGGCCGGTTCAGCGAAGCGGCGCCGAAGAGCCCTCGGGAAGCGTCGCCCCCAGGGCGCCCTCAAACCGCCACGCGCGGTCCATCGCCTCGAGCCGCGCGCCGAATCGCTTGCCCTTCTCCGTCAGGAGCCGCGCGCCCGCGGGCCCGGCCCACGCGCGCAGCTCCGCCCGCCGCGCCTCACAAAGCGAAACCGCCCCGCGGATCACGCGCTCCCCGCCGAACCGCTCCGGCTCGCTCGCGAGCGTCTCGCGGAGCACGTCGAGATCGTGCGCGTCGCCGAGCAGATCGCTCAGGCGCCTGGCCTCATCGCGACGAGCCGACATGATCGGCGACCACAGATCACGCAGCAGCCGGCAGTGATACCGGTGATACTTCACCCGCTTGCGCCATTCGTGCCACGTCTCGGCGCGGTCGTCCGTCGCCGTCCGCCGCATCGCCCGTCGCGCCCGCCCGTACGTCCTCTCCACGCCCGGGCCGATCGCGTCGAACCCCTCCCGGTCCAGCTGCCACGACCCCGCCGCCTTCCGTCCCTTCTCGAGCTCGTCGCCGAAGGCCTCCAGGCGACCGCGCACGTCCAGCGTCGCCTCCGTCTCCTCTCGACGCTCCTGAAGGGCCTCGCGAATCGGCGCCAGTTCCTCCTCCGCCGCCTCGCCGTACCGCGCGCCCAGTCCGCGGACGCACTCGATCATCGACGTCGCGTCGCGCAGGTCAGAGAACGTCCTCGCCGCGTCGCGATATCGCTCGTTCTCCCGCGAATACGTCTTCTCGAACGCCGGCCGGCAGACGCGGATCAGGCCGCGGATCTTCTTGCAGCGCTTGCGCACCTCGTGAATCGTCTCACGCGTGTCAACCTCATCGTCCTCGAGCGCCTCGATCGCCCGGTCGATCTGTTCCCGCGCCGCGCGGCGAAGGCCCTCCACCACGGGCTCATCTCGCTTGAACCGGTAGCTCATCGCAACCTCCAGCGAATCCAGCGAGCCAGACGCGGCGTCGCGGTCACGAACGCGCGCAACGCGTATTCCACGGCGCCCGGGCGAGCAGCTTCGCCATCCCGCACCATCCGCTCACGCCCGCGAAGAGCAAGCCCGCTCCGACGAACGCCGAGATCGCGATGAACCACGGGCTCACGAGCGCGCCGAGCGCGACGCCGAGCAAGATCAGCGTTCCCGCGACGACCTGCACCTGCCGCATGATCTCCATCGGCGCGCCGGGCGCGACCACCACCGCGCGCCCCGCGCGCTTCCACGCCTCGATCCCCCCGGCGAGCGTCGCCGAGCCCGGCGTCCGCGACGACGCCGCCCGCGACCGCGCGCCGGTCCGGCAGTAAAACACGATCGGCCGCTCGACCGGCGCCGCCCCGATCCCTCCCGGCGCGAGCCGGGCCCCCGGCAGGCGCTCCCGCGCGTGCTCCGCGGGCGTGCGCACGTCCACGACGTCCACCTCGCCCGCGATCATCAGCTCCTCAAGCCGCTCGGGCGCGACCTCCGCCTCCGGGCGATCTCGATCCATCCCCGCGCGCGGCCCGCGCGCCTCCGCCTGATCCGTCTTCACGATCATGACGCCTCCTTAAGCAGTCGAACCCGCGGACTCCCGCTCCTCCCACGCCACGAAGCCGCCGGCGAGGTTCACCACGTCGTGACCCTCGCGCGCAAGCAGCGAGCACGCCCGCGACGAGCGGAACCCGAGCCGGCAGTGCACGAGCGTCCGCTCGTCCTTCTCGGGCGCCTCGTCGAGCCGGCTGCGAAGCCGCGTGTGCGAGATGTTCACCGATCCTTCGATGTGGCCCTCCGCGTGCTCCGTCTCGCGCCGCACGTCGAGCACGCGCACCCGCCCCGCGCTCACCAGCTCGTGCGCCTCCTCCGCGTCGACCTCATCGATCGTCGCGAGCGGATGGGCCTCGTCCTCGTACTGGTCCATCTCGTCCGCGTCGAACCACCCGATGATCCGGTCGAGCCCGACGCGGATCAGCTCGCGCGTCGCCTCGTCGAGCCGATCAGGCCGCGTCACGATCACCAGGTCCTCGTCCTCGAGGATGAGCGACCCCGCGTCCGTCGGGAAGCTCGAGAGCAGCGGGAGCGACAGCGCCCCCGGCACGTGACCATGCCGAAACGCCTCCCAGTCCCGCGTGTCGACGATCGCCGTGCGCCGCCCGTCCGTGCGGCGAAGCTCGTCGACCATCAGCCGCGTCGGCGACGGGACGCCGCCGAGCACCGCCGGCCCTTCCTTGTTCACCCGCTTCATGTTCGCGAAGTACAGCGGCGGCTCGGGCTGACCGCTCAGGATGAACTCCACGAAGGCGTCCTCGCTCCCGCCCTCGCCGAGACCCGCGCGGATCGCCGGGTTGAACCGAAGCTCGTACCCCACCGTGCTCGTCGGCACCGCGCCCAGCGACTTGCCGCACGCGCTGCCCGCGCCATGCGCGGGCCACACCTGCACGTGCTCGGGAAGCTCCTTGAGCACGCGAAGACTCGCAAACAGCCGCCGCGCCGACGGCTCCATCACGTCCGCGTAACCCGCCGCCGTCTCGAGCAGGTCGGGCCGCCCGAGGTCCCCCACGAAGAGGAAGTCGCCCGAGAGCAACCCCATCGGCTCGTCCGCTCCGCCGCCCCGGTCGGTCACCAGGAAGCACAGGTGCTCCGGCGTGTGCCCCGGCGTGTGGAGCGCTCGGAGCTCGATGTTCCCGATCATGAACGTGTCGCCGTCGCGGAGCAGACGGTGCTCGTACGACCCGCCGCCCGGGCTCTTCCCGAGCCACTGGTACTTCCAGTCCGCGTCGCCCTCGTCGGAGACGTACACCCTCACGCCGCGCTCGGCCAGCTCCCTCGCCCCGGAGACGAAGTCCGCGTGGATGTGCGTCTCCGCGACCGCCACGATCCGAACCTCGTTCCGCTCCGCCAGCTCGATGTACCGGTCCACGTCCCGCAGCGGGTCGACGAGGATCGCCTCGCCCGTCCGCTGACACCCGATCAGGTACGCGTTCTGCGCCAGCTTCTCATCCTCGATCCGTCGAAGCAGCATGCGCCGTCTCCAATCCGCAAGGTCGCGACCGAATGATACGACCGTCGTCGCCGCGCGGCCCGCTCGCGCTACGATCCTCTTCATGCCCGAGAGCCGATCAAGCCGTGCCCGCTACCGCGCGTGGGCCGCGACCAGGCCCGCCCCGCCCGGCGAGGGCTCCCCCTCCGGGGAGCGCCGCCCCCCGCGCGCCCGCTCCTTCGGGACGCTCCTGCGCGAGTACGTCCGCCTCATCGCCGGCCACCGCCGCACCCTCGCCGCCGCGCTCCTCACGCTCTCGGTCGCCACCGCCCTCGGTCTCCTCCCGCCCTACGCCACCAAGCTCGTCTTCGACCACGTCCTGACCGACGCCGCGACCGAGCCCCTCCCCGCGTGGGTCCCGACCGACCGCGAAACGCTCCTCTACCTCATCTGCGCCGTGGTCTTCGCCGCCACGATCCTCGGCATCGTCATCGGGATGTGGGGGCGCTGGCAGTGCACGCGCCTCGTCAAGCGCGTGCAGGTCCGCACCAGGCGCCGCGTCTTCGACCACGCCGCCCACCTCCCGCTCCACCGCATCCAGTCGATCAAGTCCGGCGGCGCCTCGAGCATCCTCCGTGAGGACGCCGGCAGCGTGGGCGAACTCATCTTCTCCCTCGTCTACAACCCCTGGCGCGCCGTCACCCAGCTCACGGGCACGCTCGTCATCCTCGCCTTCATCGACTGGCGAATGCTCGTCGCGTCCCTCGTCTTCCTGCCCATCGTCTGGTTCAGCCACCGCACCTGGATCGGACGCATCCGCCCGATGTACCGCGACATCCGCACCACGCGGCAGGGGCTCGACGCCCAGAGCGCCGAGGTCTTCGCGGGCATGCGCGTCGTTCGCGGCTTCTCCCGCGAGTCCGCCGAGAACGCCAGATTCTCCGCCCGCGGCCACCTCATGGCCCGCCAGGAGATCCGCGCCTGGTGGTGGTCGCGCGGTCTCGAGATCCTCTGGCAGGTCCTCGTCCCCCTCGCCACCATCGCCGTCCTCCTCTTCTTCGGTCGCGGCGTCCTCCACGGCGACCGCACCCCCGGCGACCTCATCGCGTTCCTGCTCTACCTGGGCTGGCTGCTCGGCCCGCTCGAGTCCCTCGTCTCGAGCGCCGCCAACGTGCAGAACCAGCTCGCCGGCCTCGACCGCGTCATCGACCTCCTCAAGGAACCGCGCGAGTACGACCAGAAGGACGCCGGGATCACGCTCGACCCCGCCCGCGTCGCCGGGCGCATCACCCTCGAGAACGTCTCCTTCACCTACCCGCCGAGCCCGCGACCCGCCGCCCGGGCCAGGGCCCGCTGGCGCCTCGGCGACGCCGCGACCGGATCTCCCGCCGAGCCGACCGAGAAACGCGAGCCCGCCGGCCCCGTCCTCCGCAACGTCAACCTCGACGTCGAGCCGGGCGAGACCATCGCCCTCGTCGGCCCCTCGGGCGCCGGCAAGACCACCCTCTGCAACCTCATCGCCCGCTTCTACGAACCGACGGCCGGCGTCGTCCGCCTCGACGGGACCGACCTCCGCGACATCGACCCCGCCAGCTACCGCCGGCTCCTCGGCATCGTCGAGCAGGACGTCTTCCTCTTCGACGGCACGATCGCCGAGAACATCGCCCACGCCCGCCGC